>OFGA01000446.1_pt1 | contig 34487 bp, 30 predicted proteins | sample 1521471 | NCBI WGS metagenome assembly OFGA01 (sample SAMEA3504086, study PRJEB24116) | mouse gut metagenome | biome: mouse gut; feature: mouse-associated habitat; material: faeces | place: Denmark | collected 2011 | reverse complement strand
GCAGGAATGTCCGAAACAGATTCCCCCAGTGAGGATGAGGAAGCATTTCTGACACCTGCGGAGTTAAGCAAAGAGGAAATCAGTGAACTGCGCGAGGCCGTGCATGAAGCCATGGCAGAGCTTGCAGAGGAAGATATGGAAGCGGCGGAAGCAGAAAAAAATCTGCAGGCAAGCCGGCACGAAAAAACTCCGGCAGGGGAAACAGGCCAGCCGGTACCGGTCTCTGCTGCCAGTCCGTCCAGCCAGCCGGATAATATTCCATCCGGGAATGCGTCAGCTGGGAATCCGGCATCCGGGAATTTGTCTGGGAATGCGTCAGCTGGGGGTTCTGAAACAGGTGGCTTATCTGGGAATACAGCTGGGGTCTCTGGTACAGGGGTTTCGTCTGGCAATGCAGCATCCGTACCTGCTGCTGGCACCTTGCCTGACGATGCAGCAGCTGAGGGGGAAGGGACTGGCGGAAAAGAGCCGGCTGAAAATCCGCCATCGGAAGCGGACGCACAGCCTGCATCTGCTTCCAATGTGCCAGAGGAAGCTGGCAGCCAGAATGATAACCCGGATGAAGCAGAAGATACCGGCAGCAAGCCTGAACAGGCTTTTTTCCCGGAAGGAAGAAACCGGTTTTCCTTTTCCAGTCATGCAGTTCCGTTAACACCGGGACTCTCTGAGGAAGAACTGACCGAGCTGCTTGCTCCGGTGAAGGAACCGGCCATGACCATGCCAGGGCTTTCTGAGGAGGAGCTTAATGAACTGCTGGCACCGTCTCCAAACAGCTTTGCGGATGGCGAGGGGCTGGAACTGGATGAAGACGAGGAACTGGAAAGCATGGAAGAAGAAGATTCCGTCTATGCGATGTCCCTGATGGCCGAGGTTTCGGGAGAAGATGACCCGGAATTAAAAGAGCTTGCCAGGCAGATTGTGGAAATCCAGCGCCAGGAGCACGCTGAAAAAAGCAAGAAAAAGAATAAAAAGAAACAAAAAAAAAGCAAAAACGCAAACATTAACAGCTGACAAAAACAGGGGGATGGAGCAATCTGTTCCCTGTTTTATTCATACATGGAGATTTTATGGACAGAAAGAAATATCCGGAGCTGCTGGCACCAGCGGGTTCCTTTCAGACGCTGGAAGCCGTTATCGCAGCCGGGGCAGATGCCGTATATCTGGGCGGCAGCCAGTTTGGGGCAAGGGCCTATGCACAGAATTTTACAAAAGAAGAACTGCTGGATGCCATTGATTATGCGCACTTATACGGGCGAAGGCTGTACCTGACGGTCAATACGCTGCTTAAGCAGGAAGAAATGGAAACGCTTTGCGGGTATCTGCTGCCTTATTATGAGCAGGGGCTGGATGCCGTGATTGTACAGGATTTTGGCGTTATGCGCATGATTCATGAAAATTTTCCGGGGCTTGCGGTCCATATCAGCACGCAGGCGTCTGTGGCCAGCGCTTATGGGTTTTCTTTTTTCCAAAAACACGGGGCAGTGCGCATCGTTCCTGCAAGGGAATTGTCCCTGCAGGAAATCTCTGCCATTCGCAGGCAGACAGATATGGAAATCGAATGCTTTGTGCACGGCGCGCTCTGCTACTGCTATTCCGGACAGTGCCTGTTTAGCAGCATGCTTGGCGGGCGCAGCGGAAACCGGGGACGGTGCGCGCAGCCCTGCCGGCTGGCTTATACGGCCCTGGATGAAAACCGCAGGCGGATATCGGCGCAGGAATGCTATTTGTTAAGCCCGAAGGATTTATGCACGGTTTCCCAGATTCCGCAGCTGATTGCTGCAGGAATTGATTCCTTTAAAATAGAAGGCCGGATGAAATCTGCACAATACGCGGCCCGGGTTACGTCGGTTTATAAAAAATATATCCGCCAGTATCTGGAGCAGGGCACGGCGCAGGTACACAGAAAGGATCAGGAAGCACTGCTTGCAGCCGGAAACCGCAGCGGATTTACAGACGGTTATTTCACCCGCCATAACGGGCCGGACATGATTACCATGCAGCGGCCAAACCATGAAAAAACGGACAGCACGGGGCTGGATTATATACAGAAATTAAAAATCCCGGTTTCTGCCAGTGCATCCTTCCGGATTGGAAAGCCGGCAGTCATGAACGTTTCCTGCCGGAAACCGCAAGAAAACGCTCATGCATTCGCAGCCTGTCCTGCACCGGATGAGCCAGCGGCTGTTTCGGTGCAGGGAGCGGTTACGCAGGAAGCGCAGAAGCAGCCGTTAAGCCGGGAAATGATAGAAACACAGCTGTCTAAAACAGGCGGAACGCCGTTTGTCATAGAGCATCTGGAACTTGAAATGGATGAAGCTGTATTCCAGCAGAAAAAAGACTTGAATGAACTGCGCCGCAGTGCCCTGGATGGCCTGTATCAAAAGCTGCTGTCTCAATGCCGCAGGGTAAGACGGGATGCAGCTTCTGGATGGACAAGGGATGTACAGGGGACAGCGGTAACATCCCCATGCTGCGGGACAGGACGGAATGCAGCAGCCGGATGGACAAAAGCGGTACAGGAGACGGCTATAGCATCCGGTGCCGAGCCGGAGCAGGCATCTGGAACAGCTGCCCGCAGGCCGTATTTTACAGCGGCCATTGAAGATGCGTGCCAGCTTCCGGCTGTGCTGGAGCAGGATTTTATTTCCCGCATTTATCTGGACGGCACGATGTATACACATAAGGATTTTGCCGTACAATTACAGCAGCACGCGCAGTGCATCCACGCAGCCGGAAAAGAGGCATATCTGAGCCTGCCATCTGTATTCCGGCAGAAGACGGCACAGTTTTATAAAACGCAGTGGGAATCTGTAAAAAAAGCAGGAATCGACGGGTTTCTGGCAAAAAATGCGGATGAGCTTGGATTTCTGGAAGAAATGCAGGCGGATAAAACACGCTGTATCTCAGACCACAGCCTGTATGCTTATTCCGGCTATGCAAAAACAGCTTATGCAGCAGCCGGGTGGGTGTACGATACGGTGCCGCTTGAACTGAACAAAAAAGAGCTGCGTGCACGCGGCAATACACACAGCGAGCTGATTATTTACGGGCATCTGCCGCTTATGACTAGCGCGCAGTGCATCGAAAAAACGCTTGGCCGGTGCAGCAGGATGCGGGGTATCTGTTATTTAAAAGACCGTTATGCGAAAGAGCTTCCGGTCCGCAGCTGCTGCAGCGAATGCTATAATACGGTTTACAATGCACAGCCGCTGTCCCTGATTCAGCTGTCCGAAGAACTGGACTGCCTGCAGGCAGCATCCTTCCGGCTCTGGTTTACGATAGAGACAGAGGAAAAAACACGCCGTATTTCAGCGTGCTGCAGGGAAGCATTTCTGGAACATAAAAAGCCGGACATGCATAAGGCGGCAGGCGCTTATACGAACGGCCATTACAAACGAGGAGCACAATAGGAGGGCCGATGGAGAACCTGATTGTAGAACTGTCAAAATACCTGATAATTCTGTTGTTTGCATGCTATACATTTCTTTGTTATTACGTGCTCAATGGAAAAAAATCACCGAAACGGCAGAGAAGGCTTTTGCGCAGACAGACGAAACTCATATTTCTGATTCACCTGAATGCATTTGTGGTCATTTATACGGTCCAGAAATCTGTCAATGTACTGATTGCGTATGTGATGCAGGCGGCTCTTTTGAGCTGCATCCTTATTATTTATAAGTATATTTACAAGCGCGCATCCGGGCTTATAGTCAACAATATGTGCATGCTGCTTGCCACCGGGCTCGTTATCCTGTACCGGCTGGACCCGGATAAGGCGCTGCGCCAGTATGAGATTGCCGTGGCTGCGGTGGCAGTCACGCTTGTCATACCGTTTGTCATCCACAAGCTGCACTTTTTAAAACATCTGGCCTGGGTGTATGCGGCTGTCGGGATTGCACTGCTGCTGGCAGTCGCCGTCCTTGGTTCTGTCAGCTATGGCGCAAAGCTTTCGTTCAAAATCGCGGGAATCGCAGTCCAGCCTTCGGAATTTGTCAAAATCATATTTGTCTTTTTTCTGGCGTCCATGCTGCAGCGTTCGACCGGATTTTCCCAGGTTTTCAAAACAACCCTGGCAGCAGCTGTGCATGTGCTGATTCTGGCAGCGTCGAAAGACCTCGGGGCGGCGCTTATTTTTTTTATGACCTATCTTGTCATGCTCTATGTGGCGGCACGCAATCCCCTGTATTTCCTTGGCGGCCTGGCCGGGGGCAGCGCGGCATCCGTGGCGGCGTACAAGCTGTTTCGCCATGTGCGCGTGCGCGTTACGGCCTGGAAAGACCCGCTTTCGGTTATTGACAACGAAGGCTACCAGGTCTGCCAGGCACTGTTTGCCATTGGCACCGGGGGCTGGTTTGGAATGGGGCTTTACCAGGGCATGCCGAAAAAAATCCCGATTGTGGAAGAAGATTTTGTATTTGCAGCAATTTCCGAGGAACTGGGCGGTATTTTTGCAGTCTGCCTGATTATGGTCTGTGCCAGCTGCTACCTGATGTTTTTAAATATTGCAATGCAGGTTCATGACCAGTTTTACAAGCTGACTGCACTGGGGCTTGGGACTGTCTACGGATTTCAGGTTTTTTTGACCATCGGGGGCGTGACCAAATTTATCCCGTCTACCGGAGTGACGCTGCCGCTTGTCAGCTACGGCGGCAGCTCGCTGCTTGGTACATTTATCATATTTGCCATTATCCAGGGAATTTATATTCTCAGGGAAGATGAAGGAGTGTCGGATGAAAAAAAGCCAGCAGGATTTGGAAAAAAAGGAAGAACGCCAGGAACGGCGCAGGAAAAAAGACGTCGGGAAATTTCTGGGTAAGGAAAACAGCCAGTCCGGCAGAACATGCAGAATGAAATCTGCGTGGGATTTTGAAAAAGAAGCAGCAGGAAAGCACAAAAGACAGCAGGCAGATACGTTTCTGTCTGCTGCAGGTACCGCATCAGGTGAAGAAGAAATGATGAAAAATTCAGACAGGAACCGGGAATTTGCCGTTGTGGCTTATTTATTTCTGGCAGTTTTTCTCGGAATGATTGGCTATTTTGCCTATTTTCAAGTGGAAAAAAGCGAGGCATTTATCAACAGCCCGTATAATGCGAGGCAGGATGCATTTGCACAGCGTGTCATACGGGGCGATATTGTGTCGGCACAGGGAGACGTGCTTGCGGAGACAAAGATTGCTGCGGACGGCACGGAAACAAGAAGCTATCCATATGGAAGGATGTTTGCGCATGCAGTCGGGTTCAGCACAAACGGAAAATCCGGCATTGAATCGTTTCAGAATTTCCAGCTGCTGCGTTCACACACATTCTTTCTGGAAAAAATCTGGAATGAAATCAACAGCCAGAAAAATCCGGGCGATACGGTTGTCACGACGCTTGACGTCCGTGTGCAGAAGGCTGCCTATGAAGCGCTTGGCAGCTATCAGGGCGCGGCAGTCGTAATCCAGCCTTCGACCGGCAGAATACTTGCCATGGTCTCCAAGCCGGATTTTGACCCGAATACGATTGCAGAAGACTGGGACAGTATTGTTTCGGGAGGATCCGGCTCGTCTGTACTGCTCAACCGCGCCACGCAGGGGCTTTATCCGCCCGGCTCGACGTTTAAGATATTTACGCTGCTGGAATTTATGAAAGAAAATAAAAACTATAAAAACCATGCATACACATGCAGCGGCAGGCTGGAAAAAGACGGAAATGCCATTCACTGCTTCGGGAACGCCGTCCATGGGCAGGAAGATTTAAAAACCGCTTTTGCAAAATCCTGCAATACGATGTTTGCCGGAATCGGGCTGGAACTGAACCTGAAAAAATTTGCCCGGACAAATGAGGACATGCTGTTTAACTCGCAGCTTCCATGCGAATTTCCTTATAAGCAGAGCAGTTTTTCCTTAAAGCCGTCTGATTCCTCGTGGGAAATCATCCAGACATCCATCGGGCAGGGAAAAACGCTCGTTACGCCTTATCACCTGGCACTGATCATATCGGCCATTCACCAGAACGGCGTGCTGATGAAGCCGTATATTATTGATAAGGTGATAAATGACAGCGGAAACGAGGTCAGTGTGACAGAGCCCGAAGAATACGCACGCCTTCTGACCAGTAAAAAGGCACGCACGCTGAAACAGTACCTGCGGGCCGTCGTGACAGACGGGACAGCCACGGCATTGAACGGGCAGGCTTATACGGCAGCGGGCAAAACCGGCTCGGCAGAATTTACAAGCGCAAAAGACAGCCATGCGTGGTTTGCAGGATATGCTTCCGGGGAAGGAAAGGAAGATATCGCAGTTGTGGCTGTGATTGAAGGCGCAGGAACGGGCGGGGCTTATGCGGTTCCGGTGGCAAAGGCAGTGTTTGAGGCGTATTTTTAGAAAGCGCGCCTTCCAAAGCCTGACGGCATGTGCTATAATAACTGCAGAAACATGACAAAGAATAAGAGAGGTGTCTGGAATGCTGGTCATAAATGCAACAAAAGAGCAGAAACAGGTGTTTAACAAGCTGATTGAGGACATGCAGGCGCGTGTTGTCTGGAACGGGCGTTTTATTATTATGGGCGACCGGCTGATACTGGAAGGACTTGTGCAGTCCCTGTTTTTTCACCTGGATATACAGAAAGCAGAAGCAGAATTAGCGGACCTGCCAGAGGACGGGGAAGAACTGGAAATGGCGGATTACCCGGGACTGGAAGACCTGATTACGATGGCGGTCTATGCGTTTCATGCGTTTGGGGTTATCAGGGGAATCCATGCAGAATGGGATATTGCGCAGCTGGAGGAAAAATTCCGGGAAATTTTGCGTGCATACCAGCTGGATTGCGCTTTTTCCGAAGAAAAAATGGAATTTTACAGGCAGGGAATGCGCATTACATATGAGGATGTACTGGAAGCTGCGCTTGCCCTGCCGCAGACGCAGATACAGGTTCCGGTGCTGAAGCTGCCGTCTGCGGAGGCTCCGGTGCCGGAACAGGCTGCTGCAGGCGTGCACGAAAGCACGCAGGGACAGGCAGGAAGAAACAGCCAGGCAGCAGCGGAGCGGATAGAAAAATACCATGCCAGAATCGGCGTGTTAGACCGCCTTTCGGATTTGCAGCGCAAGGCACTGGTGCGTGATATCCGCGGGGATAAGCTGTTAAGCGAAGAAGAAAAAGAAGAACTGTATGCGCCGATACGGGATTTTGAATCGATGCAGCAGGACGCGCTGGAACAGGCAGTGCTTGCGCGCTATTCCAGGGATGCGGCTTCGGACACGAATGCGGAAGCAGCAGGACAGACAAAAGCCCCGGCCCAGAATGCAGCAGCACAGGAATCAGCAGGAAGGAACAGCCAGGCAGCAGCGGAGCGGATGGAAAAATACCGGGCGCGGATTGGCGTGTTAGACCGTCTTTCGGATTTGCAGCGCAAAACGCTGCTGCGGGATATCCGTAACGACCGCCTGTTAACGGAAGCGGAAAAAGAGAGCCTGTATTATCCGATACAGGACTATGAGTATCAGGAGCTGATGCAGAAGGCAGAGGAAGAATTAAAGGATTCTGAAAACAGGACATTTGCGCATGTCTGCCAAATGATAGAACGGATTGAAAAAGAAGATTTGTTTGAAAAAACAAAAGAAGCAGTTCTGGAAACGCTGCGCGACCTCTCGGCACAGTACGGCGCGCAGGAAGTACACCAGATTATGGAACATGTGCCGCAGCATGTGGAACGCTCCGAATACCAGGAGCTGATGGAAAAACTTGCGCCGTATCGTAGCATAGACCTGTCTGCCTATCAGGTATCAGCTTATCAGGAACAGCTGCGCCGGATGCGGGAAACGCTTGAAATCAAGGAAATCAGTAACATGCTGATGAATTCCCCGAAAAAAACCCGCAGGGATTACATGAAGCTGCTGCGCCGGATTGAGGAACAGGGATTTGCAAAAGAAAACGCGGCTCCTTATATCGAACGGATTTTGGACTGGGTAAGCGAATTGGACACCGCAAGGCTCAAAGAGCTGCTTGCCGGTGTACAGTCCATGGATTTTGATGCGGCGGCTTTGGCATATGAGACCATCCGCACCGAAAGCTTTCTCCCAGGGCTGCGGGAGAGCGCGCTGTCGGCCGTTTCCAGAAGGCTGGAAGAAATCCGGCTTGCGGAATGCAGGCAGCTGGTGCAGGCATTACGCAAAAATATGGAAGGCGTTATCAAAGAAAATCCAAGGCACCATTTTTATCCGGCCGCGGACATCCTGTCCAAAACAGCTGTGCCGGAAGATACGCGCCTGATAGACAATGCTGTTTCTGCATATGCAGAGCACAGGGGTCGTTTTGAATATCCGCTGTTTATGGCAGATACTTCCAAAGAAGGAAATGGGCGCGACGGCATGCTGCTCACACCGGAGCACCTGTTTTACAGCTCGCGCATGAACGGCTACCGGATAGACGTATCGGCAGTGAAATCCGTGTATATATCATCGGGCCTTCTGAACCACAGGGTACTGACCGCAGAAGAAGAAAACGGCGTCCGGCATAAGCTTCCATATGCCGTGGAACCGGATGAGATGAAAAACTGGGCGAAAGTACTGGATTTGTATATACGGTTCCTGAAAAAAAGAGCCGTATCCGGCAGGCTGTCCAGTGAGTCCGCACAGGAGCAGGAAGAAATGTCCTGCAGGCGCTGCGGCTGTGTATATCAGGAGAAAGGTGCCTGTCCGGAATGCGGGTATCCGGGGGCATAAGCCTTTGACAGGTTACAGGCTGTTTTTAAGATTTCAGGATTTGCTTGCATGTCTCCATAAATTGGGGTATACTACTGTTTAGTTATTTGTTTCGGGCGATAGAAAAGGGCCTTATGCCCTGTTTTCTGTTCCTGTTACAAAACCACATCAGGAGGTGCTGTCATGATAGAAGCAACCAGCTGTGGTGGTGTGGTAATATTCCGCGGTAAAATCCTGCTGCTCTATAAGAACTACAAGAACAAGTACGAGGGATGGGTTCTTCCAAAGGGAACTGTTGAGGAAGGCGAAGACTATAAGGAAACAGCAGCCCGCGAGGTTTTGGAGGAGACCGGCGTGAATGCGGCGATTATCAAATATATTGGTACAAGCCAGTATTCCTTTAATGTACCGGAAGATACGGTGGAAAAAGAGGTCCACTGGTATCTGATGATGGCGGACAATTATTACAGTAAGCCACAATGGGAGGAGTATTTTGTGGATTCCGGTTACTACAAGTTTCATGAAGCCTATCATCTGCTGAAATTTTCAAACGAAAAGCAGATTCTCGAACAGGCTTATAATGAATACCTGGGTCTGAAAAAAAGTAACCTGTGGGGAAGCAAAAAGTATTTTTAAGCGGCGCTGCGGCATTCTTTCTGCATGGCAGGCAGCATGCCCGCCAGGTCTGGCGACTATTGCAAGGAGTATGAATGATTTGGTATGAACATTTGTATCTGGGGGAAAGCATCCCGAAAAAAAATGCAAAAATCAGGCGTTTAAAATGGAAAATCAGCCACAGGGCATTTCTGGGCAATCTGTATCTTATTGTACTGTGCAGGTACGGTACCGGCCTGCTGGAAATTATTCCGGCAAGGGAGCTGAAGCAGAAGTGCTATCCCAGGCAGAACCTGTATGTTGCAGGCCTTGCGAAAGGCTATCAGGAAGCGCTGGAAACAGCAGCAGCCATTGTGGCAGATGTGTATAAGAATACAGGCGGCTTTGGGGTAAAGAGCTTTTTTGGGCAGCATAAAAAGGCAGGTGACGGTATATGATAAAAACAATCGGACTGTTTTTACTGATGCTGCTGAAAATATGCGGGTGGCTGCTTCTGGCAGCTGTCCTTCTGCTTCTTATCGTGCTGCTGCTTGTCTGCTTTGTGCCTGTACGCTATGATGCGTCTGTGGAAAATGACAGAATTATGGACGGCAGCGGCGGTCCGTTCAAAAATATCCGCATGCGGGTAAATGTCAGCTGGCTGCTGCGTTTTATCCATGTATCAGCAGGTTATGGCCCAAACGGGCTGGATGTGGATATCCGGACAGCCGGAATTCATGTCCAAAAGGCACTGGCCTGGCTGCAGGGAAGAAAAAAGGCAAAGCAGGGCCGCAGAAAAAAGCACAGCCAGGACACAGGTTCCAGCGAGCCTGCTGCAAAACCGGAAGCTTCCGAAACGCCGGGGCTGGAAAATCAGAAACCAGAACTGCGTGCAGCTTCCATCTCTGAAAATCCGGAAAGCCAGGAAAAACTGCAGGCGGCTTTGGAACCTGAAAATCTGGAAAAATCATCAGAAAAGCAGGAAGCTTCGGTTTCCGGAAAAATGGAACAGGCAGCAGGTTTAGAAAAAAACAACGCAGAATATACAGCAAAACCAGCCGGAAAAAAGAAAAAGCAAAAAAGGGCGTTCCAGAAAAAAACGAAAGTAAAACGGGAGAAAAAAGAGCCCGGTTCTGGAGCATTTCATAAAATCCGGGATAAATACAGGCAGTTTCGAAAAGAATATACCGACGAAACAAACAGGCATGCCGTGAAATGCTTATGGAAAGAGCTCTGTTTTCTGCTGCGCCACTATAAGCCGCGCAGGATGGAAGCCGATATCGAATTTTCACTTGCAGACCCGGCGCGGACAGGCATGGCCGTGGGCATGTTCAGCCTGATTCCAGTGATATACCGTTATCCATGCAGCATTGTTCCGGATTTTTCATCAGACAGGCTGTACGCAGAGGGCCGTTTTTTTGTAAAGGGAAAAGTAACGGTATTTATATTTCTGTTAAGCCTGCTGCATCTGATTCGCGACAGGGAATTCCGTAAAACAGTCCGAAGGCTGTTAAAGCGCGGCTGACAGGGGCAGCGTCGTATGATTACGGTACCATAAAATCCGGCCATGCAGCCGGAAGCCGCTGCATTCGCATGGAAGGAGCAGCACAGCAATCTATTTTTGAGAAACAGGAGGAAAAACAGATGTCAGATAACAGTTTCAGCTCTACAGTTGCATCTTTATTTAAGGGGATGGACAGCTTTATTACGACAAAGACAGTCGTAGGGGATGCCGTGCACATTGGCGATACCATTATCCTTCCGCTGGTAGATGTTACATTCGGCCTGGGTGCAGGTGCATTTGCCGGGGAGAATATAAACAACGGGGGCGGCGGCCTGGGCGGAAAAATCACGCCAAGCGCTGTGCTTGTCATTCAAAACGGCACAACCAAGCTGGTCAATGTAAAAAATCAGGACGGCATTACGAAGATACTGGACATGATACCGGATTTTGTAAACAAGTTTACATCCAAAGACAAATCCCAGGAAATCGACCCGCAGGCACAGAAAAAAGCGGCAGAAGAACTGGAAAGCCAGCTCGGCCAGTCTGTGGAACATGTATCAGCAGAATAGATGCCGGAAAATAAATACCAGAAAGAAGCAGCGCTGTTTTTACGGATGCCGGACGGGCGGCGCTGCACGCTGCGGATGTTCCCTGCCTGGAATGCCGGTACCGTCAGGCTGCTGGCCCTGTATGCGGGAAAAGCTTTCTATAAGCGGAGCACCCTGTGCAGCGCGGCCGTCCCGGCATTCTGGCTGTTATCCGCAGAACAGATTATATCCGCATATCAGAAGGCACGCGATAATTGCGCCTGCAATCCAGACGCTTTCCAGCAGCATCATAATTACCATTCCGACCGCAATCCAAAACATTGCAAATCCGCATATCTTTTTCATATATCCACTTCGATTCTGTCAAATTTAACCCCTGCCTGACGGCACAGGGTACCTTATATTATATGAGGCGGGATTCCATTTAGTCCACAAAAAAAAGCCGCCAGTGATTTTCGGTTTTCATCACTGACAGCCTGTTCTTCGGACTATGCCCGTTCAACTTTACCAGATTTTAAGCAGGAAGTACAAACATACAGCTTCTTTGTAGCTCCGTTTACTTTGCATCTGACAGATTTAATGTTTGGTTTAAACATTCTATTTGTCTTTCTATTGGAATGACTCACATTGTGACCGAAAAGAACGCCTTTCCCACAAACTGAACATTTTGCCATCGTAACACCTCCTTGCATCTGCGAGTGTTCAAAATCCCGGCCTGACGCGTATTTCAGGCTGGCAACATGATTATTCTATCAGAAGCAATGCATAAATGCAATACGAAAATTCATTTTTTTCGAAAATGTAAAATTATAGTTTTCTTTTTGCGAAAAAGCGGTTATAATATCTTTTAACTGGAAGAATATGATACAAAAATGATTGGAGGTATGCTATGAAAGGGCAGTTTGAAAATGAATATGGCAGGGTTGTCATTGGAAGCGAAGTCATTGCAACCTATGCAGGCTCCGTAGCGGTCGAGTGCTTTGGCATCGTCGGCATGGCTGCTGTCAATGTAAAAGACGGCATCGTAAGATTACTGAAAAAAGATTACCTTACCCATGGTATAAATGTAACCATTGATGAGAACAATGAAATTACGATTAATTTTCATGTTATTATTTCCTATGGCGTAAGCATCAGCACGGTGACAGACAATTTAATCGGCACCGTAAAGTATCGTGTAGAAGAATTCACAGGAATGCACATCAAAAAAATCAACATTTTTGTTGAAGGCGTCCGCGTGATTGATTAAGGAGGATTTGAAGGTGGAAATCAATTCGATAAATTCGATAAACGCTGCGGTTCTGGCGAAAATGTTTTTAAACGGCGCAAAAAACCTGGATTCCAAAAAGGAATGGATTAACGAGCTGAACGTATTTCCGGTTCCGGACGGTGACACCGGCACAAACATGACCATGACGATTATGTCGGCGGCAAAGGAAGTCAGTGCGATTGAAAACCCGGATATGGCATCGATTGCAAAAGCGATATCGTCCGGTTCCCTGCGCGGGGCAAGGGGAAATTCCGGCGTTATTTTATCACAGCTGTTCCGCGGTTTTACAAAGGTGATTGGCAAAGAGAAGGAAATCACAGTGCCGGTTCTTGCTGCGTCATTCCAAAAAGCCGTGGAAACGGCATACAAGGCTGTTATGAAGCCGAAGGAGGGCACGATTTTAACCGTTGCAAGGGGCACTGCGGACAAGGCAGCCGAGCTGGCGGAGGAAACGGACGACCTTGTTTATTTTCTGGAAGAAGTCATAAAAGAAGCGGAGCTTGTGCTGAAAAAAACGCCGGACATGCTGCCGGTATTAAAACAGGCAGGCGTGGTGGATTCCGGCGGGCAGGGGCTTGTTGTCATTTTGCAGGGGACGTTTGACGCGCTGCTTGGAAAAGAAATAGACTATACCATCGAGGCAGATGCTTCTTCACAGGTACGCAAAATTACAAAAGAAACCGAAGCGGAAATTAAATTTGGCTATTGCACGGAATTTATTATTGTATTGAACAGGCCGCTTTCAGATAAGGAAGAACACAAATACAAATCATTTTTGGAATCCATTGGTGACTCAATTGTAGTGGTAGCAGACGAGGAAATCGTAAAGACCCATGTACATACCAATGACCCGGGACTTGCAATCCAGGAAGCGCTGGCACATGGTTCTTTAAGCAAAATCAAAATTGACAATATGCGCGAGGAGCATCAGGAACGGCTGATAAAAGACGCCGAAAAACTGGCGGAAAAACAGGCGCAAAAACGGCAGCAGGAAGAAGCGCCGCATAAGGATATCGGATTTATTGCAGTTTCTGCCGGTGCGGGATTGAGCGAGGTCTTTCAGGGGCTTGGCGCGGATTATATGATTGAAGGCGGGCAGACGATGAACCCAAGCACGCAAGATATTTTAAATGCGGTCAGCAGGGTAAATGCAGACCATGTCTTCGTGCTTCCAAACAATAAAAATATCATTCTGGCTGCAAACCAGGCCGCTGCTTTGTCCGAAGACAAAAAGGTGCATGTGATTCAGACCAAAACGATTCCGCAGGGAATTACAGCGCTTATTAATTTTATTCCGGAACAGACGGCAGAAGAAAACGAAGCCCGCATGGCCGAAGAAATCCAGAACGTAAAAACGGGCCAGGTCACGTATGCCGTCCGCGATACGGTCATTGACGACCGGGAAATTCATCAGGATGACTATATGGGAATCGGGGATAAGACGATTCTGGCTGCAGGACGTGATTTAGAGCAGGTGACGCTGGAAATGGCAGAATGCATGATTGATGAGGAATCTGCGATTGTCAGCATCTATTACGGCGAGGATGTAAGCCAGGAAGCAGCAGAAGCCATCGCGGAGAAAATATCCGAAAAGCATGCTGAGGTCGAAGTCGAGGTGCACAGCGGCGGGCAGCCGATTTACTATTACCTCATTTCTGTAGAATAGCCGGGAGGGTTTCCATGGATATTTCATCACCAATCACAGGCGTGAAAGGGGTGGGAGCTAAGACGGAACAGCTGTTTCAAAAAACAGGAGTATACACCGTGGGTGATATACTCCTTCGTTTTCCGCGCGAATATGCGAAATTTCCGGCTCCCGCTGAAATCAGCAGTGCCCGTGCCGGACAAAAACAGGCGCTGCTTGTGCATGTGGACGCGCCTGCTGTCGTAAAGCGCACGCGCACGATGCAGGTAACGGTCTGTACCGGAAGGCATCTGGAATCACAGATGGAATTTTTGTGGTTCCGGATGCCTTATGTACGAAATACGCTCCAGAAAGGACAGACGTATATCCTGTATGGGATGGTGCAGGAAAAACGCGGGCAGCTGTCTATGGAGCAGCCGGCCATATATACCCCGTCCCAGTATGAAGACATCTGCGGCACGCTGCAGCCGGTATATGGCCTGACAGCCGGGCTTTCCAACAACCTGTACAAAAAGACGCTGCGCCAGGTACTTGAATCCGGCCTTTTGATACCGGAATATCTCCCGGCATGCACAAGACAGAAGTACGGGCTGTGTGAATATAATTATGCCGTTTCGCAGATTCATTTCCCGTCAGATTTTGATGCACTGACACAGGCGAGAAAGAGGCTTGTATTTGATGAATTTTTCCTGTTTGTGCTCTGCATGCAGATGCAGAAGGAACAGGGACAGAAGATAGAAAACCAGTTTCGGATTGCAAACGGGCATCTGTTAGGGCCGCTTTTGGAAAAGCTGCCATACCGCCTGACCGGCGCACAGCTGCGCGTTTTGGAGGAAATCCAGCACGACCTGCAGGGGCCGCATATAATGCAGCGCCTGATACAGGGAGATGTGGGCTCCGGAAAGACTATTCTTGCATTTTTTACGATGTACCTGGTTTCACAAAGCGGCTGCCAGTCTGCCATTATGGCACCGACCGAGGTGCTGGCGGTGCAGCATTACGAGACGTTTTCACAGTACATAGAGCTGCTTGGCATTAAGGCGCATCTGGTACTGCTGACAGGCTCCATGACAGCCCGGGAGAAGCGCCGGGCTTATGAACGCCTGCAGCTTTTTTCCGATGCCATGGTAATCGGCACCCATGCGCTGTTTCAGGAAAAGGCGGTCTATGACTGCCTGGCGCTTGTTATTACCGACGAGCAGCACCGTTTTGGCGTCAGGCAGCGGGAAACCTTTGCCTTAAAAGGCGAAAGCCCGCATATTCTGGTTATGAGTGCCACGCCGATTCCGCGCACGCTTGCGATTATCCTCTACGGCGACCTGGATATTTCTGTCGTTGACGAGGTTCCGGCGAAACGGCTTCCGGTTAAAAACTGCGTTGTCGGCACGGGATGGCGGCCGAATGCCTATGCGTTTATCCGCCGCGAAATAGAAGCCGGGCATCAGGCTTATGTTATCTGCCCGCTTGTCGAGGAAAGCGAGCATGCGGAAGGCGAAAATGTCATCGATTATGCCGCGGCATTAAAGGAAGCCCTGCCGGAGCATATCGAGGTGGCTTTCCTGCATGGAAAGATGCGCGCGGATATGAAAAACCGGATTATGGAAGAATTTGCCGCCAATAAAATCCAGGTGCTTGTTTCTACGACTGTTGTCGAAGTCGGCGTGAATGTGCCGAATGCAACCGTTATGATGATAGAGGATGCCCAGCGTTTCGGCCTGGCCCAGCTGCACCAGCTGCGCGGACGCGTCGGGCGCGGGGAAGCGCAGTCTTACTGCATTATGGTAAATACCTCAGATTCCAAAAGCGCCGCAAAAAGGCTGGATGTGCTGAATAAGACAAACGACGGGTTTCAGATTGCCAGCGAGGATTTGAAGCTGCGCGGGCCGGGGGATTTTTTCGGAATCCGACAGAGCGGGGATATGGAGTTTCAGCTTGCGGATATTTACCAGGATTCGCGCATCCTGCAGCAGGCGTCTGAGGAAGCACAGAGAATCCTGACTCAGGACCGGGAGCTGGAGCTGCCGGAGCATGGGGAGCTGCGCAAAAGAGTCCGCAGCCAGTTTGACGGACAGGCGGAGCTGCTCAATCTGTAGCAGTTATCCGTTTGCGGCATGAAATATGGGCCGGAAAAAGAAAGAAGACTGGTGCACCCGGGAAATCCCGCGGCACATCAGCCTTCTTTCCTGTTTCATCAGCCTTTCTATGCAGGAGATACTGCAATCCGGCTTATTCCAGCCTTCCTATGCAGGCAATGCTGCAAATCCGGCTTTTCCAGCCTTCTTATACAGCTTTCTGCAATCCGGCTTTATCAGCCTTCCTGTGCAGTATTCTGCAATCCGGCTTCTGGCAGCTGCCAGAGAAATGTTATTCCATGATTTCGTCTCCGCCAGCCATTTGTCTTTCCTGGGCTTCAATCATCTTTTTCACCATATAACCGCCCACGGAACCGTTCTGGCGGGAAGTCAGGTCACCGTTGTAGCCTTCTTTTAACGGTACGCCGAGCTCGTCTGCGACCTCGAATTTAAAACGGTTTAATGCTCCCTTTGCCTCTGGTACTGCGTTCTGATTAGAATGATTACTCATAGTGAATTGCCTCCTTTATCTTGAGTGGTGTTTGTAAACTGTTTTTGTTTACGGGATTATTATGTCCGCTTCTTTTTTTCTTACACTGGTAACTGCTGCCAGTGCAGGCAGAAAGTGGATGATATAAGACACGTTAAAAATGCTGCTTTTCAAAATAAATCATTTCAGCATCTCATCCAGCATTTCACAGCTTCTTTTCTGCATTTCAAAGCATTATCCTTGTTTCAGCACAAAAAAAGTGGTACAATACTGCTTTTCAGGAGGTGGTTCTATGATTCGCATAGCGGTCTGCGATGATGATGCATGCATGTCGGATGCAGTCAGGACAATGGCAGCCGGATTTTTCCGCAGAAAAAACAGGGAAGCAGCTGTCCTGCAGTTTTCATCGGGAAAAGAGCTGCTGGACTATGACAAGCCGGTGGATATTCTGTTTCTGGATATCCGCATGAAAGGCTTGGACGGCATGGAGACGGCAAGAAAGCTGCGCGAACGGGATTTCAAGGGATTTTTGATATTTATCACAGTTTTAAAGGAAATGGTATTCCAGTCCTTTGAGGTTCAGGCGTATGATTATCTGCTGAAACCGCTCCGGGAAAAGCAGTTTGAAAAAACAATGGAGCGCCTGTATGCTTCCATGTGCAGTGCCATGCACGAAAGCCTGCTTATCCAGAAAGGCTATGACAGCAGAATTATTTTATTTGATGAGATTGTATATGGCGAGGTTATTGACCGGAAAATATATCTGCATTTAGTTTCATCGGAAACTGTGGATTTTTATGAACGGATTGAAAACCTGCAAGCCAGGCTGGATGGCAGGTTTTTCCGGTGCCACAGAAGTTTCCTGATTAACCTGAAATATTTAAAAAGCTTTCAAAACGGGGCGGCCTTAATGGAAAATGGCAGGGAAATACCGGTGTCCCGCCTGCGCAGGAAAGAATTTTCCAGTGTCATTCTGCAATATATGAAAGAATGGGGGATGTGAAATGGATGGTGTGATGGACCTTTTCAATACCTATATTATGGGACTCATCCAGATGCTGACAGGCTTTTATTTTTTTGTAAAGTTTTTTCGGAAGAAAATAAAATGGTATTTTTATTTTCTGTTTGGACTGGCTTCGGCTGTTCTGATACGGTTTCTTATGCCCGGGAGAGTATCTGGCTTTGCGGCATATGGCCTTCTTCTGGCCGCGGCCGGGCTTATGGCCTGCCGCGCGGATTGGAAATCTGTGATTTTATATGATGCACTTACCATCGAAATCATGCATCTTTGTTACGGACTGACGGATTCGCTTCTGAGCGGTTTCTATCCGGCCATTGCATCCCTTCCGCATAAAACCGCCGGCGTTTTATTTATTCTGCTCGGAAACAGCGCCCTGATACCGGCTGTATGCTGCTTCCATATTGTGTGCCGGTATTTTTCCTGTTATGAAGCTGCCCGAAAGCAGTATGTGCTTATGCTGATAATACCGGTACTGATGATATTTTTTGCAGGAGAGTATATCAGCCTGGTTATCAGTGAAAACCTGAATGCTTCCGGGAGCATGGAAATTCCTGAAAATATGCATTACCCGCAGATTTTTTCCATACAGCTTCTGGGACTGGCAAGCCTGTTTTGCGTGATGGCTGCGTATAAAAAGCTGATGCAGAATGTGGAGCTTGCCACACAGCTGTCCCTTCTTGAGCAGGAAGAACATTCGCTGAACCAGTATGTGACAGAAGCAAAGGCCCGTTATGAAAAAACAAGGTCTTTCCGCCATGATATCAAAAACCATATGACGGTTATCCGGGAATATCTGAAACATGCAAAGCTTAAGGAAGCGCTGCAATATATGGAAGATATGGAAGCTATGGCAGATGAACTGTCCTTTTCCTGCAGCACAAACCATCCAATGGCAGACATTCTGATAGGAAACAAGCTTGGGATTGCAGAAAGCATGGGAATCAATGCCAGCTGCTCCCTGGTGCTGCCATACCCCTGCTTCGTGCGTGATATTGATTTTGGCATTATCCTGTCCAATGCCCTGGATAATGCCATTCATGCATGTGAAAAAATGGATGCCAAAGCAGAAAAATATATTTCGGTTACCGGACATATGCAGGGCGATTTTATCCTGCTGGAAATCGAAAACAGCTTTCAGGGAAACGGCCAGCCGGTAAAGGGAACGGGACTTTCCAATATCCGCACGGCAGTGGAAAAATACCAGGGGGCAGTCAGCATCCATACGCAAAACGGCGTGTTCCGGTTAAGCGTGCTTTTGATTATTCCACAGCATTCAGAGAACATTTCACAGCAGCCTGCTTTATCCGCGGTTTCGGACAGCCGAAAAAGAGAATGGAAGGCAGGGCTGCAGGAATGCGGATGTCCTGCAGCTGGAACGCCTGGCCATATCGAGAAAAGGAGGAAGAATTATGTCAATGGAAATTCAGGGAAGCAGCCGTTATGACAGGACCGGCTATGCACAGCAGTTAAAAGAAAAACAGTTACTGGAGCAGTCGCAGCAAGAAGGCGGCGCACAGAAAACGGAAAAAAAGCAGGAGCATGCAGGATTATCCGGTGAAAAGCCTGTCCGGCAGGATGCATATATCAGCAGCGGACAGTCAGGTGCGAAACCAGCAGGACTTTACCGGATAGGACAGGATGAACAGGGCAGGCGGAAAATCTTTTATGAGAAACCGGAAAAATCCAGCGAGGACGCACAAAAGCCGCAGGAAAGCCCGGATGTTCCAAAAAAAGACGGGGATAAAAAGCCGCTGGAGGCATCTGGAGAAAATGAAGGAAAGCCGGCAGAGATATGCATTGGAAATACGGATAAGCCTGACCGGGAAATTAGGAAGCTGAAAGAGAAAGAAAAACAGCTGGAGCAGCAGATAAATGCAGCCGGAGACGATGAGAAAAAAATCCGGGAACTGGAGAAAAAGCTGGCACAGGTGCAGAGTGAATTAAGCAGAAAAGATAACGACACATACCGGCGCCAGCATACCACTTTTACCAGCTGATCCGTACTGTTTTAAAAATGGATTTTGCGGCATACAGGAAGGAGGGATTGTTCATGCATGTGAAAACAATGGAAGGTCTTGCAGGAGCAGATACAAATATGAAACTTCTTCAGACCCCATTCCGTGTCTATAAGGATGCAAGGCGCAGGGGTGATACAGCCGTTATGGAACGGGCCATGGAATATGTCGGTGATTTTTCAGACAAAACAGAAGAATATCAGGAAATCGCTGATAAAGGCATGGAAGAAGACGCAAGGCAGGCAAAAGAAAAAGCAGAAGCAGACCGTGAGGCTGCCATTCAAAAACGCAGGGAAGAACTGGAAGAACTGGAAAAAAAGACAGGGGAAAACAGAGATGAAAACGCAGACAGTATAGAAATCAGCGAAGACGGCAGGGTGCTTCTGAAAGAAAACGGCGGCTCAGACAGTACGGTTTTAGATGTAACAGCTTCCGATACGGTTTCGCCAGAGCCTGTCATTTATACCAAATCGGCAGGAGCGGCAAATAAGCCGGAACCGGGCATGCATATTTCTGTTTCTGTCTGAATTTTGTTACTGTTCACAAACCCCTTGCGGTATGTTTCAGGATGCGGTACAATTCCGTAGAAAGGAGTGATTTATCATGGCTTTTGATGGAATTGTAATTGCAGGGCTCGTATCGGAGCTGAACAAAACCGTGCTGCATGCACGTATTAATAAAATTGCGCAGCCGGAAAAAGATGCGCTGCTGCTGACACTGAAAGGACCGGACGGGCAGAAGCGCCTGTTTTTATCGGCGAGCGCATCCCTGCCGCTAATTTACCTGACACAGGCAAATAAGCCGGGCCCGCTGACTGCGCCGAATTTCTGCATGCTTTTAAGAAAGCATATCGCAAACGGGCGCATCGTAAAAATCTGGCAGCCGGATATGGAGCGCATTATTCATTTTGAAATCGAGCACCTGGACGACCTTGGGGACGTGCGCAGGAAAACACTGACCATGGAATTGATGGGAAAGCACAGCAACCTGATTTTTGTGGATGAAAAAAACATGATTATCGACAGCATCAAGCATGTTCCGGCGCAGGTCAGCTCTGTGCGGGAAGTCCTTCCGGGGCGCGATTACTTTATCCCGACCCAGGGAAAGAAAAATCCCCTGCTGGCAGACAAGGAGGAATTTCTCACACAGGCGCTGGCCAGGCCGGTAACAGCTGCGAAAGCGGTTTATGGCACTTATACCGGCATCAGTCCCTGTGTGGCAAATGAAATCTGTTACCGCAGCGGGATAGATGCTGATACGCCTGTGGCAGGATTGAGCGAACAGGAAAAACAGCATCTTGCCAATCATTTCCTGTGGCTGATGCAGGATATCCGGGAAGAAAAATTTACGCCGAATATTGTAATGGAAGACCGAAGGCCCATGGAATTTTCGGTTATCCGCCTGAGCCAGTATGCCCATCTGGAATGCATGATGCAGGAATCGGTTTCGGCTGTACTGGAAACGTATTTCGCCGCGCGTGACACCTATACCCGCATCCGCCAGAAATCCGTGGATTTGCGCAAAATCGTTTCGACAGCATTGGAGCGCACGCGCAAAAAATACCAGCTTCAGATGAAACAGCTCGAAGATACGAAAAAAAGAGAGAAATACAAAGTATACGGGGAGCTGCTCAATACTTACGGCTATGGGCTGGAAGAAGGTGCCCGGGTGCTGGAAGCTTTGAATTATTATACCAATGAAATGATTCAGATTCCGCTTGATGCACAGCTGTCTGCTTCGGAAAATGCCAAAAAATATTTTGACAGGTACAGCAAGCTCAAGCGCACGAACGAAGCCCTGACGGAGCTCACCGCCCAGACGAAGTCCGAAATGGAGCATCTGGAGTCCATTGCGTCGTCTCTGGATATTGCATTAAAGGAAGACGACCTTGTGCAGATTAAAGAGGAATTGAAGGATTACGGGTATATCCGGCGCAGGGGACATGAGAAAAAACAGAAAGCAAAAAGCAGGCCGTTTCATTACCGGTCTTCGGATGGATTTGATATTTACATTGGAAAAAACAATTACCAGAATGAAGAACTGACGTTTAAAATGGCAAACGGCGGGGACTGGTGGTTCCATGCAAAAAAAATGCCGGGCTCCCATGTGATTGTCAAGACAAACGGGGCAGAGCTGCCTGACCGCACGTTTGAAGAAGCTGCGATGCTGGCCGGGTATTATTCGCAGGGGCGTGATTCTGAAAAGGTTGAGATTGATTATCTGCAGCGCAGGAATGTGAAAAAACCGAATGGCTCGGCACCGGGGTTTGTAGTTTATTATACGAATTATTCGATGGCGGTGCGGCCGGATGTGGAAGGAATTGAGCTGGTGAGTGATTAGGCACGGGCTGGCCGGATGGGTGCCGGATGGCTTTGAAGAAGAATGGTCATTATCAACACAGGAGGAAGGACAGGCTTTGATAAAGCTGTCTGAACTTGTGGGAAAACAGTTTGTTTCAGAAATGATATTTTTATCCAGACCTGCGGGACAAATGGCGGTTTTTCCCGTTACCATATCCATGCGTCCGGCTGCACGACACTTGCTGTTTTGGGAAATGCCAATGGCATTTTATTCAGGGATTTAAAACACAAAGGAACAAGACAGGGCTTTTCTATTTCCGTGTTTTTAAAATCTTTATTCGACAAAATGAAGGAAATAGGTTATACTCGTATCTGTGGAATAAGATTAACGCAAAAGAAAGGCGGCGGGCCATTGTCTAAAAATAAGTATCAGTTTGAAAGTAAAATCCATGTGTACAGAGCCACAAAGAGAATGACGCAGCAAGAACTTGCTGATTTGGCAGGTGTCTCAAGACAAACAATTATGCAGCTTGAACGAAACCGCTATAATCCCTCTATGATGCTGGCGTATAGTATTTCAAAAGTATTTGATGTAACGATTGAAGATTTATTTGACTTTGCGGAGACAGAAAAGTGATTGCGGTACGAAATGAGCCTGCCACTGAAATGGCGGGCGTAACAGGATGTCCTGATTGCAGACCACCCAAAAGAAGCCGGTTATATTGCGTTTTACAGATAAAATCCGTTTTGCAGATAAAACTGTTTTATAAATAAAATCCGTTTTACAGATAAATTCCGCTTTATAGAACTGCTGCCATTTAAAAACAGAATAACCGTCTTAGCACAGAACGAAACACCAGGACAGGAAATCAGGAAAAGGTTTCCTGTTTTTTTGCGCTCATTTTTGGCATACAATTGCATCCTGGCACAATATTTAGTATAATAATACTAAAAAATCCACACATTTCTTGCAAAAAGGGGGAAATTAACATGAAAATTCTCGTAATCGGCGGCGTAGCTGCCGGTACAAAGACAGCTGCAAAATTAAAAAGACAGGACCGCAGCCTGGAGGTTACCCTGATTTCGAAAGATACGGAAATCTCTTATGCTGGCTGCGGGCTTCCGTATTATGTGGGCGGCCTGATTGCGCAGCCGGAAGACCTGGTAGTCAATACGCCGCAGAAATTCGCTGCATTGACAGGCGTGGAAGTGCTGACAGAAAAAGAAGCAGTCCGGCTGGATGCCGGCCAGAAGGCGGTACATGTAAAGGATGTAAAAACGGGACAGGAAGAAGTGTTCCATTATGACAAGCTGGTTATTGCCACAGGCGCATCTCCGGCTGTGCCGCCGGTTGCCGGGATGGATTTAAAGGGTGTCTATACGATTCGTACCCCGCAGGATGCCATCGGGGTGCGTGCCTATGCCGAAGAACATGATGTAAAGAAGGCCGTTGTGGTAGGCGCCGGGTTTATCGGGCTGGAAATGGCAGAAAACCTTCAGCAGAAGGGCATTTCTGTTACAGTCATCGATTTTGCACCGCAGATTCTGCCGAATATTCTGGATGCTGAAATGGCGGAATATGGGAGAAAGCACCTGCTTAAGCAGGGCATCCATATCATCACAGGCACGAAGGCAGAAGAAATCACCGGGGAAGGCAGCGTGTCAGCAATCCGGACAACCGCCGGCACATTCAGCTGCGGCCTTGTAATTATGGCAGCCGGAATCCGTCCGAATACAGCATTTTTAGAAGGAAGCGGAATCCGGTTAAACCGCGGCACGATTGCTGTCGATAAAACAATGAAGACAAGCCTGCCGGATGTCTATGCAGCCGGAGACTGCGTGCAGGTGACAAGCCGCATTACGGGCAATCCGCAGTGGTCCCCGATGGGTTCTTCTGCAAATATGCAGGGCCGCACGCTTGCACAGATTCTGACCGGGGTACAGAAAGAATACCCGGGCGTGCTTGGTACAGGCGTTGTCAGGCTGCCGGGATTAAACTGCGGGCGCACCGGGCTGACGGAAGCGCAGGCAAAAGAGGCCGGGTATGATGTGGAAACGGTTCTGGCGGTTACAGATGACAAAGCACATTACTACCCGGATGCGTCTTTCTTTGCCACAAAGCTGATTGCAGAAAAAGCAAGCCATAAGCTGCTCGGCATGCAGGTATTCGGGCCGGGTGCGGTGGATAAGATGACAGACATTGCAGTGATGGGAATCAGCATGGGTGCCAGGCTGGAAGACTTTGAAAATGCGGACTTTGCTTATGCACCGCCGTTTTCGACCGCGATACATCCGCTGCTGCAGGCAGTTTTCATCCTGTTAAATAAGCTCAATGGGGATATGGCGAGCATGACCCCGGCAGAATATGCAGCCGGAAAAGCAGACGGGTACCGGGTGCTGGATGTGGCCCCGGCGCCTTCCATCCGCGGTGCGGAATTTGTGGAGCTTGCAAAAGTAAACGGCGAACTGCCAGGCATTGCAAAAGACGAGAAGCTGCTGCTTGTCTGTGTCAAGGGAAAACGCGGCTATTTCCTGCAAAACCGCCTGCGTCATTTTGGCTATACAAACACCCTGGTGCTGGAAGGCGCGTCGTTTTTTAATGACGTAAAAGTAAAGCAGGCATCCGGTCAGGTTTCCAAAGAGGAAGAAACAAGGGTCAAAGCGCTTGGATTTTTGAAGGATAAACGCACGCCGGATAAATTTAACGGGCGCGTCATTACCAGAAACGGAAAAATTCCAGCCGATGAAGCAAGAGCCATTGCAGAAGCAGCAGAACGGTTCGGCAGCGGTGAAGTTACGATGACCTCGCGCATGACGATGGAAATCCAGGGCGTTGCGTTTGAAAATATTGACGGGCTGCGGGAGTACTTGCAAAAAGCCGGGCTTGAAACAGGCGGCACCGGTTCGAAGGTACGTCCGGTTGTGTCCTGCAAGGGCACGACCTGCCAGTACGGCCTGATTGATACCTTTGCATTGTCGGAAGAAATCCACGAGCGGTTTTTCCATGGCTATGCTTCCGTAAAGCTTCCGCATAAATTTAAAATCGCCGTCGGCGGCTGCCCGAATAACTGCGTCAAGCCGGATTTGAATGACCTTGGCATTATCGGCCAGCGCATCCCGCAGCCAGACCTTTCCAAATGCCGCGGCTGCAAAACCTGTCAGGTGGAAACAGGATGTCCGATAAAAACAGCATCCGTAAAGGATGGCAGGCTGGTTATCCAGGAACAGGAATGCAATCACTGTGGCCGCTGCATTGGACAGTGCCCGTTTGGCGTGATGGAACATGCCATAGACGGCTATCGTGTATACATAGGCGGGCGCTGGGGCAAAAAAGCAGCCCAGGGAAGATACCTTGATAAAGTATTTACCGATAAAGAAGAAGTGCTTGCCGTTGTGGAAAAAGCTATTTTGCTGTTCCGGGAACAGGGCATTACCGGGGAGCGGTTTGCCGATACGGTAGAGCGGATTGGCTTTGAGGAAGTGTACAGGCAGCTTTCCGGCGACGCGCTGCTGGCACGCAAAGAGGAAAATATCGCAGCTGTAAAGCATATGAAAGGCGGAGCAACCTGTTAAAAACGTAAAAATTCCGCGCTGAACGGTTACCCTAATTCGTTACTATTTACAGCCAATTTACCCTTGACAGGATTTTCAGGATATGAGCCTGTAAATAGTAACATTCGCAGGCCCATAGGAAAAATCTGCCTTGCAGATTGGCGCCTGCCCACCCCTGAATCAGCCTGGCAGCTGCCTGAACAGCAAGGTATTCAGGCAGCTGTGAGCAGTAACCCTTATTCTAACATTTTTTCAGAAAGAAATTGACTAATACACATAGAAAGTCTATAATGAATACATCTATGCATAAATTACCAGCCGCAATGCCAGCCATGCCAGCAGAATGCCCCATCATAACGGGATAGCAGAACATGTCAAAACATATCAGGCCAGGCAGGACAAGAATGGATGGCAGCAGGACTGCAGCACAGCTGGAGGAATAAGAAAGATGATAAGAAGCATGACAGGCTTTGGCAGATATGAAGCTGTCAAGGACAAGATGAAAATTACAGTAGAAATGAAGGCTGTCAACCATAGATATCTGGATATCAGCATCAAGATACCAAAGAAACTCAGCCACTTTGAAAGCGCCATCCGCACCATCCTGAAGGAATACGTGCAGCGCGGAAAGGTGGATGTTTTTGTAACCTATGAGGATTTTTCGCAGACAGACTGCTGCCTGCATTACAATGAAGCCATTGCGGCAGAATATTTGGCATATCTGCGCCGGATGGCAGAGACCTTCCAGCTTTCTGACGATATTACCGTCAGCACGCTGGCCCGGTTTCCGGATGTATTTACGATGGAGGAGCAGGAATCTGACGAAACCGAATTAAAAGAAGTGCTGGAAGAAGCAGTACGCGGCGCGTCGGAGCTGTTTGTGGATTCCCGCATCCGGGAAGGGGAAAATTTAAAAAAAGACCTGACAGGCAAGCTGGATGAGATGCTTGCAAATGTGTGCTTTATTGAAGAACATTCCCCGCAGATTATCGGGCAGTACCATGAAAAGCTAAAGGCCAAGGTGCGGGAGCTTTTGGCAGACAAACAGCTGGATGAAGGCCGCATTGCGGCAGAGGTAACGATTTATGCAGATAAAATCTGTGTGGATGAGGAGACTGTCCGCCTGCGCAGTCATATTGAAGCGGTGAAAAAGGAGCTTTTAAAAGGCGGCAGCATTGGCCGCAAGCTTGATTTTATCGCACAGGAAATGAACCGGGAAGCAAACACGATTCTGTCCAAGGCAAATGACCTGGCTGTTTCCGATACCGGAATAGAATTAAAGACATCCATTGAAAAAGTCCGGGAACAGATTCAGAATATTGAGTAATTGCGGCGTGCAGGCACGGCACCTGGTTCACTGTCCGCGAAATTAAAGGGGATAACAGATGTCGAAGCTTATGAATATCGGATTTGGGAATGTGGTCAATACAGATAAAATCCTGTGTATCATTACCCCGGATTCCGCGCCCGCAAAGCGGCAGATTCAGCGTGCCAGGGAAGAAAACCGGCTGATTGATGCGACGCAGGGGCGGCGCACGCGCGGGGTTATTTTTACCGTAAACCAGATGGTCATTATATCCGCACTGCAGCCAGACACGCTGGCAGGGCGTTTTGGCGTAAAAGAACAGGCTTTGGAGTGACCATGCGAAAATAAACAGGACTCGAAAGGAGAACCATTTCATGATACATCCATCTTATGTAGAATTAATGCAGGTCGTAAACAGCGATCAGACGGAAATCGGGGAAGAACCGGTTATTAATAGCCGTTATTCGATTGTGATTGCGACAGCGAAACGGGCCAGGCAGATTATCGGCGGGGATGAGCCGATGATTGCAAAGGCAGGCGGGCGCAAGCCGCTGTCTGCTGCCGTACAGGAGCTGTACGAGGGAAAGGTAAAAATTGTCGGCCAGGATGACACGATTGACGAAATGAAGGATAAAAAAAGGCTGTCTGAAGCAAGGGCAGACAGTGTAAAGGAATCCGGACAGGACACGCAGGATAATCAGGAAACGGGAGACCTGGATGAGATGGCTCAGGCAGATGAAATGGAAGAAATGAGCGAAATGTAACCATAGGAAGCAATGGAGCATGAGGCTGTGCCGCTGCACAGCCTCTTTTACAAGGAGAAACCATTTCATGGAAACAGGTGCAAAACAGATATTTTTTATGTCACTCGGATGTGATAAAAACCTTGTGGATTCCGAATTTATGCTTGGAATGCTGCAGGAAAACGGATATACGGTTACAGATGACGAAACGCAGGCGGATGTTATTATTGTCAATACCTGCTGTTTTATCAATGATGCAAAGGAAGAAAGCATCAATGCCATTCTGGAAATGGCGGAATATAAAAAAAACGGAAGGTGCAGCACGCTTATCGTGACCGGATGCCTGGCACAGCGTTACCAGTCCGAAATCCGAAAGGAAATACCCGAGGCAGATGCTGTCCTTGGGACAAATTCCTATGACGATATTGTGCATGCGTTAAAAGAGGCACAGGCCGGAAAAAAATATGAAAATTTCCATACGCTGGAAGGGCTTCCGCATACAGGCACAAAGCGCAGCATTACGACAGGCGGGCATTATGCGTATCTGAAAATTGCAGAAGGATGCAGCAAGCACTGCACGTACTGCATTATTCCGTCTATCCGCGGCGCATACCGCAGCGTTCCGATGGAGGAGCTGCTCGACCAGGCGCGCGAACTGGCCGGCGCAGGCGTAAAAGAGCTGATTTTAGCCGCACAGGAGACGACGCTGTATGGCACAGACCTTTACGGGGAAAAATCGCTGTACCGCCTGCTCGATGAGCTGAACCAGATTGCGGGGCTGCGCTGGATCCGCATTTTGTACTGCTATCCCGAGGAGATTGACGATGGCCTGATTGCAGCGATAAAGCGCAATGACAAGGTCTGCCATTATCTGGACATGCCGATACAGCATGCAAGCGATGAAATCCTGCACCGCATGGGACGAAAGACAAGCCAGCAGGATATCCGCGCCATTGTTTCAAAGCTGCGCCGGGAAATACCGGATATCTGCCTTCGCACAACGGTTATCTGCGGCTTTCCGGGGGAAACAAAAAAGCAGCACGAGGAACTGATGTCGTTTATCAATGAACTGGAATTTGACCGCCTGGGTGCCTTTGTGTATTCGGCGGAAGAAGGAACGCCGGCGGCCGGCTTTGCGGGCCAGTTAGACGAAGAAACAAAACTGGACTGGCAGGAAGAAGTCATGCAGCTGCAGCAGGAGATTGCGTTTGACCAGGCGGCTGCCATGAAGGGACAGGAAATCTGGGCATTTGTCGAAGGAAAGCTTGCCGATGAAAATGCTTATGCGGCAAGGACTTACCGCGATGCGCCGGATATCGACGGCTATGTATTTGTGTCCGGCACGGAAACAGAATTTATGACAGGCGACTTTGTCAGAGTACGGATTACCGGTTCGTTTGAATACGACCTGACGGCGGAAGCCATCCTGCAGTAAAAGGAGAATTGTATGAATCTGCCAAATAAACTGACTATGTTCCGGGTAATATTAATCCCGTTTTTTGTATTTTTCCTGCTGGTTCCGTATTTTCCGGACAGCGGAAAATATATTGCTGCGTTTATTTTTATCATTGCAAGCCTGACCGATTTGTTTGACGGGAAAATTGCGCGTAAATATAACCTGGTGACAAATTTCGGGAAATTTATGGACCCGCTGGCGGACAAGCTGCTTGTCTGCTCCGCCTTAATCTGCCTGACTGCCATGGAGCTTTTGGAAGCATGGATTGTCATAGTCATCATTTCGCGGGAATTTATTATCAGCGGATTCCGCCTGATTGCAGCGGAACAGAAGATTGTCATTGCAGCCAGCTACTGGGGCAAATTTAAGACAACCTTCCAGATGCTGATGATTATTGTGCTGATTCTGGATATCCATCAGGCTGCTTTTCAGGCGCTGGGCATTATCCTGACCTATGTGTCGCTGGCGCTGACCGTGATATCGCTGGCAGATTATATTTATAAAAATAAAGATATTATCAAAGAACAGCACTGATATCAAATTCAGATTTTATTGTGAATGAAGGGAAAAGAATCACATGGACAAAACATTTGAAAAAGAGCATTCACTCGAGGAACGTGCTGCACAGCTGTTAATCCAGCGCGGATTTACGGTTACCACAGCAGAATCCTGTACCGGGGGACTGCTGGCCGGGCGGCTTTTAAATGCTGCCGGCATTTCAAAGGCCTACCGGGAAGGGTATATCACGTATTCCAACGAAGCAAAAGAAAAGCTGCTTCAGGTATCACACGAAACGCTGGAAGCATATGGCGCAGTCAGTGAGCAGACGGCAATGGAAATGGCAGAAGGCGCTGCGAAACAGGCCGGGGCACAGGCAGCGCTTGCGACGACCGGGATTGCGGGGCCGGACGGCGGCACGCCGGAAAAACCAGTCGGGCTTGTATATATCAGCTGCTATGTCAATGGCGTTACGATTGTGGAAGAACATGTATTTGCAGGCGAACGCGCACAGGTACGCAGCATGTCAGTAGAAGCGGCACTGCATATGCTCGTGCAGGCGCTGCAGAGTGTCGGCTGAGGATGAATCATGCATGAGGGAGGCAGTGGGATTATATGAGAATTATTGCTGGCACGGCAAGGAGCCTGCCGCTGAAAGCACTGGACGGAAAAGATACAAGGCCGACGACAGACCGCATCAAGGAAACACTGTTTAATATCCTGCAGTCCGGCATTTCCGGGTGCAGGTTTTTAGACCTGTTTGCAGGAAGCGGGCAGATTGGGCTGGAAGCACTGAGCAGGGGAGCGGAATATGCCGTATTTGTGGAAAACAGCAAAAAGGCCTGCGCGGTGATTGAAGACAACATCCGTTTTACAAAGTTTGGGGATAAGTCCAGGCTGCTTGCCATGGATGCGCTGTGTGCAGTCCGTTCGCTGGAAGGGACAGGGGCATTTGACTATATATTTTTAGACCCGCCGTATGCTTCGGGCCTCGAACAGGAGATTCTTGCTACGCTGGCTTCTTCGGGCCTTTTAAAAGAAGACGGCCGGATTATTGTGGAAGCGTCAAGGCATACGGATTTTTCCTATGCGGCGCAGCTTGGCCTTGCCATAACAAAGGAAAAAATTTACAAAACAAACAAACATCTGTTTTTCGCAAAAGAGGGCTGATATGAAAAGAGCAATTTATCCGGGCAGCTTTGACCCGGTTACCAAAGGCCATTTGGATATTATCGCGCGTTCGTCCAGGCTGGTGGACGAGCTGATTGTCGGCGTGCTGAACAATCGTGCAAAAAATTCGTTGTTTTTCACAGACGAACGTGTTAGTATGTTAGAAGAACTGACTTCAGAATTTAAAAATGTCACAGTCGGCTCCTTTGACGGGCTGCTGGTAGATTATGCCAAGCGTATGGATGCTGCTATTGTGATACGGGGGCTGCGGGCGGTGACGGATTTTGAATATGAGCTGCAGATTGCACAGACCAATCATGAAGTATATCCAGACATAGAGACCGTTTTCCTGACGGCACGCCTGGAATATGCCTATTTGAGCTCAACCATGGTAAAAGAATTTGCATCATACGGGGGAGACATTTCCCGTTTTGTACCGCAGCAGATTATAAAACGCATTTATGCGAAATATGGCATGGGATGACGGGGCAGAAAAAAAAGTGTTAAGGAGTGTTGCCGCATGAACAGCAGTATAGACCAGATAATAGAGGAAATTGAAGATTATATTGAGAGCTGCAAATTCCAGCCTCTATCCAGTACAAAGATAATCGTAAATAAAGATGAAATCCAGGAACTGATTGCAGATTTGCGTCATAAAACACCGGAAGAAGTCAAGCGCTACCAGAAAATGATAAGCAACAAGGAAGCCATTTTAGCCGATGCGCAGGCAAAGGCCGATACTATCATTTCCCAGGCGCAGATTCAGAAAAACGAGCTGATAAAAGAACATCAGATTATGCAGCAGGCTTATGCGCAGGCAAATGAAGTGGTGACAATGGCGCAGAAACAGGCGCAGGAGATTATGGACCAGGCGACCAATGATGCGAATGAAATCCGGTACGGGGCAATCGCATATGCAGACAGCATGTTAAAAGCAATTGAAGACCTGCTGGAAGGCTCGCAGAGCATCTTTAAAACGAACTTTGCACAGTTAAGCTCGTCCATGCAGAAAACACTTGAAATTGTCAGCGCAAACCGTGCGGAGCTGGCTCCGTCCGAGATTTTCCAGGACGCAGCCGAGGAACAGGTACTTGAAGCAGATATGATGCCGCAGGAACAGGAAGCGGAGCAGAGTCCTGAATAATCCCATACCGTTTGGCACGGGGCTTTACGGCATGGAAATCCGGGTTAAAAAATGCAGGCTGCAAGCAGTGCGCTTGCGGATGCTGTCACCAGGCGGAATACCAGGTAAAAGCGCATGGAAATCCCGCTTCCCTTGACCATGGATGCTGTCTGCGCAAACCCGCTCAGGCCGCCAAAGGCCGTAAACCCGATTATCATGGGATATTTCAAAGCCATGGCGCAGGACGTGCTCTGCGCAATGATATGGATGCCGTTTGTGATTTCGGTCATTCCGGTCAGGCACATCAGGGCCAGCTCATTGGTTCCGGCCGCACGCATGCACATCTGTGTCATCAGGGAAAACAGCATGATATATCCGCCCAGCTTCAGCAGTGTTTCAAATCCATTCATAATTCCGGCATCAATGATTTGAAAATTCAAATTCGACCTTGATGCCGTATTTTTTTTGGCTGGAAGCGCTTTTTGCCTGCGCAGCAGGAACAGTCCGCCGAAAAGCGGCGGAAGGTATAAAACCGCATATGTCATCCATGTCCAGCCGGAAAGCCCGAGGGATGCAGACAGCAGGTAGCTGCTTACAAATACGGGACTGATATTGTTGCACATGGCACATAAAATATCTGCTTCCCGCACCGTAAGCTGGCCCTGGCGCAGCAGGTCGGCAGTCGTTTTGCTGCCAATCGGAAATCCAAATAAAAATCCGGCGACAATCGGATAAGCAGCCTGCGGATGATGGAAAAACAGCCGGCCTAAAAAGGGGCTGCATACACGTATGATATCATTCAGGTAACCGGACTGGATAAGTATATTGGAAAATATCGTAAAGGGCAGCAGCGCCGGGAGGATATTTTCATACCATAAAACCAGCCCGTTTGCGGCAGCAGCGACACAGTCAGCCGGATAAATTAGTATGAATAGGATAAACAGCATGATAATACATATAGATAACCTTTTTTTCATGGCAGCACGTATTTTTTTTATCAGTATACGCGCGTGCGGGAGGAAACATGAATCAAAAACGTATCTTTTGCATTATCCTGCTGTTTATGATTGCGAGCCTGGATATCTGCCTTATCCAGAACCTGGAACAAAACCATGGCTTTGGAACCGGGGAAGCACAGCTGGCCAGCCAGGAGGAATCGCTGGCTGTGCTGCGGGCGCTGGAGCTGCCGCAGGATGCATATGAACAGCTGGCAGAATCCGGGGAAGGAAAGGAGCTGGATGAAACAGCAGCCGAAAGCCTGCTGGCCAGCCTGTTTTGCAAAACGTATGATAAAGCAGATCTGAAGCAGTGGAAGCGGCGGGAAAAACCGGCTGCGCCAAAGCGCTATGCAGTATATGCAGAAAATGTGCGCCGCCTGTTTTCCGATGCGGTGTATTTTCCGGTACCGGAATCATCGGATAATGAAAAAGCCGGTGTTTCCTATGAAAACAGCTGGCAGTCGGAGCGCACGTATGGCGGCGCAAGGGGCCATGAAGGATGCGATATTATGGCGGATATCCAGCAAAGGGGCTATTATCCGGTTCTCAGTGTCAGCGACGGTGTCGTGGAAAAAATGGGCTGGCTGCCGCAGGGCGGCTACCGGATTGGCATACGCAGCAAAAACGGGGTGTATTTTTATTATGCACATCTGGCGGAATATGAGGAAAGCATGGCAGAAGGGCTGGAGGTTGCAGCCGGACAGCTTATCGGGTATATGGGAGATACCGGGTACAGCGAGGTCGAGGGCACGACCGGGAATTTTCCGGTGCATCTGCATTTTGGGATGTATCTGGATGATGAGGATGGGAATGAGGTCAGCTTTAATCCTTATTTTCTGCTGAAGATTCTGGAAGGGAACAGGCTGGTGTATGCGTATCAGGCGGAGCAGGGATAAGGGATTAGGGGTGGAATCCCGGACGCTGGGCAGGAATGCATGGCCTGTCTCGTCTGGCTGTTCCGGTTCCAGAATGTAAGAATCCCTAAACATTCTGTCTTTTAAACAGTGGCACCGGACGGAATCAGCGTCTCCTTCGCCTTCGGCTAAAGCCGCTTCCGGGCTGCGCCCGCCTGACTGAGAAACAGAATGTTAAGGGATTCTAACATTCTTCCACAGTCACAGCCAGACGAGACAGGCCATGCATTTGTGTCCAGCTGTTTCTGGGAAGCCTGGGTGCTCAGTACCGAAGGGCAGCAGGACCACTGAGAAAGTATATGAAAGATATTTGTAAGCTCATAGAATTAATAAAACATGAAATGAAATATGAAAAGATATTTGGAAGTTCCAGTTAAAAGAACTGAAAAAACAGGAAATTACAAAAGAAAAATTATAAAATAATAATATTAATTTCAGAATATAACCTGAATATAAACAAAATGAATGAATATATAATTTTTTTAAATTTAAAATGTAGAATTCATATTTCTGACCAATTCCCAATAATAGTGTTTGTGTGGGATGAGGCAGCCTTCTGAGAACTACCAATGGGGTGAGGACATGC
>OFGA01000445.1_pt1 | contig 34597 bp, 36 predicted proteins | sample 1521471 | NCBI WGS metagenome assembly OFGA01 (sample SAMEA3504086, study PRJEB24116) | mouse gut metagenome | biome: mouse gut; feature: mouse-associated habitat; material: faeces | place: Denmark | collected 2011 | reverse complement strand
CAGATAAAATGAAGCTGCCGCTTCACGAATTTTCATTCGTTAAAGCGACAGCCCCAATTCTCCGAAACCACAAACAAGGAGAAAGTGTTCTCACGAGAATCATTGCATCTTTTTGGTTGTTGTCACAAGTAATATACTCTGATGTAATAATATCAAATGGATTTAAGAGCACCCGCAAGGATAATAAATAAAATAGCAGTCACACAGCCATAATAAAGAAAAGAAGAATCCCAAAGATATAATGTATAATGCAACAAAGTTCAAAGATTCGCGTTTCTATCCTTATAAACTTATTACAGCATTTCTTCATATTAGCAATATAAAATATATAAAAATTAATTCAATCAACAAATCGAATCAAATCGATAAAATAAAAAAAAGAAAACGTATACAAAACGCTCCGTAAGCCATAGAAAGTAGTTAGAGAGAGGGGGAAAAGTGGATCTGATAAGGTGGCTTTGTGATTGGATTTAGGACTTCTTAATGCTCTCCTCAAAAAACAAGAATCCGCGAACAGGACGTTCGCGGAAGTCCCATTCACGCCATGGACGGCGTGTATGGGACGGTTCTGTCCGTACTCAAAAAAATAAATTGAGAGCATTTAGAAATCCTTAATCCATGAACACGCCACCTGTCAGACCACTTTTCCCCCTCTCTCTAACGGCCACAGCCAATAACTTGGAAAATTCTGAAATTTGACATAACTCCAAAAAAGAATTATAATCTAAAAAAACACCACTTTTGATTATATGGAGCGGAAAATAATATGGAGAAAATGACTAGGGAAGAAAAAACAGAATATCTCCTTTCTGAGATTAAAAAGAAAATGGACGAGAACGGCGGCATTATAAAGACAAATCAGATTACAAGCCTTGGAGTGGATTATAGGCGGATTCTTGCATGGGTGAAAGATGGAACGCTTGAACGTGTAAAAAGCGGTTATTATTCTTTCGGCTTTAAGGAACGCTCCGAAGAAGATTTAATTCTAGGCTTGTTTTCAGACGGAGTTTTATGTCTGGATAGTGCGTTATACTGCTACCATTATATAGACAGAAAACCTTATGCGTGGCATATTGCCGTAGATAAAAACACTTCAAAATCCAGATTTAAAATGGAATACCCCGTGATAATGCCTTATTACACGGAACCAGAGGTTTTACAGTTAGGAGTGACGGAAATTCCGTTCGCTTCCGGTTCCATGAAAATTTATACAAAAGAACGTATGATGTGTGACTGCCTAAAATATGAAGAAAAGCTGGACAGGGATATTTTTAAACGCGCGTTACTGGCATATATTGCAGACAGTTCTAAGGATATTGCGCAGCTCCTTAAGATTGCAAGGGAACGGAAAGTTCTTCAGAAGGTACATAATACGATTGGAGTGTGGCTGTGATGAATAAAGAGCGGCTCACTTATGAAATGATTTTAGATAAGTCGAAAGAAACGGGAATTTTGTTTTCGAATTTGCTTGGCGGCGCAATTTTGGAAGAAATTGTCCGCAGAATCAGCCAGTCAGGATACAGTGAGAATTTATGGCTGAGGAATGGAAATATATTAGGGATTTCGCAGTATGAGAAAAATCTGATCCTTACGCTGGAATATGTGTACCTTATAGAGCGCCTGCAAAAGAAAAATCCCAATATGACGGAATCAATGTTTTTTTCTGATTTATTGGAGGAGCTTTCCAAAACTGTGTTTTTGGAACAGGAGGAACGCGGGATTTGCTTTGCAATAAAGTCGAAAATCCAGAAAAAAAGCATGAATTTACAGGTTTTGGCGAAATTGGGAGATATGCAGGTTCCTGTAACTGTGAAAATGTATTTGATGTGCGATGATGATAAAATTCCGAAGAAGGAAACTTTTGCGGCTATGATGTTTCCGATGATTCAGATTTCTTATAACGCTTATCCGGCTGAAGGGTATCTGGCGGAGAAATATATTGAAATCATTACAAAGTTAGAGTTAATTCAAAATATAGGGGCTTATTATGATATTTATTACCTGCTTGAACGGGAAAGCGTCGACGGCAGGAAGGTAAGGGAATATATCGAAGAAAAGTGCGCCAAGCTTCAGATTGAAAAGAACCGGGAACGCTTGGATTTGATTGACGGATATAGAAGCTATTCTTATATGAAGAAAAAGTGGAAGGTATTCTTAAGATCAGTTAATAGCAAGGAGCCTGCTTGGGAAATAGCAGTGGAACGGTTTATTAATTTTTTTGAGCCTATTTGGCAGGCAATATTGGAAGATTCGGCTTTCTTTGGAGATTGGATGCCGGATTTGAACCGGTTTTTGTAATGTTAGGAGAAAATATGGACTTACAGTTGGAAGCTTATGCAGAAAGCGGCGTGTATCCGTTTCATATGCCGGGACATAAACGGAATGCGTTTCCGATGAAAAATCCCTATGAAATAGATATAACGGAAATTGATGGATTTGACGATCTCCATGCGCCGGAAGGGATTTTAAAAGAAGCAATGGAGCGGGCGGCAAAAGTTTATGGCGCAAAGCAGAGTTATTATTTGGTGAATGGAAGCACTTGTGGGATCTTAGCTGCGATTTCAGCGGCGGCGCCGCAAAAAGGCAAACTGCTAATGGCAAGAAATTCACATAAGTCTGTTTATCATGCGGCATATTTAAGGCAACTTTCAACCATATACTTAAACCCTGTGTTCAGCCGCTTCGGGATTTATGGCGCAGTATCCCCAAAAGAGGTGGAGCGGAAGTTAAGAGAGAACCCTGATGTGGATGCCGTGATTCTTACATCGCCGACATACGAAGGGGTTGTCAGTGACATAGCTGCGATTGCAGAGATTACACACAAATATCAGGTTCCCTTAATTGTAGATGAGGCGCACGGAGCGCATTTTGGTTTTCATAAAGCATTTCCCCAAACATCTGTCCGTTTAGGGGCGGATCTTGTGATCCAAAGTATGCACAAGGTTTTGCCGTCTTTGACGCAGACTGCTCTTTTGCATAGAAATTCCGAAGCTGTTTTGCCGGAGCGGATTACGCAGTTTTTGGATATTTATGAGACAAGCTCACCTTCTTATGTTTTGATGGCGGGAATGGAAAAATGCATCCGTTTTTTAGAGGAAGAAGGAAATCAGAGGTTTGAGTTATTTACGCAAAGGCTGAGTGATTTTTATGAGAAGGCAAAAGGATTACAAAAGATTCATGTAATGACGAAAGAAGATTTTTCCTCAGAGGAGATTTTTTGCTTAGACAGATCAAAAATTGTAATTTCTGTGAAGGGAGCGGCGATAAGCGGAAGCCGTCTTTATGAAATGCTTTTAAAGGATCATAAACTTCAAATGGAGATGTATTCTGGTTTTTATGTTCTTGCAATGACAAGTCTTATGGACAGGGAAGAAGGATTTGAAAGATTATATCAAGCGTTATTAGAAATTGATGGAAATTTGCTTTGTAAGGAAGAAAAGCCGGAGAATAACTTCGGATTTCTATCGGAGTTTTATCTTCCCAAAGAGAAAAAAATGGAGCTGTATGAAGCAATGGAACGAAAGAAAACGACAGTGTCTTTTTCGGAAGCGGAAGGAAAGATTTCAGGAACAGCGGTTTGTCTGTATCCGCCCGGCGTTCCGGCCCTTTTAGCGGGAGAAACAATAGATCGGGATTTTATAAAAAACATTCGAAAATTTAGGAAGTATGGACTGAATGTGAAAGGAATTGCCGATATAATAAATGAGAGAATCAGCATTGTCAGTGAATAGAAGATAGAAATAGGTTATGGGATTGGGTATGGGAAAAATTTTTTGTATGATGGGAAAAAGTTCATGTGGAAAAGATACTCTTTATAAAAGGATTTTACAGGAGGGCATACTTCCACTATCCAGCATAGTGCCGTATACGACGCGTCCAATCCGATCCGGCGAAACGGACGGGGTAGAGTATTTTTTTACAGATGAACAGATGCTTTTGGACTATGAAAGGGCGGGCAAGGTGATTGAAGTCCGGTCATATCAAACTGTTCATGGGGTTTGGCATTATTTTACAGTAAATGACGGGCAGATTCATTTGGAAAGCCAAAATTACCTGATGATAGTGACGTTAGAGGGGTATATAAAAATCAGAGATTATTTTGGGGCAGATGCAGTTGTTCCGGTTTATATTGAAGTGGAGGATAATATTCGTTTAAGGCGGGCTTTAGATCGGGAAGAACATCAGACAGAGCCAAAATATGCGGAGATGTGCAGAAGGTTTTTGGCGGATACGAAAGACTTTTCTGAAGAAAATTTACTCTTGGCAGGAATTAAAAAGAGGTTTTTTAACAATAATTTGGAACGTACAGGAAAAGAAATTACGGACTATATCAGCAGAATGATAGAAGGGGGAAGTTATGGATTTAAAAGTAAATGAAATGACTCCGGCGGCAGCCGCGGAAGCGGTTGCAAAAACGAAAGAGACAGACGGAAGCTTTAAATTTACTCTGACAAGCGCGATTGGGGAAGCCCAGCTTCAGGAACGGCTCAATTCGCTTCTGGAACAGATTACGAATCAGGGGGAACGGATTGCCCAGCATATGGACATTCGGGACATGAAGCGTTACCGTGGGCTTGTGAAAGATTTTTTAAATGAAGTTGTCAATCGTTCCCACAAATTTTCCAGAGAAAATTTTTTGGACCGAAGGGGAAGGCACAGGGTATATGGGATTATCCGCCTTGTCGATGAAAATTTAGATGAATTAGCGGGTGAACTCGTCAAAGATGAAAAGGATCATCTTGCAATTTTGGACAAAATTGGGGAAATTCAGGGTTTATTGCTGGATATTTTTACATAAATTAATAGAAAGAAGAACAGAGGAAGAATATGAATGATTTTTCAAATATAATTGGACATGAAACTATAATTGAATATTTCCGGAATGCCATTTCAATGGATAAGGTCAGCCATGCTTATATTTTAAATGGAGAAGACAAATCCGGTAAGCTTATGCTGGCGGAAGCGTTTGCGGCTGCCCTACAGTGTGAGGAGAAAGGCATGGAGCCTTGTGGGAACTGCCGTTCCTGTAAGCAGGCAGCAGGAAGGAATCAACCGGACATTCTTTATGTTTCGCATGAAAAGCCGAATACAATAAGCGTAGATGATGTCCGTAAACAGATTAATGATGATATTGCTTTAAAACCTTATAGCAGTAAATTTAAGATATACATCGTCGATGAAGCGGAAAAAATGAACGTTCAGGCGCAAAATGCTTTACTGAAAACGATGGAGGAGCCTCCGTCCTATGCGGTGATACTTTTATTGACGGTTAATGCGGACAGTTTTCTGCCTACCATTCTTTCCCGATGCGTCCGATTGGACTTAAAACCGGTCAGTGATGAGAAGATCCGTAAGTATTTAATAGAGCAAAAACAGGTTTCCAAAGATCAGGCGGATATTTGCGTTGCATTTGCGCAGGGAAATGTGGGGAAAGCAATTCGTCTTTCGGATTCAGAAAACTTCAATGAGATGAAGAATTCCGCTATTTCGCTTATTAAGCGGCTAGATGAGATTGATTTACATGGCATGATGGAAGCGGTTAAGAAGATCACGGATTATAAGCTTGAAATCAATGATTACTTTGATTTTATCATGATTTGGTATCGGGACGTCCTTTTGTATAAGGCAACGGCAGATGCGAACCGCTTAATCTTTCGGGACGAGGTCTACAGTATAAAGAAAGCCGCCAGCCATAGTTCATATGAAGGCATTGAGACAATTTTGACGGCGCTGGACAAAGCGAAAGACCGCCTTCGCGCAAATGTGAATTTCGAGCTTTTAATAGAGCTTTTACTATTGACAATAAAGGAGAATTAAAATGACTAAAGTCGTTGGAGTCCGGTTTCGGAATACCGGAAAAATATACTATTTTGATCCGACGGGATTTGAAATAGAAGCGGGCGCGCATGTGATTGTAGAGACAGCGCGGGGTGTAGAGATGGGAAATGTAATTTTTTCCCCAAAAGAAGTAGAGGACGAAGCCGTGGTGCAGCCGCTGAAATCGATTATCAGGATTGCGACAATGGCAGATGAAAGCGTGATGGAGCAAAATAGGATCAAAGAAAAGGAAGCGTTTCAGATCTGTCTGGAAAAAATTGCGAAGCACAAGCTGGAAATGAAGCTTGTGGAAGCGGAATATACGTTTGACAACAATAAACTGTTATTTTATTTTACGGCAGACGGGCGGATCGACTTTCGGGAATTAGTGAAGGATTTAGCTGCGGTATTTCGCACGAGAATTGAATTGCGTCAGATTGGCGTGCGTGATGAGACAAAAATTTTAGGAGGGGTTGGCATCTGTGGGAGAGGTTTATGCTGCCATACTTATCTTACGGATTTTGTCCCTGTGTCGATAAAAATGGCAAAGGAGCAGAATCTTTCCTTAAATCCTTCTAAAATTTCCGGCGTTTGCGGAAGGCTGATGTGCTGTCTGAAAAATGAGCAGGAGACTTATGAATATCTAAACAGCCGTCTTCCCAATATCGGGGATTTTGCCACAACGCCTGAAGGATATAAGGCAGTTGTCCAAAGCGTCAGCGTCCTTCGTCAAATGGTAAAAGTGATTGTAGAAATTGATGATGAAAAGGAAGCCAGAGAGTATAAAGCAAGCGACTTAAAATTCCGCGTTAGAAAGCGTAAAGATGTAAAATTATCTCAGGCGGAAATGAAGGAATTAAAAGCTCTTGAAGATCATGGAGGAAAATCTAAAATTGACGATGGAAAATAATCTGAAACCGGAGGAACGTTTGGACGAACTGCATCGCAATGGGTATGTGATTATCCAGAATCCAAATAAATTCTGTTTTGGCATGGATGCGGTTTTGCTTTCCGGATTTGCAAAAGTAAAGAAAGGGGAACGTGTATTAGACCTTGGGACAGGCACAGGAATCATTCCGATTCTTTTAGAAGCAAAAACGCAAGGAGAACATTTTACCGGACTGGAACTTCAGGAAGAAAGTGTAGACATGGCGAAACGAAGCGTCGCATGGAACCATTTGGAAAAACGGATTGACATTGTGGAGGGCGATATTAAAGATGCTGCCAAATTATTTGGGGCATCTTCTTTTGACGTTATTACGGCAAATCCCCCGTATATGATTGGAAATCATGGGCTTGCTGGCGGGAATGAAGCGAAAGCGATTGCAAGGCATGAAATATTTTGTACGATCGATGATGTACTAGGGCAGAGCGCGAAACTTTTGCGGCCTAATGGAAGGTTTTATCTGGTGCACAGGCCATTCCGTCTGGCAGAGATTATGAGTAAAATGGTTTCTTATGGCATAGAGCCAAAACGTATGCAGTTGGTCTATCCATTTGTAGACAGGGAGCCGAATATTTTACTGATTGAAGGATTAAGAGGCGGCAATTCTAGGCTTAAGGTGGAAAAGCCTCTGATTATATACAAAGAAGCAGGAATTTACACTGATGAAATTTATGAAATCTATGGATATTAGGAGAGGGTATGGCAGGAAAATTATATTTATGCGCAACGCCGATAGGGAATTTAGAGGATATTACGTTAAGGACGCTTCGTATTTTAAAAGAAGCAGATTTAATTGCGGCAGAAGATACCCGCAATTCACTCCGGCTGTGCAATCATTTTGAGATTAAAACGCCGCTTACAAGTTACCATGAGCATAATAAGATTGAGAAAGCCTACCAGCTTGTGGAACAAATGAAACAGGGCGTCAATGTTGCGCTTGTCACAGATGCCGGAACGCCTGCAATTTCTGATCCCGGAGAAGAATTGGCGCGTATCTGCTATGAAGCGGGAATTGAAGTGATTTCCCTTCCCGGAGCCGTAGCCTGCATTACAGCGCTAACGTCATCGGGACAAAAAACACGGCGGTTTTCTTTTGAAGCATTTTTGCCCCGCGATAAAAAAGAACGAAAAGAAGTTTTAAAAGAAATGGAGCGTGATACCCGTACAATAATTCTCTATGAATCACCACATCATCTTCACGCTACATTAAAAGAATTATACGAAGCGCTTGGAAATCGTGAAATTACAATTTGCAGGGAATTAACAAAAAAGTTTGAAGAAAAAGACAGGACAACATTAGGACAGGCGGTTACAGATTATGGAAAGAAAGAAATCCGCGGGGAATTTGTCTTAGTAATACAAGGAAAAGACCGCTCCGAAATCCTAGAAGCGGAAAAAAAGGCATGGGATAGCATATCCATTGATGAGCATCTTCAACTATATCTTTCCCAAGGGCTTGACAGAAAATCTGCGATGAAGGCCGTCGCAAAAGACAGAGGAGTTTCTAAACGCGATATATATGCCAGTCTTTTGGCAAGTGAAAATTGAACGGAATATAGAGGTCAGTAATGGAAAGATAAAAGAACAGACTTTAAGGAATTAGAGATGAAAAAAGAACAGAGCTTAAGGAATGAAAAATAATAAGGAAAAGGAACGGACTTTAGAGATGAAAAAAATAACAGAGCCTAGGGAATGAATATAATAAGGAAAAAGAATGGACTTTAGGGGATGATAAACTGGAAAGAAATACAAAGGGAGTGGAATCAGAAAAAGTATGATTACAAGAAAGACAGAAGGAATAAGAATATGTTTATCATAAAGAAAGATGCCGCTCACTTTAACTTTAAGCGGCGAATTATTATTAAAACTATTTTTTATTTCTTCTGCCATATCAAAATAAGAAATAAAGTGTACATTTTTTGAAAAATCACGAAACGAAAAATAGAACAATCATTTCTTTTGCCAATCTTTAAAGCGAACAATCATACCAATTATTAACGTAAAACCGAAAGAAAAGAGAATCCATTTCTTCTGCAAACATAGAACGAAGAAGTAAGCGTCATTTTTTCTTCCAAAAACAAAGCGAAGAAGTAAGCGCCATTTTAGTTGTAAAACATAGCAGAGAAGTAAGAAACAGATTCTCTAAAACTTAAGGATTCGATGAAGCATAAAAGTCTTTTAAATATTCTTTTATAATCTCAAACGGAGCTGGCCCTATTTGGATAATAGCCTGATGGAAATTGCGGTTAGAATAGTCGCTGCCAAACTCTGTTTTTGCATAATTCTTTAATTCCAGAAATTCAAGGTACCCTATATAATATTTTAGGTAATGTGAAGGTTCTTCCACAATTAGTTCAAAAATACTGCGGATAACTTCTGTATCTTTGATGCCGAAACTGTTTAGGAATATAGTCGTATCGGCGAAATTCCAGCCGTCATAATGAATGCCCATATCCACGGAAGCATAAAGGCTTAGGAGGGCGGACTGGTTTAGCATTAGCATTTGAGCCGTATTTTCGTCCAGTCCGGCGTATTGGTAGGAAAGCATTTCCACATAAGTTGCCCAGCCTTCGACATATCCGGAGTAATTGAGCAGGGCGCGGATAGGGGATAGTTTTGCTTGGTAAGAGCCAGTCGTCTGGTAAAGATGCCCCGGAAAGCCTTCGTGCGCAAGTGTGGTAAAAAGCTGAATGCCCTGATATTGGCTTTTTTGATTGAGGTAAATGACATTGTGGCTGATGTCGTCTATCGGGGCGGTCAGGTAAAAGGCAGGGGCAAGCGTGTCTTCCAGTGATTTATGGATATAGTTTAATTCATAGGAACTGTCTGCGGCTGGGTAAAAATCTTTTTCCATGGCTGTTAAAAGATGATTTAAAATCGCTTCCGGTTCCGTAGCAACGATTTTGGAATCATCTGCTTTGATCAAATCGGGATTTTCGGCAAGAAGCTTATGAAGGGCGTCCATGTCTAAATTCCGTTTCCGTTCCACTGCCTGTTGCAATTCTTTTACTGTCTTAGGAGAACCTGTATTTGCGCGCACTAGATGCTCATAATATTCTTTTCCCTCTGGGAGATAACATAAGCCATTTTCGTTTGTTCCCCGATCTTTTAGTTCAATCAGTGTTTGAATTAATTTTTCATAAGCAGGCACGACGGAATTTTCAATCAACGATTGATTTTGCCGTTTGTAAAATTCCTTTTTTTCTTCCGGTATATCAGTCAGACTGTCGATGCGGGTTTGAAAGGTGTCGATAAGATAATTTTCACTAGGGTTTTCCGTAAAAATCTGACAGGCTTCAATAATTTCCTGTGCGGCATAGGGGGACATAAAAAGCCCCTTTTCCGCTTTTATTTGCTCAAAAGCGGCGATTTGGGCGAAATAATCTTCAATACAGGTAAGCAGGGCGAGATAGTCTGTTACGTCGCAGGCATCATGGAAAGCGTATTCTGCAAGAAGAATGGGAAGTTCAGACTGCGTTCCGGTGGTAGGGCGGAGAGGTTCATTATAAAAGTAGAAAGAAGCTGCCGCTTTCTGCCTTTTGCAGTTGTCTTTTAAGACGTCATAAGTCAACTGCTGTTTTGTCGTTAAGGCGTTATAGTTAAAGTTTGAAAGGCTGGCGGAAATATTTTCAACAGCGGCTAAGGAATTGTTTGAACTTTCTTCTGAAAGGTTTCCAAGGGAAATTTTATGGCTATGGATGCCAAAAGATTCGGGATTGGAAAGAGTGTAACGTAAGTTAATTGTATTTTCTTGCAGTTCTTGAACAAAAAGTTCATTTGTATAAGCGTCAAATGTACGCTGTTCCTTTTCGAAATCTGAAGAAGGAAGGCTGTCAGGACGTTTTCCACAGGAAGAAAGGCATAGACATACAGCAATTAAACTTAGGAAGCGGAATAGTCTTCTTTTTTTTCGCATTTGATTCAAGGCGTCTCCGTAATGTCCGGTTGTTTTACTGCAATATATGAGAAAAGCCCACAGAATATGTACGGGAAATTTTGAAGTTCATAAGGACATAACTAACGGCATAATTATGGAAAAAAGAGATTTTTGACTATGAATTATTTATGGGGTTTCATGATTGTAATTGGAGTTGTGTACGCGGCATTCCACGGAACGTTGCCGGAGGTGACGGAAGCAGCGATTGGGTCAGCGAAAGAGGCGGTGACGCTTAGCATTGCCATGATGGGAGTGATGTCCTTTTGGGTAGGGATTATGCGGATAGCGGAAAACGCTGGAATTATTCAAGGGGCGACAAAAAAACTGATGCCATTTTTGCGGTTTCTGTTTCCGGATATTCCGAAAGACCATGCGGCAAACCGGTATATTGCGACGAATATGATTGCCAATGTGTTTGGGCTTGGCTGGGCGGCGACGCCGGCTGGGCTAAAGGCAATGGAGGAATTGGAAAAGTTGGAAGATGAGCGGAGAAAAGTTTCGGGAAGCAAAGCCAGAGAGCCTTTCGGCGTGGCAAGCAATGAGATGTGTACGTTTTTGATTGTGAATATATCCTCCCTGCAATTAATTTCGGTAAATATGCTTGCTTACAGGAACCAGTATGGAAGCGTCAATCCGGCTGCGGTGGTAGGTCCGGCAATAATCGCAACGGCGGTCAGCACAGGAGCGGCAATATTATTTTGTAAAATCGCAGGGAGAAGGAAAAAAATATGAGATTGTCCCATGACTTCCTGTTTCCTAATCTTTACATTTCAGGCAAAATAGATTAACATATAAATAAAAGATAATTACTGTCTGGAGGATTAAAAGATGCGGATTCGGAATGGCTTCATTGCTGCCGGGGTCGTCAGCATGTTTCTCGTATCAGGCTGTGGCGGCAAGGGAAATGAGGTTGTCAATTATGAAACGCCGATTCATGTCAGCCATTCGCTTCAGTTTTTGGGGAATAAAGTTGAAGCGGAGAATGTAGAAGTAATTGAGGATATTATCACAGGCTTTATGACAGAACATCCGGACGTCAGAGTTTCATATGAGAGCATAAAGGGAACGGAATATTATAAAGCATTGCGTAAGCGGGAATTATCAGGAAATTTAGATGATATTTTTGTGATAAATAATGATACCGGACTTGATTTTACCGCTCACGGAAGCCTTTTAGATATATCGGAGTTGGTAGAAAAAGTCCCCTTTACAGAAAATATGTTAAGCCAGATGGAATTTAAAGATGGAAATATTTATTGGGCGCCGCTGATTGTTTCTGCTTTTGGATTATACTGCAATAGAGATTTGCTTGAACAATACAGGCAGCAGGTTCCTAAAAATTTAGAGGAATGGGAAGCGGTTTGTGACTCTTTTTTGTCAAAAGGAATTACGCCGATTATTGCTAATAATGATATTTCGTTAAAAACACTGGCGATAGCGAAAGGATTTTATCCGACCTATAAGGAAGGAAACCAGTCAGATGTTTTTCAGGGGCTAAATAGTGGGGAAGATGAGGTAAGTAGCTATTTAGAAGATGGTTTTTCACTTGTCAAAGCTTTTTGCGAGAAAGGCTATATAGACGCTAAGCAGGCTCTGGTGACAGAAAAAACGTCTGATGATCTGGAAGAATTTATAAAAGCAGAATCCCCATTTATGCTTACAGGCGTCTGGGCGGCGGGCAGGATGAAAAAAATGGAACCTGATTTTGAATTTCAGGTCGTTCCATATCTGGTTTTAGAAAATGGCTCTGTGTTAGTGGAAAATCCGGACGTTTGTCTTGGAGTGTCAGCATTAGGAGGAGAGAAAAAGCTGGCAAAAGAATTTGTCTCCTATTTTTTAAAGGAAGAAAATTTGAATCGTTTTGCTGATAACCAGTCTTCTTTCAGCCCGTTAGAAGGAAAGCAGGAACCTGCGCTTATAGAGATTCAGCCGATTGTAAAACAATATAAGAATCAGATTTCTGTTAATGGTAAAGACAGCCATTTGAGGTTTCCTCTTTGGGATATTACGAATAAGCTCTTGTCGGGGACAAACGTGTCTGTTTTAATGAAAAGATTGGACGAACGGGTATCAAAGTCCATCAATACAGAGGAGGTGGGCAAATGAGAAAAAAATGGACGGTTTTTTCTGTTTTTCTGCTTACATTTCTGTTTGGCGTGGGAACATGGTTTTTTGCAGACGGAGTCAGAGAGCAGATATGGAGCAGTTCAATCCGCACAATTACAGAAAACACGCATCAGGGGGCAAATGCTTTAAATCTACAGTTGGTGTCAGATTTTGAAGTATTGGAAAAGATTTGGGAGAACATCGGAGAAACCTATAATTCCAATGATCTGTTAAGCTGGTATAAAGAAACAGATCCAAGCATTATGCTCTATTTTACAGAAGATCTGAAGCTACAGGATAAAAACAATGACGAGGCAGTAAAAGACTTTTTAAGCAAAACCACGATGGAATTTGGAATGATAGATTCCCACATTAACAGTATGTCGGGGGAAAAAGTGTTTAATATCTTTGTCCGGGGCGCTCTGGCGGATGGCATGGAAGCGTATCTTGTAAAGGAATACCATACAAAAGAGATTGCAGATCAGTTTACGCTTTCTTTTTATAATAATGCCGGATTTTCCTATCTTGTGAACAGGAACGGAGAAATTATGGTTCGTTATGCCCATAAAAACAGCAATAAAACGAACAATACGCTGTTTGAAATGATTTCTGGGCAGGGAAATGACGAAATTATAATAGAGAAATTTAAAAAGAGCATTTATAATTTAAGGACGGGATGGGCGAAATTCAATTATGAAGATGATAAATTTCTATTTTGTTATGAACCTCTATGGGGAGATTCTGACTGGCTTTTAGTTTCAATCGTCCCAGAATCAGTGATTACAGGCCAGACGGCGCAATTATTGCGTTGGACGCTGCTTTTTGTCGGGCTTGTGGCAGTTATTATCCTTATTATTGTCGCTATCTTTTACGTTAATAAGATGCGCGAGAACGAACTTCATACAAAAGAACTGGAAGAAGCGCTTGAAATCGCGGATCAGGCGAATCAGGCTAAGGGCCGTTTTTTAATGGATATGTCGCATGACGTCCGCACGCCGTTAAATGCAATTTTAGGCATGGTGGAAGTGGCAAAAAAGAATCCTGACAAAGAGAAAATAGATGACTGTCTGAAAAAAATCGAAGTTTCCGGTCTTGAGTTATTAAGCCTTGTCAGCAATGTGCTGGATATGTCCCAGATTGAGCAGGGAAAATTAATTTTAAAAGAAGAAACAATCAGTCTTTCCAAATTGTTTGAGGATACTGTGGAATTAATCCGCCATAGGGCTCAGGATTTGGGTTTGATATTAAAGTATACTCCCGCAAAATTAGAACATAACTGGGTGACAGGCGATCCCTTGCGAATCCGCCAGATTATGCTCAATATCATTAGCAATGCAGTGAAATATACGCCTTCCGGCGGGACGGTGACGTTAAATTTAACGGAAGTGAAAGGAAGCGAAGAAGGAACCGGCTGTTATCGGTTTTATTGTAAAGATACGGGAATTGGAATTAACCCCGAATTTCAAAAGCGTATGTTTCTTCCTTTTGAACGGGAGAGGAATACAACGGCAAGTAAAATATCGGGAATCGGGGCAGGTCTTACGATTACAAAAAATCTGCTGGATTTAATGACTGGAACGATTCATGTAGAAAGCCAGCCGGATCAGGGGGCTCTTTTTACGATTGAGTTTCACTTTAAGATAGAGGAGGACCCACGGCAGGAGGAAGCTTTGGATATGGATTCTGACTGTGTTTTGCAGTCTTCGTATGATCAAAAAAGGGTTTTGCTGGTAGAAGATAATGAGATAAACATGGAAATTATGGAAGAACTTCTTAGCATGACAGGCGTCCAGATTGAAAAAGCAGTCGATGGGCAAGAGGCGGTGCAGCTTGTGCAGTCCAAGCCGTCAGGATATTATAATTTGATTTTTATGGATATTCAAATGCCGGTGATGGACGGATATGAAGCGACCCGTCAAATCCGTAAAATGAACCGGAGCGATACGGAAAAACTCCCTATTTTTGCCGTATCTGCAAATGCCCTTGCGGAAGATGTGAAAAATGCGTTAGATTCCGGAATGAACGGCCATATACCAAAGCCGGTTGATTTTGATTCTATAGGGAAAGTGCTTAAGCAGTGTTTTCAGTAAAAGAAAGGGCTGCCGCAATATTGCGGCAGCCTCTGTTTTTAGGCATTGGAATTTATTTCATATAAATTGCAGCTAACTTCATATTAGTATCGTAAGCAAACCGATAGGTGATTTCAACATTTTCATAGGAAGCAGTTAGATCGATCGTGGCATAGTGTTCCTTTCGGTCTTTCATGATTTCTGTCACCTTCATTTCTCCCAATTCTAAACGTTTTCCCCAGTTTTCCGCTACTTTTTCTTTTGCTTCATTCAATTTATCTTCTGTAAAAATAGCATGCATTTCAGGGCGTGAATGTTCTTTTAACGCAGTGCAATTATTTTCGTCTAAATAATCAATGATATTTTTCGTGTACGATTCCACTTCTGCCTTGCTGAAATATTTACTGTCGCCGATGTATAGTTCTTCCATCATCGGACGATTAGAAATCAAAAAGGATACGCCGAATAAGAAAAAGAGTAAAGAAACCATCGTTATAATACGGATCTTCCGGTCGTATGTTTTCCGTTCTTTTGGAGGGATTTTTGCATTGTACTGATTTGCTTTTTCTTTTACAGTTCCCATTTGGGTCAGGATTGCATCAAGCTGTTCTCCTTTGCGGAGCCTTGTTTCAATTTTAGATAAAAGTTCTTTGCTGATGTCCTCTTTTCTTTCAGGAGAGCATTTTAGTCTTCTTTTCACTGAATTAACATATTGTTTGGCTGTCATGGGCAATCCTCCATTGTTTGTTCCATCTGATTGTCGTTAAGAATATGTGAATTATAATACTCATATATGTAAAAGTCAAGAATTGCAGGCGAAATGGCAAATAGATTTACGCATTCGCAGTTCTGCGGTATAATAAAGTAAAAGGGGGATTTATGCAAATATGAACAAAGAAAAAATAGTAAACTTCATTGGTACTGTCATAGGCTTACTGGCTGCAGCATTGGTTTTTCTAAATTGGAATCCAGAAAATCTTTTAAAAGGCAAAGAGCCGCCAGTCACTTTGGAAGACGTGGAAAAAAATTTAGGAACGGATTTTGCCGGATCAAAGGCGGGAGAGGATATTAAAAGGCTTACCGGAAAAGAGGATTTTGAAAATAATTATTATCAGGCAGTAACGGCAGAGCCGATTGGCATTGTGAAAACAGGGGCTTATGAACTAAAATCGTGGGTTGACCCTTATATCAGGCGCAGGACAAGAAAAGGACGGGTTTATGGCGCGCCAAAGAGAAAAGAACAGTTTCTACAGTATAAAAACCCTGATGGGTGGTTTCAAAACCGCGCAGATTATCTTCCGTTTTATCTATTGGAACTTTCGGATCACACTTATATTTTAGCCCAGATTCCCGATCGTGATGCAAGGGCGATTGAAAAAGGGAAAGACGTTGTTTTGCCAATAGGAAAGAAAATAATAAAAGGCATTCCAAAAACGTTAAAATCTTTATGTGAAGAATACGATGCATCTACAGACATTTATTATGCGTTTGAAGATGAATGGTATGAAAAACATCATTTTATCCTATTTCTAATGCGTGTAGGGGCGGCCATTGTTGTATTATTTGCTGTGGCGGTTGTTTTAATCATAATAGGCAATAAGGTGTTTCGGACAGATCGGGCATCTAAATAAGAGCAGAGGCAAATGAAAGCCTGATTTACATGTCTTAATCTAGATGATTTAATTTATTTTTGTTTTTCTAAAAATAGTTCCATCTGGCATCGATGAACTCATATAAACGAACTTATATAGAAGAACTCATGTAGATGAAATTGTAAAGACGAACTCATATAAATGAACTTATATAGCTCAACTTATATAGATGCAATTTTATCGCTGGACTTATAAAAATAAACTTATATAAGAACTTATAGAAATGAACTTATATAGTTGAAATCATGTAGCTGAACGTATATCGCTGAATTTATATTGATAAAATTATATAAATGAGAGCATATATAGAGAGAAATTAATGATTTATAAGCATACTGTAAAAGGGAAGCATTTCCATAAAAAGGGAAACGCTTTCCTTTTTGCGTAATATGTAATAGTTGAAAAACCGTTTTTTTAAATAAATTATCTTTTACACAAACCATATTCTTATAGTAAAGCAGATTAAAAGGGGGTGAATTAAATATGTATAGTTTATAGGGAAAAAATTTAACCTTGTCTAAAGGAATGGCAGTTTACAAATTTTGATAATTTGAAAAAATTACAGATTATATTGTGCAAATAATATTCAAATTGAATATTAAATCTGCAATTATTTCAATAAAATTAGCAATTTGAATATTTTTTGTCCTTTTCTACAATTTTTTATTTAAAATATAATGTGGACAAAATCATCAAAATTAATGAAGAAAACGATTGCCAAAATTTGCCTGTAAGTTCTAAGGGAGGGATATGATTTGGATATTGGTTCTCAATTATTAAGTTTATTGGAACAAGATGGAATTACACAAAAACAGTTAGCCGAGGATTTGAATATTTCTACCACAACTTTAAATGGCTATATTAAAAATAGAAGACAGCCAGATGCGAAAACTGTAATACGTCTGGCTTCTTATTTCAGTACAACTACTGATTATATTTATGGCATATCGACTTTAAGGGAAATTGTTTCTTCCCCTTTTACTGCTGAGGAACGGCATCTTGTAAACATATTTCGGGGAATGCCGGAAGACAAACGTTCTCTATATTTGGAAACAGGCAGGACGTTTTCAAATTTTGGGAGAAAAAAGAAATCTACATAAAAATCACATATAAATTTAAGAACTGATTGATGAAAACCATACCGCCCACGACAGTAACAAAAAAGAGATTACAACTTCCATATTCTTATTTATCTTGCAAATTCTTTTTGCTGGTTATCAGACGGACAAGGATAAAAATCCGCTCCTCTCCAAAAATAAAGCTTGACAAGGTGAAAAGAATATGCTACTATCTGCCTGTAACAAATTTGTAATAATTGTAATATTTCTGAATTAAAAAAAGAATAATTTGGAAAAAATTACGCAATTTGGAGGTTGAAAATGAATCTAAACAAAAAAGTGGTTCAGAGTATGACAGTTGCATCTACTTTGCTTGCCATTACGACGGTCACTGTATTGGGAGGTTCCACGGAAGACACCATAGGAAAAGCGGCAGCGCCTGTTGCGATAGGGAAATATGGGACAGCAGGAATAGTATTTGATTTGAGCGAAAAGAATTTGAATATTCTTAGAAGTAATACTAATTTTGCCGCAAGCATTGAACGGCCGCAGAGAGATATTGTTGCGAAACAGACAGAGGCGTCTGTGGATACAGCGGATACGAAAGATAGTGAGAATACGCTGATTGCTGGACGGCCACAAGAGCTAGAGACGAAAGAGCCGGCGGTTTCAGTTGGCGGAGCAGCAGAATTAAAGGAATTTGCGGCAGAAACTGTTACACAGAGCATTGAAGTGGCATTAGGAGAACTAGATGGAGAAAATTCGGCAGAAGAAGTAAGGAAAACCGATACCGAAGAAAACCCTGTTGCGGAAACTATGGAAGGGCAGACATTAGGCGAAGCGCCTGCGGAAGAAATTGCAGATGAAACGCCCGCCAAAGACGTCAAAGTCCCGGAAGAACAGCCTCAGGAAGAATCGGAATGGACGAACCGCGTAATGGCGAATGTCGAAGAAGACATGAATATCCGTACAGCTCCGGACGAAAATTCCGAACTGGCAGGGAAATTTTACCGTGGAGATGTAGCGGAAATTATATCTGTCGAAGGGGATTGGACACAAATTACTTCTGGAAACGCCACAGGATATGTGAAAAATGAATACTTAGTATATGGAAATGACGCCAATGCGCTTGCGAACGAAGTATGCAGCCTGTATGCGACGGTAAATACAGACGGGCTGAGATTGCGGAGTGAGCCAAGCGAAGAAGCTGGAATTGTTACGACGGCGGGCAATGGCGATAAATTAAAAGTAAATAAAGAAGCAGTAGCGGCAGACGGCTGGGTTCCGGTGCATACAACAGATTCCACAGCCTATGTCAGCGCGGATTATGTAGAAGTGGCATTAAATCTTGGTTCTGCATTAACCAGCGAAGAAGTCGCTGCAAAAGAAGCGGAAGAAGCGAAAGCAAAAGAGAAAGAAGCTGGGAAAAAGCCAGCGGCTAACGCAAATTCAGATGAAGTGACGCTCCTTGGCGCATTGATTCAGTGTGAGGCCGGAAGCGGTTCTTATGAAGGAATGGTTGCTGTAGGCGCAGTTGTAATGAACCGTGTGAGAAGCGGCGGTTATCCGTCAAGCATTTCTGGCGTGATTTACCAGAGCGGCCAGTTTACGCCGGCTTTAAGCGGCGCAGTGGCAAATGTTGCGGCAAGCGGCGTTCGGAGCGCATGTTTACAGGCAGCGCGTGAAGCCATTAATGGAACAGATAACACAAATGGCGCATTATCATTCCGCAGCGCGGCATCCGGACATTCCGGCACGATTATCGGCGCAAATGTGTTCTTTTAAAATTGAATAGAGTATGTTAAAATAGAAAAGTCTTATAAACCAGAAAAGGTTTATAAGGCTTTTTTCAAAAGGAGGTAATTTTGTGAAGCAGAATAAGAAAAAGAACAAAGAAAATCCGTTGATGACAGGCATTGTCATCGTATTATTCGGGTTTATGGTGAATAATTTTTCTACATTGTTAGGCGGGACAGAAACATCGGATTTCCTATCCGGATTAATGGGTGGGCTGTCGATTGGAATTATGCTATATGGCGGATATGTTTTTGTACGCTCATTTCGAAAAGAAAAGAATGAGAGCGGCATTGACGAAGATTAATTATTTTTTTATAATAGTTGCATAGGGTTTTACAAAAAACGAAAGGAGAACAGGTATGTCAACTATGCCGTCAAAAGAAGTGTTAGAACGTGTGTACGGGGAGAGCGAAAAGAGTGGGGAAAGGTTTACGCATCTTTCCAAATGTTTTGCAAAACAGTTCGGAGATGCAGAAGTGGAATTTTTCACATCGCCGGGCAGGACAGAGATGATTGGGAACCATACAGATCATAATGGAGGGAAGATTGTTGCGGCAAGTATCAGCCTTGACACCATTGGAGCGGCTGCGCCAAATGGAATGGGGACAATCCGTATTTTAAGTGAAGGTTACGATTTAATTGAAGTGGAAATTGCCGGAGCCTCATTTGTAGAAAAGAAATCAGGAACGAAAGCGTTAATTGCAGGCATGATTGAAGCGATAGTCAAATCCGGCTTTACTGTAGGCGGATTTGATGCTTATATGACGACGGAAGTCATAGCGGCAGCAGGAGTCAGTTCATCGGCGTCGTTTGAAATGCTATTTTGCGCGATTGTCAATTCTTTATTTAACGAGAATAAAATGCAGCTATCCGACTGCGCGAAAATTGGCCAGTATGCAGAAAATCAGTTCTGGATGAAATCTTCCGGTTTAATGGATCAGATGGCATGCGCAGCAGGCGGGGCTATTTTATTAGATTTTTCCAATGACATCAAATGTGAAAAGATCGAAGTCTCCTTTGACCGCTTAGGCTATGATATGGTAATCGTCAATACAGGAAAAGGGCATGGAGATTTAAGCGAGGAGTATTCAGCGGTGCCATCTGAAATGTTTCAGGTAGCAGGGGCGCTTGGCGTAAAACGGCTTTGTGAAAGTTCCTTGGACAAGCTTTTGGAGAAACTTCCGGAGATAGAAAAGAAAATAGACAATGACCGTGGGATTTTGCGCGCTCTTCACTTCTATGAAGAAAACCGCAGGGTAGAAGAAGCGGCAGAAGCCTTAAAAGGCCAAGACAGTAATAAGGTGCTCAGACTTTTAGAAGAATCTGGAAATTCTTCATGGAAATGGCTCCAAAACTGTATGTCAAAATCAAATGAAAAAGATCAAAAAGTTGCGCTTACCCTTGCTTTAACGGAAATTTACATAAAAAGAATAAACGATGGCTGTTGCAGAGTGCATGGGGGAGGTTTTGCAGGCGTTATCCTTGCAGTGATCCCAAAAGAAAAAACAGCCGATTATGTCGCTTATATTTCTGCCTATGTAGGAAAAGACAATGTCTATCCAATGCAAATCCGGCAGACTGGGGCTGTCAGCTTAGGAAAATAATATAAAAAAGGGCTGTCGCAAAAATCCGCTGTATACAGGATATGGCATTTTATTGAGAATGACCTAATCCAGAACGTAGTTATGTCGGCGGATTTTGCAACAGCCTGATTTTTAGTTTTTGTCTGCGCGCCTTTGCTCTGCATATTCTCCGATTTTTTTATCCATATGGAGAATATGTACAGAAAGCCAGTTTAATAGAAATGAAATCAAATCTTCTAAGTAGTCTTGCTGGCGTTCATCTAAATCGTCAAGGTTAATCCCGTCTAATTTCTCAATGAAAGCAGTATGCGCTTTTTTCTGTTTATCAAAATCAGGAAAACCGATTTCCTGCATATATACTTCTTCATCATGGAAATGTTCTTTCGTATAATCCTGCAATTTTGTTAAAATCCGCATAATCTCATCGTATTTATCATGTAAAAGCTCTGCGTGGATCACATCATTGGCATCCTGAATAATTTCAAATAATGTTTTGTGCTCATTGTCAATCATTTCTATGCCCGTCTTATATTTAGACGTAAATGCAAAAGGCGATTCAAATTGGCCAATTAAGGTATCGCTTCCAATTATATGCCGGAAAAGCCAGTTAGCGAGATATTTCAAAAGATTTTCAAAAGCCGGAATAATAGTAACATTATCCAGCCGCGCGAGATTTGTGGCATTCATATATGCAATAAAATCTGCGTGTTCCTGCTTTTGGGATGCAAGTTCAGGATCTTGGATTTTCTGCATATATGTTTCTTCATGTTTAAAATGCGTATTTGCATAATCTTTTAGGTCAGCTAAAAGAGTTTCTGCCACTTGATGTAAATCTGCATCTTCAGAATCAGCCGCTTCATGGGCTTTATTTATCAGTTCAAACAGATGGGCGTGTTCTTCATCAATAAGTGGAATGCCAATACGGCAATCATCGGTAAATTCATACATTTCGTCACCTCCGTAGGATAATGGGGATATTATAGCATAAGATGAAGAAAGGTTCAAACAGCTTTTAGTAAAAGAAAGAATCTCGTTCCGCCTTCAGGGTTATCGGCAAGATTGATCGAACCGCCATGCGTTTCTATAATTTCTTTTGCAATGCAAAGCCCAAGCCCGAAATGCTCTTTTTCAGAGCGGCTCTCATCGACACGGTAAAAACGGTCAAAAATATAAGGTTTATCTTTGTCCGCAATCCCAATGCCATTATCTTCAACCGTAATCCAGAATACAGACTGGCTATAAGATAATTCCAGTTTAATATATCCGCCTGATTTTCCATAACTGACAGCATTTGAAATTAAAATGCTTAAAACTTGACAAATCCGTTCTTTGTCACAGCGGCAGCAGGGAATCGTACCTTTTGGCAATAAAACCTGAAGCGTTTGTTTATGTTCTCTGACAAGCGGTTCAAAAGATTCATAACAGTTTAAAAGCAGCGTATCCAGCTCAACGGACTCTATATTTAGGATAAGCCTGCCGGAATCTGCCCGGTTTAATAACAAAAGATCGTCGGTTAAAGTGGATAACCTTAGGGATTCTTTCTCGATTATGTGGAAAAATCGTTCCTGCTTTGGGCCGTTTGCTGCTTTTGCGGCAGAAGCGGCAGAACAGATAACGGCAATCGGCGTGCGAAGCTCATGGGAAGCGGCTGCAATAAAAGCGTTTTGTTTTTGCCGCGCTTCAATAACAGGCGTAAGGAGCTTTCCCGTAAAAAAATAAGACACAAAAAACAGCACGCCGATTCCTATAATATTTAATAATAGAAAGCGCATACGCTGTCTTGTGATCTGATTTGTATAAGATTCTAAAGATAGCAGAATAATCCCTGTTAAAGTTCCCGCATTTTTTCGGATTTTTAAAACAGAAGCATAAAAATGGCCATTTTCTTTAGAATCCCAGAAGAATTCCTTATGGGCGGCGGAATAGGTAGAACCATTTTCTAATTCAGGCAAAATGACTTCCATTGCATAATCTATTACTTCAGACGTCAATTCAAGCTCTGTCTTAGAAAGCATAAGCTGGTTATAAGAAAGCGGCGTTTCATTGTCATAAAAAGTTAGAGTAAAATTTTGTCTGGCAGCCGTTTTTTTGAGCCAGTCCCAGTTAAGAGTATTTTGTTGTTCCAAAGTTGCCGTAAAATCGTTGATTTTAGATTGAAATGACAGAAAATAATTGTCTTTCAAATCTTTTTCAGACATATACAGATAACTGAGTGACATTATAACAAGGATTGCCGCTGACATTCCGGTAAAAAGGATTGTCAGGCGGAGATGGAGTTTTTTATACATGAGCCGAATCCTCCAAATGATAGCCAATGCCGCGGACGGTTTTAATCCTCACATTGTTACTGACCGTTTTTAGGCGGCGGCGGATAAAGTGCATATAATTATCTAAATTCCCGTCCTCCACATCGGCATCAATGCCCCAGACTTTCGATAACAGTGTGGCGCGTGGCAATGTCTGTAACGGATTTAGAAGAAAAGTTTCCAGTAAATCGCCTTCTTTTTTAGAGAGCGTACAGCTTTCATTTGGCCCGCAAAGCCGGTTTGTGGAAGGCGTATAAGATATATCGCCAAAGCAAAGCGTTTCATCAGCCTTCCATTCTTTCGGCCTGCGGCTAATGCTGCGGATTCTCGCAAGAAGTTCTTCAAATGCAAACGGCTTAACAAGGTAATCATCTGCGCCGGAATCCAATCCAGTAATTTTATCCTGAAGCTCTCCTAATGCCGTCAAGAGAATTACTGGGGTATTTTTACCCATAGAGCGGAATTTTTTTAAAACCGTAATGCCGTCGATAAGCGGAAGCATTCTGTCTAATAAAATTAAATCATAAAAGCATTCCTTCATATAATAAAGCGCATCTTCCCCATTCTCACAGGAATCTACTGTAAAGCCGGCATGGACTAATTGAAAAGAAAGCGTTTCGCTTAAATATTTGTCATCTTCTATCAGTAAAATCCGCATAAAAAGCTCCTTTCCCATTCAGACAGATTAAATAATATATAGTATAACATAGGAAACTTTAAATAATCTCTAAGGGCAGAATATTTTTCGGTTGGAATAGGACAATGCAGTTTCCACATACAGTAAAGTAAGAAACCTGTTAAGGGGAAGTTTTGAAAAAAAAGATTGAACTTGGCATGGCAATTATTTTATTGATTTCCGCAGCAGTCATTCCAAGGCGGGAAGCATTGATTATGGCTGGGAATGCCGGAAAGACCGTAAACGAAAACTGTATTGTCGTAGATGCCGGACACGGCGGTGACGATCCCGGAAAAATTGGAATCAATGGGACATTAGAAAAAGATATAAATCTCATCATTGCCCATAAACTAAAAGCCCTTTTGGAAAGTCAGGGTTATGAAGTGGTAATGACGCGAAGCGATGGAGAAGGTCTGTACCAGACGGGCGCAAGAAATATGAAAGTAGAAGATATGCAAAAGCGTTGTGGAATAATTACGGACGCAATGCCGGTTTTCACTGTCAGCATACATCAGAACAGTTACCCCGAAGAATATGTCAAAGGCGCGCAGGTCTTTTACTTTGGACAGAGTAAAGAAGGAGAAGCGCTTGCCCGGAAAATACAAAGCAGTTTAGTGAAAAACCTTGATCCTAAGAATCACCGCGTTGAAAAAGCAAACGAGAGCTACTATCTCTTAAAAAAGACGCCAACGCCAACTGTAATTGTGGAATGCGGTTTTTTAAGCAACCGTGAAGAAGCGGAACTTCTAAATAGAGATGATTACCAGAATAAAGTTGCGTGGGCAGTCATGATGGGGATTGTACAATATCTAAATGAAACAGGCTGAAAATAAACATTGAATTTCCGGTATAGCAAGCGCTATAATAAAGCCATTACACTGGGAGGGAAGCAAAAATGAGCAAAAGCGTTACCGGAAAGAATGCTTGGGCGTTATTCTTATTGATTTTGGCAGGCATTGTATTAGGCGGTTTTATCGGGGAATTGACAAAAGATATATCAGGGTTAAACTGGTTGAATTACGGACAAAATTTTGGGATAGCAACTCCAATTGTCTTAAATTTGGGGATTTTAGCCATTACATTTGGCTTGACAATTAAAATCTCAATATCCAGTATAATAGGCGTTTTTATTTCTGTGATCATTTACAGGCTTTTATAGCGGAAAAGATTAAAAGAGCCCTTGCATCGAAGCGCATTTCGCATTTGATGCAAGGGCTTTTAATGTGAGTGACGGCTTTCAATAAATTATTCCTGTAAAGTCAGCGAGCTTTCTTTTTTATAGGCGTTTTCTATATCAAAAGAAATAATTTCCTGTGGAGTTGCAATATAAAAATAATTACCAATATAAATGCCGCGAATCGTTTCAGATGAAACATCAAGCGGTTCAGACAGCTTTTTGGCAAAATGCCCGTCTTCCCAAGAATAAAGCTGGTAACCGATATAAAATCCATTCTCTTTGGGATCAAAGTGACCTGAAAATCCGATTAAATTCTTGCCGGAGTTGACAAGGACGCTTTTGTAATCGTAGCTTGCCGGAGTGTAGTAGTATTCGTCTAAAATAACGCTGTCGATTACTTTTAATTCTGCCGGATTTGAAATGTCAAACATGACAAGCTTTATCCCTTTTTGCTCTCCTGTTTCCGGATCTGTTTCATAACCAATGCCAAGCAAATGCCCCTCGTCCCACATATGCAGGTAATCCGAAAAGCCTGTGATTTTCAATTCTCCCAAAAGGACGGGATTGGAAACGTCGCTTAAATCCACTGCAAATAAAGGATCTGTATTGCGGTAGGTAATAAAATAAGCGGTTGTGCCCATAAATCTTGCGGCGTAAATCTGTTCCCCGACTGCAATCGAATCAAGCGTCCCTGTCAGCTCCATTTTTTCGTCAAACAGAAACAAATTGTTGGAAGTTTCTCCGGCTTTTAAGGAAGTTGTAAGTACGCGGAGCGTATTTTGGTATTCATGGATAGCAAAAGTGTCATAAATTTCACCTCTTGCCGATGCGGCATTGACGGCATTCATCTTCCCATCGTTTAATGCAAATTTTGCGATGTGTGTGATGGTTTCTTCAGAACTATAGTCATATTCATACAGATAAAGAGAATCCGGGCCGACGTAAACATTCACATCGTTGTGCAGGATCATCATTTGATCAATGACTTCTTCTGGCTTTTGGATATGGAAGGAAGCTAAAATCAGTTCACTGCTTCCTCCTTCCTTTGGCAGGTAAATATTGCCGTAAGGGATTTGCCCGCCATTAATCGAAGGAATCCATTTATCGCGTCCCGTTTCAGTGTTTCGTGGGTAAGGGTTTTCTGTGAATAAATAGACAAGATCTCCGATTTTGCGTGATGTTTTGTAAAACCCGTCCTGTTCCACTGCGCCGGATAATTTTGACGAAAGCGGATCAGAAATATCATAAATATAAAGAATAACGGCAGACTGGGACTGAAATAACTGTTTAGGCGTTTCCCCTTCATCAATCATATAGGGAGTATCCATATCCAAGGAAGCGTCTTGCCGCTGTACCAGTAAAAGCAGGCTGCCGTTGTCCACATAAAGCTCTAAAATAGAATCGGCTGGGCCAAGTTCAGGGGCTATGCTCCCAGCGGCTTTTGGCGCTCCGTCAGCCGTATCCGTAATTAGAATTTTCCGCTCTGCAACAGTATAAATATAGCGGCCGTCAGTTTTAATATAGTCACTTTCATCTACGCCTTCTGTTTGGAGGTTAGTTGTAGAATAGTTATTTTTGGGGGAGGCCAAATCAACGGATCCGTTTGTGGAGGAGTCTGCCGCCGCTGTTTCCACTTCTTTTTCTGCATATTGCATAATGCCTAATCCGGAATCTTTGCGCATCATGGCTTGTTGGGATTGCGCGGATTCTAATGCCTGATAAATTTCATCATAGCTCTTTGCCACGGTATATAGCGTTCCGGCATCTTGTTTCGGCTCTGCGTAAGCATCGCCAGAAGCGGGAGAAGCGCCTGTATTTTTATTTTCCGAGATCGCTTCTGTCTTGGGAGAAGCTTTGGAAAGAGCGGGATTGTCAGGTTTTAGGCGTTCCATATTCCATGCCACGCCAGAGAGGATTCCGCAAAAAAGCAGGACGGCTGCCGCAGAAACTGCATTCCGTAGGGAAATATGGCGGAATGGGGAAGGTTTTTTGGGGGAGCGGAGTTTCTCAGAGAGCCGCTCCGGCGTAATGGAATCCGGTATTTCAATTTGTTTGGCGGATTGTTTAATTTGCTCCAATACTTCTTTATCTGTCATAAGATCACCTTTCCTTTTTTGATTGGCCGCTCAACTGTTCGGAAAGCTTTTTTAAAGCGCGGCTTTCCCTTGAGCGTACTGTATTTGGGTTCATATGAAGCGCTTTTGCAATTTCCTGATTTGTATATCCTGCAAAAATGTGCATACTGATAATTAGGCGGTCAACGTCATTTAATTGAAAAAAACAATCCCGCACGTCCATGTGTTCTGCAAGCCGGTCAAAAGAATTGTCATTAGAAATCTGTGAGGCTGGCGCCTCAAAAGCCTGTGAACGGCTTTTCAGGCGGCGTTTACATTTTGCGGATAAAATTTTAAACATCCACGCTTTAAAAGATTCCTCCCGACGTAATTTTTGGATAGACGTAAAAGCGTCTATTACAGTTTCACTGACGGCGTCTTCCGCATCCGCCTGATGTTTTAAGGCGTACAAAGCAAAACGGTACAAATCAAGATAGATGTCACGGTACAGTTCGGCAAACGCATTTACGTCGCCATGTTTTGCTAAAGTTATCTGCTGCATATTTTGGCTCATAAGCTTTCTCCCATTGTTGCGTTGTTGACGGGTGATATATAATAGTGTGTGAGATTTTGTAATTTGTTGCAAGGATTTTTTAATTAGTTTTGACTTTTTCATAAAAGGAGCGTATAATCAAAATAGGAAACTATTTTTTGATTAGGAGGTTATATGAGAAAATGAAAAAATTACTTAAATTTTGTTCTGTTTTACTTGCAGCCTGCATATGTATTAGTATAGCGCCAGTTCACGCGAAAGCAGGCGCAGGTTTGTCATTTAAGGCAAAAGTTACCGGAACGGAACGGTCAATCAAGGTTAAAAAAATTACATATGAAGGCGAAATATCCAAACGGTTTATTGAAGGCGCGAAAGGGGTTTTGTCAGAACTTGAAGTGGATTTTTTAACAGACGTTCTTTGGGATTACTCGGCAAAAATCACTTTCGTGAAAGATAATAAAGGCAAAACATACCGTGGGTATCTGATGGATAAAGATGACGACGGCTGTGATATAGTAATTTCCAATATGAAGCATGGCCGCACTTATACGATAGCAATAAACGGCATAAAACAAAAATTTGCGAATAATTTCGGAAAACTGACATTAAAAGTGAAAATTCCAAAGCAAAAGGCTGCATCTAAGAATATACGGGTTTCTAAAGTTTCTGTGGACGATTCTTATGGTGAAGTTGAAGTGGAATTTGCTTCGAAAGTAGTCTGGAAATACAATTCAAAAATTGTTTCCGTCAAAGACAATAAAGGTAAATCCTACAAAGGATACCTGACCGATAAAGACGATGATGAATGTGAAATTTACATCGAAAACATGAAAAGCGGCCGCACATATAAGATAAAGATTTCCGGAGTGAAAGTAAGAGGAACGTCTTCTTTTAAGACAGTCACAATTACAGCAAAGGCGCCGGCGCACAGACATAATCTTACCATCAAAAAAGTGGAATACGACGAAGACTATGATGATGGCAGAATGGAATATACGGTAAGTTTCGATTTTAACAAAGATATTTCATATACGAATGAAAGTTATGTCATAATCCGTGGTTTAGACGGAAAAGCGTATTCTTCCGAAACGTCATACGTCGAATGGGATGACGATGAATGTGAGGTCCATCTATCAGAAGGGCTGACAATCGGACAGAAGTACACATATGAAATTGTCAATGTCAAATCAGTTCAGGCAGACAAATATGAAACAGTAAAGGGCAGTTTCACAGCATATTACGATTGACAGGAATGGCTTGCCGCAAGAAACTGCGGCAAGCCAATTTATGGCGACATAGCCAAGCGGTAAGGCAATGGTCTGCAACACCAGCGCGCATCGGTTCAGATCCGGTCTGCGCCTCTCAGAAACCCCGAAAAATCGGGGTTTTTTGTTACCCACATTTTCTCTCATTATCTTTTTAGACCTAAGCCGCCGTTCTTTTTTTTCTTATTTTTTCAAAATTCCATTTTTTTACAAGCGCCGTTTTAGACCGTTTAAAATCGAATAAAATCTTTTCATAAGGTGGTGCTAAGGTGGAAAGGCATAGGTCTTATAATTGATCCACTAAATCATGTTTTCCCCCAGTATCCGTATGAAGATAGGTCTTAATAACAATCTTGTAATCATCTCCCAGCAGTTTGGCTACTGTTTTTATATCTTGATGACTTGATATTTTACTAAGTAATCTTGTTGCAAAGGCGTGTCTGAGTGCATGAGTGCCATAATGAGGAAGTCCGCGCATGCGTAAAATTCTGTCAAGGGTTTCCTGTATGTTCCGGCTGGTAGGGAAATTGCCGGTTTTGGTACAGACGATTAAGTCATCCCTGATCTGATGCTGCCCATAAGTATCCAACATGATATTCAGGCATTTCAAGGCTTCCTGATTTAGATGGATTGCCCTGTTGCTTCAAGGATACTTTGGCGGCGTGATATATTTGAATATAATGGCTTGCGATGCGTTTATCCCTGTTTTTCACGTTACTGACAGTTTCGGAAATATGGATGCTTTTACAACCTTCCATATCCTGTTGGATTCCATTCTTGGAAAGAGCTAAGAGTTCACCTTCCCTTAATCCTGTATTTAAAACAAATACAAGCGCCGTGCCATAGCGGTAATCCAATGTTCCATCTGGCTTATAAGAAAGAGCCACATCTTTAATCGCCTCAATAGATTCCTCTGTTATAATCTGAATTTGCTTGGTATTTACTCTGACTGCCGACTCATCAGGCATTTCGACAGTAAGAAATGGATCATAAGTCTTAGGAAGATCTTTTTCCGTTTTACCGTATTTAATCATTGAGTGCAAAAAAAGATATACTTTTCTGATTGTAGAATAACTGTAATTTGGTTGCATCTTATCAAGCAACCTCTGAATATCCGAGGCTTTCAGATTACACATCAAAATCCGGAATATGTAATGAGGTTTGATATGACTTTCAAAAATGGACTCTGTGCGGTCATATGCAGTCTGTTTCAGATTTTTTCGCATAACCTGCTGGCTCTTATAGTGTAAAAATTTAATAGAGTATTCTTCCATTGTAAGTTTTAGGCAGACTGCTTCTCTGGATTGCGCCAGAAATTTATATTCATCCAACTTTGCCTTGACTTCCGCTTTTGTCTTACCGGAAAATTCTTTGGGAGGCATTCCAGCCTTGTTGCATCGATCAATCCATCTTCCTTTGTTATTTTTGAATATTGTACCGTCACCTTTGCTACGCCGGGGTTTTGTGGCTGTTTCATTCGCCATAGCTATACCATCCTTTCTGTAGAAAAGAACGTAACCCTTATTGCGAATGGAAGCAGTGAGTCGTATAAGCATTATATTACAAGGAAAATGGTGTGACAATGCAATTTGCTTATTAAAAATATAGTTCTTTTCCCGCGTTTTTCGCAAACAATTCTTTGATTGCCGTTTTTGACGTAAAATAATCACGCGCAATCTTGGTTATTGGGAGGAATTTGCTTTGTAGCAGTCTGCAAATAAAAAGTCAAGCAGAAAATAAGAAATTTTGAAAATTTTATACAGGCTGAAAATATGTACTACAAAAAGACCACCGTAAAACGCTGGTCTGATAAATAGGCAATGGCATTGATCTTAAGTTTCTTCGCTTTCTGCAAGCGCGGAAAGATATTCCTTCTGTATCATGGCGATAGAAACGCGGGGGCGTGTATTTCTTTGATACATTTTACATGAAAAAGGATATGGGGCGGATAGGAAAGTACAGATATATTGTTCTATACATTTCCTGTTTGGCATTTGCATATCTTGGAGGAAATTCTGTTCTGATGGGGATTTAAGCGCTGATGATAGTTTTGATCCTGATGGCATTTTGAGCAGTGTTTTATGAGGCGGACTGGAAACAGCGCATCTTCTTTTCCGGGCTGAATTATTCACTGCTGTTTTTGACAGAACTTTTTATGCTGCAGATGGAAAATATGTTTGTTTCCGATAATGATGTACTTACTTTTCTTCTCCTACCATCAAAAATGATATGGCTTTGTGTGGTTTTTATAGCGCGGAAAGTATGGAAAGGACGGAACAATTATGGGGAGTTTTCCCATAAGGAGTGGCTGAAATTTTCCATGATCCCACTGCTCACTGTGGCGTCCATGCTGCTTATGTTCTTCTGCAACAGTGCGGAGGCAAAGGTGCAGATGGCATCCTCTTTCTGTCGGTGGGACTGATATTTATAAACATTCTTGTCATAGAGTTGATGCAGGGAATCCTTGAAAAAGAGGAAACGCTCCGGGAAAGTGCGCTGGCGGGCCAGAAGAAGGAGAGCCAGCTTGCCAATTACCGGGATATGCAGGCGGTCTATGAGCGGCGGGGGAGGAAGATGCATGATTATAAAAACTGGATAAGGACGATGCAGGCGCTGTTGAAGAAGGGCGATAAACAGGCTCCCGCCACACTTGCGGAGCGGCAGACGGAGAGCATATCGGTGGAGATGGCGGCGGCCAGCGCGAACCACATGGTGGTGGACGCCGTCCTGTCGAATGTGAAGGCGGCGGATAGATACGGTGGCGATTTTGCCATTTCCTGCGATGGGGAAAAGTTCCGGGCGGTGGTGATGTTATAAATTTTATGGTTATTTCGTGCAATTTATAGTCATTTGGCGCAATCGAGGTTTGAAATGCGGCTGTATCTGCCGATAGATTTTATGATGCGGGAAATTTCAAAGAATTTTATCAAGGAGGATGATGCTATGTCAAAGATTACAGTTTTTTGTTTCAAAGTATGTTTGGAACCAAAAGTAATACAGGAGCGGTAAATCCGATCAGAGTACCGGATTTGTCAAATGGTTCTCTGCGGCCGAAGTTAAAAGCGGCCGGAATCGTTACGAACAGCGCACAGGATAAGGCGGCTGTTAAGGAAATGACAAAGCGCGCCGGAAGCAGTGGGATGTTCATCAATGTGCAGGCAATTAAAAATCTGATGAAGCAGTATGATAAGGATGGCGACTATATGGATCCGGCCACGCGGCTTGCGGGACTGCTTGTGACGGAGGAGAATGCCGCAAGTAGGAAACGGATTATCGCTATTCCCGAAAATAGCCAGGATGAGATGTTTGAACTTACGAAAAAGGAATTCCTAGAGGGCAACGGTATGGGGAACGGGGATACAACAAAAAGGTTGGATATTTATACGGCTCTGTATCGAAAAACGAGTAAAAATGACCGTCTGGCGGCAGGGCATACATTGTCACAATATGAAAGGGCAGATTGGGAAATCGAAACGAAATATGGCGGGCTTAAAACTAAAATGCGGTTAGAAGACTTTTCGGCGAAAAATCCACAGGCAATCCGTCAGGATTTGTATGCAGCTTTATTCATATCGAACTTATCTGCGCTGATGAAGTCATCTGCCGAGGCGGAAATGCAAGAGAAACTAACCGGTGGAAAGCATAAATGCCAGCTAAATAGAAGTTACATTATAGGCATCACTGTCCGATATGTGAAAAGCCTTCTGACCATTCTGAATTACAAAAAGCAACTTGCGGCACCCATAACCCGAATTCAGAGAATGAGGTCAATCATTCGTCCAGACAGGCGCTTCAAAAGGATATCTGGACATCACGGAACAACGAATGGTTTTTACATACGGGTAAATCTGTAATACATAGGGGTAATGTCGTTTTAAGTTGACGACATTGTTTAGGGTTATGGAGGGGCTGACTGTTTATAGGTGCATATTACTAATATGGCGCAGAGGGCAGGCATCCTTGGCGTTACGGCAGATTGGGGAATCGGGGAGCAGGGAGAGGATATATCTATGAAAGAATGTATAAAGAATCGGGTACATGAACTGTACTGGAATGATAATATAAATTGTGCGAGGACAGCAATCATCTGTTTGAGTGAATTATTTGAAACTGCTATTGAACCGCAGATCATCTGGTCTGCGGTTGGATTGCATGGCGCAGGCGGTTATAGGGCGCAGTGCGGCTTAGTTGAAGGTACACTTATGTTCATAGGGATTTATCTTCATGAGTTGGGAAAAACAGAAAATGAAATAGTATCTGCCTGTTATAGTTTTGCATCTGCTTATGAAAAAGCATTTGGCTCATTAAGATGTTTTGAACTACGCCCTACAGGTTTTTCAGAGAATGATCCACCACATATGTGTGAAAATTTGACTTGTGATGGGATTGAATTTGCATATCAATATATATTGCAGGTTACAAAACAATATTCCCGATAAGCCACAAGCGAACAAGGGGAGGGGTAGGCATCGCTGGCGTTACGGCAGATTGGGGAATCGGGGAGCAGAGAGAGGAGGTGAAGGTCGGTATGGGATTTGGTCGGGGAACGTAGATAAAGTGTCTTTGCGCGGAGAAATAAACTGCTTGGACTTATTACATGGGAGCGGATGCGGCTCTGACCGACAGAGGGGCTGCCATAGAAAGAAATGGAGGACTGAAATGAGTATTAACGGAATAGGAACAGCGGGATATCCGCTGACAGGATACACGGCAAGGAAGGCAGGAAGAAGTGCAGAGTCCAGGGCTGTGGGATTCATGGAAACGGTGGAAGAAAAGGTGGCGCAAGGCAAAGCAGCCGACCAGGATGAGAAAGCCTTTGGGTTGGTTGGCCCGAACGCCCCGCAGGAAGTGAAGGATGCGTGGATGGAGGCGGCGAAAGAAGTAAATGCGAATGGCATGGGAATCCGGGGCAACGGAATGATGAGCCACATATCGCAGATGATGGCGCAGCGGCTTAATAAACAGCTTAAGGGTGAAACGGAGAATATTGACATCCTTGGAAGCGCGGTGGAATCCGCGATCCAGGCAACGAAAAAGGCGCTGTACGATTTGGAGCATCCCGTAGTATATACGCCCAGGAGCATAGAGGTCCAGCAGGCCCGCATCAAGGAAGGGGAATTTTACAGGGCTTTTTTGGAGAAGCTGGAGCAGTTATAGGCGTTTTCTCCAATAAGGCGCAGAGTAGATGTTTTTGGCGTTCAGACAGATTGGGAAACCAGGGAAATAAAGGCAAAAGATTGTGAGGTGGACGCATGGGAATTTCAATATCGGGCATGGTAAATTCTGTAAATACGAAACACAGTATGCCGCTAAGCAGCAGCGGGCCTGACTGGTCTATCATTCCAAGTTCCGGGAAAAGCAGTAAGTCAAAGACAGAGTTTACGGATGAGATCAGGGAACTGGCGCGGAGGGCTGCGGGGACTACGGGCAAGAAGGAATTGGAGTATATCCATAGCCAGAGGGCGAGGCTGTGCGCGGAATATATCTGACGTATCGCCCGACAGGAAGGCGTTGTACCAGCAGGCTAAAAATGCGCTGAGGGGGCTGGGCGGCAATCCGAAATGCCACGGGAGCGGGGAGCTGACGCTGCTTGACTTTCTG
>OFGA01000444.1_pt1 | contig 34635 bp, 33 predicted proteins | sample 1521471 | NCBI WGS metagenome assembly OFGA01 (sample SAMEA3504086, study PRJEB24116) | mouse gut metagenome | biome: mouse gut; feature: mouse-associated habitat; material: faeces | place: Denmark | collected 2011 | reverse complement strand
ATCCATACAGCACAATAATACTGTTCCATCCGGCAGCAATACATTGTGGTGCAGCTGCGTCTCACAATTGATGCATACAATCTCTCCCTGATTTGTTTTGGATATTACATGTGCCTCTTCCAGATTTCCCGCGCGATTATGTATCTGGGTGATCAGTTTGGAATCCTTTGGCACCGCATCTTTAATCGCCGGATGAATGTCTGCGTGACACGACACGCCCGTCACAAGTTTTTTTCCATCCGGCCTTTCATAAGCCATAACCTGTTCCAAAAGTATAAGGTACTGTTCCGATACATCGATCTGTGCGTTACCCTGATCATCCGGAATATGAACGACAAATTCTTCACATGGAATATCTTTGATCTGGTCAAAATCCTCCTGCGCCATTCCAATCAGTGTGGAATATATGGCAATTGGATAATTCTTTTTATGTGCATATCGCACCATCTGTGTACAGTTTTCATTCAGCCATGGTTCCGCCATTCCTGAAAAATCAATTCTTGTTCCCTTTGGGAGTTTGTCCATACAGGTCTGAAAAGTATCCATCGTCATGACCTGCGGAGGATTGCAGATACCTGCACGATGAAAATATTTTGTAAGCAATAATTTTTGTGGGCAATAGACGCAATTGCATTTGCAACCGATTCTCGTTGTAATCTCTAATCTTCCTGGACGTTTCATTTTTTATCTTTCCCCTCCCGGTTTCCTGAAAATTATCTGAATGGTTGCTTTTATTCCCCGATGCTGTATACTATTTCTGACTATTTCAACCTTTTGAAACGAATGCAGCTTTAAAATGAAATTACACATTATAACCATACATCGATTCATCCATCCGGCATTACCATAGAAATCTGTTGCGTCTCCGTTTCCTTTGTCGGAAAAACCCTCCATACACGCATAAATGCCGGCTACATCAGAAAATTTCATTTTTTCCCGTATCCATGCAAAATCCGGCTGCAGATATTCTGCTCTGAATACCGCTTTTCGTACAAATTCATGATTCACAATCTTTGCAATTTTTACTTTCTTTTCCAATGGCGTCAGTTGACATTCTTCACAAAAAAGATTTCTAACAGACTGGATGGTTTTTTCTGCCATATACTCACACAGCCATTTTTCTTCTTCCATACTGATCAAAGTATTATTTCTAAGTAATTGTTCAAATCTTTGTACCAAAAATAACTGAATTTCAAAAAAATGCTCCCGATAATGTCTTGTTAGTGAATTCTGATTCGACTGCAGATAATAATAATATTTATCCGCAACAAAAACGACCCCGTTTATATGTTGAAAATAGTTCATATTAAAACAAAAATCCTCGCCTAAAGATAATTCTTCCGGAAACCGAATATGATTATCTTCCACAATCCTTCTGCGAAATAATTTATTCCATGAACATTCCAGCAAGCTGCTTTTCCATAAAATAAAAGCAATATGCTGATAAAACATTTCTCTTGTCAGCACACATTCACTGCCAAGCATATCTGATGTGCATAACGTCCGGTTGATGATCCGATATGCCGCATCCAGCGTAATCATTTCAAAACCGCAGACAGCCAGATCTTTTTCATATGCGTCCATTACGCCCGTCATTCTTTTTATCATGTTACTGTGAATGACATCGTCTGCATCTGCAAACTGAATGTACTCGCCAGTTGCTTCTTCGATTCCTCTGTTACGAGCGGCGCTTACGCCGCTGTTTGGCATATCGATGACCCGGATCCGACTGTCCGTCCGCGCATAATTATTACATATTTTAAGCGACTGATCCGTCGAACCATCATTTACCAGGATCAGCTCTATATTTTCATACGTCTGTCTGAGTATGGAAGTGATTGCATATCCAAGATATGGTTCGGCATTGTATACGGGTACGATCAGACTTACTTTTTTATCCATTGTATTTCATTTCTACCTTCCTGCATCTGCCCTGTCATAGTCTTTCCGATACTTACAAATTCTTCTTTATGTAATCGCAGATTTCCACAATCTGCCGTTCCTGCAAATTTGTACTGCATGGCAGATTTATAATATGTTCACTGTAATACTCTGCTTTTTCAATCTGATATGTTATGCAGCGCAGATATGGTTTTTGCATATGAATCAGTCCCCATATGGCCCTTGTCTGTATGCCCGCTTCATCAAACCCGCATATAATTTTGCTCCTGTCCGGATGCCGCTCATATAAGTGTAAAGAATAAAACCATTTATTTGCATAAGTTCCTTCCCGGAATCTCATCAGCTCTCCACGCTCAAATGTTTGCAAACAACTGCAATATCGATCATAATTCATATTTTTTCTTCTGATAAATTCCGGCAGTTCTTCCATCTGTGCCACTCCCAAAGCTGCCTGCAGATTTGTCATCCGGTAATTATAGCCGGCTTCCGGAAATTCCGGAAGCAGATATCCCTGTCCATGGTGACGGGCATCCGCCGAAACCGTACTGCCATGCGTGCGCAGCTCTCTCATCCGCTTCGCCAAAGCTTCATTTTCCGTCAGCACCATCCCCCCTTCACCCGTCGTAATGGATTTGCGGGGATGAAAACTGACACAGGACGGATTCCCAAAACCGCCCTGGTGAACTTCGCCGATTTTCGCACCCAGAGCACACGCAGCGTCTTCAATTACCTTCAGATGGTACTCTTCCGCAAGCCTGTTCACCGCCGATATGTCACAGCACAGACCAAATTCATGCACCGGAACAATGCCCCACAATATATTCCCTGTTTCTTTGTGAACCATCTTTCCGTTCTGCTCCCGGTAATCATTTCTGATCACTTCCGCCAATTTCTCAACGTCAATATTGTAGGTATCCCGGCAAATATCCACAAGTACCGGGGTAGCGCCTGTCTGTACAATCGCATTTGTGGTCGCAACAAACGTAAATGCCGGCGCAAGCGCATCCATTCCGGCTCCCATTCCCTCAGCAGCCATCGCCAGGTGCAGCGCTGTCGTACAGGACGTCGTCGCCACACCATACTTAATTCCCTCATGGCTGGCAATCGCTTCCTCAAATTCTGCGACCACCGGCCCCTGGGCGACCCAGCCCGAATCCAGAACTTTTTTTACATTCTGCGATTCTTTTTCGTCAAAAAATGGTATCGTTACGGGCAAATTTTTCATTACATTCTCCCCTTTATACTCTTATCCGCCTGTTCCAGTATAGAAATCACACGGTAAGCCTGTTTATAACCGGCAATACTTTCCTTTTTCCCGTTAATACAGTCAATAAAATGTTCAATACTGTTTAACAGAATATCTTCCATCTCTATGTGCGGCATATATAAATCCCCAAGCCGCACACGTGCCTCATATCTGCCATACTCCCTGAAATCATCAGAAATATCAATGCCTTTATCACAGATCGTAAGTTTTTCATCTGTCTGGATATCATCAAATATAGCCATCTTTTTCGTACCGGCAATAATCATCCGCCTCTCCTTAAACGGGGATATCCAGCTGGAACGCACCGAAGCAATCATATTGTCATATTCTACCGTGAGATATGTCAGTTCCTCGCTGTCGCCGTAATGTGCCAGACCAGCCGCACTTACACGTTTCATCTCCATTCCGTCACACAGATAATCCAGAACCGCCAGATCATGCACCGCGAGATCCCACATGGCATTAATGTCATTTTTAATATGTGGTCCAAGATTCATTCTGGAAACATCAAAATACAGCAAATCACCAAGCTCACCCGTCTCTATCATATTTTTAATATATCTGATAATCGGATGAAAAACCATAATATGATCAACATGTAATGTCACATCATACTGTTCACTGAGCTTCCCGAGAGTCTGAACCTGTTCCGTCGAAGTAGCCAGCGGCTTTTCCATAAATAAATGCTTCTTTTCTGCCAGTAATTCCAGGGCAATCGGATAACTGATATCCTGGCGCAGCGCTATCGCAAAAGCATCCACTTCCCCTATCAGCTCATGATAGTCCTTTACGTATTTCACGCTGCTCCCATATAACCTGCGTGCCCTTTCAAGGTTGTTTTCATCCATATCGCAGATGGCATATAACTCTGCTTTCGGGGTTTTATTCAGATTTCTTGCAATGTTTGGCCCCCAGTAACCATACCCGATTAGTGCAATTTTCATCCCGCTCTTCCTCCTGATAATTCTTACGTATCATACTATTTAATTCATCTATTGTCAACATTCGGCAATTTCCGCAATGCTGCCTTACATCAGTCTTATTCAGTTTCCCCATACAGCTGATCGTATCTTCCATCCGCGGGCAGATAATAAAAAATCCCTAGTCTGTATTTCTTCATGGATTCAATCGTATTCCTGACCTGAGAAGGCGTATTGGCCTGAAACACAGACAAATCCTCGTCCTCTTTGTTATCAATATCATAAATATACTCAATCATGGTGTCATAGGTTAACCTGCGAAAAGGAGATAACCGGAACTCCGTCATCTGCGACAATATCATTCCCGAAATTATAAAACAGGGTACCAGAACCTTTGCCAGAAAGCTCAGTCTGGTCACCTTTTTCCCCTCTCCCATCATCTCCCGGAATACCAGCAGGATACCAGTCAGACCGATCCTGGACTGACACGCATATCTCGAAGAACACAGATACTCAGGGCCAAACACATTCCCCCTCCCATATAGCAGTAATAAGGCGGACAATAACGTATATAACATCAGCATCAGCGGAAAAAAGGATTTCATCCGGGCCCTGTATTTCATGCAATAGCAGATAGCCAGAATATACAGAATCCCCACGACGCTTCCAGTTACAATGATTATCGGGAACCCCAGCTTTTCTGCAAAGGATGTGTGAAGAATACTGGAACCCAGATAAATCGCAAGTCCCCTGGCAAACTCACCATTCACTATATTCTGCCCAAAAACAGTTAAATTAGCATCGCTGCTGACCACCCCCGTTATGCCTCTAAGATATATGAACGCCGCACCCGCTATTCCGGATCCTGTAATTAAATATTTTCCAATATACCGGAATTTATCCTTTTTATAATCGGAAAAAAACTGAATTGCCCCGCAGATACAGATTGCCCCGACAACCGCCGGAAAGAATGCAGAGTAAATAAAACAAATACAGACGCCTAACAACACCGCAAACCAGAGCACCTTTTCATTTTCCATTTCCAGATTATTCAGGATCCGGTCCGCCAGCCACATATTTAGTACTATAAAAAAAGTTATCACAGAAAACGGGGCGGAAAATTCAATTGTTTTGATTTCCCACTGCACATAATTAAACAAAACCATAATAATTCCAAGAATCGTCAGGTTTTTCAGCCACAAATCCGGCCGGCGCACTTCAGAATCAGGATCAGCGTCCATGATTTTCAATAACAATAATCCTGTGAGGCCTGTCACAAATGCTCCGAAAAAAACAGCAACCCTTGTATTCCAGTGAAATATTTTTACATTTATCAGAAAAAGAAAATATGTCAGAACCGCCCTCTGTCCGTTTATTGACTCCCAGAAAGTGCTGAATTTAATTCCCCCATTGTATATTTCATCCAGAAACTCATCCCCATACCTCCAGTAATCCATAATAGGAACATTTGCCGTTGTATTCAAAAGATAAACTATGTCTGTAAGAAAAAAAACAGTCAGAATCACCAGTCCTGCTTTGTTGCGCCGGATGAAAGCATTTATATCCCCCCGCAATCTCATATACACAACCGCTCCTTTCAGATTTCAGACAACACAAACTTATCACATCCCCGGAAACCATCTGTACAAAAATTATATACCAGATTATACCAGTATGTTTATATTACTATAAATCCGAATCAAAAGCAACATCAGATATCCCGGATTGCGCCGTGTTATTATGTGCATTAAATCCCTCGGCAATAATTTTGTACCTAATCTCTGTTCCCTATTCGTTTTCAGATCATTTTTCAATACATTTTACCACTTTCCAGAGGTCCTCATCATAGCAGTCTTTATCCCCGTTCTTTCATCTTCACCGAATCTCCCGGAAATTTTTCGATAATACAGCACAAATGGCATAAATATAACCGGAACAGATCTGCTGACACAAACAGATCCGTTCCGGTCATTCACTCATACCCCTGTCCGTCTGACCGATGCGACAAGAATATATGCAGAACCCCAGTCCGTATCGTAAAACAGCTCCCCGGCTTTTATAAAAGGAAACCACAGCGCCGGATGAGACAATGCCAGGACAACAGGATTAAAATTCCGTTCCACTCCGCTTTTTTTCGTCGCCTCGCTTCTTCCCCTCTTCTTCCAGTTCTTCTGTCTCATTTTCCGTTTTCTGCTTTTGTCCCGCATTCCGTCCAGAAACAGGCAGGCGGGAAAATCATACGTATAAATTTTTTCTATCCGCATGCCCGCCTTCGCTAATTTTTTCTCCAGTTCCGCTCTTTCATACCGCCTCCAGTGTCCGTTGTAAACATCACTTTCACCCCATCTTTTCTGATGCGCCGGAACCGATATAATCATCCTGCCATTATCCTTTAAGTAATTCCGCCACTCTTTCAGCTCTTCCACATCATTTTCAATATGTTCCAGCACCTCACATGCGACAACATAATCATATCTCTTCTTTTCGGGCATTTCTTTCAGCAAAATAATACCGGCACCCGGATAATTACGGCTTGCATGTTCATAAGCAGCTTCAGAGAAATCATATCCCTCCACATATAATCCGAGCTTTTGGTACAGCAGAAATATTTCTCCCGCACCGTATCCTATTTCTAATAGCGTTTTATTCCTGCATCCGGCTGATTTTAATATTTTTTTCAGCGCATTTCTCCTCATCTGGTATCGGGGCATTAAAACAAAGCCCTTATCTTCCTCATCCGGCTGATTATTTTTCATATTATCCTTTCCAAAAGAATCACCAGCCGGATGCATCGGTTCATATCAGCTCTGCGGATATGAACCTGCCGTCACATCAGGGATGCCATCAAAATATAAGCGGAGCCCAGATCTGTTCTGTAAAACAGTTCCTCCAGTTTTACAACAGGATACCACAGTGCGGGATGTGACAGAACCCGCGCAACAACGCCGAAATCCCGCTCAATCCCGCTGCTCTTTGTAAATTCCTCTCTGCTTTTCTTCAGGTTTTCCCTGTTAATTTTCCTGCCGCGGCTCCTGTCTCTCATGCCATCGAGCAACAGACACGCAGGAAAATCATACGTGTAGATTTTCTCTATACGCATTCCGGCTGCCAGAAACTTTTCCATTAACTCCTTTTTTTCATATCTTCTGTAATGACCACTGTATACATCATTCTCTCCCCACCTCTTCTGATGCGCGGGAACCGAGACAATCATTTTTCCTGTATTCTTCAGATACTTTTTCCATTTCTTCAGTTCCTTCACATCATCTTCAATATGCTCCAGAACCTCACACGCCACAACATAATCATACTTCCTGCCCTCTTCCGGAAGTTCTCTCAGAAGCACAACACCGGAATCACCGTAATTTTTCCCCGCATATACATAAGCTTCTTCCGACGGATCATATCCTTCCACGTGCAGTCCGAGTTTTCTGTACAGTGAAAAAACTTCTCCTGCCCCGTATCCAATTTCAAATACCCCCCCCCTAAAATTGTACGCATTTTCTTTTATCAGCTTTTTTAATGCATTTTTTCGCATCTGATAACGCGGCATTGCAATAAATTTCATATCCTGCTCCTTAATCAGCACTTTTTCTATATTTTCCCTAACAGTTTTCTTATTACCCTCTTACTGGTAAATCTCCAGTCGTTCGCCAGAATCTTCATATGCCTGGTCAGTCCGCGCGGCGTAATTAATACGCTTTTATCCACACAAAAGACCTGCTTTCCGGATATTCTGCATATCTCGACAGCCTGCTCATAATTACTTTCTATGAAAACAGAGCACTTTGTTTTCCTGAAGATCTCTCCTTTAAAAGTACCGTGATTTCCATTCTTTCTGCGCTCAGCACCCGATTCGCAGTCCATCATTATCAGGTGATCATATTCTATGTGATTGCCGTTCAGCCATTCTTCCGTCTCTTTCCGGTATTTTTCCAGACGCGTTGTCACTATATAGCCGATCTTTCTGGTCGGAATAAATCTGGGCTTCGCGGTTCGCATAAATTCAGCATACCGTCTCCCGTCGTCGTTCTCAAACACAGAGGGATCCTCGCACAGCACACCGTCAATATCCACACATGCATACTCCAGCGCCCAGTGATGCATGTAATTCCACTCAAACATACGCGGCATATGACAGATTTCAAAATAAATATCCACCATATGCAGATTATTCTCCAGCGCATATACCGCCAGAAAAAGATGCTCCGCCGGCATTTTACTGTCCTGTATCTGTTTCTTTACCTCTCTGACAGCCCTTCCGCTGCTGATGCTGTCATCCACAACCAGAACCTTTCCGGCATCGCCGGCATTGCTGATCCATCCGCTGCATTTTCTGGTATTTCCACTTCTCAGTTCCCTTTTCTGCGTATAGCTGTCAATATCCGTATAGGGCAGGTTCAGATAAAGCGCCAGCAGGTTTGCCACAAATGATCCGCTTCTCGGCACGCCGACGATCAGATCAATATCCCTTGGCACTTTTTTCAGATTTCTGCAAATACACTGATTCAGCTGTTCCACCGTAATAAAATTCATGTTTCCCCCTGTTTCTTCAGACCATTTTTTCCGGTTTATGGCGGCTTAGTACCGCTGCCGCAAGAAAAGCCAGAACATCCCCCGCGACTGAAATCACCCGGAACACTACCGCCGCCGTCACAACACAGGAATTTCCCAGTATATCCCCCATGGAAAACAGAAGGACCGCCTCCCTGATCCCGATCCCTCCGGGTGCGCCGGGAGTTACGTATCCCACGCAGAACGACAGTGCAAACAGTCCCGCAACCGTCACCATCTCATCCAGCGTCAGCGGACGTCCGGTCACAATGAATACATACCCGAACAGAACCCCGTCCAACAGCAGTATTGCGCTGAAATATCCCGCTGCCTCCAGCAGCCTGACAAAATTTTTTACAGTCAGCAGGGATACCAGTTCATTTTTTATACCTCTTAATTTCTTTCCCGCCAGAAAAGAAATTAAAGTTATCAGGAGCACGGAAACAGAACTGATTTTCAGGACCAGCCCTGTATCCACATGCAGGACAATCCATGCAGCCGCGTCGTCCCATACAAGAAGAAGGGTCACCGCCACAGACGATACGACTGTCACCAGTATTTCCAGCACAGTCGCGGCTGCCACCTCTGAATGCTTCAGTTCCGTTCCGACTGCCAGTTCATTTCTCCCCACATACTGGAAAATATTTCCGGGCAGATACTTGTATATATTGGATTTACACCATATATACCGGATCTTCCGGAACGGAATATCCGTATCCGCCGTGATTCCCAGCAGGATTTTATACGTAACGGGGCTGAACAGCATGATAACCGTATATCCCGATACCGCAATGCCAAGCCTCCATTTATTATCCGCCAGCTGTTTCCAGTCAATCTGTCCGCTGTATCTGCAAAACCTCGAAATTATAAAAATACACGCGAGGAGCATGATAATGTTTCCGGATATTTTAACTGTTTTTCTCAGCCTGTCTCCCATATTCCATTTCCTTTATTCTGTACTGAATGTCCTCCAGTATCTTCCGGTTTACCGATATGATATCCCCCAGAAAACCGATCACAAGAGTCTGGAATCCGAGCAGTACCAGCATGCTTGACAGAATCAGCGACTGTATGTGTCCGTTCCCAAAACCGTTTATAAAATAGATAAGAAACCTGATTCCCAGCAGCGCTCCCAGACCGGATATGATTCCGCCGATAATGCAAAAGAATTTAAGCGGCTTGTACATCATAAATGCTCTGACGATCGTAAACATCGAGCGTTTTACATAGCCGAACATGCTGCTGAACAGTCTGGACGGCCGCAACTCCGCATTCGTCCTGACAGGTACTGATTCCATGGCAATCTTCGTGCGGCCCGCCTGGACAATGGTCTCCAGGGTATAGGTATACTCACTGGTAACATTCAGTCTCATTGCCGCCTCCCGGCTGTATGCCCTGAATCCGCTCGGCGCATCCGGAATATCTGTCCTAGATGCCTTTCGCACCACCCAGCTTCCGAAATGCTGCAGCTTTTTCTTCAGCGGCGAAAAATGTTCCGTGCTGTCAATCGGCCGCTCCCCTATTACAATATCCGTCCTTCCTTCCACAATCGGTCTGACAAGCTTTTGTATATCCTCCCCGCAGTACTGATTATCCGCATCCGTGTTCACTATAATGTCCGCGCCGTTCCGGAGACACGCGTCCAGCCCTGCCATAAATCCTTTTGCCAGTCCCATGTTCCTCTTAAAGTCAACAATATAATTTACACCCCACTCTTTCGCAACCCTGACAGTGTCATCCCTGCTTCCGTCATTAATAATAAGATACTCGATGACGTCAATCCCTTCTATTTGTTTTGGCAGGTCATTCAACGCAATCTCCAGTGTCTCCGCCTCATTATAACATGGTATCTGTATGATAAGCTTCATTTGTAAACTCCCCTTTTATCCCTGGTCAGCTAAACTCCCAAACGAAAAGTTCCTGATTTTTCCCGTGAAACCGTTTCCGATTCTTATGGGTTCGCGTGAAACATACAGTGAATCAAAACCACATGCCTGCTCAGCCACACAGTTTCCATTCACAAACAACAACACGTTTCCATGATCAAAGCAGAATTTAAATTTGTTCCACTCATCCTTTTTCATCTCCTGCAGGGACCAGTCCCATCCAACCGCCTCTCTGCCATTTCCGGATATATTAAAATAAAATATCTGCTCATCCTCATGATATGCCAGCGCAAATGTCATTTCATCAAGCCAGCCTCCCCATTTATTAGCAATTTCAAAACCGGATATATGCTCATTTCCACTACTCATAAAGATATCCATCTCCAACTGCAGATATCTTCCGTCAAACTCCTCCCCTGCATCCAGCGATAAGAACGAGTTCTCCGAAAAAATCATTTCCCCTTCGCCGATCACTATGTTATTCATGCTTTCTACACTTAAACCCGTCAGTTCCTCCACTTCTGCTGACACATCACCTTTTAGTATTTTGCTCTGATCATAAGGAATCGCATAAAACTTTTTCAAATAAACTCCGCTACTATCAAAATAATATCTGACGCGTCCGGTATTCTCCGGAATCTCCATTTGCAATTCCGCCATTTTATACTGCTCCGTCACGGGAACCGTTATCTTCTCCTCCCCCGTCACCACACCATCACGATCTATATATTCTATAAATAAATCTGCCTCTTCCGTATCGCATGATTTTAATATATAGTTGAGGTAAACTGAATCATCACCCGGCTCTACGGTCTGTTCATACTGCATTCCCTCAGTATTGATTGCATACTTTGTGCCGAACCCCTCATCCTGCATTAAAAACTCCGCATTATCAGCAGTTTTATCTGCCAGTATATCAATCACGTTTTCTCCCGTTGCCAGTTCAATGACCATATAATGCTCTAACCGCACAACTCTGTATCTGTTTCTCAGTCTTGCTGCCACATCCTCTGCGATCAGGGTCGTCCTTTCTATAATTTCATCATTCATCGGCCACTGGTAAACCGCATTGCTCAAATCAAAATACGGCAAAATGGCATAATCAGTCAGATGATATTCCCCCATTCTCGAAATATTAATCGCTATAGCTTCCGGTTCTGCCGAACACATAAAATCCGATACGCACTCCGGCCTGTACCCTCTTGCCATTTCTATGCTCTTGTCACCTGCCCCTGAATACGTCATGCAGCCTTCCAGTTTCGTCATTATCATAGGTATCATATAAGTATTGCTATTGTAATCATAATTGCAAAACGCCAGTCTGGCACTTTTTCCACTAAGAAACTCATCCAGTTCCTTTACGCAATCATTATATACATGTTTATAATCACGAAAATACTGCGTTCTCCGGCCTGTTTCATGTCCTATTCTCGGAAAAAATTCCAGTACCATGCAAAAACACAGAACATATGCCACAATCCTCCCCCGCCGTTTTGCACCTAATCTTCCCAGCGTCCTCGCAGCCAGTATCAGAAAAAAGAATACTGCTCCTATATACCAGCGGCTAACTGCCCTCATGATATTCAGCGGAAATTTATCAAACATGATTCCCCACGGAAACTGAACTACATTTTCTTCCAAAGGCAGTCTGTACTGCCCCGTCACCTGAAGCATAGATTTATCAAGCATTGCCGCAACCCGAAGCCCTGGTCCAAGAGAAATCAAAAGCAGAACACTTCCCGCAATAAACAGAGACAGGCTTTTCCTGCTTCTGGCATTTTTCCAGAATATACTTATCAGCAGAAGAATCAGTATCGAATATCCAAAGTAATAAGCAACCCCGTTCCCCGGAATAAATTTATTTTGTGCAATTACACTTTCAACGCTAAAAAATCTGCTTATGGCCTGCACCGAACCGGGCAACATCATCGTCAGAACATCAATCGAGCTTCCATTCATAAAATCAAACGCTGTTCTGGTCTGCGAAACTGCCGTCGGAGTCATAAGCAGGATAATTCCCAGCGCCACGACCCACGGCAGCAATATATATTCGAGATATATCCAGCAGATTTTGCCAAAATGAGACTGGTATCTTTTAAAAAAAGAAGCATAAAATACCAGATAATATAAGCAAACACCGCTTGCAGAAATAACAGCCAAGTACCAGCTTGTCGATGCAAGGATCAGAAAAACAGCAAAATTACCGGCTATAAAGAATACATTTTTCTTCTTTATACCTGACTGCCCCTCTCTTTCAGACATAATCTGTTCTATATGCCGATTAAAAAAGAACAGCACCAGCAAAACCACAGGCATAAACAGTATCCCGAAATATATCGGCGGAACCCCCTGCTGTGCCCGCAGAACAGGATTCCAGAAAAATACCATTGTTACGATGAGTGCAATGATTCTGTTTCCAGAACTCCGGTTCAATACGATTAACATGCATACAAAAGCGGCACAATAAAAAATAAATGCCTCAATCTGTACAGTATAAAACTCGCTGATACCGGTTAAAGCAATGATTCTTGCAAGAAAAAACACACCAAATTCTTCCGGTATTCGCATTCCATAGGGAATCAGCTGATTTAAATAACTTAATTGAAAAAGAGAATCCAGATTTGTAGTATTTGCCTGTCCGATCACACAATACATCAGCCCGTTTACCATCATTTCCCCAAACGGAAGTACCCCCAACTCAAATCCTGTAATCAGAAATGCCAGAATACACGCTGTATAGTATAATATATTTTTTTTCTGAAGTCCGTTCCGCACGATCCCTTTTCCTCCCCCGTATAGTCAAGTTTTTTCCTGAAAATCAGGATTTTTCCACACAGGCTTCTATCCTGATTCTGAAAATGTGCTCCGGATCATGAAATCTGCTCACTCATTTTCGAAAACCGCAGTATCCTGACCACATTTTCCCTGTACCGTTGGTTTCAAAAAATCTTTTCTTAACTTACAGAAAAAAACACGGCAGTTTTCAACCCCCGCAATACAACCGTTCAGAAACTCCTGCCCAGAATATATTTCGCAAAATCTGTATCAGGAGATAACATTTCTGAACAGATTGTTATCTTAATGAAAGAATACTTTCTAACATTTTATACAAAACATTTGAACTGGAAATGTTATCTACAATACTTTTAGAGTGTACAATATTTTCTTATTTTATGCAAGTACTTATTTCAGTAAAATGATTGTTTAAAAATACCAGATCATTTGTTTTTTCTGACAAATCACCTATAAATTAATCGAGTAAAATACCTCATCTCTGTCGTCCTGATCTATCGACAGATATCTTTTGGTGATTTCTATGCTTGAGTGATTATAGATATTCATTATCAGAGCAGGTGGTGTTCCGCATTTCCATGCGTGATATCCAAATGTTTTTCGCAACGAGTGGCAGCTGATATTTCCATCAATCCCATTTGCTTCTGCTGCTTTTTTTATTATGTGATAGGCCCTGTTACGTCCGATATGATTATATCTGTTTTTTCCGGAGAAAAATACAAATTCCTGACCGGACTGTGGCATCACACTGCTTTTAAGCAGGTCAAATGCCAGAATGCAGCTTTCATTAATAGCAATACAGGTCCTTTTCCGGGTTTTTCGCTCCAGCAGATAAACATGAGGATGATATCTGTTTTCAACAAAATTGTAGATATCTTCCCATTTTAGTGTCAGCAGATCACTGATTCGCAACGCGGTGTTAATCCCTACAACAAACAATGCATAGTTGCGATATTCATGTGCAGACAAAAAATAATTTTTTAACAGATCAATATCATCCTTCTTTCGTATAGGCGTTGTTACCATTATTGTTTACCTCCATATAATTTTCTTTTATTTTACCAGATAACATTTCCAGTTCAAATGTTTTGGTATAGTTTACCTGTTCAAATTCAGGAAAATCAGAACCAATCTGCATTCAGGAGGGATCATGAAAATACAGGAGAAAGAGACAAAATATTTATATCTATTAATAGTATCATATATTGTTCTGGGTATTTTCTGTATTTATTATATGACTGCCAATAATTCATTATATGGAGATGGAAGTTATCATCTGATGCTGATGCTTAATACAGGTAAACCCTATGCATTCACAGCACACCGTGGTTTGTCCCATATCCTTCATTATGGATTTGCATATGCAGCTATAAAATGCGGAGTTACATCGATAAAAGTGATCGTACGCCTGTTTACACTTGGACATGTTCTCTGGATTGCCCTGTTTTATGGTTTTACTATAACTTTCTGTTATATAAGAAAAAACTATAAAACTTTACTGATAACCATTTTATTTTTTTGCTTTTCATTAACAAACAGCAGTTTTTTTCTGAACACAGAAACGAATATAACAGCCGCGTGGTTCTGGATGTGTTTTGTAATGATATATCTGTTTCATTCTGACTATAAAAGAAAATGGTTTTCCTGTACATTGCTGTTGCTACTGCTTCTCGGCTTGCGAATTAATGAATACACTATCGCATTCAGTCCGATCATGCTGGTGCTGATATTACAGAAGGTAAAGCAGAAGCAGATTATTCTGAATAAATGGTGGTGGACAGACATTATCATAATTATTTTAAGTTTTCTAAACGGTCTGGATGGAACTTTTTTTCATCAGGACATTTCCACAGACAGCCTGACGGACTCTCTCAGGCAGTGGGCTCCATTTCTATGGGCGCAGCTCGTAAGTCTTGGTATTTTAATGATATTGCTTTTGATCGATGCAAAAAAAAATCTGTTTATTTTAAAATGCTCCATTGCAATGACAAGTATAGCTATCTGCCTTATCTGTGTAGCACGCATCAAAAATGATATCAGCGCGATTGCCATTATGAGCTGTAGTGTCCGGATATTTAATTTAATCATTCCGGTTATGCTGGCATTTTATATGATGTTTGAAACAATGCTGAAAATTGATATAGATGAAACGCATCTCTTTATACCAGCAAATGTGTTTCTTGTTTGTTTCAGTGTTTTTGTGATGATAAATTCAAACCGCTTTTTTCTTTATACAGGCAACACGAACCAGTACTGCAAAGATCACGCAGGTTTTGTGCCGAGGCAGTCAGTAAATTACGACTGGAGATTCAATTGGGGATTTCCCAGTATTGATGAATCAATGATTCTGCAGGCTTATTATGGAACAGAAGAAATCAAATGTGTCATTACATGTGATCCGGAAGATCCTTTTATTACAAATTTCGCAGAAAGACATAATAATCTGTCAAAATATGGAATCACCATAAGCCACGAATTACTGGAAACGGTGCAGTAGAAATTCGCCAATACGGAAGGGAGGCGTGAAGTTATGCGGGATAATAAGATGGATGAATTTATTGAAATGTCAAAATATGCGGGTATGCGCGAAGATCTTGTGCAGGCTGGTGGTGGCAATTCATCGTTTAAGATGAAAAAGGACGTTATGTTTATCAAAGCTTCCGGATACCAGCTTGCAGACATAACGGAAAAAAAAGGATACTCAATTATAAATCCCCAGATAATAGCAGATTTCTTTTTGGGAAGTGATGATCTCGATAAAATAACAGATGTGGATTCCCGGAATATCCTGAAAAAAGCGTTTATTGATGGTGAACGCCCCTCCATTGAAACATTCCTTCATGCAATTTCCGGAAGATATACACTGCATACACATCCGGTTATAGTTAACATCCTGGCATGCAGAAAAGATGGCATGACGTTGCTTGGTGAATTATTTCCAGATGCGTTGATAGTACCATACGCAACTCCGGGTGTGGCGCTGGCTAAAATGTATTTTAAAGTATTCCGCGGGAAAAAGGTAAATAACGGAATAGTATTTCTGCAGAATCACGGCCTCGTAGTCAGCGGAAGCGATTCTGCCGAAGTGATATCCAGAACGGAATATATCACAAAGAAACTGGAGAAATATCTTCATATTAGTCTTGAAAATTATCATAACGGAACCCGGTTATATCAAATTGTCCGCAATGGAATCATATGGACCGTCACAGATAAAAATGTATTGGAAGCATATCACACAAAAAACGGGATCTGGAACACTGCGATCAGCCCTGATTGCGTTGTTTATCTGGGAAAAGCAATATGTGAGGCCGGGAATGATTTTGACTGGCATGACCTGGAAAAGTTTTGTTCTTTGCATGGAAAGCCTGTCGTTTTTGCTTACAGAAATTCTCTGTATATCAATGCAGCATCTGTAAAAAAAGCACTTGAAATACAGAGTGTTCTGAGCTTCTGCGCTCAGGTAATGCTGAAAAATCCAGGTCAGGAATGCAACATACTGACAGATGAAGAACAGAATTACTTATCAGACTGGGATGCGGAAAAATACAGACGAAATCTGGCACAGGGGGATTGAGATGAAAATAATTATTCCGATGACAGGGTTCGGATCAAGATTTGCTGCCGCAGGTTATAAGGAATTAAAACCATTTATCAACGTACAGGGACTGCCTGTAATTCAGTGGATTATTGAGGGTATGTACCCTGAGGAAAATAATATTCTGTTTGTATGCAGGCAGGAACATCTGGATACGATTCCATACATGAGAGAAACTTTAATGAAGATTGCACCGTCAGCAAGAATCTGCGCAATCAGGAACTGGGTTAAAAAGGGACCCGTATACGATGTAATGCGCGCTTCAGATTACATCAAAGATTGTGAACCATGTATTATTAATTACTGCGATTTCTATATGACGTGGGATTACAGAAAATTTGTGAAAAATGTACAGGAACGTGACTGTGAGGGTTCTGTACCCTGTTACACAGGGTTTCACCCTCATTTACTGATTGAGAAAAACTATTATGCATCCTGCCTTACCGATGAAAATGATAATCTTGTTGAAATCAGGGAAAAGCATTCTTTTGAAAAAGACAAAACAAAATCGAAACATTCACCCGGTGTCTACTATTTTAAAACAGGTGAAATCCTGAAAAAGTATTGTCAGCAGCTGATCGACAGTGGACAGACATTGAATGGCGAATTTTATGCAAGCCTTCCCTTTAATTTCATGGTTAAAGATGGCTTAAAGGTCTGGGTTCCGGCCAATGTAAATCAGTTTTGCCAGTGGGGAACACCGGAAGATCTGGAGGACTACCTGTTCTGGACGGAACATGTGAGGAGGTTTGAAACATGAATATCATTATTCCAATGGCAGGAGCCGGTCAGCGCTTTACAGACGCTGGTTATAAGGTACATAAACCGGCAATTCCGACTATTGATCGGAGAAGTGGAAAAAAGTATCCCATGGTTGTCTGTGCAACGATGGATCTGCCTTTTGTTGAGAGAGATGGAAAAAATGTGATATATATTGATCGCACATTTCATAAATCCGACGGTGTGGAGAACGAAATACTCAGATATTATCCCAAAGCGTCTTTTATTACAACGGAAAAACTTACAGAAGGTCAGGCGTGTACCTGTCTGCTTGCAAAGAGTCTGATCAACAAGCAGTCTTCTCTGCTGATTGCCGGCTGTGACAATGGTATGGTCTTCAGTCACCGCAGGTTAAAAGAACTTATAAAAGTATGTGATGTTATTGTGTTTACTTACCGGCATAATCCGTCAGTTCTCTCAAATCCGGATGCGTACGGATGGGTGAAAGCAGATGAAGCCGGTAAAATTACAGACTTATCAGTCAAAAAGGCTTTTTCCGGTAATCCGCTGGAAGATCATGCGATTGTTGCAACTTTCTGGTTCAGGCACGGAAGTGATTTTGTAAACTCTGCAGAAAAAATGATTGCGGAGAATGACAGGATAAATAACGAATTTTATGCTGATCAGACAATCAGACATGCAATGGAACTGGGACTGGATGTAAGAGTGTTTGAGATAGAAAGATATCTTGGATGGGGAACACCCAGGGATTACGAGGAGTATACAGACTGTATCAGATACTGGGAACACTTTGTTACCGGAAATGGATTTTTACCCAGGAATAAAAGCATATGATATTTCACATAAAACAAAAAACGGTACATTTTGATAAATTTCATTTCTTTGTATTTGCAGTAACGGTTTTCAAAATAATTCTGATGGGAGCATTTACCTCAGACTATCAGAATAATTTATTCATCCCGTTTATTGCCGATTTTACAGAATCCGGAGGAAATCCGTATCAACATTTTTTTGATCAGGGAATCACAAATGCTTTTCCTTATCCGGCGGTAATGCTTCTGGCAGAGTCAATCGGATCTGTGCTTGTAAAAATTCTGGAAACTGATTCGCAATTTTTAATAAATGCAGCCTATAAGTCCCCATGTCTTATGCTGGATCTTATAGGATTATTGTTTCTTGTAAAATGTTTTCCGGAAAAGAGAAGATATCCTGCAGTATTGTATTATGCATCACCTGTCAGCATCTATGCTATATACATGCACGGACAGCTGGATATGATACCAACTATTCTGCTTTTTGGCGCAGTGTATTATATTTCATCGAAAAAAAAGAAGAGAGATTTACTGGGTGCACTGTTTCTGATTGCTTCATTATCGGCAAAATTGCATGTTCTGGCGGTTATGCCCATTATTTTTATGTACTTATACAAACGGGAAGGCATCCGCAAGGCACTGGCTTTCACCGGATGCGTGACTTTGGGAACATTACTGTGCATGATTCCATTTTTTTCTAAGGGATTCTGCTCCATGGTACTGTTTAATCAGGAACAAAATATCCTGACGCAGGTGGCTTTCAGATTTGTTTCGGTTGAAATATATATTCCCGTTATTGCTCTATTGCTTATTTATCTGATTACATTCCGGGTTAATATCATCAACAGAGATTTATTTATCAGCCTGTGCGGTATTACATTTGCAGTTTTTCTTATATTCTGCCCACCCATGCCCGGATGGTACATGTGGATTATTCCTTATGTAACAGTGTTTTTTATTAGCGTTGATTTAGAAAAATATAAAAATATTGCAATTTATGTATTACTTAACTGTCTGTACCTGATTTATTTTGTGTTTCTGCATGACAAAGGCATGGTAGATTTATATTTTCTGGGAAAGGATCTGTCTTTTCTAAAAATCCAAAATAGTACGCTTGCAAATATATTATTTACCCTGCTCTCCGGAACACTGATTTACATTGCATTTTCAATGTATGAGCTGGGAATTGCCAGTAATTCTTTATATAAACGAAGAAATTTCCCTTTTACAATTGGAATCGCCGGCGACAGCGGCTCGGGAAAGAGTACGCTTATTAATCTGGCAGAACAGTGTCTGGGAAAATCACACTTGCTTTATGTTGAAGGCGATGGAGATCACAGATGGGAACGAGGCGAAAAGCAATGGGAAGAATTTACACATTTAAATCCGAAAGCCAATTATTTGTATCGTCAGGCGGCAGACCTTGAGCAGCTGCGCATTGGAACCCCTGTTAAACGGGTCGAGTATGATCATGATACAGGTAAGTTTACACAAGCCAGGAAAATCAAACCAAAACGATATGTTATGTTGTGTGGTCTGCATTCCCTGTATCTGCCGCAAACCAGACGGTATCTGGATCTGAAGATATATATGGATATCGATGAAAAGCTTCGGCGATACTGGAAGATTCAGAGAGACGTTGCTCATCGGGGATATTCCAGAGAAAAAATAGTAAAGCAGATTGAAGACAGAATGCCGGATGCAGAAAAATATATTTATCCTCAGAAAAAGTATGCGGATATGATTATTCAGTATTATGACAGAACCCTGGCTGATTGTATGACAGTGGATCATGAAATCCGGATAAGTGTCCGGATTACCGTTAGTGCTGTGCTAAATGTTGAACCGTTACTGGAACAGCTGGCAGGTTATGGAATCATGGCTGCTTATGACTATTCAGAGAACCTTCAAATGCAGATAATTGATATTGATGCAGATGAACTTGAAAAAATTTCCCTCCCTGTTGAGCTGATTGCAAATAATATTATTCCGCAGCTGGACGAGATAACAAGAGAAAATTTAACCAGCGTAAATGGAATTGACGGTATTATTATGCTTTTTCTTCTGCTTCTTATCAGCAGAAAAATGCAAGGGACGTTGTAAGTAAACAGGAGAATTCGATGATACGTGCAGTAATTTTTGATTTGGATAATACATTATATTCTTACGATTCATGTAATGAAGTTGCAATGTCAGTGCTGAAGAACCATTGTACATTCCGGTTCTCTATATCGGAAGAGTATTTCGATAAAACATTTAGTATGGCAAAAAAAATGGTTAAAAAACGCTTAGGAAATACTGGTTCTTCTCACAACAGAATTCTGTACATGCAGAACTTTCTGGAATTACTGGGGGAAAAACCTGTAGCCGGCGCGCTTGATTTATATCATTGCTACTGGGATACCATGCTTGATATCATGAAACCATTCAGATACGTCCAGCCTTTATTTCAGGCATTAAAAGAAAAAAGAATAAAAATTGGCGTATTGACGGATCTGACAGCCTGTATTCAGCACTGTAAGATAAAGCGGTTAGGAATTGAAGAATATATTGATGTGATGGTGACCAGCGAAGAGGCCGGTCAGGAAAAACCTGCACCCAGGATTTTTGAACTGATGGCAGGAAAGCTGCGCCTGAATCCCCATGAAATTCTGATGATTGGTGACAGCAGGGAAAAAGACATTGATGGTGCAAAAAACGCCGGAATGAAAGGAATTTTATTCAGACCGGACCTGGAAGACCGGATGGAGGAACTGTGCATGGAGTTGATTCAAAATGAAACACAAAAATAAATTTGAGTTCAGGCAGTTTATACGCTTTTTGATTGGAGGAGGAAGTGGTGTTTTTACTGATTACATTGTGTACAGACTTCTTACGCAGGAGGGAATAAGCATATCTGCTGCAAAAGGAATATCTTATATATGCGGGGCAATAGTGGGATTTATAATTAATAAATGGTGGACTTTCGAGAGTCGTAGTTTTTCGAAAGCTGAAATTTTACGATATGTCATTCTCTACGCAATTTCAGCATATGTGAATGCCGGAGTAAATAATGTCATTATCTTACTGTGCGGAATTCCTTTTCCTGCATTTCTCTGTGCAACCGGTGTCAGTACTGTTCTCAATTTTCTGGGACAGAAATTCTTTGTGTTTGTAAAAAAGGAGACTCATAAATGAAATTATCAATAGTAGTACCCTGCTACAATGAAGCAAAAAATATTCCTCTTTTATTGAAGCGATTTTCCGAGGTGATTCTGCGGGATGATATTGAAGTGGTCATGGTTGACAATGGTTCAACAGATAATTCTGCTGAAGTGCTGGAAAGTCTGCTCCATGATTACACGTTTGCGCGATCAGTTCATGTTAAAGCAAACCGGGGATATGGTTATGGGATTATACAGGGTCTCCGGACATGTAGTGGAGATTTTATCGGGTGGACACATGCAGATATGCAGACTGACCCCGCAGATTTATTGAAAGCATTGGAAATAATCGAAAAGAATCACGATAATGTGAAAATATTTGTGAAAGGAAAACGAAAAGGCCGACCTTTATCGGACCAATTTTTCACAAATGGAATGAGTATTTTTGAAACATTCTATCTGAAAGAAAAACTATATGATATAAATGCACAGCCGAATGTATTCAGTCGTGAATTTTTTGAAACATGGAAAAATCCTCCCAATGATTTTGCATTAGATCTTTATGCACTATATATGGCAGGGAAAGCCGGCCTGAATTTAAAAAGGTTTGATGTAATATTTCCGAAACGTGTTCATGGTAAATCTCACTGGAATAACGGATTGTTATCAAAATGGAAATTCATTAAGAGAACAATAACATTTAGCAGAAAACTGAAAAAGGAAGGTATCCGTTAATGGAATATATAGCACACAGAATTAATACTTTAGAAGAACTTCAGAATCTTCATCCGGAATATGGTGTAGAACTTGATTTGCGTGATGATCTGGAAGGAAATATTTATATTCATCATAATCCTTTTGAACCTGGTGAGAATTTTGAGACATATATACAGAACTATCACCATGGAACCATGATACTGAACATCAAAAGCGAAAGAATAGAGCACAGGGTTCTGGAACGGATCAGATCATATGGGATAAATAATTACTTTTTTCTTGACTCCTCCTTCCCTATGATAAAGCTTTTATCAGATACCGGTGAAAAAAATATTGCAATCCGTTACTCTGAATATGAGGGGATGGATACTGTCAGAGCAATGACTGGTAAGGTGTCGTGGATCTGGGTAGATACGTTTTCAAAACTGCCACTGGATTGTAATTTGTATCAGGAAATGAAATCGCTGGGATATAAATTATGCCTTGTATCACCGGAACTGCAGGGACAGCCGGAAAAGATAGAGCCATACGCAAAACAACTAATAAAAGGAGGGATAAATTTTGATGCAGTCTGTACAAAGCAATATAATATTGAAAAGTGGAGAACCTGGATCGGATAATTCCAAAATATATAATCCCTTTATCCGCATCGTGACCATTTTCTTATATTTGATCTGGGGGGGGTTATAACATATTCTTATCTGCAGGTTAATGCATGCGTTCCGGATGAAGCGTGGTTTTATTCTATTATAAGAGACGTGGATCTGTCTTCTTTAAAAGGCGTTCTGCTTACACCGAACTATCTGGCATATGGTTCTGCTTACTGGATAATCTACGGTATATTACATGAATTTCTTATCATAAGAATATTCTGTATTCTGCTCATGTTTTCTTTTCCGGTCAGTATCGCAGTCACAATGAGAAAAGTCTGGAATTGCCCGGAGTTGAATATTATTTTCGCACTGTTGCTGTATCTTACATGTCCCTACGCATGGTTTTCCGGGAAAATTATAGGCCCTGAAATTTTAGGAAACGTGATCGGAGCATGGGGATGTACCGTAGCTCTTTTCTATTTTACAAAAAACAAAAAAAACAGAATGTTTTCAGGAGGCATTCTCCTGGGGATCTCAGCCGGAATAAAATTATATAATACAGTATTTGCTGTGTTTGTATGTACTTATGTATTGTTCAGTGAATTTCTTTACAACACAGAAAGCACAAAATTCAAAAAAATGATAAAGTCAGATCTTACTATCGGAATCGGATGGATGGCAGGTTTTCTGGTTTCAAATCCGATTCTGTTCCTTAATCCCAAAATATATATGGACAATCTAAGCTTTAATAATATATTTTCTTTTTATAATTTACAAAATGTTTTTAATAAAAAATATATTGAATGGGATCTGGTGGATTCCAGCGGACTCAGGGTAAATCTCTTTTCATTTTCTGCTTTTATATTGTTACTGATTTTCGGATTTTTATCTGTTAATAAAGCCAGATGGTTGTCTGCTCTGGTCAGTTCTGCGTTTCTTATTTTGTTATGTTCCACACAGGGATTTCTGGGATGGTATTTAATGCCATTACTATATATAATGCCATTGAATCTGGCCGGTTTTACCATTTTCGAAAATAAATACAGAAAAATAGAAATTATATTTTCTGTTATCATTATTAGCCTGAATTTTGTTTTTTGCAATAATGGTGTCCGCTATCAGATTCAGTCTAAATTAAAACAGATCGCCATCACAAATGACATGGATGAGATAAAGAAAAAGATAGCTGATTGCAATTGCAGGCTTCCAGGGTATGTGCCGCATTACTTTATTGATTATTTTCGAGAAGAAATACCCCTGGAAAGTGGTTATGAGATTATGACCCTGGAGGAGTCCAGGCAGATCTTATATATTTCAGAACGGACAATGATATTTGAAGCCGTAAGAAATGTTTATCAGCAGGCAATTGATCACCAGAACGGATATTCCCTTTATGACGATTGGGGCAATGTAAAAGTTATACTATATGAAAAACCGGTAGGCGGGGTATAAAAATGAAAAATTTATTTATTCAGAAAAATCTGCTAAGTACTGAATTATTTTTAATAAGCCTGTATCCTGAGCTGATTATTTCCGTTGTAATATTTCCCGGTGAAATTAATCCGGTATACAGATATTCCGGCTGTATGCTGATGTCAGCATTATTTGTTCTGGTATGCAGAATGGCTTTTGCCTGTACGAATGCTTCAGATTTTACCCCCCCCCCATACGTATAAAGCAGAAAACAGAATCGCAGCGCTGGATATACTAAAAGGAATAGGCATAATAATGACCATATACGGTCATTGGATATATTCTTCTAAATATGTATGTAATATGATATGGTCAGTTCACATGCCCTTGTTTTTCTTTGCGACCGGATATACTTTCAGCTATAAACCTGCAAAGATCTTTTTTGAAAAAAATCTGAAAACGCTTTTGTATCCTTACAGTTTTGGTGTTTTTGTTATCTGGGTCGGATGTTTGCTTAACCATAAATATTATACTGGAGACTGGGGAAATATCAGTAAATCTCTGATACAATACATATTGATGGGTATATATGGAAGCGGGTCTTACTCATTGAAATTGCCTGATGGTACTGAAATTTTACCAATTGGTGCATTATGGTTTATTTGTGCTCTGTTTATATGTAAATTCATTTTTAATTGTATTTTAAGCAATATAGAACATGAAAGAGACAGGACATTCATTGTTGCCGCCATAACGATTAGCGGATATATTCTTGGTAAGAATTTTTCACAGCCCACCGGAATATGGATGCCATTCAGTATAGAATCCGGAATGACAGGATTGTTGTTCATGTATTTCGGATTTCTCGCGCGGCAAAAAAATTTTTTTCAAATCAGCAGATTCACTCTGTTTGTTGCGCTCTCAATCTATATCATTGCAATTATAACAGGAAACGGAACAGGGTTTGTAACGGCCTCGTTTCCGATGGGGTATTTTGATTTTATGGGAGCCCTTTCCGGATGCATTGTATGGTATAAAATTGCATTACTTATTGAACATCGAACGATTTTTATTAAAAAGCTATTGGAAATTACAGGCCGGAATACTCTGTATATTCTGATTTTTCATTTATTTGAATTAAACTGGATTAATTGGAGCGGATTAATGTCTGCAATTCTTCGTGGAAATTCTTATGGCCTGATTGACAGGATAATATTGTTTACCATAAAATTTTTATTTTCATTCATAATGGCTTTGATAGTAAATTTTTTTATCAGAAAAATACGTCATATAAAAATTACAGACAACAATACAAAAACAGCCAGCCGGTAAAGGCTGGCTGTTTTTGTGTCTGAATAACAATATACAAACGAAAAACATAGTATATTAAGTGTCGTTAAGAGGCGGTCAGGAATAACAATCTGTTCAGGTTTGTTATCTTAATCTAACAGACAGGAGGAGGCTGATATGAGTTTTAACTCGATCGTTTTTATCTGGATTTTTCTCCCTTCCGTTATTTTGGGATACCTTATATTATCCATAAAACCAGTTTTTTCTATACAAAATGTATTTCTTATTCTGGCGAGTCTGCTGTTCTATTCATGGGGTGACATGGAATCTCTTCCTTTTTTACTCTCTGTTACCGCTTTCTCATGGTTAGGCGGAATCATCTTATCAAAGGTAAGAAAAAAAACGATTGTACTGTTTTTTTTCATATCCTGTCTGATCGGCTGCCTGCTGTTTTATAAATACTGGAACTTTTTTATTTTACAGATAAATAATATTTTTCACGTTTCCGTTCAGGTAAGGGAAAGCTGGGCGCCATTAGGCATCTCATTTATTCTTTTCCAGTCTGTTTCCTATCTTGCGGACACATATAAAGGGAAAATACAGGCTGATAAGAATCCCGTTGGCGTAGCTCTTTATATTACGTTTTTTCCACAGCTGATCACCGGTCCTATCGTAAGATATACCGATGTAAAGTCACAGCTTTATAACAGAAAAGTTTCTCTGGAAAGTGCTAAGTACGGAATAAAACGCTTTATCAGAGGACTGGGAAAGAAAGTCATCCTGGCAGACTGCATGGGACATATAGTGGACACAATTTTGTCCTTTGATCCTTCGAAATGGGGAAGCCTGTTTGCCTGGATTGTTCTGATCGGATATTCCCTTCAGATATATTACGATTTTTCGGGATATACAGATATGGCGCTGGGACTTGGCAAAGCATTTGGTTTTGTTCTTCCCGAGAATTTTAATCTGCCATATATGTCTGAGTCCATACAGGAATTCTGGCGCAGATGGCATATAACACTGTCATCATGGTTCCGGGATTATGTATATATTCCCCTGGGTGGAAACCGAAAAGGAAACCTGAGAACATACATCAACCTGTCAGCTGTTTTCTTCCTTACAGGGCTATGGCATGGAGCAGACTGGAACTTCATCTTCTGGGGAATGTGGCATGGAACCTTTATGCTGGCAGAGCGACTCTTTCTCGGAAAGTATCTGAAAAAGTCACCCTGTAAAGGACTAAATTATCTGTATACTGTTTTTGTTGTTTTCACAGGATGGATGTTTTTCCGGATTTCTTCGGCGGGAACCGTATTTTCACTGCTAAAACTGTTATTTATTCCTACTCCAGTCAGTAATGACATAAGCCTGTATTATTTTATCAACCCTTACACTATCTCTATGCTTTTTCTTGGCATTTTGCTATGTGGGCCTTTGCAGTATTTCCTTTTAGAAATAAAGAAAACAATATGCCGGGATAAAAAAATATACCAGCGCACTTCTTACTGGGGAACTGGCATTTTGTACAGTATAATACTTATTTACTCACTCACACAGGTTGTCTCGTCAACATACAGTGCATTTATTTACCAGCAATTCTGAAACAGGAGGTTCTGGATGAAAAAGAAAGTGATGAATTCAATACCAATAGGATTGTTCATGTTTACCCTCTTTTTTCCGGCATTCATCGGATGGGGCTGGGATTTCACATGGAATGACACCGAAAATAGAACTATGGCCCAAAAACCTGTATTTGGTGAAACTTCCGTAAATGATTACATCCTGAATCTCAATGCATATATCACAGATTCTGTTCCATTGCGAAAGATGTGGTTAAGAATTAACGGACTCGTCAGGTATGGTATATTTCGATCTTCACTGAAGGAAATATCGATGCCAGGAAAAGAAGGCTGGATCTATATTGGCTCAACAGGGCTTGGCTGTTACGAGGATACAGTTGCTGATTATCAGGGAACAAATTTATTTACAGAAGAGGAGCTTCGGGATCTGTCTGACTCTCTTAGCGGATTCAGAAATTATCTGAACAGCCTGGGAATTGAATTCCGGCTCATGATTAATTTAAATAAATCTCACGTCTATCCTGAATATTTTCCGGATGAATTCGTGAAAAGCAACACAACACGCGCGGAACAGGTAATAAATTATCTCAATAAACACACCAATATCCCCATCGTGTATCCCAGAGACGCATTATTAAAAGAAAAAGAGCGCTACCTGCTGTACGTACCCACGGATGCTCACTGGAACACAGTCGGCGGTTACGTAGGATTCAGGGAACTGATAAAATCACTGGAACCGGATAAAACTTTCCCCGATATCAGTGATATTGCTCCGGTCTATACGAAAACCGAATGGGCGGATGTTTCGAACATCATAAACGCCGCATGGTTTACAGACAATCTCTGGACCACTACTTCATACCGGCCGGAAATAAAAACGGAATGGACCAGCAGAACAGATACCAATAGCAGTCTGTACATTCACAATAACACAGGAAACGGGAAAAAGCTGCTGGTATACCACGATTCATACATGAACCAGATGATGGATTATCTTGGAAAAGAGTATACAGACTGTGAATTTATAGAGAAAGAATTTGATATCACCGAAGCGGATATTCTGGAAAAAAATCCGGATATAGTCGTGTTTGAAATACTGGAGCGGATGCTGAACAATTACCGCGAAGAACTGCGGTACTGGCAGAAATACAAATAGATTCTTTTTTATATGGGAGATAGTTAAATAAATGAAAAACACTTGTCAGCAGGAATATAAATACAGAGACTTATTTTTTTACATGGCTATCACAGCACTCGCGATATATACGATTGCCGCCGTGGCAAATACAACCATTATATTTGCAGACGGTTCCGGAGTGTGTGTTTCCATGCTGTCAGACAAATCATGGTATCTCTACGATGAAATGCGTAAATATGGTCTGATCATAAGGCAGATTTTTGCAATAGCATATCTGAAAATTTCAGATATGCCTCAGGCTCTGATATTTATCAGACTTCTTGCATTTGGTTATGCATTCTGGAACAGTTTTTTCTATGCGCTTGCAGTTTGTATTTGCAAAAAAAGAAAAAATGACATCTTATTGTATTTCACTTTCGCACTGTTCACGTTTCACTTTGTTTTTTGTGGATTTAACCTTGTACTTGAAGCAGGAATGGCAACAGCAGCTTTCTGGTTCCTGTTCGTACTTTACTCCGAAAAAAAAGAGCTTCATACAGGATGGAAAATAATAAGCATCGCGACCCTGTTTCTGCTATCAAAAGTATATGCATCTGTCGCATTTTTCTCGATCATACTAATTGTCCTCATAACCAGGAACACCGGTATCAGGACAATTATAAAAGAACGTTATTGGTGCATGTGTATATGCCTGCTTATTTATGATGAGTTTATGTCGCTGTACTTCATGATATTTACACCTTATCCGGATGCAAGAAATGGTCTGATTAATACCTTAAAAACAATTACACCGGATTTTTTTATATTTTTTATTTTGTGGATTATAACAGGTCTGGTTCTGGTTTATTTTGAAAACGGCACAATCCTGTTCTGGTCTGTCAAACAAAATGAAAAAAAACATACTTTAAACTTCGTTATACTGTTTCAAATCCTCTTTGGAGTATATTTTCTGATTAATGTAATTTATAAGGCGCAAATTTACGCCAGCTTAAATTTCCAATCAAGAACACTGATATTTTTAATTCCTATAATGATATCAGCAATATATTTATATCTTTACTGGGGAAATTTTAAACTCAATATATGTGACTTAAAAATATCGCAATTCGCATTTGGCCTGATAACAATTATCTCCATTACGATAGCGGCAACCGGATATAAAGACTACTTAAAATCAATAGGTGCAATCACATCGCATCAGGAAGGATTCATCGATTGCACTAAATACGAAGTCGAAGCAACAGGTTTTATGACGGGCTTTACGATGCCATTGGAATCTCTATTATCACAACTTATATACAGGAATGGGGAAGTATATATTTCTTCTATTCTTGTTCGTCCTGAAGAACGGATAGAATGGGAGCCATTTGACAGCCATGATATTTATGCATACCCGGATTTATCACAGTATAATATTTTTTTAAATTATGATAAATTTCAATAACAGTTATACAGTCGGGGATAAAAATGAAAAATATTTTATATTACTTAAGATCAGACAACAGTTTTATTAAGTTTATATTTATAGGTACAATGACCACAGCGATTGATTTTATCATTTATATGCTATTGTCACAACAACTGCCATTATCGCTTTCAAAAAGTATTTCCATGTTGTGCTCCAGCGTGTTTTCCTATATTTTTAATAAAATCTGGTCTTTTCATAATAAGAATAAAACAACTCTGTCTTACCTCATGAAGTTTTATTTTACACTTAGCATAAATATGCTTATCAACGTAAATATGAATCAGTTTATTTACAACAGATATGGCACCAAAATCATAGCATTTATAACAGCAACAGGATGTGCAACCATCGCAAATTTTCTGTTACAAAAATACTGGGTCTTTAAGACAAAGGAGGATAAACAATGAAGTACTCCATCGTTGTACCCTGCTACAATGAAGAAAAAAACATTCCGGAACTCGTCCGGCACTTTTCAGTTGTCAGCAACAAGTTAAAAAAGTATGGCCTGGAGCTTATACTGGTGGACAATGGCTCCACCGACGGTACAAAGATCGAAATTCAGAAGGCAATAAATGATTACAGCTGGATCAGAACTGTAGGAGTAGAGATAAATCAGGGATATGGTTATGGGGTACTACAGGGGCTGAAGGCCTGTAAGGGAGAATATCTGGGTTATCTGCATGCAGATTTGCAGATCGCACCCGAGAATCTCCTGAAAATGGTTTCCATTATAGAACATGATTCCCTTCCGCAAAACATTTTTTTCAGAGGGAAAAGAAAAAACAGACCTGCCATAGACAGGTTTTTCACATTTGCAATGAGCGTGATCGAGACTGTATATCTAAAAACTTTATTATACGATATAAATGCACAGCCAACCATGTTTCATAGAAGTTTTTTTAATTCTCTGAAAAACCCTCCAACAGATTTCTCTTTTGATTTATATATTTATTATATGGCCAAAAGAAAGAATCTGCGTATACGCCGTGTCAGGGTATATCAGTCAGAAAGAACAGAAGGAAAATCCAGTTGGAATACAGGAATGAAATCCAGAATAGCATTTGCCAGAAAAACACTGGATTTTACGTTTGAGTTAAAGAAAAACTACGGAGGAAAAAAGTGAAATTTATTGCTCATCGCGGATACTGGAAAGATAAAAATGAGAGAAATACAAAAGATGCTTTTCGAAAGGCCTTTGTACAAGGTTATGGCATCGAAACAGATATACGGGATTACCATGGAAAAATAGTTGTATCACATAACATTGCTGACCATTCATGCTTTGAATTCGAAGAAGTTCTTCAGATTTACAGGGATCTTAACTGTAAACAGCCTATTGCAATCAATATAAAAGCAGACGGACTTCAGCAAAAACTTTCAGAAATATTGTGTCGTTATAAAATAATTAACTATTTTTTATTTGATATGTCTGTTCCTGAACAGGTTGTTTACCTAAAACAGAACTATCGGACATTTACAAGAATGAGCGACTATGAACCCTTTCCTGTTCTGCTGGATTCCTCAGCTGGTATCTGGATGGATGAATGGACCAGTTCCTGGATCGATTTCGAAGCTGTTCTGAAATATCGAAATATGCAAAAACAGACGTGTATCATTTCCCCGGAAATACACGGACGTAACCATCTTCTCCTCTGGAAACAGCTGAATAACTTTCTGAATGATGATGAAGTAATGCTATGCACAGATATCCCTGATAAAGCGGAGGAATTTTTTTATGGTTAAAACACAAATCAAAGCCATTCTTTTTGATATGGACGGGGTTCTTATCGATGCAAAAGACTGGCATTATGAGGCATTGAATAAAGCGCTGAGGTTATTTGGATATGAGATCACACGTTATGATCATCTGCACAATTTTGACGGACTCCCTACAAAAGAAAAACTGAATATGATCAGCGAGGAATCTTATCTTCCAAAGCAGCTTCACAACTTTATTAATGAGCTAAAACAGGATTATACCCTGGAAATGATAAATGTAATGTGTAAGCCCGTATTTCAGCATGAATATGCCCTGTCAAAACTAAAAAGCAAAGGATACCGAATTGCTGTATGTTCAAACTCAATCAGACATACAATTGAACTCATGATGGAAAAATCGAATCTCCTGCCATATATTGATATTATTTTATCGAATGAGGACGTCACAAATTCCAAGCCGGATCCTGAGATTTATATAACCGCAATGCAAAAGCTTGGCCTTTCTCCGAACGAATGTATAATATGTGAGGATAATAAGAATGGCATCAAAGCAGCACTTGCAAGCGGAGGACATCTGTTAAAGATAGACAATATCTATGATGTAAATTATGAAAATATAAACGGTTTTATATCTGAACTGGAGGAGCAAAATGCTTAATATCCTAATTCCTTCCTGCGGGAAATCAGAATTTTTCAGTGACAGCTATTATCCCAAAAATGTCATTGAAATCAACGGCAAACCAATGATACAGCATGTCATTGAAAATTATTCAGACATACCAGATAAAAAATTTACCTTTATTATTCTTCAGGATGAGTGTAACAGATTTCATACAGATCATGTCGTATCCATTCTGACAAAAAAAGATGCAAATATCATCACACTGAAAAACCCTACCGGTGGTGCACTCTGTACCTGTCTGATGGCCGTTGAATATATTAATTCAGATGATGAACTGATTATTGCCAATAACGACCAGGTTATCTGCGAGGATATCAGCTGTATCATAGAAGGATTCCGAAAATGCGCTCTTGACTGCGCTTTGATTTGTTTTGACAGTGTCCATCCACGCTGGTCATATGCACGCCTGGAAGGAGAAAATGTAGTTGAAACAGCTGAAAAACGCCCGCTCTCCAGACATGCCATTGCCGGATTTTACTATTTTAAGCGCGGCAGGGACTTTGTCATGGGAGCAAAACGCTCCATCAGAAAAGGAGAGACCTATGAAGGGAACTATTATATCTCTGCCGCCATTAATGAAATGATATTAATGAATAAAAAAGTAGGATATACTTCAATTGACAATACCAGCTATTTCTCTTTTTATTCACCAGAAAAAATCAACACATTTATTAAGTATTCTGGTGATATGCCCGAAACTTTCTGAATCTTTCCGGTTTTGTTTATTTACCCGGTCTGCTTTAAGGTATCATATCAAAGGAGGCGCTGACGGGCTTATTCATGCATTTGTCAGGACGGAAGAAATCGCATACGCTTTTTTGACCAACTCAGATGACCCTGACCATCGCCCGTTTTGACTGGCTGTTAGCTTATTATACGAGGAGTATGCAAAATGAGAATACAATCACTTAATGAAATGACAAAAGGATGGTTTATCGGGAATTTTTCCCCAACTGCCCTGAAAACAGATGTTGTGGAAGTAGCTGTGAAACGTTACCAAAAAGGCGAATCCGAGGCTTCCCATTACCATAAAATCGCCACAGAACTAACAGTAATCATATCCGGAAGTGTAAAAATGAATCAGAAGACATATGTCTGTAATGATATCATCATAATTGAACCGGGAGAATCAACAAATTTTGAAGCACTTGAGGATACTATATGCACTGTGGTTAAGTTTCCCGGAGCTTTGAACGACAAATATCCCGCCAGAAATAATTAAAAACCCTTATAACCATAAGCCCTTGTGGCTATATCATTATTATACCAGGGAGGTTCATCTATGTTAAATATTGTAATCCCTATGGCCGGCAGGGGAAGTCGTTTTCGCAATGCCGGATACAGCGAACCGAAGCCACTGATCAAAGTAAATGGAACTGAAATGATACGTATTGTAATAGGAAACCTGAAACCAAAGTGCGAACACAGATTCATTTTTCTGTGTCTTCAGGAACATATTGAGCAGTATCATGTAGAACAAAAATTAAAAGAATGGTCCCCGGAATGCATTGTAATTCCGGTAAAAGAAGTGACAGAAGGCGCTGCTTGCACAGTTCTTCTTGCAGAATCTCTGATCGACAGCAACGCGCCTCTGATGATCGCCAACAGTGATCAGTGGGTAGATGTTGATATCAATAATTATTTAAAGAAACTTGGAGATTCCGATGGATTAATTATGACCATGAAAGCTTCCGACCCTAAATGGTCCTATGTAAGGTTTGATTCCTCCGGCAGAATCTGCGAGGTTGTTGAAAAAAACGTGGTTTCAGATGAAGCCACGGTCGGTATTTACAATTTTCGACATGGTAACGATTTTGTAAAATATGCTCACTGGATGATCAGGAATAACCTCCGCGTAAACAATGAATTCTATGTTGCACCCGTATATAACCAGATGATTAAAGAAGGAGGCGCCATTACAGTCTGTAATATCGGAACAGACATCTCGGGAATGTACGGACTTGGAATCCCAGACGACCTGAATTATTTCCTGTCACTTGATATTTGCAAAAAAGCCCTGGAGGAGGCAGTATGAACAAATCCAGACTCATTGCTTGTCATCATGCAATCTCATTTATACTTCTGATTTGCCTGATGTTATATCCTCAAAAGCTTCCGGAAACAGTTTACTGTCTGTTCATCCCTGACATTGTATTTTTACTGATTCATATTACCCACGAGGAAACCGTTGCGAATATTTTTCGTTTCTGTCAGTGCTGTATATATTAATGTCCTTTGTTTTCAGGATAATACCAGACAGTAATCTATTCTGGCTGATCCTCCTGCCAAACACATTTATATCTCTTTACTTCATGTGCAAGTTTTTGGCTCTTACTGAATATAAAAATCATTCCGGGGGATCAGGCTTTTTTTTAATCAGAACCACCGGCTTAGCCGGTGGTTTGTTCACGCCCTG
>OFGA01000441.1_pt1 | contig 34883 bp, 32 predicted proteins | sample 1521471 | NCBI WGS metagenome assembly OFGA01 (sample SAMEA3504086, study PRJEB24116) | mouse gut metagenome | biome: mouse gut; feature: mouse-associated habitat; material: faeces | place: Denmark | collected 2011 | reverse complement strand
CGCTATCTGGGACGTCCTGTTATTGCCACCTCCCGGATTGACAAATATGATGGCGGCTTTGTCACCTTCCATTACAACCGCCACGAAGATGATGCCTATGCTGAAGAGACTCTTCCCGTCATGGATTTCATAGAGCGCCTCATCCGCCATATCCCGGAAAAGCATTTCAAAATGATTCGCTGCGGCGGCATTTATGCACGCCACCGGGAGACTGACAAAAAACTTCACAGAGCCATTTCCCGTGAAAAGCATCACTTTTACAGAAGCTTTAACCAGTGGCGCACCGCCATCCTCTCTGCCTTTGGCTATGACCCGCTGAAATGTGAATGCGGCACGGCCATGCTGTTTTTAGAACTCTATTTTAACCACAAGCGTGTCTCTCTGGAAGAATTGTACGAGAAAGCCATGTCCCGTTCTCGTGGAAGAAGGTCGTCAGCATGACTTCCTTAAATCCCATCCCTGTGGTATACTCCTTCCATAGGAGGCTATGCTTATGAACCCAAACGCAGAGAAACTACGCAAAAAATATATAGATAATCCACCGGAGGGCATGACATCCGGGGACATTCGCCGCATGAGCGGGGATGACCTTCTCGATATGGATTATTTCTTAAATGAGGATGACCCATTTGATGACGGTTTTGGAGAAGAAGGCTTTTATATCTTCTAAACCCCTGACCGTCTGTTTTGTGTTCCTGAAACACAGTTCTATCTAACATATGTTCGATGAACATATGTTTCTTTTTGCGCCTCAAAAGGTCGGAATTTCCTATAAAGTGAAAAAAGCACCCAAACCCAATAAGGCTTAGATGCTTTCATCAGTCAATCTGTTATTATATTGTAATTTCCCTAACCCTGCGAATGTATTGCGTCATTTCTTGATAAAAGATATAAGCAATACTGGTTCATGCTGATCCCTTCCCGTTTGGATTGTTCGGAAAGCTGACGGTGCAGGCTTTTGGGAATCCGTAACTTAAACTGCCCGGAATAATCATTCAGGCCGTCCGGTACCGGAATCTCCTGCCCTTCCTCCAGTGCAGCCAAAAGCCATTCCTTTTTTGCGTCCTCCGCATTGCTTACTGCTGATTCCAGAGTTGCCCCACAGGTCATGCACCCCGGCAGTTCCGGGAACATCACGGCATATCCTCCCTCTTCTTTATCAGGCACAATCTCCATACGGTAAGGCAGTTCCATATATTCATTCAGCGTCATCGGTATCCACCTCACTCTCTATTACTTCCTTAACCATTTCCACATATACTTTCTTGATCGGTTCGTGCTTTGGAATCGTAACCGGTCTGCACCCTTCTTTCCGAAAAGTACAATGGCTGCTGCCGCCTTTCGGCTGGCTCATCCTGTAGCCGTAACTCTCCAGCACCTTCCGCAGTTCATCAAAACGCATGTCTTTTGACAAAGAACCTATTTTTTCTAATAGTTTATCCCATTTTGACATCAGCATATCTCCCTACACTCATTATAAATGGTGTCATATATGGTGTCAATAAATTTTTAATACGGCCTGGCATAAAATACAACACTGTTTGTCCGTAACGGATCAAGCACCACGCCCCTTGACGGATTAGCAGCGTGAACCCTCTTTCCATCCCCCACATAGATTGCCACATGGGAGATATTACGGAACTCCCCATTTTCCTCATAAGAATAAAATATCAAATCCCCCGGTTACAAATCCTTTTTATTGATTATCATGGCATTTTTATAACAGTATTCTCCCTGTGCTGCCGCTGTTGCCGGAAGGTCGATACCCACCTCTTTATACAGTCTCTGCACAAGGAAACTGCAATCATAATACCCCTCCTGATACCGCTTGTCCTGGCTGTACTGGCAGCCAATCTTTGTCATGGCAAGGCCAGCAACCGCCTGTCCCCCGGTGCCTGCCAGCAGACTATCCTGCATTTCATCACTCATCATGGATTTTAGCCAGTCAACCTGCTCCTCTGTAAGGTTATCCAAAGCAATATACTCCTCAAAGGCCAGATTGTGTACTAATGTTCCAGACACAACAACCTCCACGGTATTTTCGTTCCCCTCTGCCAGAAACGCCTCCACTTTCCGCTTGCCCCAGGCTAAAGCTGCTGCGTGGTTGTCAAAATAAATGTCAAAATCCGTACCATACTGGGCAAAATTTCCCGTATCCTCCACTTTGTAGATTTTCCCATTCATTACAATCTTTGTCCCCATCGGCACTTTTGGGCTGTGGGCATCCACCGCCAGCGTATGGTCTGCCTTTGGGACTGTGCCGGAGGCAGTATGCCCGCCTGCCCATTTCCCACAGCAGAGGGAACAGTTACAGTAGCCCGTGGTAACTACTTCCCCCAACGAAGCCCCAGCTGGAATCTGCGCCGCACTGCTTGAACTGTCATAATAATTCATCTCATCAAAAACTTCCTTCAGGTGTTTCTTCCCCTCATCATCCATGACATAGGCCGCCTGCCCGGTCCCGTACTTTACTATATAAACCATAAGGGTATCGTTAAAGTTGGAAACCGGCACGCCGTCCTCACTGTTCTGGTATGTGACAACATATCCCTTTTCCTCCAGTGAGGCAATCTGGCTGTTAAAATCCCGGTAATACTCGCTTAACACAGTCCGTGGATTGTCATATCCTGTGTCCGGCAGCGGAAAGAAGATAGCAAGCGGTGAATTATAAATAACCGCCAGTATGGCAACCACAATAATTCCCGCAATGGCAATCACAAAAAATACAACCAGCAGTACAGGGGCAAGCACCATATGCACCAACTTAATTATTCTTCCATAATAAATCATTTTCTGATATCATTAGACAGAGGTGAAAAATATGGAGATAAAAGAATTGATAGATTTATTACCAAAAGATTATGAAAAAGAATGCTATGAAAAAAAGGCGATCAGGAGAAAACGAACGATAAAAAATCCACTCGATCTGCTAGTATTACTGTTGTATTATCTTTATGATGATCATTCCCTTGTTGATGCAAGCCAGTTTGCAATCTTAAAAAATATTGGGAACATAAGTGATACTGCATTGATAAAAAGGTTTATACAATGTAAAGATTGGATCAAATGGCTGCTGTCAGAGATGCTGCCAAATGAAATTATTCATTATAAAAAACCAGAAGATCTTGAGCCATATAGGATAATTGCCGTGGATGCTTCTGATATTGTCCAAAAAGGAGCCGTGAAAAAAACATGGCATTTACATTATGGAGCTGACCTGTTTTCATTAACCTGTAACCAGTTCAAATTAACGGAACAATCTACAGGAGAAAGCCTTAAAAATTTTGAAATAAAAGAAAAAGACCTCATCATAGCAGACCGTGCCTATGGAACCATCACAAGCATCGAGCATTGTCTTAAGGGCGGTGGGGATTTCATTATCAGGATAAAAAATAAGCCATTTAACATGTATGATGGGCAGGGAAAAAAGATCCTTCTTTCGGACTGGCTGAAAACCCTTGGAAGCGAAGCTGGGGAGATCAGCATTTATATTAAAAGCAGTGACAAAAAATTGGTTCCATTGAGGATATGTGCAAGAAAGAAAACAGAAGAAGAAATAACAATCGAAGAAAAACGGTTAAAAAGGCTGGAAAGCAAAAAACAGACAGCATATAGCGATGATACCAAATTTACACATCAATTTATGTTTGTGGCTGCTTCGCTTCCTGCCTTAGTTTCCGCAGAAAAAGTTCTAGGATTTTATCGTTTGCGCTGGCAGGTGGAACTTATATTTAAAAGATATAAATCTTTGCCTGGCTTAGGGAATATCCCTGCAAAAACAAAAGAATCCAGCGAAGTGTGGTTAAATGGAAAAATGTTTTTGGCACTTTTAATAGAAAAATATCCTGGGGATATTGATTTTTCCCCCTCTTGGAATATCCGAACAGAGCCGGAGTGTGTGGAGAGAGATGAAATTGGTGTCCTTTTTAATCTATGCAATGTTACTTCCAGATAAAGAAACTATCTTTTCACATGATTTTTTAGAGCTGTCTAAAAACGCTTTTATTGAAAAACGTAAAAAAAACCGACAGCAACTTTGTCAATTCGGCTAAAGTTGGTGCGTATGGGGTACACTCCCCTGCCTCTGTCAGCCTTGCAATGACTTTCTGCCTTATTTCCTCCTGCACATCATCCGACATGGCTGCTACATAATATGGCGGCAAAGCAGTAACCACCGTTTCTTCTTCCTTTTCAAACCCATAACTACCTTCAAAGTCACTGATAAATTTTTCCTTTACCAGAAGTGCCTCTGTTCTGTTTTCTTCACTAACTCCATAAGTCCGTCTATGAACTGAACCAGCCCTTTCCTTGTAAATCCCATCTGCAATCCTCCTATCTGCCTTTTGACTGCATCTGCTCCTGATGCCATTCCTTTACAAGACTTTCTATCAATTCAATCTTCTGCCTGTCTGTATAGTCTTTTGGAAAATATGGGTTCAGCCTGTCCGAACGAATCCTGATTTGCTCCCTCTGGTTTGGCTTTTCTTCTTCCAGTACCAGATAAATAGCATCCATATCTAATTTTCCCAACTGGCTCATACGTTTCAGTCTGTTTGCCTGCGACAGCGAAGGCGTACACTGCTCCATATCCATTACTGCATGAAGCTCATACTGTTCCTCCTCATTCAGATAAGATAATTCCACCGCAACGGTAAATGCTATTGTCCCCTCATCTACCATATCCAGTATTTTGGGTATCAGATAAGTCAGTCGGATATATCGGTTAATCTGCCGCTGACTCTCCCCCACCTGCCTTGCCAGTTCCTTATTAGAATCTACTTTGCCTGATTCACCTGTATTTCGCAATCCCCATTTACCGTTTTCAGATATAAAGGTTTCCAGTTTTGCAAATTCTGCCGTTGGGTTTTCCGACTTTTTGCCAACTTGGCAGGAAGTTAAATCTGTCCGTTTCCCCTGCTGTTTCATTGCCTCTAATTTCTATCCGGTAAGCAAATGCTTTTTCACTCTGCTTGATATTCTCTCTCTGTAGGTTGCTGTCCACCATTGCGATTACCGCTTGGTTATCATCCAATTCCAAAACCATAACAGGAACTTTATCCACCCCTGCCCATTTACTAGCTACCTTTCTCCTGTGTCCGGCTATCAGTTCATATCCCTGCCCTGCCGGATTTGGTCTTGCAAGCAACGGAACCAGCACCCCCTCCTTTTCAATACTCTGCATCAGTTCAAATAATTCCGTATTCATTTCCACCTTAAACGGATGATTCTTGAAATCCGCCAACTGATTCAGAGGCAAATACTGGATTTTACCATCAAAAGTGTTCTTCTTACTTTCAACACCCTTACTCTGAACGATTGGAGAATAATCCTGCTTTTTTCCTGACATTTTCATCACCACCTCTTATTTCAAAACCCGAGCATCACGCTTCGCGAGACTGCTCGGGTTCGCGAGCGCGCTCGGATAATCTCGTGCAAGCACAGACATATCCTCACTTTGCCTTCGCGCAAATAAAAAGACCGTCCATCCTCAAAGCCAGTTTCTTAAAGAAACTCTGAAAATGAACGGTTTCCCATACTTTTTTATTTAATTGAATAACACAGTTTTTAATGAATTTATTAACTTTATTTTGATGTGTTCCCACACACCATATCCAGAACCACTGAAACATTTACACCGTCAGAAATCGCTTTTTTATACGTTTTCCGGTCACTTTTTGAAAAGGTAAAAAACCTCTCAAAGTGCCTAAAATCAAGGATTTTCACGAATCTCTCCGATGTAGTAGATATACGCTCTCGACAGTTGTTTCAGTTTCCAAGGGAAGTTCTTTCACTTCCTCACCATCAACAGGTACGGGGAAATTGAATACAATCTTCTTTATCCAACTACCGTCCTTTCTCTTTTCCGGGAACATTTCAATTCGCTCGATAAAGGCTTTCATAAACTCTTTCTGTTCCGCTTCCGTTGCGGAATGGTAGACCTCATCAAATGCCAGTAAGAGTCGATAAATGTTATCACCAGAGATTTTCTCTTGCTGGATGCTGCGGATCTGCCCTTGCAACTCACCAATCTGAACTTCAATTTCCTCTATGGTATCATACTGCTCATCATAGCGGCGCTGCAAGTCCAAAATCTTTCTGTCATAGTGGGCATCATTGATATCCAAGGTATCCATCTGACGCTCCAAGCGGTTTTTCGTTCCAAAGGCTTGCTTTAGCCGCCCTTGCAGGACAGCAATCTGCTTTTCCATATCCTCTGTATCAACTGCTGTTCCGATTTTCGTCTGAATTGCTTCTACAAACCGTGGATTGTTGACCATAGCGGAAATGACCTTCGCCACAAATTTGTTGATTTCCATCTGCTCGATATTCAGACGGAAGCTGCACTCATGCCCGGTAGGTGTAACCGTATTTTTGCAGTAGTAATAATATCTTGTTTTCTTGTCCTTGCTGTGTGCCTTGGCAATATTACCGTACATACTCTTGCCGCAGCATGGGCATTTCAAGATACCGGACAGGATGTGTGCATGGTCTGGATTGTTGACCTTTTCCCGCTTAAAGGAATTGATCTTGCGCTTTTCCTGTGCCAGATACCAATCTTCTTCGGAAATGATAGCTTCGTGCTGTCCTTCATAAACCGGGAACTCCGACTGCTCAACCACGTGCATCTCATTTCTTGTACCCTGTTTCTTTTCTGTTCTTCGTCTGCCGTAAGCAATCTTTCCCATATAAACAGGATTGTACAATACATTTTTCACAAAATCTCTTGAAAATCCCGGAATGGTATTATTCTGTCTTAGTTTCTTAGTATAACCATTGCGGTTCAGATATTTTGCAACTCCTGCAACACCCTCGTTTGTATGAATATAACGATCATAGATTACTCGGATAACTTCTACTTCATCTTCGGCAATAACAAGTTCACCATTATCCAGTTTGTATCCATATGGAGCAAAACCGCCGTTCCATTTGCCCTCACGAGCCTTTTGTTCACGTCCTGCCATTGTCTGTGTGCGGATATTTTCTCGCTCAATCTCTGCCACCGCAGACAGCACAGAGATCATCAGCTTTCCTGCATCCTTGGAGCTGTCAATGCCATCCTCCACGCAGATCAGATTGACACCGAAATCCTGCATAAGTTGCAAAGAGTTCAGAACGTCCGCTGCATTTCTGCCAAATCGAGACAGCTTAAAGACCAACACATAAGAAACATCATCTTTGCCGTCCTGGATGTCATTCAGCATCCGTTGAAACTCCTGCCGCCCTTGAATGTTCTTTCCGGAAAAGCCCTCGTCAGAATACTCCCCGGCAACGATCATATCCTCGTATGCCGCATACTTCCGCAGCTTGTCACGCTGGGCATCCAAGCTGTATCCGTCAACCTGCATCGAGGTGGACACTCTTGTATAAAGATAGCATTTAAGTTGTTTCTTTTTCAGAATCTCCACCTCCCTCATTCATTCTTTTTACCATAAGTCCCTCGTTGCGGATATAATACTCCAAAAGCCACAGCACATAATCCGGTGCATGGCGGTTGTCCAGTTCCCATTCAGTCATAGTCCGGTAAGGAATATGGACAAGCTTGCAAAAATCTTTCCGGTTCAGTCCTGTGCTTTCACGCAACTTTATAATTCTGTTTTTACAATCCATCCGTCTTTTCTCCACAAAAGCAAAAAGTACACGTTGCGTAATCATTATAGCATAGCCATAACGAATACGCAACGTGTAAATTGCAAATTTTACGCAGCCTTATCCGTCAAAAGCTGCGCTTGATTACTTTCCTCGGAATGCTCCACTTCCTGCGGTGCGTCCTGTTCCAATTTATCCAAAACCTGATGTCCATATTTCTGGAGCATCTGGCTCATAACATCCACACAGCGGTCAAATGCCGCATTATATTTCGCTTCCTCATAATATTTCTTCAATAGGCGTTTCCTCCATCAAAGTTCCATATCCTGTCCACGCTTCCGGGCAGGGTGTTCGTGTTCCTGTGTTTCCTTTCCTCTGATAAGGACAGAATTGATAAAAGCCCGAACCTTTTCGGATGCGATTTCCAGTGCATCCAGAAAAGGCTGGGCTTTCTGTTTGAGTTCCATATATTTTTCGTTTACTGCTTCATACCGCTGTTTCCAGATGGAAACCGTCTTTTCTGCGGAAGCCAATTTTTCTTTCAGCCGCTTGTTGTCAGCATTGGCAATAACACCGTTGACCGCATAGCGTTTGAGCGTGTCGCATTCATCCGGTGTCAGCGTGATGTTGTTCCCGAATGTAGCTTTTTTGCCCATCGTTTCAATGTCCTGCACCGTCAGCGCAATGGTCTTTGCCGCCTTGGTTTCCTTTTGCAGAGCTTCCAGTTTCTTTTTCTGTTTCTCCGTGGCAGCTTTGGCATCCTCCAACCCCCGCTCCGCCTGTGCCACCTGTCCGGTCACAGCTTCCAAACGCTGCTGCTCTGCCTGTACCTTGAACTGCGTCACCGTCAGATGTTCCTCGGTGCTGCCACGCTCTCCACGCTCCACATCGGTGTAACCGACACTTCGCATAAAATTGAAAAAGTCATCCTGCAACACACTGTAGGACGACTTCAAAATCTTTTTTCCTTTTGCGTTCATCATAGGGTTCCCGTTTTCATCGAGAACGGGCTTAGACTCCCATTTCTTACTGCGGCTGACCTGTGTGATCGTTTCTTTTATCGTCCCCCGAAGTGATTCATCCTTACACCGCTTCGACCAAAGGATCTGCTTTTCCACCACCGGGATATAAACCACATGAAGGTGGTAGTGGTACACCTCCTCGCCCAGAGCTTCGGACATTGCCCGGTTGCGCTCATCGGCGTGCATGACGGCAGAGAGGATGTACTGCTCACCGCCCACGATCTCCACGGCGGCTTTATAGGCATCGGCATAAAACTGTTTCGCAAATTCATAGCCGCCGTGGTTGTAGAAATAAGCGGAGTTCACATCAAACACCAACTCGCCGTATTTGATGGCATCCGGTTTCAGACCTCTGGTGGAGATCACTCCGTCCTGTTCCATCTGCTCAAACATTTTTACATAATCGTCCGTGGGTGCTTTGAAATGAACGTTCAGAGAAGTGCGTTCCGGCACGATGTCCTGATTGCTGTAGCTGTCCTTTTCACGCTCATTGTGTTCCTGTACCTTAGCCACATCTGCCGGGGTTTCCAAGTCCTGATTCCGGGCTACGGTGCGGTTTATTCCATCATTTCTTGCCATAGATTTTTCTCCTTTCTTTGGGATTTGCAAACAGCGAGGAGTTACGGAGAGGCACTTTTTCAAAGTGTAATAACCCACTATTACACTTTCATCCATACTGGCTGCAAAGTGCCGCGGGCTCTCCGAGGGCTCCTCCGGAGGGGGTGCGGTCGCTGCGGCGACATCTGCTGACCAAGGCGAAATGTCTGCAACTTTTCTCATGGTCAGCCCGTCTGCATTGAGCCGTTTTGCGAAACTTACTCTTGCAGACGGTTGCAGTGAAAACCGTATCTTTCACTGCCATAGAAACAGCCCAAATAAAGGAAATGAGCTGTTTCTATCACAAGCGTTACACGCTCTTTTGCTGTGTACATACGTACCAGCAATCGGTTTTACTCGACCCTTCGCCATTCCTCCGGAATGTCATCCGGTACGTACGTACACGGCGAATCTCCGTAAAACCCATTTATATGAGATCTTGCCACAGCTTCCACACCCATAAATCCCCATACCCGACGTCCAGCAGAGTTGGTAATGTTGTTACAATGCTCTAAGTTAAATTTCTTCGCATTGGCAACCATAGCATCGCTGAAGCTGCGGGATTTTAGCGGGGCAAGGGAATTTTCCTCGCACCACAGGCGATAGATTACATAGAAATCCTTGGAACTGATGGACGCATCCGCTTTGCGCCGGATATATCCCTCCGACTCCATGAAATCGAAAATGTTGTTATTGTCACGCTTGACCGCTTCCCGGTTTTCACGGATGCGGTCACTCTCCGTAAACTGAAAGTTGTTGGCAACGAGCCGCTGCAAGCCTTCAAATGCCCAGCGGAAAATTCCCTCGGCTTCGGCTTTCATTTTCTCTGCAAGGTCGGGATCGTCGGCTCTGTCTACAGGCTTTTCCTTGGTGGTCAGCACAAGCTGTCTGCGGTAAAAGCCATCGCTACGGTCATACAGGGCTTGCAGATCACCATTGCTGAATGCCAGCAACCGGGCAAACATCCAGCCCTGATAGCTCTGCTTGCCCTTGCGTTCCAAGTCCATTTTGCCCTGTGCAGTCACGATGGATTTTACATAGTTGGTCTGGCGCAGGGCTTCCATCCGCATATCATCATCCACGCACAGCAGGATGTGTTCCAGATCAGCACGGGCGAAGCGGTTTTCGGAAATTTTTCCGATGCTGCCGTCTTTCATATTCGTGCCGAATATAGCGGACAGCACCGTACCGATTTGAGATTTGCCCTCGCCACCATTGCCCTTAATCACCATCATGCGCTGTCCCTTGTTGGAAGGAATCAGACAGTAGCCGATAAACTCCTGCAAAGTGGGGATATCCTCCGCATGGAGCAGCCCATCCAGAAATTTTAGCCAGGTCACAGGTGTAGGTGCATGAGGATTGTAAACAACAGGCAGACGGTTTCGCACGATAGCCGGTCTGCCCTCGATAAATGTGCCGTTCAACAGTAGCGTACCGTTGGACAGATGAATCCGATCCTGCTCCGGTGGAAAGTCCGGCACTTGCGCTTCCAGTTTCAGCACTTCCAGAATGTTGGTGATCTTCCGGGGGATATTGTTTACGGCACAGAATTTCAGCTTGTCGTAAATCTCCCCACGCCGAGGGAGATCGTCCGTCACTCGACCATCGGGCGTGAAAAAAGCTCCGTTTGCGAAGATGATTCTGCGCTCCTGCAGAAATTCTTCACAAAACAGAGCTTCGTTGATGTTCTGCCCGTCAAACCAGACAGGCAAATTCATATCAGGCGTTTTCCGGTTCTTCGCCATGGTGCGCCACCTCCTTTTTCTTTCGTGCGGTATACTCTTGCAGAAAAGCAATTTTGCCGTCCTGCATCAGCTTGTCCACCAATGCCACCCGTTCTTCCAGATCACCCACCGTCAGCACATCTACCATATATTCGATATGGCAGTGCATCTGGCAGGCTTCCACAAAACGGTCATCCAGAGCATCTTCCGGTGTCTTGGGTGCGTATCGTACTTTCCAATCTTCCAGCAGATGCAGATAATCCGTCAGCACCCGGAAACACAGCATTTCATCCTCCCGGAACTGGCGGATATAAGGACGCTTCGGCTTGACCATAGCTGCGGCAGTGGGCGGTTTCGGGTCAAGCCCAAAGTCCGCAGCCAGCTTTTGCGCTGCTTCATAACTGCTCAGATCGAACAGCCTTGCCACAAGGCCGATTACATCCCCCTTGGCTCCGCAGCCGAAGCAGAAAAAATAGTCCTCATTCAGTTTCAAGCTCGGATGCCTGTCGTTGTGGAACGGGCAGCAAGCCATACCGTTGCGGTTGACATTCAGCCCGTAGTGTTTTGCGGCTTGCTTTACGCTGATTGCCGCCTTGATGGTTTCATAAATCGTCATAGAAAACCTCCGTTCATAGTATTCAGAAAGTACGAAACACCCGCCGTGATTGGCAGGTGTTTCGCTCTTTCTACTATCGTTATGCCGGATTTTTCAATAAACAGGCTAATCGGAGGACAACCCTGTTTCAAAAAACAGGACAACTATTCGGAGGATGTAGATTTCTTCACATTTGCATGGTATAATGAAAGAAATAAAAAACAGGACAGGAGGGCAAGCATGAACCAAGAACTGATGACATTGGATTTCTGGCAGGATACCGTCATATATGAGGACAAAATATATCCTATCGGCACGCTGGCCTGTGATGCGCTGAATGTTCCTGCGGATACCATTGCAAAGATGAATGAACAATGCGAGAAAATCAATCTGCTGCTTGGAACATTAAACGCCAGTCAGGATGCGTCTGCACTCTGTCCTATGGCAAGGGAAGCTGCTCTGACGATGCTTGGTATTCTCAGTCAAACGCCGCCGTTCTCCTATATGAATATCCCAAAACACAGAGAACGGATTGAAAAAGTCTTTACTGCGGACAATGCACTGAAATATGTGGAGTTTGCCATAAAAGCCGCAACCAATTCTTTGCAATTTGAAGAAATCCAGAACTTTGCCGATGCGATGATGCTCCAACGCTATACCGCAGTTTTCGGGCATCTGGCATACTCCCTTGGGGAATACCAAACGGCCATGCTTGATTTTGCAGAAAAATCGGATTGCAACGAAGCAGACCGCACCGCAGATGGTTTTGCATAAATGTTCGGCAGCTATTTCCCGCCGGAGTTTTCTATCACGGAGGGCAATGCATGGATGTCTACCCTGAACAATTCTGTTCAGTATGTATCCGTCATCCGTCCCGGTGAAAAAGTTGCGAAGCTGGTCAAGCGGATGCACTATGTATCCTTTGTAGGGATGTTCCGGTCTGATCTTTTTGAGGGCTTATGTGTTGGTCATGCACCGAAGAAATGCAGAATCTGCGGCAAGTGGTTTCTGACCACCAATGCAAGGCACACCAAATATTGCGGCGGTTATGCGCCGGGAGATAAGCTGCACCGCACTTGTCGGCAGATCGGCAATCTAAAAGGCAGAGAACAGCGGGAACTTGCGGACGATCATCCGCTGAAACAGATTTATGAGAAGCGGCTGAATACCATAAACCGCTATGTGAAGCGTGGCACTCTGGATGCTGAACTTGCGGAGGTTATGAAGAAACTGGCAAAAGATAAGATGCTCCAGGCATTGTGCAATGTAGCCTATGCCAAGGGCGATTACGAAAAGGAAATTGGACAGGCTGCCTTGAAAAAAGAAGCACAGAAAAATCTTTGAATTTGTAGGTGAGAGGATATGAAAAACTTATATATAGTTGGCGGAACAATGGGAGTTGGAAAGACCGCTGTTTGCCAGCAACTAAAATCTGATTTACCCAATAGCGTATTTCTTGATGGAGATTGGTGTTGGGATGCAAACCCATTCCAAGTAACCAATGAAACCAAAGCAATGGTGACAGATAATATCTGCTACTTACTAAACAACTTTTTGCATTGCTCAGCTTATGAAAATGTGATTTTCTGTTGGGTAATGCATCAACAGCCTATCATAGATTCTATATTGGGAAAGCTGGATACACAAAACTGTGAGGTGAAATGTATCTCACTTATTGCTGACGAAACCCATTTGCGTAAGAGATTAACTAAGGATGTAGAAAGAGGTATTCGTGCCGAGGATGTAATTGAAAGAAGTGTAACAAGAATACCGATGTATCAAACACTAAACACGATTAAAATTGATACTAATGAAAAAACGGTGGCTATGATTGCAAATGAAATCGAGCAGATATGATGCTGTCAAAGACCCGTTTATAGGAAACAGAAACTTTTAGTTTTCAGAATGTTCACGCACATTATTAAAACGGAAGGAAGTGCGCTATGCTGAATGATTTTTCATGGAATATGACCGGATACATACCGAAATATCCTGTTGATTCATTCGGTGCGGACATCCGCCCCTATGTGGCAGAGCGCATCTTCCAACTGGAACCGGAGCCGCCAACGGTGAACAGTCTGAATGAGTATATCCTATCTGCCTTGCAGGAAAAGAACTTGATGTATTTTTCGTTCTTCCTGCACCATTATGAGCCGCAACTCAACAAGCGCACCAAGAGCTTTCTTGGCGTGGATAGCGGCGATTTGTACGACACAGACCGATTTATAGATATAAAGCTCTCCTGCCGAGAGCAAATGCTCCAAAAGCTGATGGACTATGACCCCGCCAAGGGTGCGGAGTACGCTACATACATTTTTCCGTTCATCCGGGATGCTATGCTCCGTTTCCGCATGGGTGAAGAAAAATGGTCGGTGTCCTCTCTGACCAATTACAAAATGGTGCGGTCAATGGCATGGCTGTACCATAACACCAAGGATGCGGTCAGCGAGTTTGCCAAGAAATACAACTGCGACCTTGCCCTTGCGGAAGAATATCTGAAAGTAGTCCGTGGCATCCGCAATCAGCAGCCGTTCTATGTGACGGGCGAAGACGGCGAGGAAACGGGCGAAGATGTTGCCCTTGACGATACTTGGAACTATGCCGACATCCTCTGGAACGGCATACAGGCTGAAAAGGTGCAGCGGGCATTTGAGAAGCTGAATTACCGGGAACAGACCTTACTTGAAAAACGGTTAGCAATCTGTATGACCTGTGGGCGAGTTGGCTCATGGAAGAACCGCCCCACTTTTGAAGAACTGGCGATTATGTTTGAGGGCAGCACTGCCAGCGGTGCAGAGCGAGCCTACCGGAAAGCGGTGGACAAACTGACAGAACTGCTGGTTGCCGAAGGTGCGCTCCATGCTGTCCGGCTGAAACAGAAATCCAAAACCAAGCGCAAAAAGAAAATCGCCGCCGCAATCTACGAATACCAAGCAGACTGCGACGGCGAATGGGGCGAGATTTCATTTAATTTTGAGAATGGCACAGCTGAGATCATTCAACTTGCCGATTGGGACACGATGATAACAAAATGCTTTGCAAATCAGGCAATATCGTATCTTCTGAACTGCGAAAATGAGAAGCTACCAAAGGAAACATTGGTGGCGTTTGAACTCTAAAAATAACCGCTGCAATTTTACGGAAATTGCAGCGGTTTCATTGGTTGCGCTTGACTCAACTTATTATTTAAGTGTATTACGAGGATCAATACTCATCGTGTCCTATTGATGAACACGGCTTCGGCGGGATCGAAGTAGTCTGCGGTATTGCTACTTAGTCCGCTGGCCTTCCAAGCCTGTTCAAATGTAATATTCTCGATGTTGCTCAAAATAACATAGGTTGTATCCTCAACGGCGTTATTCAACCGTCCGGTAACTTCCAGCCTGTACTTGTAAGTATAGCAAGTCACAGTTCCTTCCATTCCATTTATAGATGCAAAACTTGCACTGTAAGTACCAGCATCCCACAGTTCATCCCTAAAGATATGTTCATACGTTTCAGCTTCGACTTCATAGACATAGCCACCAATTTCTACTGTAATATTGTTAGAACCTTCATTGTTTACGAAAATACACCAATACGGTGCCTCCTCAGTAAGTACCATCTTATTTTGTAAAGATGTATTTCCAGCAAGATTTAGTTCAAATCCGTTTAGTCTACCCTTTTCTGCTGCAACTTTGATGCTATAAACATCCGCAATTCGTGCAGGATAAGTTTCAAGGATTTCACCGGAGTATTCGATTTCAATTGCATCTCCGACTTCTGGTTCGGGTGACGGCCGAGCATTTCTGATAGGCACTTCAATTCTGTCTGCACTACTCAGTTCCCAACTACCCTCAACAGGTTTCACAAGATAATACCCATCATGGATTTCCAGAATTTCAGCTTGGAACACCTGATGTGCTTCGTTAGAAAAGCCTTCAATCTGAAGACAATTATTCTTGAAAACCAATCGTCCGGTTTCTACCAGTTCTTCAGAATTGTACTTTGTTTTATCTACGTACAGATGACCGTCTTGCTTATCCAGTCTAAGTGCGAAATCGAAACATCCTCGGTCAGACAGTTCATAGCTTACACCATTTACATAGTCATAAATGGTAATGCGATTATCAATCATTCCAGAACCAAAGCTGTATGTTGCACAGATTTCTGGGAAATCATCCCCAGTAAGGTCAGTAAAATAAGCGTTCCATATTGGCATACCATCAATCAAAATTGTTTGGCCAGTAAGTTCCGAAGTGTCAAAGGGTTTTGACGCAATTATTTGTGTCTGGTTGTAGCTGAAAGTAACATCTGGATATATCGGAAGTTTTATAGTTGATTCATCATCCATAGCAGAGGGGTTCTCTGTGTAGTCAAACCACTCTATGACGGAATTTACCTCATCTGCAATACGCACCTCTACATTTTCCACTTCGACATATACAATAATGTCCTCGTCAGTGGAGTTCTGCATATTTACACCAATCTTAAACCACGTATCTTTTTCAGCATCAAATTCCACCGGCATTCCATGTGTAAGATAGGTAGCAGTATATCCGGTTTCTGTTGTTTCATTGACCGGAGATAACAGGACTTCCGTATCACCCAATCCATCACCAGACCATATTTTGATTGAGTTCTTGATTGTGCTGACTTCTTCATCCGAATACACAAATTCTTCTTGACTTCCCGCTGGAACAACGATTCGCAGTGTGTAACTGTCTTGCTTCGGATTTGTCAGAAAGCAGACCACAACAACTACACAGGCAATCACTGCAAGAATGATAATCCAAAACGCAGGTTTCTTATAATTCATCACGGATTTCACACGCTCCTTTACACCTACCTCACCAAAGGCAAGAGGACAGGCGGCAATCATACGACGATTTACGCTGCAAGCCACAAGTGCTTGGGTATAATCTGCTCTCTGTTCATTTCCGAGTTCCTTGATAACCTTTTCATCACAGGCAAGCTCGATGTCACGACACAGCAGAACATAAGCCAGCCACATCAAAGGATTGAACCAGTGAATTGTCAGCAGGAGAAAACCAAGAGGTTTCCACCAATGGTCTTTGCGGCGAATGTGTGCTTGTTCATGGGCAACAACGTGTTCCATATCCTGCTCATCCATTTTGAACGGCAGATAGATTTTCGGCTTGATGATGCCCAAGACAAACGGAGAACCGACATTCTCACTTTGGAAAATATTGTCCTCGTAGCGAACGGCAGTATCCACCTTACGGCGCAGACGCCAGTAACTGATGGCTGTATATAATGCCAGTGCAATCATGCCGAAAATCCAAATATATTCATAGATACCAATGGTAATCTGCAACGGATTTGCACTTGCGCCAGCCATCGGAGTGTTAGATTGGCCGATAATAGGATTGACTGCGTTGTTTATTGCATTTATACCGCTATTGATGGTTGGTGTAGTATCCATTCCAATGTCCAGAGGAATGGTTTCTGCACTTGGAATCAGACTCAATGCACTCTCAAAAGAGAATGGGCAAACCAATCTGACAGCTACAATACCCCAAAGTAGAACATTGACCCATTTGGGAGCTTTCTTCAAAGCAAGCCTGAGTATCAGCACAGCCAGGATAAGCCAGCTTGCCGATATGCTCATGTTGATAATTTTCAAAAAGAGTTCGTTCATTGTGAATCTCCTTTCCTGATGCGGTCGATCATGCGCTGTACCTCATCAAGCTCATCTTCGGACATAGCCTGATGCTTTGTAAAAGCAGCGATAAAGGCAGGCAGAGAACCCTCGAATTTCTTCTCAACCAGTTCATCGATCTCACACGCCTGGGCTTCATCTTTGGAAACGAGAGAAGTAACAGTGCCATTGTCGTTCTTCAGCACACCACGCTCTCCAAGACGCTTGATAACGGTATAAGTCGTAGTTCTTTTCCATCCGAGTTGATCCTGGCACAGCTTTACAAGCTGGGTAGCAGTAACCGGCTCATGCTCCCACATAATCAAACAAAAACGATATTCACTTTCGTGAATCTTCGGAAAATCCATATTCACACCCTCCTTGTCTATACCGTTAGACTTCATATATAGTCTACAACATTAGACAATCAAAATCAATAGCGTTCACAGAGAAGATACAAAAAATTGCCCGCAGAATTTCTCCCACGGGCAAAGTGTTGGTTAACTATCAAGCGGTTTGTATTCAGTTACAGTTTTCAAATAGGTTTCGGGATCACCGTTCAATATCAAGTCTGCATATCCAATCGGATCATTGTAGATCAGATAGTCCAATTCTGACCGCTGATACATATTATCGGCAACCTCATTCTCCACGGCGATGGTATCAATGGCAATCATACTGCCATCTAAGAATTTCAGTTCCACACAGGCATTATCCATGTTGAACTCACAAGAAATCAATCTATCCATAAGAAACCTCCATTTTGCTGGATGTTAGATCATCCCAAAATATTTGAATGCTTCTCGGATTGCTTTCTCTTTTTCCGGCGGGCATTGTGGCTGTCTGGAATCCTCAGCCTTCGGCAGATTGTAGTTTTTGCCTACTTCAATCCCACATTTCCGTTTGATCTGTGAGATATAGAGGTTGGACACCTTTAACCCGGTATGCTCCAAAACATACTCCTTGATCTGCGGATAGGTTGCTCCATCTTGGAACTCCGACATATCCATATCTTCCAAAGAGAACTCAACCCGAATCTTTTTCGAGTCGACCTCGCCCTTGGAAAGCAAGACAATGGTTTCCACATGTGTCGAGAAGTATATGGGAACACGCTTCTTTTACCTCGTCTACTGCATGGGAACACATTTTTTTCAGTTCTGCCTTTAGGCTCTCACCGAGTTTTGTGTTCTGCTGTATCTTCGGATCAACCTTGTTTGAAATACCCGTCTTATATACAAATGTCAACTTATAAGGGTCTTTATTTCCATTTTCGTCTATTTCACCAACTATTACTTTTTCTATTATACTTTCAAACACTCCCCTATCAAATTCTTCCAACACTTGGTTTTTTTCAAGGAGAGCCTTAAATTCTTTGGTTCGGCGTTTCAGATTTTTTTCATCATCCTGCTTTGCCACATAATCCTGCCTTTCCACAAGCAGCTTCTTCGATTTCTCTGATAGTTCTTCCATTTTGGCTTCATAAGTTAATTGGTCAATTTTATCTTCCAGACACATATCCAGAAGTTTTTTCTTTTTACTCTCTATGGAGGTAATTTCTTTGTCTATCTTTTCAATACTCTTTTCGATATTGCTTTCACTTAGTGTTACCTCCACTCTTTCAATAAATTCATCTAAAACTTCTCTGTTATCTCCACACAGCAGCTTGTAGGACTCTATAAAAGCATCTTCTATTACTTTTTCAGGTATCCCCTTGCTGTCAGGACAAAACTTTTTTCCCTTTTTTGTTCCAGTGACACAAGACCAGATAATTTTAGAGTAGTCCGAACCGCTATGCCATCTTCGCCTTGATAAATTGCTGCCACAAAATCCACATTCTAACATACAGCTAAATGCATACTGTCGTGTGAACTTTTCTCGTTTTCCTGCCGATACTTGATGTAGGGCTGAACGACTCTTTCCACGCTTTTTTAATATCTCATGTGCCTTATCAAACATTTCTTCTGAAATAATTGGCTCATGATGATTTTTTATATAGAATTGGTCTTCTTCCCCTAAATTTTCCAACCGTCTTTTTGATATTGGGTCAACAGTAAATGTCTTTCCCAACAGAATATCGCCTTTGTACTTTTCATTCTTAATTACTCCAATGACGGTTGATTGTGTCCAGTCATTTCCGAGTTTTGTCTTATAACCCAACTCGTTTAGTTCCCGGCTAATTACAAAAGAGCCTGCTCCCTGCACATACCTTGTAAAGATATATTTCACAATTTCTACTTCATCAGGGTTTACACTGATACTTTTGGTTTCTGGGTCATAATCATAACCGATGCAGCCTTGAAAGCCAACTAATTCGCCCCTTTTCATCTTCATTTTTAAGCCTTTTTTCACATTATCAGAAATATTTTCCACTTCCTGCTGTGCAACGGAGCTTAATACCACTAAAAGCAGTTCTCCATCCATTGTGAGCGTATTGATATTTTCATCCTCAAAAAATATTGCCACGTTATTTTCTTTTAACATTCTTACATATTTAAGAGTATCTAACGTATTTCTTGCAAATCTTGAAATTGACTTCGTAATGACCATATCAATTTTTCCATCCATGCAGTCTGAAATCATTCTCTGAAAGCCTTCACGTTTTGTTATCTGTGTTCCAGTGATTGCTTCATCAGCATATATTTCAGTCATAACCCATTCCTTATTTTTTTCAATAAGGTCCGTATAATATTGCACCTGTGACCGATAACTATGTAACTGATCTTCTGAATCTGTACTTACCCGGCAATACGCAGCTACACGCATTCTGTCTATCTTTTTTCCCTTTGAACGGTCAGTCAAATTGCGCTTTGCTTTTATCACTTCTACTTCCACTGTACTACCTCCGTTTTGTCGTGTTCCTTTTATAGTGTACAATGAAATTATACAATAAATTATTTTAAATTGCAACTGGTAATATTGGAAATTATTCCATAATCTTTTTTCAACCGATATTCAATCTTTTGATGTTCTTTTTCAGTAATTTTTTTTGCTATTAAAAGTTGCCGCAGCATTGCCAACTGCATACTATATCTTAACAATTTCTCTGTTCCCAAATAAATTCCCCCTTCCAATAATTGTAGCCTTATCTGCCCATGACAACCACGAACCTCTTTCCTGGCTCTCATCAGCAGATAAAATCTATTTTCAACTTTTTCAATAAACACATACGAGTGACAGCTCATTACACTGTCCACATCGGTATCGCACCGTCATTCTAAATTGACCGGAAAAACCGGAAGTATCATTATCAAAGATATGCCTCACAGCCTCATGCAACTGCTACACTTTTTGCCAGACATTCATCGCTCACTGCCTTAACTTCAATACCAGATTTCAGTATTCCCTCGTATGCACTTCCATATAAAAATGGAAGCAGGCAGCTCTTGGCGTGTCCGCATAGCGGCTCCGCATATCCCACACGTCCCGTATGTATTTGCATATTCAATTTTCAAGGTACACATGGACAAAATTTTCTGTCCGTTTTGGATAAAATCATTTCTGGACTTGTCAGCCCAAAAAGCACATAAGCACTCTCCGTCTGCTATGAACGGTTCTGTAAAGATTATGTGCTTTAGCGGAATGGCAAGTTTTATAATTCCAGCTTGTCGGGACCGTATTTATGTATAATCTGTGCAAGGACTTTCTTATGCCTGTCCTCCGCTTCTTCGTAAACTTCTTTTAAAGTTTCCAGTTCCATCGGCGTCAGCGAATTGATGTGCGGATTGTAATGCCCTCCCATGAAAACGCCGCCCGCAACTCCTGGCTTTGTATAGATTGGATACGCAAAAGAGAGAGCCTGAATGTCGCTTTTTATCGTACCCACAGTCACATCAAATTCGCTTGCCAGCTCTTTTGTTGTTGCGTGGTGTCGGACAATCAGGATACTGATAATCTCGCTCCTGCGCTCTGCTGCATTCATGCCCTGCCCCCTTTCTTGTGGATTTTTAATCTCATTCTATTGGCAATCGGTACGATTTACCTGTACCAATTACCGAATTTCTTTAAACTTTTTTTGATTTCATTTTCCTGCCTTCTTTTATTGACTTTCCTCCTGCCGCTTGTTAAAATCTTTAGTGGATAAAATCATTACAACTTCATAAATCGACACTCAAACTGCTATGAGCCAATCAGGGTAACTCTGCCCTGCTTTGGTTATGGCAGTTTTTTATTTGCCGGGACTATCCCCTAACAGCCAGATACCTTAAAATCCTTACAAAAGAACAGGCGGCAACGCCCTTATGTGTTGTGGGACACTCGCCTAAGCTCGTACAACACGCAAACTCCCTACGGGCAGTTTGCCAAAGATAGCAAGCACTGCCTATGTCATGACAACATAGGCTCAATTCCCGCAAGTTCCCCAAGTGAAACTTGCGAAAATTGACTTGCAGAGGGAAAATCCCCCTGAACCCCTGAAAGCGCAAAAACCGCTTCGTTCTGCCAGAGCAGGACTGACCGTTTTTGCCAAAAAACATCCCGCCAGATATGGCATAAACAACTGCATTTTCCATCAATCCAATGCAGAGAAAGGAGCGCATAAATGCCAAAAAGAGAACGCAAAATCCCTGTCCAGATTTATCTAAGCGAGGACGAGGACTATATCCTCACGCAGAAGCAGAAACTATCTGGAATGAAAAGCAAATCCGCTTTTCTGCGGCACTTAATCCTTTACGGTTTCGTCTATGACGTTGACTATTCAGAGTTGCGGGAATACAACGCTGCACTTGCCAAAATCGGGAACAATTTAAACCAGATTGCAAAGCGCATGAACGCCACAGGCAACGTATATGAAGCCGATGTAAAAGAAGTAAAGGAGCTGATGCAAAAGGTATGGCATACACAAAAATCCATGCTATCACGGCAACCGTCAGTAAAGCAGTAGATTACATCTGCAACCCTGACAAAACCGATGAGGGCATACTAATTTCTTCTTATGGGTGCAGCCCCGAAACTGCCGCTTATGATTTCAAATTTGCCCTGTCAAAAACCAGCCAGTCGGATAAAAACAAAGCCTACCATCTGATACAGTCTTTTCTTCCCGGCGAGGTTTCTTATAAGGAAGCCCACCAGATTGGCGTGGAGCTTGCGGACAAACTTTTAGAGGGCAGATACTCCTATGTTGTCACTACGCACATAGACCGAGGACACGTTCACAACCACATTATTTTTTGCGCCGCTGATAACATTAACCATGAGAAATATCACGACTGCAAAAAGACCTATTACAATATCCGCAACATGAGCGATGACCTCTGCCGGAAGCATGAGCTGTCTGTCATTATTCCAGGCGAAAAACCATTGTCTGAAAAGGGTGCTGCCAGAGGAAAAACTTACAAGGAATGGCAGGCAGGCAAAAACGGTTCTTCATGGAAAGAACAGTTAAAAGCTGACATTGACGAAGCCATCAAAAACGCTGCGACTTACGAGGACTGCATTGACCTGCTCCGGGCAAAAGGCTACGAAATCAAGGGAGAAACCATCGTAACCGAAGGCGGTTCCGGCGGGGAAAATTCCCATAAATTTATCTCCTTCCGTCCTCTGGACAGGGAGCGTTTTGTCCGTGGAAGCGCAAAGTCTTTGGGTGCTGAATATACCAAAGAACGGATAAAGGAACGCATCGAGGAAAAGACACTTGCGAAGGATAAAAAGCGTGTGCCATTCCCAACAAGGAAAAAGCCCGTTGTCAAAGATTATTCAAAGAAAAACCTTATTGACACCACCGGGGATAAATTCATGCAAAGTCCCGGCTTAAAACATTGGGCTGACATTCAAAACCTCAAAATTGCCGCCGCAAGTTACAGTCAGGCAGGCTCTATTGCGGAGCTTGAACAGCAGATTGCCGCCAAGTCCACACTGGCAAAAACAGCCCGTGAAAGCCTTGTGGAAACGGAGCATCGGCTAAAAGATTTCGGACAGGTTTTAAAGTATGCGGAGCAGTATAAAACCAACCGCATCTACCATATCCGCTATCAAAAATCAAAAGATAAAGACAGGTATCTGCGCCAGCACGAAACAGAGCTTATCCTCCATGACGGTGCGGAAAATATGCTGAAACGTCTTGGAATTGACACCAAAAACCTTGATATTGAAAAGCTCCGCAGCGATTACAATGCGCTCTGTTCCAAAAAGCAGGCTTTACAGAAAACCTATAAGTCTGCCGAGAAAGAAGCCGCCGACCTTAATCGGAAACTCGACAACCTTAACCAGTATCTTGACCACAATTTAGAACAACAACCTGCTGACAAAAAGATTGGAAAAAATACCCAATCCCTCTAAATTCGACATAAAAAAAGAGGGTACCGCAACAAGTTTTCTCTCTGTTGCGATACCCTCTGATGTGAGCAAGATTTTTATTTCGTACTGTCTTGTACTTTATGCCATGTATTCTCCTGTTTCTTTTCTCCATGTATCTTGCTCCACTTTCCAATCGTTTCCTGCTGTATTCCACACACAATTCCATAAAACGCTTTTTAAGGAAAACAGAAAAATCCAAAAATATATTTCCTGTTTTCCCTTACTGCCAATTTTACCGTCTACCCTTTCTGACCGGTAATTGCCTGTAATAGTCCGCTTTGGAATCTGGCAAGATCTACTCTTTCGGCACACAGGTTCTGCATACACCAGTATACATTACGTTCCCGTCCTATTAAAATACTATCGGGAATCCCAAAAATAATCCTGTCCCCATTCTCTTTTTTGTCCACTCTTGGCAGCATGACTGAAACATAACATAATTTCGATATGATATACTCATCCGCTTCTTCCATGCTCCCAAACGGGATTACTTCTACCCTGAATCTGGAATTTCCATTCCTGATGTCCTTCCATGTAGTTTCATAGGAACCCATAATCCTCACCGGAGCAACACTTTTTTCAATTACAAAGCCCTCTTTATCAGAAAATTTCAGCATGGCTGGGAAATACATATCCGTTTTTTCTATTTTTCTTCGTTCCCATGTTTCAAATAGATATGTTTTCTTCATGTTTTCAACTATCTTCTCCACAATCCTTCCTCCTGCTAAACAATTACTGGCAATGCATTAGAACCTTCCTGTACAGCGTAATCACAAGAACCCACGCCCTCCGGTGTTATAGGACACAGACACTCACGGTAAGAATCGGGACCCGCCTGTACACCTTCAAGGTTTCCATGCACTCTTTCATCTGTATATTGTGAAAAACTCATCCCTACAGACAGCCCGTACCCATATGATGGCATCCCTATTTTCAAAGATGCATCATACACCTTATGAACCGTATTATTCTTATCATTATCTGTTCCGTCATGCCGCATCGCTGTTTCATGGTATAGAAAATATCCATAGTTTCCTATTTCCGAATTTCCTATTGGTATGATGGGATTTAATGAAAATTGAGACCCCCCGCTTGCATTTCCCATACGTTCACAGCATAAATTCCCTCCCAGCATATTTGCAAAACTCATTACAATCGCAGCACAGTCCGTACAGTTTACACGATAGGTAATTTCCATCCCATCTGGCTGTTCTCTGTGGAACATATTATATAAGAATCGGGATAAGTAAAATATTTTTTGTTTAAATATATCCCATGTCACATAATTGCTTTCAGGTGTATATAACAACTGTGTTTCTGCATTTATGGCTCTGGTTATACTTCCATATAAGTTCTGCATATCTGACACACCCTCCACTTTGGGTATGATGTATTTCAGTGCATCTGCCCAAAGCGGCTTGCCAAACCATTGGCATTTCGGTGGGGACATAATAAAATACAGTTTCACATTGATACTTTCCTTCGTCATCAAATCAGCACTGCAATTCCATGTTATGGTTTCATTAATTTCCTTAACCTCTGACGGCAGCGAGTAATAATTAAATTGAAAATTCTTCACCACAGTAGTTATTCTTTTTGCCTTAACAAGAATGCTCTTTTTATCCGACGTACCAAAAAACGATTTCCCCTCTGCATATACCTCAACAGTAGTGTCTATATATCCTGTATTTTCCAATATAAAACTTGCCTGAACTACTATTGCGTTTTTTTCGATGTCTAAGTCATATGCTGCCACTGTCTGGGAATCCATATTTCCCCTTTTCCATTCTGATAGCCGTCTTTTTTCTCCCCCGCTTTTAATAACTTCATATGATTCTATTATAGCCTCATCCACCGTGCCCTTGCTATATCCCTGCACATCTCTCGCATTCACATTATTATCAGGCTTCCATCCCATACCGTCCAATGACAGATTTGAAAACTTTACCTCTGACAATGTTACAGTACACTTTGTTTCCTCCGAATCATCCCTGTCAGGATAAGATGCAATGTGTATTCCTACCTGTACGACTAAAGCTGCCAGCTCAACTGCTGTCGTCGCCCACCCATACCCCAGAACTAACGAAGTAAATTTTACGCATATAGTGATAATAGACCAAAAGGCTATACCAGAAATCAACAATTTCAATATTTCCAAAAGTACATTTCCTTTGTATAAAAGAGTAAACAAAGAAAGAAACGTGTCAGCAGTAATATTTCCAAGCGCTATGCGTTTCAAAGCACTAAACAATGTTGCATTTCCGTAAAGTATTTCGGTGAGTTTTTTGATTGCTTTACTCTTTACACTGATATACACCCCAAAAGCAACAGCGCAGACTCCGCCTATGACCATTAAAATCAATTCCACCCACCAGATTACCACTTCGGAAGTTCCTTTTTCTTCCATCGTGCCAATCGTATAAGCCTTTCCGTTATGGCATCCTACAAAATAAACGGTTCCTTCTTTTTTCCATGCCTTAACCGTGTACGGCATTTGGGAGCTGCATTTCATGCCTTGTTCTGCATAATGTTCTATCCACTGGTTCAGGCACATTTCGTATATTTCAGATAATTCGGTTTCTGAAAGAGGCTCTTTTACAGACTGCTTCAAAGATATGACCTCAGAAGTTCCGTTAAGGGTATCGCTGACTTCCTCCTCCACTCTGGCATGGTTTCCTAATGCAACGCCATGATAAGTCACAGCATTGAAACAGCCATCATTGTCAATATCCAATGCAAACCCCCGTTTTTCAGCATCCACATCCGGTTCACGATTGATATATGCCTGCACTTCTTCATCTGATAAAGCCCTCTCCCATACATCGCACTGGGAAATATACCCCGCAAAATAATCCGTCAGGCTGTCTGTTGCATTATCACGTTTTGCACCAACCAGAAACATTCTTCCAGTATCATAATTAAAAGCCGGAAAAAGACTTTCTTTCTTACAGTCCACCTTCCCATCAATATACATCGTGGCTGTTTCCACATTAAAAACAACGGCGGCATTGATCCATTTTCCCTGCCTGATTACAGATTTTGATACCACTGTATTCCACTCCGAACGCTCAAAAGCGTGCGTAAAACAAAGATGAAGACCATCTTCCATACGTTTCAGATAAAGATTGATCCCTCCAATATTGCATTCTGTCATATCAGAAAGGATACTGTAACGCTCGGATACATCATCTTCCCCAGTCACAAACTTAAAATGCACCTGGACAGAATACTGCTGTGTCCCATAGTATCCCGGACGTACATCAGCCAGATCCTCCGCCTTCACTTCCAGATAAGAATTGCCTTTCAAACATATGGAAGAAGTAAAGGATTTGATGTGGGCATCTTTCAATGAAATCAGGTTGTTGCCAATCTGCTCCTTAGCCGGATTTTGTGTAAAATCATACCACGCCAGAGGAATGATGTCCAAATTCGGCTCATACATGATTTTTTTCATGGTGTCAGCGTCCAGACACTCACTGAATATACGGACATGACGTATATCTCCTGCAAATCCATCTCCTATCATAATGCTGTTATTACAGTTGGCTCCTGATGCCTGACCAAATACACAGCAGTTATAGTTCCCATCTAAATACAGGGATACCCTGCTTCCATCTGTCGTCATGCCGATATGGAACCACTCATCCACCTTTAAAGCCCCCTGTGAACGGTTCGAGTAAATAACAGGATACCCCGGCAGTTTTACATAGACACCATCCTCATGTATTCCAAAATCTACAATTCCCTCTATCTTTAGTACGGACTTATCGGTTGTCAGTTCCATAACCCTGACCATAGCATCCACGGAAAAAGCTGCCATGCCATTCAGCAGGCTTCCCAGCCTGTTCTCTGCCGTAACACTGCCTTTTATGGATTTGCGCAATGCAAAATAAGTATTTTTTCCTGTCATAATATCCCCCTTACACAAATATCGTACTGCATTCTCCTGTCAGCACCAGCTTTGAGGTTTCTGTCAAGCCGATATGTTCTGCAGGTTCAAGCCCCAGCTCCTGTAGTGTCCTGCCAAACGGATAACACTTATGGTTAAAGCTGACTGATGTTAAAAACTTTGTTTCTATCAGTGCATTTTCAGGCAATTCCACCTTTCCGTCATTGTTATATACAAATGTTTCAACATATCCGTCAAACCCTGCCGGAACGACAGTCGCAGCAGCAAGCATCCTGGTTTTTTCACTGCTTTTTACGCTTTTTTCCAAATCAGGGAGTGCATCGCATTTTACCCCCACCGTATATCCATCAGGAAGCCCCGTCCATTTCACCTGAATCATGGCAGGCTCATCTTCGTCCCCCGGATTAGACAGTGCATCCAACCTTTGGAAATCATATATGGTGCTGCCCTTTATCACATTAAAATTACGCACTGCAACGCCAATATTCGTGCGAACCCAGTAGTTAAACTGGTCATAAGACGCAAAATCCGGAGGGATACATTCTTTCTTTTCATCCGTAACAATTACAACCATGCAGAAATATTGGTTATTTAACCCATTCAACAGAAAAGGCGTGTCAATTACCGCAATGTCATTTTGTTTATCCGAAGATATAAATGCACAGCTTTCGCCATCTGCCGTAAATACTTTTTTGCTGCTCCACAGGCTCGGCTTCATAAATAATGATGAACCACAGCAATATAACCATACATATCCCTTTGTTGCCATATTATTCGCTGCTTTGTTTTTCCCCCTGACATATATAAAATTTGTACCCGAATTTTTATCCAGTGGCATAGTGACATCTTTATCATAATTTTCCTTAAAATACTCATCGGGATTTTGAACCTGTGTATGCACAATCATATCCGGGGACTGGTAACTGAACTTCCTTTTTCCAATTACCCCTTCATCACTTAAACTTGTTCTGATTAAAAGATTGTTTTGATAACCCATAATGCTTCCTCCTTAAATAAAATATTTTTAACGGCGGCAGGGAATTATGATTTTCCTGACTGCCCTGTCAGACCACGGTTCTATGTCATCAAGTACCATAATTCCCCGCCTTCCGCTTATGAACTTTTACTGTTATTTTTTCTTCTTACAAGGAAAATTCCCAAACCTGCAATCACCAACACCCCACAGACCACGAATATCCATATGCGGTTCCACAAATCATTTTCCACTTTTATATCTGCTGCATCAGTCTGCGGGCTTTCATCGCCAGTCTTTGGCACCTCTGTTATATCGTTTTCTTCCTCCTGCTTTGCATCTACTGTGATTACATAATCCGATGCGTGGGGAAAGGCAAGCGACACGGTTCCGTCCTCTGCAATTGTGTCTGTACAGATAAATTCAAGCTCCCCTGTGCTTTCCTTGTAGTAATACAGGCTTGCTGTAAGCCCTGCGTTCTCTTTGCCGAGGCTGATGGAAAGCACTGCCGTAAAACCGAACTCTCCTTCATGGGCAAGGCTTATCTGTATGCTGTAGTTCTCCCCTGTGACATGGTTCACAATATCCACTGGTATCTTTTCTGTATCTGTCTGTACAGAAAAATCAATATCACTGATTTTGCCTTCCCTGATGTCCTTCCCATTCACGCTCCATGTCATTCCGTTTCCCATGTCAAAAACAATCGTAATGTCCCTGCCACGGATATTTTCCAGCACATCTCCCGGAACTACAGTAGAGCCGTTCATGTCAACAATGACCGTTTTTCCGTCCTCTGCCTGACTGGTTTCCTCCCGAATGACCTTCCAGCCGCTTTTCACGGCTGTGCCTTCCTGACCGGATTTATCCTTGATAAATGGTTTTCCAGCTTCCGGCTTATCCTCTCCTGTGCTGCTTATTTCGGGCTTCACACGGTCTGGTCTTTCGTCTGTGCCATGATTCTCTGACTGGTTATTATCCGGCTTCTTATCTCCCGGCTGATTGCTTTCCGTATGTGATGGGGAAAGTTTCGCTATTTCCTCTGTCCTCATTACATAGCCACAAACGCTGCACCTATACGTCCTAACGCCTTTCTCTGTTTCCGTTGGTGCTTTTGTCACACTTCCACTGTCCTCTGTATGGGTGGATTCTCCTGACCTGTCACCGCAAGCACATTCATGCCAGTGATTGCTTTTATCTGACTTCCAGTCCGTTCCGTAACTGTGCTTATGTGATGGCGATAATTTATCTATTTCCTCTGTCCTTATCACATAGCCACAAACGCTGCACTTGTACATCCTGATTCCTGTTTCTGTTTCCGTTGCTGGCTTCGTCACGCTCCCACTGTCCTCTGTATGGGCGGCTGTGTCTGACTTATCCCCACAGGCACATTCATGCCAGTGATTGCTTTTATCTGACTTCCAGTCCGTTCCGTAGCTGTGCTTATGTGATGGCGATAATTTCTCTATTTCCTCTGTCCTTATCACATAGCCACAAACACTGCACTTGTACGTCCTGATTCCTGTTTCTGTTTCCGTTGCTGGCTTCGTTACGCTCCCGCCGTCTTCTGTATGGGTGGCTGTATCTGACTTATCCCCACAGGCACATTCATGCCAGTGGCTGCTTTTATCTGACTTCCAGTCCGTTCCGTAGCTGTGCTTATGCGATGGCGGCAATTTTTCTATTTCCTCTGTCCGCATCTCATAACCACAGACACTGCACTTGTACGTCCTGATTCCTGTTTCCGTTTCTGTTGCTGGCTTCGTTACACTTCCACTGTCCTCTGTATGGGCAATCGTTTCTGACTTATCTCCACAGGCACATTCACGCCAATGACCATTACCGTCTGATTTCCAGTCCGTTCCGTAATCATGCCCTGTGTTTATTGTTACCGTAGTGATGTTCTCTGCTTTGTCTGCTGCTTCTATCACTATAGTTGGCACATCAAATGATATGCCCAGAGTGAAGCTGTCATCGGAAAGAGTCTGCTCTTTCCCATTCACGGTAACGGATTCCAGATTTTCATCCCTGACTGTCACAATCTGCGGTTTGCAGTAAGTTTTACCATTTTCTACACCCCCAATGGACGGCGCTGTTCCGTCAAATACCACACCGTCAGAGGAAAGATAGGTCACGTTCCCCTGATGATCCGTAATCTTTACATAAATCACACAGGATTTATCCTCATTGATAGAGAATGTCACAGTATCATTTTCCACATCTGTCCATCCCACTGTCAGTGCTTCGACCTCTTCCTTCGACATTCCGCTGTCCGATATGTAATAGGATACGGACTTCACACCGGATTCCTTATCTTCTGCTGTAATCGTTACCTGCTCTGTCTGCTTAAAGAACAATCCGAAAGTAATTGTATTCAGAAAGCTGTTCCATTTGTTTGTGCGAATGCTGATTTCCCCTGTCGGTTTCTCAGTATCCTTTATAAGCTCTCCATATTCCCCTTCACAGATTTCACATTTGGCTTTTTCTGTATAGGTGGCAGTTCCACCGGAACAATCTTCTGTTTTGTTGGCAGCACAGCCAGAACAAGTTAATGTATGTGTATTATCATCGTTGGAAACAGTCTTATTTTCATCATAGGTACATTTCATCGTTGCGGTATAACCGCAGGCAAGACAGGTCATGCTGTGGGTCGTTGTGCCGTCTATGTGGGTGTACTCGCAGACGCCCTCGCCGGTGTGATCGCATTTCCGCACTGTGACGGACTTGAAAGTGAAGCTATTCGATTCCAGTCCCTCGACAATGAGCGTGTCCCCGTTGGCGTAGGCGTAGCCTTCGACCAACAGTTCCTTCAGCGTCTGGGTACTTTTTGCACTAATCGCCCTCTGTCCGCCTGTGAAAGTGCCGCCGGAGAGCCAAATTTTCTCATTGCCGGAGGAGAAGGAGTTCACAAACAGCCCCATGCCTTCTGTGCATTTAAGTACGGCATCCCCGCTTACATTCAGCTCTGTGTTTGCGATGGAGCTGATTTCGACACCTGCCCAGGTACCCTGGATGGTTCCACCAATGATGTTGAGCGTTCCACCCCTTAGTTCAATACCGGCCCAGTTGCCTGCTGACAAGCCTCCCTGAATGGTTCCGGTCTTGCCGGCACTGCTGTCCTGTATGTCTAAGGTTGTTCTGGAATCAAGCATTTCCAGCGCTGTTCCTGGAGCGGAGACGTTTTTGCCGCTCAGATCCAAGGTGAAGGTGCCAGATGGTATATCCACACTCTCCTCCAGCGTCACATCGGCAAGCAGCGTGACCGTTGCACTGGTGTTTATCGAATCGAACGCATCTTCCAGAGAGCCGACATAAATGGTGCTGCCACTCTCCACCTTCGCCACAAGTTCTGTTCCACAGCCAGTACATTTATTATCCGTACCGGGGGTATGGAATTCCTCGGCAAAGACCTTACCGCAGAAGGGGCAGGTTCCGCCATGCGTGCCGTCACCGTTATCCGACAGACTATCCGGGTGGCTGCACTTCCCGACAGTGACGGAATCAGTCAGCACCAAAAACATACCATTTTCACTCTTTACGCCAAGTCCATCGAGGGCAAGGGGCTGACTGCCTTTGTAATAGGCGTGGTCTTCAGCCAGGAAGTCTTCAAAGGTTCTGGCGGAGTCTATCAAAATTTTGTCATAAGTTCCGGCAGCGAGGGAAGCAACAACGTCATCAATCACTAAACTATTCGTATATACGTCCTCACCGGTAACAGTCAGGCTGTTACCGATCCACTTTATTACTCTTACGCCACCCCAAGCATCAGGAGCATTCGTTAAAAACCTTCCACCTTCCAGCTTTATGGTTCCATTGACATAGACAGCAGCTTTAGCGGAAGTAACCGTGCTGCCTGTTCCGCTATCCCTTATGGTTAGGTTGCTGCCTGTCGCTGTGCCGATGCATGTGCCTTGTTTATTGGAAATCGTATACCCGTTCAAGTCTAGGACGAAGGTCGTATCTGCGGGTATATCCACTGTTTTTGCCAGCTCCACATCGACAAGCATTGTGACCGTTGCGCCGCTGTTTGCATCTGCAAACGCATCCGCCAGATCGGCGACATAGGTAGTTGTGCCGTCTTGTTTTACTACCTTCGCCACGGGCACAACCACTTTGTCCGCCGGCCAGTTCTCCCCATCGTAGCCAGTGGCTCCTGCGGGAACAACAATTTGCAAAGAAACGTTCGTTTCCCCAAAAACATTCTCCCCAAGCTCTGGTGCAATTGTGTGCTCAAAGATAACCTTGGTTAAGCCGTTGCAACCATAAAATGCCTCCATCCCGATAGTTGTCACGTTATCCGGAATAGTAATCTCGGTCAGACCGTCGCAATAAACAAATGCTCTCTCCCCGATGGCTGTCACGTTATCCGGAATGATAATCTCGGTCAGACCGTCGCAACCATAAAATGCTTCCTTCCCGATGGTTGTCACGTTATCTGGAATGGTGACCATCGTCAACCCACAATTATGAAATGCGTTATCCCCAATTGAGGTCAAACTGTCAGGCAAATCAACATGGCTAAGATTTCCATACGTATAGAACGACAACTTCCCAATCGAAGTCACGCCTTCTTGGACTTCTACTTTGCTAATTGTTTTCCAATAATTAAACCAAGGGGGATCATTGGCATACTGAAAATCCGGCATATCCCCTGTGCCTGTAATGGTCAAAGTACCGTCCTCGCTAATTGACCAGTGAAAGGCGTTGCCAGCGCCAAAATCGCCGGAAGTCTCCACCGCCAGGACAGGCTCGTTAGCCTCATCCAACGCCCCTTGCATCTCATAGCAGTGGGACAGGTCAATCTGCTCCTGCTCCTCATCAGTCAGTTCTGAAAACAGGGAGAGTATTTCCTCAAGCTGTGCCCGCACGTCCTCCGCATTGTCCGCTGTCACTTCATCGGGCAGGGCGGCGATTAAGTCCTCAATGGGGCAGATGCGGCATTCATAAGTACAAGGGCTGCCCTCACTGTCCTCTGTTGCCGGAACAAAGCCGCAGTCCTCTGTATGTTCTTTATGGTGGGCGCAGAGGTTTGTAGCTTCTGGTTCCGCTTCTTCCGGCTCTGTAACCTCTGTCGTTTCTTCTTCCTTTTCCCTGTCTTCATAGGCAGTCCCTTCACAGACGGAAAGGTCTGCGCCTTCTGCACTGCACACAGGACAGTCAGGATTGATGCTGCCCTCTTTGCATAGTTCCCCACAAATACATTCCTGCCCGCTATCCGTTTCTTCTGTCTGCCCACTGTCCGGCTCTTTTCCTTCCTCTTCGGTTTCCGTTTCTGATGTCTTTGTTTCGGAATCCGTTTCTTCCAGTGTTTCGCTGCTGCATACCGCACACTCGAAAGCACAGGGACTTCCCGATGTTTCTTCCCGATAGCCACAGGATTCATCATGCTCATGAATACAGTCCGTTTCCTTTGTGATACAGCCGTTTTCTTCACTGCATACATGGCTGCATTCCAGAGGCTGTTTTTCCCCTGCATTGGAAGATGATGCTTCCTTCTCCCCTGATGTTTCCTCCGGGTAACAGCTTTCCATGTGTTCATGGATACAGTTCTTCACGATTTTATAACATTCCTCTGTATGTTCATGACTGCACTCTGCTCCCGGATCTGCTTCCTGATAGCCACAGTCCGCCGTATGCTCCATGTGGTGTTCACACAGCCCTGTCCCGCTGTCCTGTGAAGCTGCCGCTGTCAGCCAGCCGGAAGGCAGCGTGTTAAAAAGCAGCGCAGCCGACAGCAGGATTCCCATGCCTCTTTTAACCTTCTTCCCCTTTCCCCCAAAAATGTCCCCTACAGGGTGTTTTCTGAAAGGAAATAATCTCTTATTTTTGTCCATATCGTCACTGCTCCTTTTCCTGTTCTCAGGGGAATTTTCCCCTGCCCTGAACCATCTGTCCTGACACGATCCATGACATGGATACAGCCAATTTGATAGATGGAATTTTTCACAGCTCCACGCTGCCATGCTTCAATGTCCCCGTCCTTTATCCTCTTTAGCGACTCCCGAAACCTTGCTTCCTCAAACGGGCGGATTATGAAGTCAAAAATGTGCAGCCGTATCGCCACCCCCGCAAAATAGCGGTCATCCGTGATCCACACCACCAGTGTGTCCCCGTACACCTCCCGGTACTTGCATACAAACTCCATTCCCTCCGCACCATCCATGTCCACCACCACAACGTCATATTCTTTTTCCATGTGCATATGCCCGTCCAGTATCCCCCGTGTGACCGCAGCTTTCGGAAATTCCTCCACAAATATCCGGGAAAACATCCCATACTGCCGGTCATCTCTTGTGTAAACCAATGCGTCCATTGAAACCAGCCTCCTATCCATCATGAAAAACGCACCGTCCGGCGCCATACGGGCAGGCTTCCGGACGCAGAAAAACCGCCGGGGACGGGAACCCCAGAAACGGCATTACAGCCTTTCTGGAAATCCCCGCCTCCGGCGGTCTTATATGGAATGGCGCTATATATAAAAAGATATGGCAAAAAGACAGATTTATAACGTCTGTCTGTCTGTCTGTCTGTCTGTCTGTCTGTCTG
>OFGA01000435.1_pt1 | contig 35439 bp, 32 predicted proteins | sample 1521471 | NCBI WGS metagenome assembly OFGA01 (sample SAMEA3504086, study PRJEB24116) | mouse gut metagenome | biome: mouse gut; feature: mouse-associated habitat; material: faeces | place: Denmark | collected 2011 | reverse complement strand
ATGGAAAGCGCTGCGCCTCCCCGGGTATCTCCGTCTAGTTTCGTCAAAATGACGCCGTCGATGCCGATCTTTTCTTCAAACATCCCGGCAACGTTGACGGCATCCTGCCCCGTCATGGCGTCTACCACAAGAATCGTCTGCGACACATCGACCGCCGCTTTGATCGACGCTAATTCATCCATCATATCTTCATCAATATGCAGGCGTCCCGCCGTATCTATGATTACCATATTAAAATTATGCTTCTGCGCATGCAAAACCGCTGCTTTTGCAATATCCACCGGCCGATTCTTATCGCCCATGGAAAACACTTCCACGCCCTGTTTCGTTCCGTTAATCTGAAGCTGCTCGATCGCCGCAGGCCGGTATACGTCGCATGCCGCAAGAAGCGGACGTTTGCCCTTCTGCTTGAATTTTCCAGCGATTTTTGCCGTCGTCGTCGTCTTTCCGGCACCCTGCAGGCCAGCCATCATAATGACAGTCAGCTCAGAGCCTGGCTTATAAGCCAGCTCGGTTGTTTCCGAGCCCATCAGGCGCACCATTTCGTCATTGACGATTTTAATAACCATCTGGCCTGGATTTAACCCGTTCATCACATCGGAGCCGATTGCCTGCTCCTGAACCGCTTTTGTAAAATTTTTTACGACTTTAAAATTTACGTCTGCTTCCAGCAGTGCCAGCTTGACTTCTTTTAATGCCGTTTTTACATCATCCTCGGTCAGGCGGCCTTTGCTGCGCAAGTTTCGGAATACATTCTGAAGTTTTTCTGATAAGCTGTCAAATGCCATAGCCGGTGCTCCTTCATAATTCTTCTGAGTTATAAATCTTCTAATATCGCATTGGAAATCTGCTCTATTTGATCCAGCAAAGACTCGTCTTTGTTTTTGTGAAACTGCCCGGCAAGTGCATGGATTTTCGCCACGCGCTCCTTTGTGCTTAAAAATTTCTGCACAAGGTGCAGCCGGCTCTCGTAGCCTTCCAGCGTCTTCGTGCAGCGCTTTACCATATCATGCACGCCCTGCCTGCTGATTCCTTCTTCCTGTGCGATTTCTGTCAGTGACAAATCGTGGAATATGAAATCCTCGTAGATGCTGCGCTGGCGTTCGTTTAACAGCTCGCCGTAAAAATCGTATAAATAAGCCTGCTCTAATTTCTGCTCCATTGCATACCCCGTCTGGATGCGCTGTTTTTTTCTGCTTTTTGTTAAGCCTTGTGTATCTTAGCATAAGAGGCGGACGGTGTCAAGGGGTTTTTCTTTACAAACCTTGCAGTTTTTGAACCATCAGCAGATGGCTCATATAGTATCTACTTCCCTGATTTACCCGGATGCATCAGTGTTGGGAATAATCTGAAAGAAGCTGCACGCATGGCAGCAGAAGCCGCAAGCCTCCATGTTTACAGTATAGAATGTGACAATGAGGAAATTCCCACTCCATCCTTGAACCTCTACAGAGAAGATACAGAGGGAAATGTTGTAATGCCCGTTACAATCCACCCTGACTTATTCCGCATGAAAAAGGATTTAGAAGCTGCCTTGATTGATTATCTGCAAATACCCACGTCCGGCAGGCAATAAGCCCTTGCTCTGTCTGCTCATGTTTGAAATCCTATTTTCTTCTGAATTTGCCACAGCATTGTCACAAATCAGAATTTTCGTTACTGCTTACCCGATTCCAGTAACAGATTCGCACAAATTGTGTAAAATATCTCTCCCAGCTTTCATATTCCCCGGAATCCACATAGTCTGGTATAGATTCCAGAATTTTATGCAGTTCCTCAGACTTTATCAGTCCAGATTTCAAAATCAGGTACTCAAAAGATTCCGGCATCCAGATAGATATTCTCTGCCCTGTTCTTGCCGAAATATATTCCAGGCAGTTTTCAATCACAGCCCCAAAAGCAGCACCATCAGCAATCACCAGTACATCCCCGCCCTGCAAATCCTGAATCACATCAGGCACGCTGCTGTTTCCTGCTGCACTGACCACATGTTTTTTCCAAAACAAACTGGAAAAAACTGATATCCGGAATTACTGTCCCCTGTCACTACAATATCTGCCCTGTTGTTCTCCGCAACCGGATAATTGCTGTACAGCTCTTTTAATTCATGATAAGATTCCCGGACATCTGCATGTTTTGCATCTGTTACGATTTCATATATTTCATGTATACTGTAAGGAAGCATCTTAAACGTGGAACGGTTTACCAGTACAACATAGTTTCCAGATTTCCTGACAAATTCTGCAAACTCTTTTGAAAATACAAATGGATTATTTTCTTCAATAAAAATAATTGTATTTTTAAGGGGATATAATGCGTCCTGCCAGCTTCTCCCTACTTCTTTGCGAAGATATACATAATAGCTGCTGTCCGCTGATACGGAATAACCGGATTCCCTGCCGATTCTCAGATATTCATACATCATATGCAGAAGCGTTGTTTTTCCGGAAGCACTTTTCCCTCTGATAACCGTAATATTTCGCCTGATGGAAAATTCAAATATGATTTTTTTACTTTTCACCCTGAAACGATAACTTCCCTTCATCCTGCAACGTCTCCGCTTCAAAAAGCCCGGTCACATATTCCTCCGGATTATGGACAAGCTTTCCTGTATTCATAATCTTTATTTCAAATTCCCCTTCAAACCGGATGATATGCTGCAAATATACCGTCAGGTCTTTTTTCCGCGCAATTTCCAGCACCCATTTTGCACAGTTATTTCCACAGTTTGAGAGGTTATAAATAAATGAATCGTCCTTGAGCATCAGAATCAAAACCTTAACGCCGCCAGATAATTCTTTTGGCGTAATTGCCCCGAATACCGGGCTTTCGATAATGTGCGCACTGATAACCTGAGAATGGTCAACGTCTGCAATCATGTCTTTTACAAATTCATCTTCTATCCATGTGACCAGTAACCTTCGCAAATCCATCTGAAATTCGCCTTGCGAATGGGATTTGCTCACTTCGGAATCACTTTCTTACGGACTTTGCAGTGAATGCCCCTGGGGCAGCCCCTGCAGCAGCCTGTGTGAACAGTAATCCTGACAGCACCGGCTTTATCCTTATCCTATCCTTGTTCTTGCAGATTCCATCAGACGGGAGTATAATACCTATGGAAAAACATATTTTTCCGCCGCTGCAGGCTCCATGCCGCAGACTGGCGCATAGAATAGCTTAAAATGACTGCCGCTTTTGCACGTGTTCGGGTAAACCTGTTCCCGTACCAGGCATAGCACAGATTTTCCTGCACAGAAAGGCATCCCATGACCGCAGATTTCTCAAAAGGAAGCATATCCGCAAACATTATCCGCCAGGCCGTGCCGCTGACCCTGGCACAGCTTGTACAGCTGCTTTATAATATTGTTGACCGCATTTATATCGGGCGGCTGCCGGATGCAGGAGACCTGGCGCTGACCGGCGTGGGACTGGCTTTTCCGCTGATTACCATAACCGCCGCCTTTACAAATCTGTTCGGCACTGGCGGCACGCCTTTATTTTCCATTGCGAGGGGGCGCAGGGAGGACGCGCATGCGGAAAAAATCATGGGAAATACCTTCTGCCTGCTGCTTGGCAGCTCGGTATTTCTGTTTCTATTTGAATTTCTGCTGCGAAAGCCCCTTTTGTACCTGTTCGGGGCTGGCGATGACTCGTATGTTTACGCGGATGCCTATCTTAAAGTATATCTGCTGGGCACCCCGTGCTCCATGCTTGCCACCGGAATGAACGGATTTATCAATGCGCAGGGATTTCCGGGCATCGGGATGCTGACCACCGTTATCGGCGCTGTGCTGAACCTGATTTTAGACCCTCTTTTTATTTTCGGGCTGCATATGGGCGTACAGGGCGCTGCGCTTGCAACGGTTATCAGCCAGGCGGTCTCCGGCATCTGGGTTATCCGTTTCCTGGCCAGCCGGCAGTCCCTGCTGCGCATCCGCAAACAGAACATGAAGCTGGAAGGCCGCCTGGTGCGCGAAATTGTTTCCCTTGGCACTTCCGGCTTTATCGTCCAGGCAACCAATGCACTGGTGCAGATTGTCTGCAATATTTCCCTGCAGGAATACGGCGGGGATTTGTATGTCGGCATTATGACAGTGCTGCATTCTATCCGGGAAGTCTTATCGCTGCCTGTTATGGGACTGACCAGCGGTTCCCAGCCGGTGCTTGGCTATAATTACGGAGCCAGGCAGTTTTCCCGTGTCAAAGAAGGCATCCGTTTTACGGCACTGATTGGAACCGCATATACCTTTCTTGCCTGGGGACTCGTTATGCAAATCCCGCACCTGCTGTTTTCGGTCTTTACAAAAAATACAGCCATGGCAGAATCCGGCACTGCGGCATTGCAGATATATTTTTTCGGGTTCTGCTTTATGGCATTCCAGTTCTCGGGACAGTGCACGTTTCAGGCGCTTGGCTATGCCAGACGCTCGATTTTCTTTTCGCTGCTGCGCAAGGCCGTTATCGTTGTGCCGCTGACCCTGCTTCTGCCAGCAGCCGGATTCGGGGTAAACGGGGTGTTTCTGGCAGAGCCTGTTTCCAATATTATCGGCGGCCTGGCCTGTTTTACTGCGATGTGGCTGACGGTATACCGCAGGCTGGGCGGGGAACCTGACTGTAAATCGGCGGAATAATGCCAAAAAACATTTGACACCCCAGCCCCGATGTTCTAACATGATGAATAGAAAAACAGAAAAATGAATCACAAAGGAGCACAAGCACATGATAAATGTAAATGAGAAAATGGCAGCTCTCGGTACACAGCGTTCTGTTATCCGCGAGCTGTTTGAATTCGGCAAAAAAAGAGCTGCCGAAATCGGCCCGGAAAATGTATTTGATTTTTCGATTGGAAATCCAAGCGTGCCGGCCCCGGCATCGGTTAAAGAGCATGCCCTGAAAATCCTGTCCGAAACAGACCCTGTGCTGCTGCATGGCTATACAAGCGCCCAGGGAGATGCCGGCGTGCGTGCCATGCTGGCGGATTCGCTAAACCGCCGCTTCCATGCGGGCTTAACGGCGGAGCATTTCTACCTGACTGCCGGCGCTGCGGCGGCTGTATGCTGCTGCCTGCACGGCCTTTGCAATCCTGGCGATGAAGTCCTTATTTTTGCCCCGTATTTCCCGGAATATCTTGTATTTGTACAGGGTGCCGGAGCCAAGCCGGTTATCATTCCGGCTGATACCGATTCGTTCCAGATTGATTTTGCCAGACTGGAGCAGGCACTGACTCCAAAGACAAAAGCTGTCATTGTCAATTCCCCGAACAATCCTTCCGGTGCCGTTTACTCCGCGGAAACATTAAAAAAACTGGCTGATATTCTCGACGCGCATGCCGCTTCCTGCGGGCATCCGGTTTACCTGATTGCGGATGAGCCATACCGCGAAATCGTATTTTCCGGCAGAAAAGTGCCTTATCTGCCGGATATTTACCGCAATACGCTCATCTGCTATTCCTGGTCCAAATCACTGTCACTGCCAGGCGAACGGATGGGCTATCTGCTCGTACCCCCGTCTGTGGATGATTTTGAGCTGGTTTATGCCGCTGCTGCGGGTGCCGGGCGTTCGCTTGGCTATGTCTGCGCGCCGAGCCTGTTCCAGCGTGTATGCGCAGCCTGCGTGGATGAAACAGCGGATATTTCGGTCTATGAAACAAACAAAAACCTGCTTGTAAAAAGCCTGCGGGACATGGGCTATCACGTAACCGAACCAGACGGAACGTTTTACATGTTTCCGCGTACACTGGAAGACGACGATGTGGCATTCGCAGAACGCGCGAAAGAGCAAAACCTTCTTATCGTGCCGGGCAGCGGCTTCGGATGCCCGGGCCATGTACGCATCTCCTACTGCGTGCCAACGTCCCGTATCGAAAAATCACTGCCGGCATTTGAACGTCTGGCCAGCCAGTACCGCTCATAACGCACCGCCGCCTTGCAGGAGAAATTTTGCAGAAATTTATAAATTATAATGTCCGGTTTGCCGTATATGGGGACTTTTCCAAATATACAAGCGCAGCCACGGAAAAGGCTTTTTCTTCCTGCCGGATGCTGACGGCTATGGAAAAACTTTCTATGTGAGATATGTCTCTGAGGTCATATCATACTATCCGAAACGGAGCTGCTATTAAACATGCTTCGAATATGCGGCTTGAAAATTTCAGGGGCTGCCGCAATAAGGAAAATTTATACAGATATCGTTTCAATCATTGCTGCAATCATAAAATTTCCACAATATTCTGTATAAATCCCCTGTATGCGGCAGCCCCTGTTATTCTTATCTGACACATCACTGCAGATTTCATATTAAATTTTTCATTCTTCCGGAACCCGGTGTTCCAGCCATGCCGCAGCTGCCGTAATCATGTTACGAAACTGCTTTCCATACGTCACAGCTGGCCCGTTCGCTGTTATGCCAAAGCTGCCGTAATAATGGCCATGGAATATACTTCCGAAGCGTTACAGCCCCTGGATAAATCATTAATCGGCGCATTCAGCCCGAGCAGAATCGGCCCGTAGGCTTCGAAATGTCCGAGACGCTGTGCAATTTTGTAGCCGATATTTCCGGCACTGATATCCGGGAAAATAAACGTATTGGCATGTCCTGCAATCTGGGATTCCGGACACTTGGTGCGTGCCACGCGCACGGAAACGGCCGCGTCAAACTGCAGCTCCCCTTCAACCGGAAGGTCCGGGTATTTTGCTTTTGTCTTCTGTGCTGCATTGCGCATTTTATCTACGTCTTCGCCTTCGCCGGAGCCAAAGGTCGAATAGCTTAAAAATGCTACCTGCGGGTCAATGCCGAAGATTTTTGCACATTCTGCTGTTTCTGCTGCGATTTCTACCAGCTGGTCTTCGGTCGGCTTGATATTGATGGCGCAGTCCCCCATAGCCAGCACTTCATTATCACCCGTTGCAGAAGGACGTACCAGAATAAAGCAGGATGAAACAATGCTGTTGCCCGGCTTGGTCTTAATCAGCTGCAGGGCCGGTCGCACCGTATCTGCCGTTGAATATGTCGCACCGCCTAACAGGGCATCCGCAATCCCCATTTTTACAAGCATTGCACCAAAATAGTTTGTCTGCGACAGTGTTTTTCTTGCTTCTTCCGGTGTCACCCCTTTGGACTTGCGCAGCTCACAGAATTTTTCTACCATGGCATCCATATCTTTATAAGTCTTCGGGTCAATAATTTCTGCTCCGCGGATATTAAAGCCGCTTTCTTCTGCTGCATCGTAAATTTCTTCCTGATCCCCAACCAGAATCGGATGCAGGAAATAGCTTGCCAGAAGCCGGGAAGCCGCTTCCAGAATACGCGGGTCATTTCCTTCTGTAAAAACGATTTTTTTCGGACTCTTTTTTAAGATGTTTATCATCTGCCCAAAACCAAACATAATTTCTCCTCCTGATTTCTTATTTCATGCCTTGTGCAAAATTACTTGCTTCCATTTCAATTTTCTGTTCTATCGAAATACGTTCTCCAGATGCCTTCTGCAAAAGGCATGTTATGCTATTTCTATTAAAACACTATCCCAAAAAGAAATCAATCCTTATTTGCCAATGTTTTCCATTCAAAACATGATAACCCGAAACCATTTTGATACCTTTTCCAGTTTTATGAAAAAATTCAGGAAGCACCGCTTCACAATAAAATTTTTTGCATCACTGCTCCTGCTTTTTCACGGTAAAATACGAACGGTCCTGCCGCAGCCCTGCCTGCCACACGCTGCCCTTTTTGTGTTTCAGCTTCATATCCTGTTCCGCAACCTGCCACCCGCCAGACAGCTTCAGCCGGAACGATTCTTTCTGCATGCGAAGGCGGCTCTGGCTGGCAGATAAAATATCATACCTAAACTGCTCTGGCATATCCGCATATCCTTCTTCCATTACATATCGTCCGCCCGGCTGCTGTTTCTGCGTGCGTGCCGTTACCTGTATGGTCTTCCCCGCCGGAACCGTTACCGTTGCCATGGCATAAACAATCCTTGTCTCCGCAAACATCCGGTCAAATACTTCCGTCAGCTCGCTGCTGCCATAACGCATGTTCAGCCTGTAATAAAAGTCATCCTCATCCCCGATAATCGTCAGCACCTTATAGGCCGCGTCCGCCGTCATATATTCCGGCAGGCCGGCATCGTATATGCCCTGCGCATAGTCCTGCTCCATCTGCGAAGCCGCCGCATCCGCGCACAGGCGCAGCGCTTTCGCATAGGACATTTTCCGGCATTCCATCTCATACCGGACTTCCATAACCGGCTCCTCACAGTCCAGATTTGCATAAAATCCTGCCTGCGGCTCTCCGGCCAGCTCCCCGGTTACAATCAGATACCGGGCGCGCTCCTGCTCCGGTTCAAAAAAGCAGTAATTGGACGCACCGTCTCCCGTTTCAAACGAATGGTCAAATCCAAAAGACAGCACCTGTGCTTTTTCACCCGGCACGGTAATGCCGGCCACATACGGCTGGTTCCAGTCAGAAGCTTCGTTTAAGCGGATATTGGAAAAAGTATATACGCTGACCTGCCTGCTCCAGTCCGCTTCCTTTTCCAGCGCCTGCTCCTGGTATTCTTCCAGCTCCGTGCCTGTCCACGCTTCCCAAAACGAATCCGGGGTTTCATAGGAAGCGATGCTGTCCCCAAAGCTGTATGCGGCTTTTCCCGGCTCCTGCCCGTCGATTTCCAGAATCCCCGCGTCCAATTCCATATCACGGTTCAGTGTGGCCGTAAACGGATAAATGACCTGCAGGGTTTTATCTTCATCGGATGTGTTTTTTATCCGGTATTCATCCGTTACCTGAAACAGCGGCTGCATATGATTTTCTGCCTGCTCTGCCGTGATTTTTCCCTTTAACGTCCTGACTGTTTTCAGCTTCTGCGTATCGCCTGTCGCCGTTACCGGAAAGACAGGCCCGTCATAGCTCCCGTTTCGGACCGGCAGCAGCATCATCCGGTCTGTGCGGCTGTCGGCGGCCGCACCGGATTCGTCTGCATCGTCCTGCGGCGAGCTTTCGGCAGAAATATCCTGGCCGCTGTCCATGCCTGCACCGGCTTTTTTATTATCCGCCCCGCCCTCAGAGCTGTCCTGGTTTACAGAAGACATCGTAAACTGTGCTTCCCTGTCTGCTTTCAGATTATGATTTATCATATAATACGAGCCGCCAAATACAAGGAAAAGGCATGCTGCCACCGGCAGATATTTCAAATACCTGCCCGCGCTGGCAGTCCGGCCCGGTTTTTCACGGCGCTGCCTGTTTTTCTGGCGCAGCGCTTCCGGCGCTGCCTGTCCGGCCGTTTCAGAAACCCCTTCTGCCTGTCCCATAGCGCGCATGCCTGTCCCGGCCCCAGCATCCATATCCTGCCTGCCGGATGCCGGTGCTTCCACGCCATCCTGATGCAGTACCCCAATCCCGCCTTCTGATTGTGCAGGCAGTTCCGGCGCTGCTGTTTCGCCGGCTTCCTCCCCTGTCCCAAGAACCAGTTCTTCTGCTGCTTCCAGAACAAATTCATCCGGAATCAGCCCGGCGGCTTCAAAAAGCCGTTCTCCCGCATTTTTTGTCATACTGATATTCCTTCCTTTTCCAAAAACGCTTTCAGCTTGTTCCTGCTGCGCATCAGCGAGGACTTTACCTTGCTCTCGCTCATGCTGTAACGGTCTGCAATCCGGGCCACGCTGTCCGCATACCAGTAGCGGCGCACAAAAATAACCCGGGCATCACGGGAAATCCCGCTCAGGAAACGGGCCAGCGCATCCGTAATCACGATGGCATCCGTCTGCCCGTCCGGTGTTTCGCGGCTGGCTATGCATTCTTCCAGCTCCTCATAAATGACATCCATGCATCCGGCTCCGCGTTTGGACGCCCGGCTCCTGCGGTAGCGGTCCAGAGACAGATTTCTCGTAATCTTTCCCAGAAATGCCTGGAAAAATTCCGGCCGCTTCGGCGGAATGACCAGCCAGGTCTTAAACCAGGTGTCATTTACGCATTCCTCGGAATCCTCTGCATTTTTTAAAATATTCTGTGCGATGCAGTAGCAGAAAGCCCCGTACTTTTCGTTCGTCTGCTTTAATGCTTCTTCATCCCGCTGCCAGTACAGCTCAATAATCTTTTCATCCTCCATTTATGTATGCTCCCCTGTCCTTCCTGCGCCCTGCCTGCCGTGCTTACAGCAGGAAATGGCAGACTCCTGCATAGATATCAACGCAGAACCGGTTCCTGCGGTTGCACCCGCAGCTAAAATTTCTGAAAAAAGAAAGCTGGAGCAAATCTGCCGTTTTCCCGCAGGTCTGCCCCAAATCCAGTATATCCTATGCCGTTTTGCCCGATACTACAGCCCCAGCGCTTCCATCAGCATCTCCACCGCATCCCCGTCCGGCATCATAATGACCCGCCCGACATCGCGTGTGCGCGCGCCGTCTTCTTCCAGCAGCTGGAACCTTGTTTCTACCCAGATAGCCCGGTCTGCGGAAACGGCGTCCTTTGCGGGTACAGCCCCGGTACTGCCGATGCCGGCCCACTCATTTCCGTCTGAAAGCCTGTATGGCGTTACAAATATCCGCATGCCGGTATATTTGCCGACTGCGTTCATATATGCCGCCGAAAGCATGTTCGCAAATTCAGCCAGCGCAGAAAACGCCATTTCATCTGCATACAGCGCTTCGCCTTCCAGGCGCTGTCCCGTCATTTTTTCTACCACATCATAAACAAAGCCCCTTTTTAATACACACAGCACAGAGCCGCTTAACGGTTCTGCAAATTTCATCCAGATTCCGATGCTTTCCTGCCCGAGAGACGAAAGCAGCGACTGTTCCCCGGCTTCCCCGGCTGGAATAACGCTCGGTGCTTCCAGCTCTACCCGTACTCCCAGAATCCTGCCAATCGTAATGCTGGCCATCCCTACCCCCACATTACCAAGCTCGGACAGCGCATCCTCCACATCCGAATCCAGCCTTCCATCCTGGTCAAACAGATTCATATACCCCTCCCCTTCTATGCCGCCCCGGCAATCCCGCAGGACACGCAGATACCTGTCTGCTGAACACGCTTTTCAGACTCCCAGCGCTTTGTTGACCGTCTCCAAAAACTGTTTTTCCTCAAATGGCTTGATAATAAAATCTTTTGCTCCTGCCTTGACCGCATCCTTGATAATCAGCTCCTGCCCGATGGCCGAATTCATGACAATCGACGCCTTCGGATTGATTTCCAGCAGCTTTTTTAACAGCGTCAGGTCTGTATTGTCCGGCAGCGTTATATCCAAAAGCGTCAGGTCCGGCTGTCTTTCCTGGAATAATTCCAGCGCCTCTGCGGCTGTCTTTGCTTCTATAATGTTTTCATATCCGCCGTTTTGCAATGCCCGTTTTGCAACTACCCTGGCAAATTTGGCATCATCAACGACCAGAATCAGATTCTCCATGATATCTCTCCCTTTACCTTCCATGCTGTGCCCGCAGGCTTTTGTAAGCTTTGGCTGCGCGGTTATATGCCGCCGGCTGTCCGGCCGCCGAGCCCTGTTTCCTTCGGCTCATTCAGGCACCTTTCATATTCCGAAACCGGCATCGGCTTGTAAAAATAATATCCCTGTGCATTGCGGCAGCCGATGGACAGCAGAAATTCCGCCTGCTGCGTCGTCTCCACGCCCTCCACAATGACATCCAGCCCAAGACGCTTTGCCATTTCCACAATCGACTGCAGAATGACGTTTCCACGCGTATCATCCTGTGACGGCGGCAGGAATTTCAAATCTATTTTCAATACATCCACAGGTATTTCCCGCAGCGAATTTAACGAAGAATATCCGCTGCCAAAGTCGTCCATCAGCACGCGGAACTGGTTTTCCTGCAGCAGCCTTGCCAGGTTATACAGCTGCATATTATCCGATACAAATGCGCTTTCTGTCAGCTCAAACTCTATCAAATCATGCGGCACCCCGTATTCATCCACGCATGCTTTAATCTGCTCAAGCAGGTCCGGGTTATATAAATCCGTCCTGGACACATTGACTGAAATCGGATGCAGCTGCACCCCTTCTTTTATCCAGCGCTGGATAATCTGGCAGCTGGAACGCAGCATATAATAATCCAGCTCGGAAATAAATCCGTTTTTTTCAAAGACCGGAATAAATTCCCCTGGCGAAATAATCCCCTGGGACGGATGAATCCAGCGCACAAGCGCTTCCGAGCCGATAATCCTTCCGGTGTCCATCTCGCACTTTGGCTGCAGGTAAACCTGGAACTGGTCTGTTTCCAGCGCCTTTTTCATTTCCGATACGATAATCTGCTCTGCCACTTCCCGTTTGCGAATCATATTGTCATAATACGCAACATGATTGACATAGCTGTTTTTCACTGTCCGCTGCGCGGACACGGCCCGGTCCATCAGCGTCGATACCGGCACATGCTCCGCACGGTCTGCCTCACAGGTAATATATACCCCGAACGACATGACCATTTCAAACTTAATCGGATAAGCACGCAGCGATGCCTGGATAAAATCGATAATTTCCTGAATATTGCCGGCGTTTGCAGGCATGCAGACACAGAACATATCCGAGGAAATCCTGCCATAGGTGCTGTCGTTTTCCTCGTCTTCCAGCGGCCCGACCCATTCCTGGATTTTTACCCCGATATAGCGCAGGATATTGTCTCCTTCCTTCGTGCCGTACATCTGGTTAATCATGCGGAATTTGTCAATATCCATGCGGATAACGGCATAGCTCTGGTCTGGATTTGCCTGAATCAGGTTTTCCGTCATCTGCATAAAGCTGTCCAGATTCGGCATATGTGTCAGCGGGTCCCTTGCCAGCAGGAATTTCAGCTTCTGCACCGTTTCCAGCTCCTGCTCTGCATTTGTAAATGTAATCAGCATCCGCTCAATATCCCCGTCCTGCTCGCCGTAGCAGATCAGGCTGACCCGGAACCACTCATAGGTGTGCGGCTTTACATAAAGGCGCACGGCAGCGCTTTTCGAATCCCCCGCCTTTAATCCGTCGAAGTCAAACAAAGCCTGCAGCTTCGGGATATCCTCTTTCAGCGCAATCCGGCTGTAATCCCTTCTTTTATCCTTTGCCCAGCCGGCCCAGTCCCCGTACACATGCCGTTTCTGCGCCGGGTCTATGTAGCATTGCTTTGTCTTAAAATTATATTCCACGATAAACGAATGTGTATGCTCCAAAATCCTGCTGTCCCTTAGCAGCTCCGCTTCATCCCAGCGCTCCTGTTTCAATTCCTGCATGCTTCCAGGGCTTTCCTGACCAATGTTCATGCTTCTCCTCCCATGGCTTCCCAGAGCGTGTCTTAAAAATCATTCCTGCAGAAAGTATTTTCAGGACACGCTCTGATACGTGTTTATGCATAATGCATTATTCGGCTGTCTGAATTGGAATGATATTCAGTAATTGCATATAATAAATTTTAGCATCTCGGGGCAGCATTGTCAATAAAAGCACTCATATAAATCCCCGCGGGAAATTATATGAGTGCTTTTTTTTAATCATGCAGGCAAAGCCGCAATGCTCTTTATTCCGAATACTTCTTTACGATGTCCTGCATTTCCTGCCACTTGCGTTCCATATCCCAGACCAGCTTAAACTGCGTCCTGCAGCGGTCCAGATTCTGTCCCGGCCTGTGGATTTTAAAATAAGTATCTCCCTGCAGGTAATCTGCCAGGAAACGCATGCCGCATTCAAACGTCATGACCTTCGCTCCCATTGGAAGCAGCTGCATTTCTCTTTTGGTCAGCCTGCCGCCGCAGCCTTCGATAAATCCTTTTGTATAGGCCTCAAATAACTGCATGTCACACCAGACCTTATCCAGGTCCTGCTCATCCTCCAGGGCCGTGCTTGCCCCAAAGCGGATGGAATCCCCGAAATCATTCATCGCCAGTCCCGGCATCACCGTGTCTAAGTCAATCACGCAGATTCCCCTGCGGGTTTTATCATCCATCATAATATTATTCAGCTTTGTGTCGTTGTGCGTAACACGCAGGGGAATTTCTTTTCTGGCCAGTAAATCACCAAATACCCCCGTGATGTCCTCTCTTTCCAGCACAAATGCGATTTCTTTTGTTACATCGCAGGCCCTGCCGCAGGCATCCTCTGCCACGGTCTTTTTGAATGCCGCAAACCTGGCTTTCGTATCATGAAAGCCGGGAATCGTTTCATGCAGCGTGGCCGCCGGATAATCCGCCAGATTTCTCTGGAAGCTGCCAAATGCCACGGCACTTTCATAAAAATCCTCCGGCGTTTCGACCTGCTCAAGGCTGCGTGCATGCTCAATGTATCGGAATGCCCGCCAGTATTCCCCCTGGCTGTCCACGTAGTACGCTTTTCCATCCTTTGCAGGAATCAGGTTTAACGTTTCGCGCTCCGGGTCTCCGCCATTTGCAGCAATGATTTTTCTCAGATAAGACGTCACTCCTTCGATATTTTCCATCAGCTCCACCGGCTTTTGAAAAATTTCCTTGTTCATGCGCTGCAGGATATACCGTTTCGTTTCCTGCTCCGCCGTCCGGCAGGACACCCGGAACGTATCGTTAATATGGCCGTTTCCAAACGGTTCCATCGCCTGATGCGTCCCTTCGAAGCAAAAACTGGCGGCAGCGTCCAGCTTTTGTTCTTCCAAAATGCTTCTCATGATTCATCACCCCATAGTTTTTGCGGATAAAGCCCGGACTCGCAGAAGGCGCGGACTGCCTGCTCCACAACAGGCTTATCTTCCTTATAAGTCACGCCATACCATTTATCTTCCGTTGTCAGTACCGCTACTGTGGCCTTTTCCTGCGCAAGCAGCCTGCTGACAACTGCCGGAAGAAAATACTCGCATTTGAGCGGATTTTCGCGCAGGCCCTGTTCCAGAAACGCCGCAAACCCCTGCTCGATTTCTTTCAGGAATCCGGCTGTAAATCCCCACAGGTTCATCGATACGACCGTGTCTGCAGGCAGCTGCGTCCAGGAAGCCCCGTCATCCTCGGTATAAGCCGGCCCCTGCTCTTTTTGTTCGATTCTCGTGCGTTCCGTCACGCTGGCCAGCCCGCCTTCGTCATCGATTTCGCAGATGCCGCGGGCAACATGCCCGTTTTCCGTCAGCGTATTGCCCAGGCGGTAGCCTGCCATTGCATAGCGGTATTTGTCATCATCCTCATGGCTCATTAAGTAATCATAGATTTTCTGAAACGCTTCCCTGCCGTAGTAATCATCGGCATTGATAACGACAAACGGCCCGTCAATCTCATGCCTGGCACTCAGCACGGCATGTGCCGTCCCCCATGGTTTCACGCGCTGCGGCGGCACCGCAAACCCGTCCGGGATATCAGAAAGGTCCTGATAGGCATAGGCCACATCCATAGCGCCTTCGATGCGCCTGCCGATGGCTTCCCTGAAATCCTTTTCGTTTTCTTTTTTAATAATAAAGACGACCTTTTCAAAGCCTGCCCTTTTTGCATCGTATATCGAAAAATCCATAATGATATGCCCCTGTCCGTCTACAGGGTCAATCTGCTTTAATCCGCCATACCGGCTGCCCATGCCGGCCGCCATAATGACCAGTACTGGTTTTTTCATGCTCTCATTCCTTTCTGTTCCACATATCTTATGCCGCCTTACACCGTATACCACCGGATTTCATTTGCATCCAGGTGCAGCGGAAAGCTGCTCTGGTCGCCGCGGTAAATCACAGTGTCCTGCGGCTCATAAGTATTATTGACCACACAGTATTTTCCATTTCTGACATATGCATGTACTTCCACATTAAAATTCGTGCTGAACCATTCGCACAGCTTATCCTCGCCATGGGCGCTCCACAGAATGCTCCGGTACAGGATTCTGCTGTTTTCAAAGCTGTATGGCAGGCCGCTGATATAAACGGCGCGCCCGTTTCCAAATTCATGGACAGCCATCTGCACTTCTTTTTCACGCTGCACCAGAATCCGGGTATTTTCATAAGCAAAAATATTTTTCTTCCCTTCACCGAAATCGACCGGCTTTGTAGTATCTGCAAGGATAAAATGCCCCGGGTGCTCCTCCCAGTTGTATTTATCATAATTCAGCGTAAATCCGGTCTCCTTTTCCACGCCAAGCACGTTTGCAAGCTGCAGGTAATGCCCCTGGTACTGGTGCCCGGACGGCTCACCGACGCCAATCAGGCCGCCGCCATTGTATACAAAGGCACGCACCGTGGCAGAAACCTTCGGGTTTTCCCAGATATCCCCGCCCGTATGCGCGGTATCTCCATCCCCGACATTGATAATGACATCCACATCGTTTAAGACATCCGCATCCTGCAAGATATCGTCAAACGAAAGAAACCGCACATCAAAAGGCGCTCCGCTCAGTGCCTCAATAATCCCTGCATAGCTGTAGTTCTGTTTCTGGTACAGGGCATGGTGCACCATATGGCAGCCCCAGCTGCGGATTTTTCCCCAGCTGTTAAGCACCGCTACGGTTTTTACGCAGTGCGGCGTCGTTCCCTTTGCATTCTCATAAAGCTCCCGGAATTCGTCGCAGACATGCCCGACATAATCAATAAATTCCGGAAATTCCAGTGCCAGCTTTAAATAGCCGCCATAACCGATACGGTCAATCGGCTTGCGCAGGATAGCCCTTCTTGCCGTCACCCAGTTTTCCTTTGCTTCTTTGACCGGATTGCCGCCCTCATGGAAGGTGTCCGGGAAGAAATACGGTAAAAACCTGCCTTCTGTATAGTTCACGCCAGGAATATCCGATATCAGGCGCAGCGTACTTCCGTTTCCCACGCTCCCGACTACCGCATCCAGGCCAATCTGTGCAAACTCCGGCATAAAAGGCTCTGTTCCAATCCAGTGGTCGCCTAAAAACATCATGGCTTCTTTGCCGCATTCATGTGTAATATCCACCATTTCCTTTGCAAGCTTTGCCACCTCACGGCGCTGGAAAGCCTGGAAATCCTTAAATTCCTTACGCGGCACCCGGTACTGGTTGTTGTAATAGCCCTGGTCAATAATGTATTCCGGGCGGAACGGATAGCCGGCTTCTTTTTCAAACTGTTCTAAAATATACGGGCTGACCGATGCGGAATAGCCATACCAGTCCACATATTTTTCCCGTTTCAGCTCATCAAACATCAGGGTAAACTGGTGGAAAAAGGTCGTATAGCGGATGACATTTACATAAGGATGCTTCTGGCAGAACCTGCGCAGGCGCTCCATCGAATACTGATGCGTCTTTGGCTGCCTGACATCGAAAGTAATCTGGTGCTCAAAATCCTTCCAGCCATTGGTCACGGCATTGTACATATGTACCGGGTCCCAGATAAGGTATGCCAGAAAGCTGACAGTATATTCATGAAAAAGCTCTGCTTCATGAATCACAACACAGCCGGAAGCTTTCTGGTATTCCCACCGGCTGGCCGGCAGGACTTCCCCGCAGGAACGGTCGATGACTTCCCACCAGCGTGTGATATCATCCCGGGTATTGACCTGCATCAGTTCATCCGATATGCCCTTCATCAGGGGAAGCGAAAGCTCTTTTTCCACCGCAGTATAAAATCCGGTCATAATGTAGCACTGCTGTACCTCATCAGGGTTCGCCTTCGCCCATTCGTTGTCCTTGCGGGTTGTATAATATGTCGTATATATTTTTGCTCCGGCCCCGGTCAGCTCCTTTGGAAATTCCGTGCCGTCACAGTCGCGGATTGCATCGGCACCCCAGCGGCCTAATAGTTCAAGTGTCTCTGGAACGACATCCAGATTGGTTGGAATGGTAACACGCCCCTTGCGCTTTTTGTCTATTTCACCCATTGTCTGCTCCTCTATGTTTTCTTTTTATGCGGTCTCTCAAAAGGTTTGTTGTATATCCAAAGTGCAGCAACCAAAAGACCTGTTCCTGCCACCATAATGCCAAGCCCTTCCAGCCTGCCGGTCATGCGCCAGCCGCCAATAACAGCCGCAAGCCCTGCGGCAAATAAAACGGCAATCAAAATCATTCTTAATACGGTATGTTCTTTCCAAAATTCCATTTCCCAAGCTCCTTTCCCATACTAGCCCTTCAGGCCGCCTGCAGCCATGCCCTGTGTCAGCTTGCTCTGCACACAGATATACAGAATCAGGGTCGGCAGCATGACCACGACAAGGCCCGCATACATAATGCCATACTGTGCTTTGGACTGCTGCGCCTGCATCAGGTTCAAAAGTCCTACCGGCAGTGTCTTCGGCCCCTTGGCAGAGCTCATCAGCGTCATGGAAATAATATATTCATTCCAGAAAGACAGGAAATTAAATAAAATCACGGTAATAATCGAAGGCTTTGCCATCGGAAAAATAATTTTCCACATCGCTGTCGTATAGCCCGCGCCGTCGATATAGGCTGCTTCTTCATAATCGTGTGCCAGCGTCTGGAAATACCCGGATAACAGGTAAATTGTAAACGGCAGTGCCGTTGATGCATAGACTACTGCCAGCACCACGATATTATTCAGCAGAAAACCGGACCCGAATGCTTTTTTCAGCCACACATCGCCGTCCCGCAGCATCAGGAAAATAGGCACCACAATATAGTTCACATTTATAAACAGCCCCGCCATAAATAAGGTGTTTAAAAATTTACTGCCGCGGAACCGGAACCTGGCCAGGCAGTAGGCCGCCGGCAGAGCCACGAGCAGCAAAAGCCCGAGCGCCAGTGCCGTAACGATGACAGAATTTAACATATAATCGCCCATTTTGGCCGTATTCCAGGCATCCACAAAGTTCTGCCAGTAAAGCCCCTTTGGCAGTGTCCATGGATTGCCGTAAAATTCACTGTTTTCTTTTACCGATGCTAAAAATACCCATGCAACCGGCACAAGAATCGTAATTGTGAGCATGATTAATACAAAGTATATAAAAAACTTATATAAACGCTCCGCAGAATCTGCATGCTTTTCTGTTCTCATAATCCGTCCTCCTAAAACTCCAGCGGTTCACGGTCTGTAACCTGATTGACCAGTGCGGAAAGCGCAAAGGAGAATAAAAAGATTACGACGCCGATTGCCATGCTGTAACCGTACAGTCCTGCATCCTTCTGGCTGTACATATAGCTGAGTGCCACTTCCGACGCGCCGTTCGGGCCGCCAGAGGTCATTGCTTTTACAAAAAGGAACGTCATGTTGATGGTTGAAATAATAAAAAATGTCAGTGTCGTGCGGATATTTGTCCAGATAAGCGGAATGGTAATCTGGAAAAACTGCGTCAGCCTGCCAGCGCCGTCCAGATTGGAGCTTTCATAAAGACTTTCCGGCACGCTGGACATGGAAGCCATATACATCACCATATAATATCCGATTGCCTGCCATACCATCGCAATGATAAGGCTGACCATGACCAGGGATTCGCTTTTCCACAAAATCGGGTCCTTCATATCGCGGAACAAGCCGATGATGCTGTTGAGCATGCCGTTTTCCGGTTTATAAATCGCAGAAAAGATGCCTGCAATGACAACGATAGACAAAATATTCGGAATATAGAATACTATCCGGAAGAAATTCTGCCCTTTAATCTTTTCCCTTGTCAGAATGCCTGCAAATACCAGGGCAAATGCAAAGGTTATCATCGTAACTACTACAATCAGTAAAATCATATTCTGCATGGAGCGGATAAAATTGCTGTCATTCATCAGCACCTGAAAGTTTTTGAGTCCCACAAATGTCTCGGTCGGCGAATACGCGCCTTTTTCATACAGGGACATGCGGAATACATTCAGCGTCGGCAGTATCATAAAAACAAAGAACAGGATAAGTGCCGGTGCAATGCATGCAGCTAAAAATCCATTTCGTCTTTTCGAACTTTTCATGCTTCTTTTTCCTTTCCCAGATAAAAACAGGGGCTGCTGCATAAAGAAATTTTCATACAAGATACGCATATCCTGCGTCTGAAATCCTTCATGTAACAGCCCCTTCCTAAGAATACCCTCTATATCATTTCCAGGAATAACATTACGTGTAAATCCTGTTGTTTCTAAGTTGTGTTATTTCGAAATCCTGTTATTTCAAATTTTCGCGCATCTGGTCGCTTGCAGAGATTACGCTCTTAATCCAGTCATCCTCTGTCATATCGCCGGAAACCAGGGAGTTTACCGGGTCTAAGAATACACTGCGGACTTCTACGCCAGGAATTGCATCAAATGCTGCAAAATTACCCATCGCCGGTTTTACACCGTTTTCATAAATGGAATAGAACATCACATTGTCGCCTTCGAGCTTATCCGCAATATTTGCTACCGGCTGAACAGCGCTGCTCTTTGCAAAAATTTCACATGCCTTATCGCTGTATAAGTATGAAACAAATAATTTTGCTGCGTCCTGATTCTCTGCACCGGACGGAATCCATGCCTGCTCGAACCATGTGTAGCTGTAGCTGTCTCCGCCGCTTTTCACTGCCGGAAGTGCAGTCATGCCCCATTTAAAGTTGTCTTCACGCGGAGCGTCTGCCATTTCGCCGACAATCCAGGTACCATTCGGCATGAAAATCGCTTTGTTGTCAAGCACCAGCTGCTGGTTCTGTGTGAAATCCTGGTCATTTGCCTGTGCCGGTGTAACCGGATTCGTATAAGACGCTAATTTTGCAATAATATCAAAACAGGTCTTTGCTTCCGGTGTTTCCCAGATTCCTTCCTCATAACGCGTCGCTTTGTCAAAGAATTCCGGGCCGCCCACAGAATACATCAGTGCATAGAAAAATGTATCAAAATAGCCTGCGGTCGGATATGTAAATAAGTAAATATCTTCTTCTTTTGCCTTGTCGCCGAGCGCCCACATTTCATCCCAGGTAGATGGCACTTCCCAGCCTTTTTCTTCTAACAGCCCTGCATTGTAGAACAGCCCGCACGGAGAATAGAACATCGGTGCCAGGAATGTCTTGCCGTCGCCATAAGGATTGGTCAGCGAAGTATCGGTAAATCCTTCGGAAATCTTGTCAGATACCTTTGCGGTCTCACCCGGTACGGTCATAGACAGCACATCTGTGATTTCCAAAATCATGTTATCTTTGATAAACTGCTCGGTCAGCCCTGCTTCACGTCCGGTTGCCAGATGGATAACATCCGGATATTCGCCGCCCTGCATGGATGGCCCGATTACATCTTCCAGGTTTTTATCTGTCGTAAGCTCGACTTCCACGCCGGTTTCAGCGGTAAATGCATCTGCCACTTCCTGCCACATCTGGGAACCATATGCTGTCTCAATTGCAGCTACGCTGATTGTCGTTCCTGCGTATGCTTCATAAGGATTGCCGGATGCGTCTTCCCCGCCGGATGCTGTATCGTCCGGTGCATCTGCATCGTCCGGCGTATTATCATCTGCCGATGTTCCTTCATCCGCAGCATCCTTGCCGTTATCCGGTGCCGCAGGCTCTGAGCCGCATCCTGCAAGCAGAGAAGCCATCATGCTGATACTCATCATCGTGCACAAAATTTTCTTTTTCATGTTTGAACCCTCCCATTTCATTTTTCGTGATTTCGACTATAAATACAGGTGTCCATCTCTTTGTATTTATTATTATAGCTGCTTTTTTTCATTTTTTTACTCAGATATTGCTGATAATATTATATATCTTGCTTTTTTTTATAAAATCTTGCAAAACGCCCGGTTTTTTTATATACTTATACTACAGCACGGCCAAAAATAACGCATAATTGTACAATATGCCAAAAATTTTAAAAAAACGTGCAGCACATATTCTGCTGCCATGCTGCCTGGAAAAGAAAAAGGAGATATATGAGCAATCGAAAATTAAATCTGGAAAACAAAGACCTGCCGGAGCTTTCTTTCCGGCTGCTGTCCATATCTTCCTCAAAATATGAAAATGACTGGACCAGCTTCCCGCACAGCCACCAGTTTACGGAGATTTTTTTTATCAAAAGCGGTTCCGGGTATATGCAGATTGAAAATGAGACAGTTCCTGTTGAAGCAGACAGCCTTGTCCTGATTGGGGCACAGGTTCTGCATACCGAATTTTCCAATTCCTCCGACCCGTTAGACTACTATGTCCTGGGCGTGGAAGGATTGAAAATCAGCACAGACCGGCCTGCGGAATACAGCATTATCCGTTCCTGCGCCAGTGCAGCCTCTATCCGCCTGTGCTTTGAAAGCATTCTGCGCGAAATGCACAACCGCAAAAAATGCTATGAAGAAATCTGCCAGCATTACCTGGCTATCCTTATCCTGATGATATACCGCAAAGACCATATTTCCTGCGAGCTTGCAGGCCCGTGCAGCAGCCGCGAATGCTACAAGGCCAGACGCTATATCGAGGAAAATTACCAGCATAAAATCACGCTGGACTCTCTTGCCGGCAGCTGCAATATTACCAAATACTATCTGAGCCACCAGTTCCGCGCGCTCTATGGAACATCCCCCATCGCGTACCTGACACAGGTACGGATTTCGGCTGCCAGGGACCTTCTGACCACGACCAGCTACAGCATTGAGGAAATTGCGGGCACCACCGGTTTTTCGTCCAGCAGCTACTTTTCCCAGACATTCCAGCGCATCTGCCATATGTCCCCGCAGCAGTACCGCAGGACGCATGCGGTACTGCAGGCTGACGGATATGTTTTGCATGATGCAGAAGAATAAACAAACTGCCGGGATGTCCAGGCAGCACAGGAGCGTGCCTGAAAACATTTTCAAACACGCTCTAGACCAGCCGCCGGATATATGCGCCGTCTTCCGGGACAAAATTCATTTTATGGATGTATGCTTTATGTGTCTCAGACAATTCCTGAGCAAATCTTAATGTATGGATTTTCTGATCCGGAAGCTTTGCGTACAGACAGGCTCCAACCGAACAGTCACGGTATGCCGGTGCTGAATAGTCTATCATAATATCCAAAATCCCATCCTCTGCCTGTCCTAACAGCACGCCGGCCGGATTGCCGCCGCAGCATACCAGATACGCCTGCCCTGCAGCTGCGCCTGGCTGATACCCCGGAAAATATTTCCGGATATCATCCGCATAGCGCTGCAGGAAGTATGTGACAAAGGCATCATCCGGACTGGCCGGCACCATATCATATACCTGCCTGGATTTCAGTAATTTTATCAGGCTGAAAATATTAATGACTATCAGGCAGGCGTTCATCAATACCAGCGGAAACGCTCCGCAGATAACCGCATAAACTGCCGAAATCGTACTGCCAATGGTATTGATAATCCGCAGCCTGACAATGGATGACATCAGCATGGAAATTACGACTAACCCAGAACCAATATAGCCAAAAATTTCTATCATCACTGCTGTATTCATAAATCAGTACCCTGCGCCGGTATCTGTGTTTTTCATGATTTTTACCAGCCTGCTTGTGCCAAGCCTGTCTGCTCCAAGGCTCATAAATTTTTCTGCATCATCAAAAGAAGAAATCCCGCCGGCAGCCTTTACCTTTACGCCTGCCCCGATATGCTTTTTCATCAGCTCCACATCGGCAAAAACTGCTCCGGCCGTGGAAAATCCGGTAGATGTTTTAATGTATTCCGCTCCGGCTTTTGTCACAATTTCGCACATTTTTATTTTTTCTTCTTCAGTAAGCAGGCAGGTTTCGATAATGACCTTTAAAATCCTGCCATCACATGCTTCATGAACCGCACGGATTTCGTCTTCAATCTGCTGATACCGTTTGTTTTTCAGGGCACCGATATGAATCACCATATCAATTTCCTGCGCGCCGTTTGCAACCGCATCCTTTGCTTCGAATACCTTGGCAGCCGTTGTGTGATAGCCGTTCGGAAAACCGATAACGGTACAGATTGCCAGCCTGCCCTTTACATATTCCGCAGCTTCTTTCACATAGGCCGGCGGAATGCACGCGGATGCGCATCCATATGCAATGCCATCGTCAAGTATCTCCCTGATATCTTCCCATTCCGCTGCCACGCCAAGCAGGGTGTGGTCTACAATGCTTAATACTTCTTTCTGATTCATGATTTATCCTCGCTTTCTTAAAATCTTTCATAATCTTTCAGATAACCTGCATTAACATTCTGTATTAAAATAATGAAACAATGCTTACTAACAATGCACTGTTGATGCTTACAAATACGCCTGAAACCGTCGCTTTTACGATAAGCTTTGAAATGATTCCCCTCTTTTTTGGGCAGAGCACGCCAATGCCGCCGATACACATGCCCATCGAGGATATATTCGCAAAGCCGCACAGTGAAATGGTTGCCACCAGAGCTGTTCTTGGCGATAAGGACTCCAGAAGCGGTGCTAAATTCCCAAATGCAATAAATTCGTTTAAAATCAGCTTCTGTCCCAGCAGGGTGCCCGCCGTCATAATGTCCGCACCTTCAAATCCAAATAAAAATCCAAATGGCGCAAATACATATCCGAAAATCTGCGACATGCTCAGTCCGGCTATTCCGAGAATCATATCGAAAATAGCCATGACTCCCATAAACCCGACAATCGAAGCGCCGATGGAAATCACCATCTGGATGCCGGTATTGCACCCTTCCGACAACGCATCAATCACATTGGTATTATTCCCTTTATTGTCCATTTTTACTTCCGAAATTTCTTCAATTTGTTCGGTCTGCGGGCACACGATTTTTGATACCATAATACTGCCGATAGGCACAAGCGCACTGGCAATCAAAAGCGTACTCATAGGAATGCCCAGTGCCGAATATCCGCCAAGGATAGACGCTGACATGCTCCCCATTCCCGATACAAGAATGACAAAAATCTCGCTTTCTGTTAACCGCGGCAGATATTTTGCAACTAAAATCGGACTGTCTGTATGTCCGAGAAACATATTTGCAACCGCCACAAAGGTCTCGACCTCGGATGTCCTTGTCACCTTGCCAATCGCTTTCCCAATCCATTTAATGACAACGCCCAGCACGCCAAGATAATATAAGGCGCTTACGAGGGAAGATACAAAAATAATATTGCCCAGGCTCTGGACGATAAACACATAGAGATTGGCCGAGCCGCCGGTAAACAGGTCGCCAAATACAAATTCCAGCCCCTCATTGCCGCAGCTGATAACGGCGGTAATGCCATCCGATAAAACGGTAATTAATTTCTGCCCGACCGGCACTTTTACAATCACAAATGCAATGACAAATTCAACGGCAAGCATGATTCCGATACTTTTCCATTTAATGGCTTTCCGGTTATAGGAAAATGCCCAGCAAATCGCAAAAACGAGCGCGATTCCCAAAATATTCAGTAATATTTTCATTACACTCCCCTTTTCTTGTTAAATTAACTGTTCATACAGCGAGCTTCCAATCGTTCCTTCCGGCATCGGGACTCCAAAGTTTTGTGCAATGGTTGCCCCGGTTGTGGCAAACGAATCCATATTTTCCAGCCTGCCGCAGCCTTTCATGGAAGGAGAATATGCGACAAACGGCACCCGCTCCCTTGTATGGTCCGTTCCCGTATGCGTCGGGTCGGTTCCATGGTCAGCCGTAATAATCAAAAGGTCATCATCCCGAAGAAGGCTGAGCAGCTCTCCTAATTTTTCATCAAATTTTTCAAGCTCTCCTGCATAGCCTTTTACATCCCGGCGGTGTCCCCACAGGGCATCGAAATCCACAAGGTTGACATAACACAGCCCCCTGAAATCCCTTTTTGCGATTTCAATCGTCTGTTCCATGCCATGGACGGAACTCTTGGACTTATTGGATTCGGTAAGGCCTTCCCCGTCAAAAATATCAAATATCTTGCCTACGGAAATCACGTCATATCCTGCCGCTTTCAGTGCATCCAGCGCTGTTTTTCCATATGGCTTTAATGCATAATCATGGCGGTTGGCTGTTCTTTTGAACTCTCCTTTTTTCTTTCCGACATACGGCCTGGCAATGACACGGCCCACCTTCCATTCGTCTTTCATGGTAATTTCGCGCGCAATTTCGCAGCAGCGGTATAATTCTTCCAGTCCAAAGGTTTCTTCATTTCCGCAAATCTGCAGGACAGAATCCGCTGATGTATATACAATCATATGGCCTTTTGCAATTTCTTCTTCCGCAAGCTCATCCAGAATTTCGGTACCGCTGGCGCTCTTGTTGCCTATGATAACCCTTCCTGTCCGCCTGGACAGCTCATCCAGCAGTTCTTTTGGAAAGCCGGTTTCTGTAAAGGTCTGAAACGGCACGGTAATATGAAGCCCCATCATCTCCCAGTGTCCGGTCATGGTATCTTTTCCGGCACTTGCTTCATAAAGATATGTATAGTACCCCAATGGACGCTCCACCGCTTCCACCTGCTTTAACGGATGCAGGTTCGCTATCCCCAGCTTCTGGAAGTTCGGAATCCGGAATTCATCGACCTGCTGTGAAATATGTCCCAGCGTGTCTGCACCTGCATCTCCATATTTTTCCGCATCCGGCATGGCTCCTGCGCCAAGCGAATCAACCACTATTGTAAAAATACGATTATATCTTCCCATGCTTTTTCTTTCCTTTCTTTCATTCTTTCTCTTTATTCCTGTTTCATTACTCTTTGATTCTTTCTTTTTTCTGTCTTGCTTCTTTCCTAATCTGATTCTTTCTTTTTATTCTTGTTTCTTTGTTCATTGATTCGTTATTCTATTGCTGCTTTATCCTCTGATGCTTTTATCTGCTATTCTTTTTTCGCTCGTTCTTTGCTTCTTCCATCAGCTGTAAATACTGCTCATGGGAAAGCATCATTTTCCGGTTTACAATCGATACCAGATTATCACTTTCCAGGGACGCTATGGCTCTCTGCACGCTTCTGATATTCGCGCCCACTTTTTCTGCCAGTTCTGCCTGCGTCAGCGCAACTTTTACCTGCTTCGATTCACAAGCCCTGTTTTTCTCATAATACCGCACCAGATAATTGATAAGCCTTCCCTTGCAGCCCAGATGCAGGAAATTCCGGTCCATCCGCCTTTCGCTGGTCAGGATTCCCAATATATTATTCAGCCTTAACAGCAGTGCATTTTCGTCATGCTTCATCCAGCTGTGGTAGCAGGCGGCAGAAACCTTCAGCAGCCTGCAGTCCAAAGCCGCGTACAGGGTAATGATATAATCCGGCGTATAAGAAAATCCTTCAAAATCCCCCAGTATATACATCTTGGAAAAATCCATAAAAGAGTAAGCGCTGCCTGTCAGATGATAGTCAATCCCTTTGATATCCCCTTCCAAAACGATGTATACATATTCGCATGGCTGTCCTTCGATAATAATGCTCTGGCCTTTTTTTACTTCTATATATTGAAAGCTTTCCACAACTGCGTCCGGGATAAATTCAAAAAACTTCGCCAGATACTGGCGTCTTTCCCGCTCGCATGCGGCTGCGAGTTTCATTAACTGCTCTTTTGATTCCACACAATTCCCCGATTCTTTATCCCCTTGATTATAAAATCCTTCTGCCACTTACAAATTTCGCCACAATATGCCGGTTTTCTGCCAGATACATCAAACGCTCCAGACGCTGCTTCACGCTTAATTCATACGGACTGCGAATCGAAGCGTCATCCAGCACAACCGCGTCGAATTCATAGCCCGCCTCAAAGCTGCCTGCCCTGCCAAAAAATTCCCCGCCGCCTTTTGTGGCCAGATAAAAGGCTTCTTCCATCGTAAGCGGTTCCTCTGACTGGTCGTATAACCGCCAGCGCAGCTTGGAGCACTGTACAGCCATCGCCATTGCCTTAAATAAAGATAACGAAGACCCTGCCGCAATATCGCTTCCCAGGCCGGCTTTCATGCCTTTTTTGAGGTATAATTTTACAGGCGCCACGCCGGATGACAGATTCGCATTGGATTCCGGACAGTGTGCAGCGAATACATTCTGCTTTTTCATCAGCTCGATTTCTTCCTCGCTGCTGTGCACGCAGTGCGCCATAATCACAGGACAGTCTGTTCCAAACAGGCCATACCGGTCATAGGATTCCCCGTAACTGTTTACCCCCGGGCAAAGCTCTTTCACCCATTCGATTTCACTCAGGTTTTCCGATAAATGGGACTGAACCGGAACCTGATGCTTTTTCTGCAGGGCGGATAATTTTTCAAACAGCTCATCGCTGCAGCATGGCGTAAATCTTGGTGTCAGAATCGGTTTTACATGTTCGTATTTCGCAGCAGACATTAACCAGCGTTCCGTTTCCCCGGCTGCTTTTTCTGCGCTTTCCTCGCATAAGTATTCCGGGCAGTTGCGGTCCATGTTTACTTTTCCGACATAAGCTTTGATTCCGCTTTTTTCTAACTTATCCATCAGCAGAAGCGTCGCATCGGTATGGATGGTTCCAAAAATACACGCTCTTGCTGTTGCGCTTTCCTTTAAATCCTGCACAAAAATTTCATACGCTTTTTCTGCATATTCCAGATTCTGATACTTTGCTTCTTCCGCAAAGGTATAGGTATTCAGCCAGTCAATCAGCTGCAGGTCCATTGCGAGTCCGCGGAACGCATACTGCGGTGCATGTACATGCAAATCTGTCAGTCCGGGTATCACAATTTTGCCGCTGTAATCATATAATGGCAATTTTTCATACATCTCCGGCAGCTCTTGATAAACCCCGGAGCATCTGTTTTCCTCGCAGACCGCATATCCATTTTCGGTAATGCTGATTTCACTGCCTGATATGCTGTAGCAGATATTTCCTTTTATGACATAATTTCTCACGTTTTTCACCTCTATCCTGCTTCGTTTTTCCAAACATGCTCCAGACTCCATCCAGCCTCCTGTTTCAATTTTGGGCCGGATGGAGACTGGTTATTCTGTTATCCGGTTACATATTTACAATTACTTTTGCTACCAGTTTTTTGAAATCATCTGCTACCTTGTCAGCGGTTTCCTGTACTTCCTTATGATTGAGCTGTACTTTGGAAATTCCGGCAGCCATGTTTGTAATGCACGAAATACCGCATACTTCCATGCCCATATGATTTGCAGCCATTGCTTCCACTGCCGTGCTCATGCCTACCGCGTCTGCGCCCCAGCTGCGCGCAAGCCTGACTTCTGCCGGCGTCTCGTAATTCGGCCCGGTAAACTGTACATAAACCCCTTTGCGCATCTCAATGCCGCATTCGTCTGCACAGACTTTCATCACTTCCTGAAGGCGCCTGCTGTATACCTCGCTCATATCCGGAAATCTCGTTCCCAGTTCTTCTATATTTTTCCCAATCAGCGGGCTTGGCACCCCGGTTGTAATATGATCAGAAATAATCATCAAATCCCCTGGCTTGAATTCCGGATTGCATCCGCCTGCTGCATTGGTCAGAAGAATTTTTTTCGCTCCCATCATACCCATCAGGCGGGTCGGAAGGACTACATCAGACATTTCATATCCTTCATAGTAGTGCACGCGCCCCTGCATAATCACAACCGGTGTTTCTTCCACATACCCGAACACAAATTTTCCAGCGTGGCCTTTGACCGTTGAAACCGGAAATCCTTCGATATCGGTATAGCTGATGGTATCTGCAATCCGGATTTCATTTGCAAAATCTCCCAGTCCAGAACCTAATACCACCGCTATCTCCGGCTGAAAATCAATTTTTTCCCTGATACTTGCCAGACATCCCATTATTTTGTTATACATAGTTCTCCATCCTTTCTTTTTTGCACGGTTATACATGTTTCACAATTATTTTGTTTCTGCTCCAATCGATATATCTGTATTCTACAAAGGTCTCCCTTTTTATGATACGTCACCTGACGTAATTTTTAAACATTTTATACAAAAAAATTACACAATTTTGCAAAATATTTTTTAGCAGTTTTTCACAATTTACGTCTGCTTTCTTTTTTGATAGTCTATAGTCTTACACAGATGGTTCTCCCCGCACTCAGGATAACCCGGAATCGAACCGTAAAAACCGTATCTTTTCATGGAGGAATTTTTATGATAACATGCAGAACCCCTTTAACCAGACGAACCATCCGGGCGTTAGCAGCTTTTCACGCAAAAAAGAGCCCGAAAAGCATTCTGATTTCTGTCACCGGGGGCTTTTTATTTCTTTTAAGCCTGATAAATGCATATGGCTTATGGATGAAATATTACGGGAACGCATCCCTGCTGTTTATTTTTTCCAAATCTGCGGTTCTGATTCTGTTAAGCCTGGTTCTCCTGTATACCGGCATCCGCGGAAAAACGCAGAAATTATACCTGGAGCTAAAGGGCTATTTTTCTGAAACGAAGTCAGAATACATCGATTATATTATTTCCGATACCGGCATAACGATGATTCTGAACGGGAACCAGTCCTTCTATCCATGGGACACGGTGGAATCCATGGAATCCGACAGCCGCTATTTTTATTTTACCTGCAGCGGCCGGCACAGCCTGATTGATAAAAGCAGCTTCTCACAGGAGGATGAGCCCATCCTGAAACGCTATGCCAAAGACAGCTGCACCCCTTAGAACGTGTTTGAAAAATTATTTCCGCAATCTGCGAAACATAGCATGCCCCTTAGGGTACATCACACGAAAAGCATTTTTCAGACACGTTCCAGCGCTCCATCAGGGCAGAAATCAGGCTGTAATAAACTCTGATTTCTGCCCTGAACAAATTTTTTAAATTTTTTAAAATTCCCTATTGACATTTTCAGGATATTCGTTTATAGTATCTATTGTGTTCGGGAGAACAAAAGAAACAAGCAATGCGATAGTGGCGTAGTTGGTAACGCGCGACCTTGCCAAGGTCGAGACCGCGGGTTCGAGCCCCGTCTATCGCTCTCAGAGAATCTTTCGGTTTTTGCAGCCGGAAGATTTTTTTATTCCTGATTTAATTCCCCTTAAAATCGGATTTTCTGCCTGATTCTACAACTATCCTTGCGCCTGTTTTCCCTTTGAAAGGCAATCACCTCCTACATTTATTGATAAAATTGTTCTTTTCGCGGCATACTAACCCCAAAAGCTCAGCTTTTATAAAGAAACCTGAAAATTGGAGGAATAACTATGTGTCACAGAAGTGGTAAACCCTCTGCCATGAATCTGCCGCCGTCCTGTAAGGCCGCAGCGGATCGGATGGAGCAGGCTCTGCGTGAAGAGGATCTGGCTTCCTACAAGATCGCACAGCTCACCGGCTCTGCTGTGGATGCTCTTTCCGACGCAGAGCAGCGATTGGCCGGGGAGCTTGGCCGGGATATTGTACTTGTTGCCTACGAGGCCAAATAAATATCCTGGTGCAATCCTATAAGCAATACGCCGTACACCGGCGACAGCAAATCATTTCAAACTCAGAAAGGAGTATCCCTATCTATGTCTATTGATTTTCAGCACAGCGAAACAAGAGAAAATCTGATGCGCGCCTTCGCAGGAGAAAGCCAGGCCCGGAACCGCTATACCTTTGCGGCAGCAGAGGCCAAGCGTCAGAAGCTTCCGGTTCTTGAGCGCCTGTTTATCTTTACGGCCAATCAGGAGAAGGAACATGCCGAGATATTTTACAACCATTTAAAGCCTCTGGCCGGAACTACCATTGAGATTGACGGCGGTTATCCCATCGATCTCTATCCCACTATGGAGGAGATTTTGAAAGCCGCACAGCACAATGAGTATGAGGAAAATGATCCCATCTACAAGGCATTTGGTGATAAGGCAGCAGAAGAAGGCTTCCCGGCTATCGCCTCGTCCTTCTATGGGATTGCGGCCATTGAGAAAATCCACGGAGACCGCTTCGGAACCTTTGCCAAGCTTTTAGAGGACAAGAAGCTGTTTTCCTCCGATACGCAGGAGGCGTGGATCTGTCTGAACTGCGGCCATATTCACATGGGTCCCATGGCCCCGGCTGTCTGCCCCATCTGCCACCAGGAGCAGGGATATTTTGTACGGCTTTCCATGATGCCGGTGACTTTGCAGAGCTTATAAGCTTGAAATATCTGGGAAATTCTTCTATAATGGATATTAATTAGGAACTGGAATAGTCCGGCTAAGAAATGTCAAGTGCTTTTGAAAAATAATTTCTGCCGGACAGTAAAGTCACAAAGGCGTACGAGAGGAACTTTCATGAGTGCCCTTTCGAATGAAAGTTCCTCTCATTACAGGTGCGTCGAAGTGACTTTACCCTTTAGTGCTGTCGCGCAGCGACTTTTATAGGAGGGATACATAATGGGTAAGAGAGAGGAATATCTGGAGATCTCGAAAGAAATCACGCAATTTGTGGGCGGAATGGAGAATATTCAGGGAACCGCACATTGCGCCACACGTCTGAGGATCGTACTTAAGGACGACAGTCTGGCAGATCTGAAGAAGCTGGAAAATGTGAACAAGGTAAAGGGCGCTTTTATCGCAGGAAATCAATTGCAGCTGATTTTTGGAGCCGGCCTTGTAAATGACGTTTATGCGGTATTTGCGGAATATACCCACACGGAGAACATGTCACTGGGCGATTTGAAGGAACAGAGCGCAAAAAAACAGAACCCGCTGCAGGCTGTGATCAAAGCCCTGTCCGATGTGTTTATCGGAATCATGCCCGCGATTCTGGCGGCAGCGCTTCTTATGGGACTTACCGGGGTATTGGGCAATCTGGAGGTTGTGAAAAACAATGAATCCTTATACGCCCTCAATAAGCTGACCAGTCTGGCTTCCACGGGAATCTTTGCCATTCTGCCTATGGCCGTATGCTATTCCGCCGTAAAGCGGTTCGGGGGAAATCCGGTGCTTGGCATGGTGGTGGGAGCAATTATGCTGGACGGCTCCCTGGCAAATGCGTATTCCGTAGGCTCGGGAACCGTGACGCCGGAGATTCTCCATCTTTTTGGACTGAATGTGGCTCTTGTCGGCTTCCAGGGCGGTATTATTATTGCTTTGATGATGGGCTTTGTAGTAGCGAAGCTGGATCAGTTTTTCAATAAGAGGATTCCGGATGCGGTGAAGCTTCTGGTGGCGCCTATGCTGACCGTATTTCTCTCCACGGTTCTTCTGTTTACCTGTGTAGGGCCGGCGGGCAGGATTCTTTCCAATGGCATTACGGGAGGACTGGTATGGGCTACGGAGCATCTGGGCGTCTTTGGATATGCATTGTTCGGAGGGATTCAGCAGATTATCGTGATTACGGGTCTTCACCATATTATCGGCGCTGTGGAGGCGCAGTTGATTGCAACAACAGGCTTTAACTTTATCAATCCCCTGATGTCCGTTGCTCTTATGGGACAGGGCGGCGCGGTGCTCGGCTATCTGGCGCTGAACTGGAAGAGCGTAAAGGCCAGAGAGCTTTGTATTCCCAGTTTTTGCTCCACCCTGTTCGGAATCAGTGAGCCGGCTATCTTCGGCGTAAACCTGCGGTATCGCTACCCGCTGATTGGAGGCTGCATCGGCGGAGCAATAGCCGGAGCTTATGTGTATTTTGCCAATTTAACGGCTCTGGGCTTCGGTACAACGGCCCTGCCGGGGATTGCTATCGTGAACCCGGAGCATAACGGATATGTGAATTATATTGCGGCGCATGTGATAGCCCTGGCCGGCGGTTTTCTTTTTGCAGCTCTTCTTGGCAAGGTAATGGGGAAAAAGCAGACGGAGGAAGCCGGGCAGGAAACAGAAAACCTTCCGAAAGCGGAGCGGAAGAATTTTACAGGAAGCATTGAGCTGACAGCTCCGGCAGCGGGAAGGGTGTGTCCGGTGACGGAATCCTCGGACCCTACCTTTTCTCAGAAGGTAATGGGAGACGGCATTGTGGTTTTTCCCGAACAGGGAGAAGTAAAGGCCCCCTGTGACGCGACGGTGGCCTTCACCTATCCCGGCGGCCACGCACTGGGACTGGAGCTGGCGGACGGATCTTCGATTCTGCTCCATTGCGGAATTGATACGGTGAACCTTCAGGGAAAGGGCTTTACCGTATTGGTGAAGGAAGGGCAGAAGGTGACAAGAGGAGAGCTTCTCCTTCGGTTTGATAAAAAATTCATCGAAGACAGCGGGTATTCCAGTGAGCTTTTGATGATAGTCTCCGAGGTGGCGGAAGGCCGGACGCTTAAGGTGGAGGATGAAAATACTCTGACGGATCAGCAGACAGTGGCCGTGCTGTCATAGGGAGAACCGTAACGGCTTTTCCACCGCGGAGAATGAACAGAAAATGAGAGATGGATGCAATATGGACAGAGAATGGTATGACAGAAATTATCCAAAATATGAATCTATGCGAAAATCTGCAAAAGCGGATGGAAACCGCCTTCAGTTTCACCTGATGCCGCCTGCGGGTTGGATGAACGACCCCAACGGGCTGTGTCAGTTTCAGGGAACCTGTCACATTTATTTTCAATACACCCCTTTTAAGGCAGGATGGGGCACGAAGCTCTGGGGGCATTATACTACAGAGGACTGGATTCATTTTCGGGAGGAGGAGCCGTTCCTCTTTCCGGACTGTGTATGGGATCGGGACGGGGTTTACAGCGGATCGGCTTTTGTACAAGACGGTGAGATTCATTATTTTTACACAGGAAATGTGAAGCTTACGGACCGGCCTTATGATTATGTCATGGAGGGGCGGGAGCAGAATACCATCCATGTGAAAAGCAGGGACGGGTTCCGGCAGGAGGAGAAGCAGCTTGTGCTGAACCATGCGGATTACCCCGCCGACATGTCAAGACACGTGCGGGACCCCAAGATTTTTTGCAGGGAGGGGACTTATTACATGCTTCTGGGAGCCAGGGACGATAAGGACAGAGGCTGTGCGCTGCTGTTTCGCTCTCCGGATCTGAACAGGTGGAGCTATTTTGACCGCATTGTTTCGGCGGAGCGCTTGGGTTATATGTGGGAATGTCCTGATTTCTTTGAACTGGAGGGACAGGGCTTTTTACTGGCATGTCCCCAGGGAGTGCCGTCGGAGGAGTATCGTTATCAGAATGTGTATCAGTGCGGATATTTTCCGGCAGAGCTTGATTTTGAGAACCGCAATTATCAGCTAGGGGAATTTCAGGAACTGGATCGGGGCTTTGATTTTTATGCGGCCCAGAGCTTTGAGGATGGGAAGGGCCGGCGGATTCTCCTTGGATGGATGGGAATGCCGGATGCGGACTATGACAACGATGTTACGGTCAAGCAAGGATGGATACATGCAATGGCCATGCCAAGGGAGCTGCGCGTAAGGGACGGGAGGCTGATTCAGAAGCCTCTGGAGGAGATGAAGGGCCTTCGGAAAAGCGAATGGCGCGGCAGCATCCGGGAATTTGGCATTTGGAAAACAGAGACTTGCTGCTTTGAAATGAGAGCGGACCTTGGGGAGCATGGAGCTTCTATGACGCTGCGGCTGAGAGAGGATGTATTTTTAAGCTATGAAGGGCAGATTTTAACCCTTTCATTGGGCAAAAGCGGCTGCGGGAGAGGCAGGCGTTCCATACGTCTGGAGGAGCTTCGGAATTTTACGGTGTTTTCGGACACCTCTTCTCTTGAGATTTTTGTCAATGACGGGGAAGAGGTGATAACCGCCCGGGTTTACAGCAAAGGATGGAGCCAGAGCCTGGGGTTTGAAGGCACGGAGCCGGCAGGAACTGTGGTTTTCTACGAACTGGGCGGGTTTACGGTGGTTTGATTTACTTATAAACGGCGGCTTT
>OFGA01000434.1_pt1 | contig 35454 bp, 29 predicted proteins | sample 1521471 | NCBI WGS metagenome assembly OFGA01 (sample SAMEA3504086, study PRJEB24116) | mouse gut metagenome | biome: mouse gut; feature: mouse-associated habitat; material: faeces | place: Denmark | collected 2011 | reverse complement strand
GAGGTTATTATACCACAATGCTAAACATAAGTCTAATTAAATTGGATTATACTAGTGTGCATGAAATAGCGTATGGGGCTTTTCATTGGCATAATACCGCAGGCAGGGCCTGGGGATATGGGGGTAAAAAATAAAATGGAAAATAAAGTTCAAAAATCCTATGAAATTGATATGTGCAACGGGCCTTTGTTTGGTAAAATCCTGCTCTTTACCCTGCCGCTGATGCTCTCAGGTATCCTGCAGCTTCTCTTTAACGCGGCGGATGTGGTGGTAGTTGGGCGTTTTGCGGGAAATGAGGCATTGGCGGCGGTGGGCTCTACAGGGGCGCTGACCAATTTGCTGGTAAATCTGTTTATCGGCCTGTCAGTAGGCGCCAATGTGCTGATTGCCAGGTATTATGGGGCAAAGCAGGAAGAAGAGGTGAGCCGGACAGTCCACACCTCTGTGCTGGTAAGCGCCGCAGGAGGCGTGGTTCTTGCAATAATCGGGATCCTTGCGGCAAGGCCTTTGCTGCAGTTGATGGATACGCCGGAAAATGTTATAGAGCACTCGGTGGTGTATATGCGGATTTATTTCCTGGGAATGCCTGTGATGCTTCTGTTCAATTTTGGCAGCGCCATTTTGCGTGCAATCGGGGATACCAGACGCCCGCTCCTTTACCTGATAATAGCAGGCGTGGCCAACGTAGCACTGAACCTGTTCTTTGTGATTGGGCTTCATATGGGAGTGGCGGGGGTGGCATTAGCCACTGTGATTTCCCAGTGCGTTTCCACAGCCCTGATCATCCGTTGCCTGGGAAACAGCCAGGGATGCTTCCGGCTTTGCCTGGGCAGGCTCCATATGGACTGGGACAAGTTTAAAAAGATTGCGGCAATCGGCCTTCCTGCAGGGATACAGGGGTCTTTGTTTTCTATCTCCAATGTGCTGATCCAGTCCTCGGTAAATTCCTTCGGTTCTGTAGCCATGGCAGGAAATACAGCAGGGAGTAATGTGGAAGGGTTTGTCTATACGGCCATGAATTCCGTCCATCAGACGGCGGTAAGCTTTACTGGGCAGAATCTGGGAGGCAGGCAGTATGGGCGGATTGACAAAATACTGATAGAGTGCCTTTTGTTTGTGACGGCAGTGGGGCTTTTGCTGGGGAACGGCGCAGTCTTTTTTGGGGAAAAGATTCTCGGCCTGTATTCCTCCGACGGGGAGGTGGTTGCTTACGGGCTTCGGCGTATGGGAATTATCTGTACCTTTTACTGCCTGTGTGGTATTATGGATGTATTGGTGGGCAGTATCAGGGGGCTGGGATATGCAGTGATGCCCATGGTGGTGTCCCTTTTAGGTGCCTGTGTTTTCCGGGTAGTGTGGATTTATACCATATTCCAGTGGGACAGGACCCTGCACACTTTATATATATCTTATCCGGTATCCTGGACGCTGACTGCCTTTGTCCACGGAATCTGTTTTTTGGCAGTAAGGAAGAAGCTGATGGGCTCCATGAAGAAATGATTCATCATGGAGCCGTAATGAGGGAGGTAATCGTTTGGATCATTTTCACATTGATATTAAGAAAATGCTGGTGTCGCTGTTGGCAGACGTTGAAGTCAGAAATGCCATCAAGAGTATATTTGACACGGACAATGGCTGTGGCAGTGCCATTTCCCTTGAAGGAAATCCCATACTCCGGCCAGGGGAATGCAAAAAGGATGCAGGCTATGAAGAACTATTGGATAATAAGGAAAAAGAATTAAGGGAGCTGAAAGCCCAAATTGAGAATCTGGAAAAGGAAATAGCTGAAAAAGATGAGAAGGCCAGGTTTATGCAAAATTGCCTGGACAGTGTAGAAGACGAAAAAAATAAACTGTGGGAAAAATTGAAGCCTGTAAAAGATTTTGCAGAAATTTGGGAAGAGCTCTCAGGGTTAGAGGGCGACTTGCGGAATTATTTGGGCGGGCTGGCAGGCAGCAATGAAATGTATGCATTTATGTCTCTGGGAAGAGAGCTTTCGAAGGTAAAGCAGCTGGGAAAATATATCCGGGATATTGCAGTGGCCGGTTCAACGGATGAAAATACCATAGAGGTATTTAACAGATATTTTTGTTTTTGCATCAATGTATATAATTCCGCATCCAGCGGTAAGCAGCTTTCCCATATCCCTGTTATGATTGGTGAAGAATATAGTTCAGAAAAATGCACGAAGACCTCATCCAGCAGTTTTAATGGGAGAGTAGAAAAAGTACTTGTCGACGGCTTCAAAAATAATGATGTGGAGTTCCGGCCGGTGGTAAAGACGAGTTAGGGAGATTGGCCGAAAATAGATAATTATGGAAGAATGAAAAAGAGGGAGATGGGATTAATTACCTCCACCTCCCTGTACAGCAGGACTGGCTTTTCCCTTTTAGAGGATAATGAGGGGCAATTATGGTACTATTATAAAAAATATGGTATTTTAATCCCACATGAACAGGAATATATAAGCATAGAACACAAGCATTATGATTTTTTACCTCAGATTGGGGAATTGAAAGTAAGTGGGGATAAATATAAATGGAGCCTCCTGTTAAGTGAACATGCCAAAGAGGTGTTCTCGGGGCTTGGCCAGGTTAATGCCTGTAAAGACTGGCATATTATGAAACGTGTATGGACATTGGACTCAGTTGACGGATTCAATTGGATGCCAAACAGATATAATTCTGTTTATGATGGAAAAGAGAAAAATGTAAGGATGGCCAGACCAAATGATAAAGAATCTATCCTGCAATGTATTTATGCGTCTAAAGCGGTTAAGGGGGGAGTGGCAGCTATGGATAACCGGGAAATTTGTGGGGCGATGAGACTTAAGCCAATAACTGCAGGTGATGTCCTTCCGGAAAAACCAAATAACAAGAAAGGAAATGATCCGAAGAATATGCAGATAAATAAAAATTCCAATATGCCCAAGGGAGTAGCGGCCCTTTTAGAGTGCGATAAGCGCAGATGCCGCCTGGAAGCCTATGAGGAGAGTATGCTCTATGACATACAACGCGGCCATTGGGAGTTATATGGCAGCGCAGATGGGGCGCTGAAGACACCGGCAGGCAAGATGGTTCCAAGGGATCCCAGGAAGGACATGAAAACGGGTGTTATTGGGATTGACTTCGGAACCAAAAGTACGGTTGTTGTGAAGCAGGACGGTACAAATGAGATCATACCGGTGCGGATAGGCACAGGCCATTGGGCATCAGAAGTCAGGGAAAGCGATTTTGAGAACCCTACCGTGATTGAATGCACAGATTTGGAGAGTTTTATCGCAAGTTATTTGGAAAGGGAGGGGAGGCCGCAGACAAACTGTGACGACTTTTTCATATCTTATGATGCATTTGAGGATTTCCGTAATTGCCCGCCAAACGAATTTTATGCCTATTATACAGACTTGAAACAGTGGGCAAACACGGAAAAGGAGAATGCCCGGGTAAAAGATAAAAAGGGCCGTGTATATTGGTTTAAGGATGAGACAAATGAAACTGCCATCAACCCTGTTGAGTTGTATGCCTATTATATTGGCATGTACATCAACAATATGCGTAACGGTATTTATATGAAGTATCTTATGTCGTTCCCAGTGGGATATGCCAGGGAAACCAGGGAATTCATTTTACGCAGTTTTGAAAAGGGGATTAAAAAGTCCCTGCCAGCCTGTATCCTGGAGGATGCGGAGTGTATGAAGAAGTTCAGGGTGGATTTTGGTATAAGTGAGCCGGCAGCATATGCTGTGACGGCTTTAGGGCTGGGGAACCTCAACCCCCAGGACGAGAATGACAGGTATATGTATGGCATTTTTGATTTCGGCGGCGGGACAACAGACTTTGATTTTGGTATTTGGCGCGGGGCCAGTGAGAGCGAGTATGAAATAGAAGGATACGATTATGTCCTGGAATGCTTTGGTGCAGATTCGGACATTACATTAGGAGGAGAAAACATACTTGAATTGCTGGGATATGAGGTATTTAAAAATAACCAGGGCCTGGCAAGGGAGAAAAAGCTGGTATGTACACTCCCCTTCGGGGTGCCTGCCTTTTTGGGCAGTGAGGAGCTGTTGTTAGATTCCCAGATAGCAATGAGGAATATGGTGCTGCTAAAAGAAGAATTGCGTCCCTTATGGCACCAGGAGAATGGATGGAGGGAGAAATACAGGCATACGGTTGAAGGTAATGGCGGGGAAGAACAGTATGAGGAATACCTTGAACTGACCCTGTACAGCAGGGAAGGGAAACCACAGCCTAATTGCAGGCTGGTGATCAACACAGAAGAATTGATACTTTTGGTCAGGCGGAGGATACAAAAAGGTGTTGATGCATTTTTCAGTTGCATGGAGAAGACATTTTTACATATAAAAGCAGCACAGAAACAGGATGACAAGGTCTATATTTTCCTGGCGGGTAATTCCAGCCGGTCGGTGTTTGTCAGGGAATTGTTCCTGAAAAAGATTGACGGATACCAGCAGAAGTTTAAAAAATTGGACAGCAATGCGGGCGGCTATAATTATTTCGAATTAATAGAGCCATTAAAAGACCAGATAAGCGGAGAAAGATATACGCCAAATGCAAAGACCAGCGTTGCTTACGGCCTCCTAAAAAGCCGGGAAGGAAGTTCCATAAAAGTTGTTAAAAATGAGGAGACAAATGCAGCAGAGCAGGCACGGTTCAAGTATTTTCTTGGCAGGGAGCGCAGGCATAAATTTGATTGCAGGCTGTCTCCAGCACAGATAACATATGGGGAGTGGGTGCAATTCCAGGGGACAGCCAAACCTGTTATCCGCATATATTATACCACGGATCCTATGGCTGATTCGAAAAAGGCACCGCTGGATATCGGCAACATTCCATATAGTGAGATTAACATAGAGCCAAAGAAGGATCAATTTTTGTTTATCAGGACTTGTGGGCCAACTGTGATTGAGTATGCCATTGCAGCGCGCCAGGAAGAGATTGATGATAATAGTATAAAATCCTTTCCTATTGATGCCTGATATTACAATGTAAAGAAATACGCTGAGAAAGGAGCATAGCTATTATCATGCTGCATAAAATCCTGTTTTTTATCCATTATGATGAAAAAAGTTACGAAGACCATTTTTATGCATATCTTGCAGAGAAAGATGATCTGGTAAAGGTGTTTCTGGCCGATGAATTACAGAATTTTTTGGAGGCAGTGGCAAGGCGTTCAGGGTTCCAGGAGGGGGATCTCCTTGACTTATATTTGGCCCAGGACGGACAGTGCCGGGAGAAATATGAATTTGATGCACTGTTTTTGGAAGCGGGAATGAAGTTATCTGAATACAGTAGCTGGACGGATGAAGAGGCATTTGAAGCCATTTCCCAAAAGGTTATGGGACAAAAAGAAAGGGTTGCACTGCACGGACGTAAGAAGGGGATCGGAACCCAAAAGGAATTTTCAATGGAAGCTTATTGCAGGTACTGCGCTGCCCAGGGGGAAAATTCAAAAGATTCCATAGCAGAGCCTGCCAGGCAGGCCAAGACAGGGAAGCCGCCCCTGGCAGAACTTATGAGAAAAGTTGCAGAAGGGAGATAAAATGCAAAACATGGAATTAAACAACGAAGAAGAACGACGGCATTACGCCCAGCGTATCCGGAAACAAAAGGAAGCGCTGGAGAATCTGTTGGAGATTGCCAGCCAGCACAGAAGGCTTTTTAACTCTGATATTCTAAGACAGTTACATGAGCGGGAAGAGGAATGCCAACGCTTATGCCGCAAGCTGGAAAAAAATGAATTTGAAATAGCGATTGTCGGGCTGGAGAAGGCAGGAAAGAGCACCTTTGCCAATGCCTTAATGAAGAATAAGATTCTTCCGGATGCCGATGAGAGGTGTACCTATACTTCAACCTGTATCAGGTATGGGCAGGATAAGGCAAGGGTAAAATTTTTTACGCAGTCAGAGTTTGACCAAAAGTTAAGGGATAAATTACATGCAATGGGTATTGAAAATGTTGGGCAATATTCCATAGCCACCCTGACCCGGGGGGAGTACCAGAGATTGTATGGGAAATTAAGTGCCAGGGAGCAGGCAGCATATGAAAATTACGAGAATAAGGATGTTGAAAATATTCTTGAAAATAGGGAGGGGTTGCTAAATAGATTCCTGGACCAAGAGGACAAGGTCTTTCAGGGAGAACAGCTGCAAAGTGATGAATTCAGGCAGTACATTGTCAGTAAGGGTGTAGCTATCGCTGTTAAGGAAGTTAGCATAGAATCTTCCAGGATGGAGAAGATGCAAAATGCCATTATCTATGATGTCCCTGGTTTTGATTCCCCTACCAAAATGCATGCAGAGCAAACGGAAGAGAGGATGAAAAAGGCGGATGTGATCATTCTTATAGCATCTGCTGAAAAGCCCAATTTTACGGCCCCGTCCCTTGATATGTTTAATAAAGTGGTAGATGAAGATAATGTGGAACTGAGCGAAAAGCTGTTTGTCTTTGGGAACCGTGCCGATGCTGCCAACACACTCCGGAAAAATATTGAAACCCTCAAGGAAGAGGTCCAAAAATATAAGCTGCTCAGAGACGTCCACATAGGGGACCGGCTGCTGATTGGTTCTGCAAAGGCGCACTTACAGAAGCTGGGGCAGGAGAAGGGCGATTTTTGTATCAGGAAACTGGAGGAAGAGGAATGTAAAAAAATACTGGTATACGGTGACGGTATTGACCATGTATATGAGAAGCTTGTGGAATATAATGCAAGCGACCGGTTCAGGATTTTAAAGCGCAAGGTCAATGAAAATGACCAGGAGATCCAGAAAATATTTGAGCAGTTAAGGACAGAATATGGAAAAAGTGAGTACTCCATTGGGGATGCAAAAAGGCTTATGGCCAGGAACAATGAAATATGCAGTAGGTCACGCCAAAAGCTCATAGAAGGATTGGAAAAATTAAGGAGCAGCGTCAGGGATAAATACCGTTCTGATGCATTGCTGTCCAAAAAAATGCAGGAGGCAATAGACCTTCTTTTTGGGGATGGCAGATATACAATAACGGAAGATGAGATTGCTATTGCTAAGAGAAAGATTGATGGGATTGGCACTACCTATGTTGAAAAAGTCGAAGAGTATATTAGGCAGGATAAATTTTATGCCATCTATCAGGAATTTTCAGATACGGTATTAAAGATTGCCAGGGAAGACCATAAGCAGTACTTTGACCAGATTATTGAATTATTTGAGGATGCCTTGGAGATTAGCCCAAGTGGGGCAGACTATGATAAGCTTAAGGCGCAGATTATTGAATATGTGCAGGTATATAAAAAGAGAGAAGAGCCGGACGACAGTTACCAGGCTTTGATAGAAAGGTTTGTGAGGGATCTTGTGGAGATATTAATCAGGCGCCCTTATGGAATGGAAGCCCGGCTTAACCGCTTTTTAGATGACGTCAGCAGCTTTTCAGGGCTGGTAATGTTTTATGATTCCGGCAGTAATATGGTAAATTATAAGAGGGCTTCTATGGCGGTTGCGCCCAAGGACCAGCCGCAGTTGTATGCCTTGCTTTTCCATGAATATAAGGATGCGCTTAGGGTCAGCAAATCCGTACTGGATTATATCGGAAGCATCAGCAAAGAAATTTGTAATTCTGCCCCGGCGCTTCAATTGATATATGGCATTATCAAAAAAAATCCGGTGGTAGCTATAGATGCTATAAGGCAGGCCTTGACGAAACAGGATTTTAAAATGTATAAAGAAGATAGGGATATAGTAAAGGAACTGATTCCTAAGTTAAGGACAGTTTTTAATGATATTCCGTTGGAACAGAAAAATGGCAGGCCGGTGGACATGGGGGAATATGATTTTACAAACAAAGATAGTTTTATAGCCCAATATAAAAGACACTTTGGCGATATCGGCGAGCTGCGCAGCTATGATGATGTAATGGCGGACTATAAGGAAGACCTGGAAATATTGAAGGATTTTTTACTGTCAGCATCAATTCCGGCTATATCTATAGAAAAACCTTTTATTGCGAAAGAAGTGAAAGCTATAGACGGCCTTATTAAATGTATCAGGTCAGATAATTACTCGGAATTTATAACTCAAAATTTTGAACTGCTGTGCAAGGAAAGTGTGGTTGAGTTTGAACGCCTCCAAAGTGAAAAGCTTGTCAATAAAGAAGTGGTCAGGCAGATTGAATCTGTGCTGAATACCATGGCGGCGGCAGGCTAAATAGGCACAGGCGTATATAAAGATTGGGGTAAAGCTGATGGAAAAAACAAAAAAATATGACGGAATTATATTTGACCTGGACGGGACGCTGCTAAATACCCTGGAGGACTTGATGGGCAGTGTGAATTACGCCCTGGGGAGAAATGGCATGGAGGGGCGTACCCTTGAGGAAATCAGGCATTTTGTGGGCAACGGCGTACAGAGGCTGATAGAGCTGGCAGTACCCAGGGGAACGGGCCAGGAACAGCAAGAGAGGGTGTTTGCTGATTTTAAAGAACATTACTGTATCCATTGTAATGACAAAACCGGGCCCTATCCGGGGATCCCGGTGCTTCTTGGGGAGTTAAAGGAGAGAGGGTTTTCTATGGCAATCGTATCCAACAAGCTCCAGGAAGGGGTGGACGCCCTGTGGCAGCAGTATTTTAAGGATTATCTTCCTGTGGCAATAGGGGCAAAGGACGGCATCAGAAAAAAACCCGCCCCGGACAGTGTATATGAAGCTTTGCGGCTTTTAAACCTTCCCCGGGAACGGGCTGTCTATGTAGGGGATTCCGAGGTGGATATTGCCACCGCCGCTAATGCAGGAATGGACTGCATTACGGTAAGCTGGGGCTTCCGTACCAGAAAGGAGCAGGAAGAAGCAGGGGCAGGGGTGTTTGCGGAAAAACCGGAGGATATTATTGCCATGCTGTACAGGTAACTTTTTCCATAAGAATTTTCTGATGCGGGCGCTTTGTTGGCGGCAATAGATGCAGGGCTGATGAAGCGGTATATGCAATGTCAAAAACCTTTTGTATATGGTTTCTGACATTGCTTTTTTATTACAATAAGCCGACTCGCGGAGCGTGGCGGCGTTTGTTGGGAATATTCCATAAAAAAATATATTGACAATAATGTGTATATATGATATATACATTATATAAACATAAAACTACATAAAGAACAGAGGTGAAGGATGGATATCATTATCAGCAATTCAGGTGACAGGCCGATTTATGAACAGATAACCTCCCAGATTAAAAATATGGTTATGAATGGCAGGCTGAAGGAAGGGGACGCCCTTCCCTCCATGCGCACTCTGGCCAAGGAACTGCGGGTGAGCGTTATCACCACCAAACGAGCCTATGAGGATCTGGAGAGGGATGGTTTTATCACCACCATAGTAGGGAAGGGGAGTTTTGTCCGGGCGGCGGATACCAGCCTGGTAAGGGAAGAGAAGTTAAAGCAGATAGAAGAACTGCTTTACCAGGCGGTATCCCTTGCAGGGCAGAGCGGTATAGAGAGGACGGAAATCGAAGAAATACTGGAAATACTTTATCAGGACAAATAAAGCAGCGTTTGGCAAATAGTGTGGAAGCAGCGCAGAAATGAGGAAAATATGGAATATGCTATTAAAGTTAAGAATCTTACCAAAGGATATGAAGGCTTCCGGCTGGAACATATCAGCTTCCAGATTCCCAAAGGTTCCATTGTAGGATTTATTGGGGAAAACGGGGCAGGCAAAAGCACCACCATCAAAGCGATTTTAGGGCTGCTGCCCATAGAGGAAGGGGAGGCGGAACTGCTGGGGCATAATATCTGCGAAGGGCAGGGGGATGAAAGCTGGCGGGAGCAGATAGGCGTTGTATTTGATGAATGTAATTTCCCGGTCTCAGTTCAGGTGAAAAACATTCAGGCAATCATGAAAAATATTTACAAAACCTGGGATGGGGAGAAATTTGCTTTTTATTTAAAACGCTTTGGGCTGCCTTTAAATAAGAAGGTGAAAGAACTGTCCAGGGGGATGAAAATGAAGTTGTCCATAGCAGTGGCGCTGTCCCATGACAGCAAACTCCTGATCCTTGACGAGGCCACCAGCGGGCTTGACCCGGTGGTCAGGAATGAAATCCTGGATATTTTCAGGGAGTTTATAGAAGAGGAAGAGCACACTGTCTTCCTGTCCTCCCACATTACCTCGGATATTGAGAAAATTGCCGATTATGTGATGCTGATTCACAAGGGAGAGCTTTTGCTCATGGAAAATAAGGATGAAATTTTGTACAGATATGGCATTGTCAAATGCACAAAGGAGCAGGCGTCAATGATTCCCAGAGAACTTGTCGTTGGAAAAGAAGAAAATGAGTTCGGGGCAAGCGTCCTTGTAAAGGACAGGGAACAGGTTATGGAAGCGCCCTTTATGAAAAACATCCCTGGGATGCCCGCCCCAGTGATTGACAGGGCAGGCATTGAGGATATGTTGCTTTATATGGCCAAAAGCAAGTGATTACGGAACTGGAATAGGAGGACTGGAAATGAAAGGGCTTATTTTAAAGGATTTATTTGCGTTGAGTGGATATGCAAAACAGTATGTAATTGCTCTCGCGTTTATGGTATTATGGTCAGTTATGATGGAGAACGCTTCCTTTATCGTGATGTATTTGACATTACTTGGAAGTATGCTGGTGCTTACCAGCATTACTATGGACGAGGCGGTTTCTTTTAGCCGGTTTGCCCTTACTATGCCTGTAAGCGTTAAAAAGCTGATTGGGGCAAAATACATGCTGCTTCTGATTACAATGGGAGTGGGAACAGCCGTAAGTATATTGTTCAATTTGCTGATTCCCCTGCTGAAGGGCGGAGCGGTTAGCAGGATAGAGTGGGAGGCATTTCTTGTTGTGCCTGCAGTGTATCTGGCAATTAATGCCTTTACGCTTCCCGCAGTGTTTAAGATGGGCGCGGAGAAAGGAAGATACGCTTACTTAATAGTGATGATGGCATTTGGCTTTGGAATCATAGGAGGAATAAAAATTTTTAATCTTCCCCCAAGTTTTTTTAACAAAATAGAGGAAATGCCAGGGGCAGTACTTGGGGCTGTAGTGGGAGGTGCCAGCATGGCGCTTTTGGCGGCATCCTATCTGGTATCTGTGAAAATGGTTGGAAAAAAAGAATGGTAACCTTAAGGAAACCACGCCACCGGGTACGCCGGCGGGTGGGGGAAGTTTAAGCGATGGAGAGAAAACGGCACACTGTTCCCAGTGTGCCGGCAATCCTCAGGACCCTGCCGACTGATAACGTTTCAGGCCAAACCGGAAAAAAAGGCTGGAAGGGATCAGGAACAGCAGGGCCTCCAGCGGCGCTGCCATATACCAGATACCTTTTTCCCTGTCCAGCAGATACAGAAGAGGATAATACTGAATCAGCGCCAGGGGGACCGCAAAGGTAAGGATTCTTAGGACAGTGTTCCCATACACGGAAAAAGGATATTTTCCAAATTCACGCATCCCATAAGTAAGGATATTCAGAAAATCAAGGGACTGGATGGTAAAAAAGGCCACTGATGCCACCAGCAGGAACAGGCAGAAAAATACTGCACTGCCGCAGGTAATCATCAGCGCGAGGACCAACGCTTTATTTAACGTCCACGCCACCCCGCTGGCAGGAATGGCAATAAACAAGACTACTGCCGCCTGTACTAAAAGCCCTAAGCGGGAAAAATCCATATTGGGCATAATAACCTGCCAGATGATGCTCCTTGGCCTTACCAGGACACGGTCCAGGCTTCCCGACCGCAGCAGCCCTGGAAAACCCATCAGGCCGCCGCCAATCATTTCCCCTATGGAAAAGGACATCATGATAACAGAAAAGCATAAAAGTACCTGCCCGTAGGTAAAATTGTCTACCCCGCTGATCCGTTGAAAAAGAAACTGTATCCCGAAAAAAGAGGCAAATGCTGTGAGGAACTGACCGGTGATGGTGAGAAAGAAAGACGCCTTGTACTGCATCTGGCTCTTTAAATTTATTAAAAAATAATTCCAATATAATCTCATATGGATCTCTATTCCTTTCAATAGGTGGGAATTCCCCACAAAAACAATGCTGCCATCAGCCCCCAAATGACACAACTTTTTTGGAGGCCGCTCCCATAGCCGCCCTGCCTGCCCAAACCAGGGCAAACAGCCAGAAAACCTGAAGAATGATTCCCTTTGCGGCATCCCTGCCGTTGATATTCCCGCAGAAAATTTGCAGCGGCATATTCTGCATTGACCCAAAAGGAAGGAACGATGCCCAGCGCCTTAGCGTTTCCGGGAAAAAGGGCAGGGGGATGATCCCGCCGGAAAAGAAGGAAGTGACGGCGGTAACAATAATCCTGATGCCCCTGTGGGAGATGAAGTAAAAAAGCGAAACATACATCAGCATAGCGATTGCCACCGTCACCCCAAAGGCAAGCAATGCCGAGAAGAAAAATAAACATACCTGTTCCGGGGAAGATGGGAGGGATAACCCATAGGGCTTTGGCAGTATGGCACCCAAAGCCAGTACCGGTATGCAGTTTACAAGCGCAAAGGAAATGCGGTTGGAAGCGGACTGGCAGAACCATCTTCCGTAAAGCCCTACCGGGCGGGCAAGGTCATATACCACTTCCCCGGTTTGGATGGCGGAATATATTTCCCCGTCCCCAAAGACTACAATAAACAGTACAATAAGGGACTGCCGGGCCCATACATAGGAGACTGTGTGGGAAAGCGCCATGGGCAGCGCTTCCGGGTATGTGCGGTAAACTGCCAGATAACCCAGCACCTCCAGCAGCGCCCAGAGAAAGCCTTTTAAAATGGCTCCCAGGACCACTGCCCGGTACTGCATGTTATGGTTAAAACGGATACGGAACATGGAAAAATATACTTTAAATGCCGGCCTCATAAGTGATACTCCTTATACATTTTTGCCACCATTTCTTCTGAGGTAATGTCGGAAACTGAAACATCCAGAAGCTTTGTATTAGCGGCAAAATAGGCGATTGCCTCAGGCGTGGGCAGCTCTGACGGCTGGAAGCTCACAACCATATGCCCCTCCCCGGACTCTGCCAGTACCATCCCTTCTTTTAGAGTAGGTGGCGTCCCCTGATAGGCTATGGCCATTGTTTTTCGTTCCGATACCTGTTTTTTCAGGTCAGAGAGCTTACCGTCAAGGAGGATCCGTCCCTTGCCGATGAGTAAAATCCGCTCTGTCAGTGCCTCAATATCCTGCATATCATGGGTGGTCAGGACAATGGTCACCCCTTTTTCAGCGTTCAGGTTCCTGATGAATTTTCTTACGGCGATTTTGGATACAGCGTCCAGCCCTATGGTAGGCTCGTCCAGAAAAAGAACTTTGGGATTGTGCAATAGGGAAGCCGCTATTTCACACCGCATCCTCTGCCCCAGGCTTAGAGTCCTGACCGGAGTCTGGAGGATTTCTCCCAAGTCCAGAAGCTCTGTCAGTTCCCCTACATTTTTCCGGTAAGCCTTTTCCTCCACCCTGTATATATCCCGGATCAGGTCAAAACTGTCAATAACAGGGACGTCCCACCATAACTGGCTCCTCTGGCCAAAAACAACGCCAATCTCCCGCACATGGGCAATCCTTTCCTTATAGGGGATCCTTCCGTCTATCACACACTTCCCTGATTCCGGGGTAAGCACGCCGCACATGATTTTAATGGTAGTGCTTTTCCCCGCCCCGTTGGGGCCGATGTATCCAACCATTTCCCCGTCACGGATGGAAAAACTTACATCCTGCAGGGCATGGATGGTAGTATATTCCCGGGAAAAAAAGGCTTTCACCGCGTTCCCCATTCCCGCCTGCCGTTTCGCTACCCGGTAGGTTTTGTTTACTTTTGTAAATTCGATCATAGCTTTTCTTTTTCACTCCTTCCTGTTAATGATATTGGCAAATAACGCTGTAAAAGAAATTATAGCATTTTGCAAAAAAAAGAGTAGACTTGTATTTAACTTTGTGGTACTATTTATCATTAGGAATGGCAAAAATAAATTACTCTTTTACAAATTGATTTCTATGTAAATTCGTTATAACTTCATTGATTAAATCCCGTACAAAGAGACATCGCTGAAACAAATGCTACCGCTTTTCGCGGATCAGCTTATTGTAATAAAATCATAAACAGCCTGCAGGGCAATCCCTTAGCGGTATTTGGCCAGTGGACGCCAAACCTGGTTCCTTTGCCAGACGCCTGTGAAAGAAAGGAAATTTCATTGACGAACAAGGGGGAAAGCCAATATAATAGGGGGAAGAAAGGGCATACATAAGGATGGTTTGGCATCCGTTGTTAACATTTTATCCCTGACCATAGCAGATAACTGGAGAAATAGAATGGAAAATATTTATCATGTAAGGAAGTTTATTGGTGCCGGAAAGGAAATAAGGGTCAAAGTGCCAGGGTCAAAGAGCATTACCAACCGGGCGCTGCTGCTTGCGGCACTGTCAGATAAAAGATGTACCCTCCATGGCGTCCTATTCAGTGATGATTCCCGGGCTTTCCTGGACTGCCTTGAAAAGCTTGGGTTTGCATTGTCTGTCAATGAGCAGGCTGGGGAGGTTTCCCTGCAGGGAACGGGAGGGCGTATCCCCAATCCCCATGCGGAAGTCAATGTAAGGAGCGCCGGTACTGCAGCACGGTTTTTGACGGTGATGCTGGCTTTTGCGGGAGGGGAGTACCAGATGCAGGCATCCCCCCAGATGTGCAGGCGTCCCATGAAACCTCTTTTGGGGCTGCTGGAAAAGGCGGGGGTTTCTTTCCAATTTCAGGGGCAGACAGGGCATTTCCCCTTTTTTATGAAGTCAAAAGCCCCATCCCTGGGGGAAGTGGAAATTGATACGGGCATCAGCAGCCAGTTTGCCAGCGCTCTTTTGATGTCAGGCATTCTCCTGAGGGATGGGCTGAAAATTACTATGCTGGGAGACCGGGCGGAAGGAGCCTACATTAAAATGACCATAGCCATGATGAAGCAGTTTGGCATATCGGTGGAGCGGGAGGGAGGAAAATATCTGGTCCCTCCAAAGAAGGCTTTTGGGCTGGAAGAGTATCAGGTGGAGCCGGATGTTTCCGGTGCCGGCTATTTTTACGCAATGGCACCATTGCTTCAAACAGAGGTTATGGTTGAAAATGTGCATATGGATTCCCTTCAGGGGGATATTAAATTTTTAGAAGTTTTAAAGAATATGGGGTGCAGCATTACAGAAGAAGCGGCGGGGGTTGGGCTTTCAGGAAAAGGGCTTCAGGGGTATCCGGGAATGGAGGTTTCCATGAAAGATTTTTCCGACCAGACAATGACCATGGCGGTGCTTGCGCCTTTTGCCCAAAGCCCGACCCTGATCCGCAATATTGGGCATATCCGCTACCAGGAAACGGACAGAATATCCGCAATCCTCACGGAGCTTGGGCGGATGGGCATCAGCTGCCAGGAGGTTCCGGAGGCAGATGGCATCAGGATTTTTCCCGGGGAGATAAAGGAAGCGGAAGTGGAAACCTATGATGACCACAGAATGGCCATGGCGTTTACCCTGATTGGGATGAAAACAGGAAAAACAGCCATTAAAAATCCTGGCTGCTGCCGGAAAACCTTTGAGAATTACTTCCAGTTGATTGACAGCCTATATGGATAGCAGGCTGCAAAAATATTGCGGCTTCCTATATAGATACAGATAACAGGTAATACGAAGTGTTGGGGGGAGGAATTATGGAAGAAAAAGACAGAGAAATAAATGACCGGCAGGAGAGGGCTCTTCTGGTGGGTGTAGACCTGGGGACAGTGGGAGAAGATTTTGAGAAATCCATGGAAGAACTGGCAAGCCTGGCAGAGGCATGTTTTATGGAGCCGGTGGGCATGGTGTCCCAGAAGATGGAAAGCGTAAACCAGGGACTTTATATTGGTACAGGAAAGGTGAAGGAGGTAAAGGAGGCTGCCAATGCCCTGGAGGCGGATATACTCATCTTTGACGATGCCCTGACTCCTGCCCAGCTCCGCAACCTGCAAAAGGAGCTGGATATGCCTATTCTGGACAGGACCACACTGATCCTGGATATTTTTGAAACCCGTGCCAGGACCAGGGAAGCCAAATTGCAGGTGGAGTCTGCAAGGCTGAAATATCTTCTGCCAAGGCTGGTGGGGATGCACAAGGCGCTTACCAGGCAGGGCGGCACCAGCGGAAGCATGAGCAGCCGTGGGGCGGGAGAGAAAAAACTGGAGCTGGACAGAAGAAGGATTGAGAGCCGCATATCGGAGCTTTCCAAAGAGCTTCTGGAGGTTTCCAAAGAGCGCACAGTACAGCGGAAAAAACGGCTGGGCTCCGGTGTCCCTCTGGTGGCACTGGTAGGCTATACCAACGCCGGTAAGTCTACCATTATGAATGCAATGATAGACAGGTATGTAAAAGATAACGAGAAGAAGGTACTGGAAAAGGATATGCTTTTTGCCACCTTAGAAACTACAGTGCGCAGGATCAATACAGGGAATAATAAAGACTTCCTGCTTTCTGATACGGTAGGATTTATCCACAAGCTACCCCATGGGCTGGTGAAAGCCTTCCATTCTACATTGGAAGAAGTGGAAAACGCGGATTTGCTCCTTCATGTGGCGGACTGCTCCGACCCATATTGCAAGGAACATATGAAGACCACCCAGGAGACGCTGGCAGAGCTACATGCTGGCGAAATTCCAGTAATCACTGTGTATAATAAGGCGGATAAAAGCGGGGAAGAATTCCCCTACCCACAGATTGTGGGGGATAATAAAATTTACATTTCCGCCAAGGAGCCAGATTCCATTGCCCTTTTGGCAGATATGATACTGGAAAAGGTGTATTCGGATTTTGTTTCTGCGGAGTTTCTGATACCCTATGAAAAGGGAAATGTGGTTTCTTATTTTATGGAGCATGGACAGATCATCAGCCAAAAATACCAGGAAATGGGAACCCTGCTTTGCACCAAATGCCATAAAGCGGACAGGGATAAATACAGACAGTTTCTGGTATAAAGGGGATAAAAGGACGGAACAATGGGAAAAGAACGATTGAATAAATACCTGGCGTCATGCGGCGTCTGTTCCCGGAGGGAAGCGGACCGGCTCATTTTGGAAGGAAGGGTAACGGTTAACGGAAAGACGGCGGAGGTCGGGGAACAGGTAGACGGCAGGGATGAAATACTGGTAAACAGAAAACCAGTACAGGATAAAAATGAAAAGGTAGTATTGGCATATCATAAACCAACAGGGGTAACCTGTACGGAAAAGGACCGCTTTGCAGAAAAGAAGATTACGGATATGGTGAAATATCCAGTCCGCGTAACCTATGCTGGAAGGCTGGATAAAGAAGCCCATGGGCTGATACTGCTTACCAACGACGGGGAACTCATCGACGCCATGATGAGGGGCAGTGCGGGGCATGAAAAAGAATATATAGTAAAGGTCAAGGCAGGGCGTTACTGTAAGGAGATCACAGAGGATTTCCTTGCCAAAATGCGGGCAGGGGTTTACCTGCCGGAACTGGAAATTACCACCAAGCCCTGCAAAATTGAAAAGACAGGAAAGTTTTCTTTTAAAATCATACTGACCCAGGGGGTCAACAGACAGATCAGAAGAATGACAAGAGAATTGGGATACCATGTGGAAACCATCAAAAGGACCAGGGTGGTGAATATCCGCCTGGGAGATTTAAAACCGGGAGAGTACCGCCCGCTTAAGGGCGAGGAGCTCCACGAACTGTACCACATCTGTATGGGGCATTAAGAGGGCAGAAGCGGTACTGGAAATACAGCGTATGCCCGGATAGTACCCCAGAGAAATACTGGCAGCGAAGCGTGCAGTATTTTCTCTGCTGCTAAAGGGTACAGGGGAGGGCAGGAGCGGTACTGGAATAGGAGGAATTATGGAAGGCTATAAGGAGAAGTGTGAAAGGCTGGTAAAGCAGCTAAATGAGGCGTCTGAAGTTTATTACAGCGGCGGCGAAGAAATCATGTCAAATTATGAATGGGACGCTCTGTTTGACGAGCTATCTTCCCTGGAAGCGGAAACCGGGTATATCCTTCCTGACAGCCCAACCCAGAAGACCGGGGCGGAGGAGGGCGGCGGCGAAAGGGAACCCCATGAATTCCCAGCCCTTTCCCTGGCCAAGACCAAGCAGGTGGAAGAGCTGGTGAAATGGGCGGAGGATAAGCAGGTTTGGATTTCCTGGAAGCTGGACGGCCTGACATTGGTTTTAACTTATGACGGCGGCAGGCTTACAAGGATTCTCACAAGGGGGAACGGGACTACCGGAACCAACATTACCTATCTGAAAAACGCCATCAAAGGCTTTCCGCTGAAAATAAAATATCAGGGACATATGGTGGTCCGGGGGGAGGCTGCCATTTCCTATACAGACTTTGCCCTTATTAACGACACCATTGAAGACGATGATGAAAAATATGCCAATCCCCGGAACCTGGCATCAGGCACCTTGAGCCTGGACGATCCAGAAAAGGTAAAGGAAAGACGGGTGCATTTTAATGCCTTTACCCTGGTGTATATGGAGCAGGATATCAGATCCTGGGGGGAGAGGATGAAATATCTTGAAGAAGAAGGCTTCACGGTGGTGGAGCGGGAGAGGGCGGATGCAGGAAGCCTGCCAGAGGTTGTGGAGAGATGGACAAAAAAGGTGGAAAATGGACAGATGGACCTTCCTGTGGACGGCCTGGTCATCTGCTATGATGATACGGAGTATGCTGCCTCCGGCAGCGTTACCGGCCACCATGCGTCCAAGGCAGGTTATGCTTTTAAGTGGAAGGATGTGTCTGCACAGACAAAGCTTCTGTATGTGGAATGGTCCTGTGCGGCGTCTACAATATCCCCTGTAGCGGTCTTTGCGCCTGTACAGCTTGAAGGCACCACGGTATCTCGGGCCTCCCTGTGCAACCTCAGTGAAATGGAGCGGCTGGGCATAGGGAAGGAATGTGACATGGAGGTGATCAAAGCCAATAAAATCATCCCCAAGTGCATTAAAGCAACAAATGCCAGGGAAGAGATTGAAATTCCCAGAACATGCCCTGTCTGCGGGGCGGAAACCCAGATCCGCACCAGCCCCAGAAGCAATACCAGGACCCTGCACTGTACCAATCCCGGCTGCACGGCAAAGCACGGAAAGAAATTTACCCGGTTTGTGAGCAAAGCGGGCATGGACATTGACGGGCTTTCCATACAGACCATGCTGAAATTTATGAACCAGGGATTTTTAAAGGAATTTGCGGATATTTACCACTTGTGGGAGCATGAAGAATTTATAAAGCAAATGGAAGGATTTGGTGAAAAATCCTGTGAAAATATGATGCGTGCCATAGAAAAAAGCAGGAAGGTTAATCCTGTTAACTTTATCTATGCCCTGTGCATCCCTATGTTTGGCATAGATGCCGGGAAAAAAATCGTTATGGACGGAGGTTTCCAGGGATTTTTGGACCGGCTGGAACAAAAAAAGGGGTTTGAGGACATTGACGGCATCGGGCCCGAAAAATCAGGCTCCGCCCTTTCCTGGTATGAAGACGAAAAAAACCGTTCTTCCCTGGAGGCGCTTCTGAAAGAGGTTACCATAGAAAAGGTGGACATTAAACCAGCGGAAGGCGGCAAATGCCAGGGGCTTACCTTTGTGATTACCGGGGACGTCCGCCACTATAAAAACAGGGATGAATTTAAAGCCTATGTAGAGTCGGCAGGAGGGAAGGTCACTGGAAGCGTTACATCCAAGACAAACTATCTGGTAAATAACGATGCGGCATCTGGTTCGGCTAAAAACAAAAAAGCCAGGGAACTGGGAATCCCTATTCTCACAGAAGAAGAATTTGTAAGCCGTTTCGGGGCGTAAAAGGTATGGGAGTATGAACAAAAAGGAAAGGGAACGATAGAATTATGCCTATTAAAGTACAAAGCGATTTGCCCGCAAAAGAAATACTGGAAAATGAAAATATATTTGTAATGGACGAATATCGTGCGCTGCATCAGAATATCCGTTCATTGCAGATTTGTATTTTAAACCTGATGCCTGTAAAACAGGACACGGAGCTGCAGCTTGCCCGTGTCCTGTCAAATACCCCCCTGCAGATAGATGTGTCCTTTATGAAAATGAACAGCCACGTTTCACTGAATACGCCGATTCAGCATCTGAACAGGTTTTATAATACTTTTGATGAACTGAAGGGGAAAAAGTTTGACGGGCTGATTATCACTGGGGCACCAGTGGAACAGATTCCCTTTGACCAGGTAGATTACTGGCCGGAGCTTTGTGAAATTATGGAGTGGACGAAAACCCATGTCACCTCCACCTTACATATCTGCTGGGGGGCACAGGCCGGGCTTTACCATCACTTTGGGCTGAAAAAGGTGCTTTTACCCCAAAAGCTGTTCGGCGTTTTTGGGCATAAGGTAATGAACAGGAGGATTCCTCTGGTAAGGGGGTTTGACGATTATTTCATGATACCCCACAGCAGGCATACGGCGGTGGCAGCAGAGGATATTCATAACTGCAGGGAACTGACTGTCCTGGCGGAGTCGGAGGAAGCGGGAGTGCTTCTTTGCATGACTGAGGGAGGAAAACAGATTTTCGTAATGGGGCATCCGGAATATGACAGGTATACGCTCCATAATGAGTATATGCGCGATAAGAATAAAGGATTGCCTATACAGCCCCCGAAGAACTATTATCCCGAGGATGATGATGCCAAACGGCCAGCGCTTCAGTGGCGGTCGCATAGCAATAATTTGTATTCTAACTGGCTGAATTATTACGTATATCAGGTAACGCCTTATGAACTGTAGGAGGTGGCGGGAAAGCCTTGTAGCAGAATCCGTGTAAAAAGACTAAACCACCCGATAGGTTGTAATCCTGTTGGGTGGTATCTGGAAGTGATATATTCTTTCACTACATAGTATAATTCATCTTCAAGGCTGTAACAGCTCTTGACGGTGAGGGTGGTTGTCACAAAAATGTCCGAGGTATTTTAAAGCTCTACAGAAAAACAGGCGGTTATTCCATTGCCCCGATTTGCCCAACAAGAGATTGCTTTTTCAAATTTCCAGTTGTATAAGAAATCAGCCAGTCGCGGAAATGAATAATAAAGGTATGGATTCATCGTTTTTACAACTACCTGTACGGCTAGGAAGCCAAGCCTATTTCCCAAAATCAATATTACAAGCGTAGCAAAAACTGTAAAAATTAACCCCTTATAACACAGTATTTTGATAAGATGTTTTTACTTAGACTAACCGCCTGTAACATTCCAACTTCCTGCCTTTGGGATATTGAAAGGTTGGTTAAAGAAAAGTACACAACAATGTCATCCACTATCAACAATACCCCGAAAGAAAGTTCTTTGGTTTTATGAAAATGTGATGGGCATGGCGTTTTAAGAAAACGGAAGTGTTTTTGTATAAATAGGGTATGCGTCAAAAGAAAGGAATATAAGGGAAAAATGGAAGTTAAGATGGAAAATCAGGCAGTAACGAATACATCATGGGAAGAATTAAGCATATCCAATGATTTCCTGTTTGGGAAAGTAATGCAGGAAGCGGAGCTTTGTAAGGAACTGCTTCAAAGAATCCTCCCAGATTTGGAGATAGGTCATATAGAATATCCTGAACTGCAAAAGGGCATAAGGCCGGATGCTGATGCGAAAAGCATCAGGCTGGACGTATATGTAAAGGATGGAAGGGGCACGGTTTACGATGTGGAAATGCAGGTCACAGATACAAAGGAGCTTCCGAAAAGGACAAGGTATTACCAGAGCCTGATTGATTTGCAATTGATAGATAAAGGGCGGACATATAAGCAACTGAAGCCGTGCTATATTATTTTTATCTGCCCTTTTGACATGTTTGGAAAGGGGAGGCATATCTATACTTTTACGAACATCTGCGAAGAAGATACCAGCATCAGGTTAGAAGACGGAACGGCAAAAATATTTTTAAATGCGGACAGCCAGATGGATGATGTAAGCAGGGAATTGCGGGCGTTTTTAGATTATGTGGCAGGAGAGAAGCCCGATGATGCATTTGTGGAAAAACTGGAAAAGGCAGTAAAGAAGGCAAAAAGAAACAGACAATGGAGGCATGAGTATATGACACTGTTAATGCGCGACCAGGAGAATATGGAAAGAGGAAAAAAAGTCGGGGAAGAAATGATGCTGATGCTGATTCAAAAGCTGGTGGATGATAATCGGTTTGATGATATATCCAAAATCAGGGATGATCAGGAATATCGCCAGAGTCTGTATAAAGAATACGGAATATTTATTTAGTGGATTGAAAATACCTGCAAAGAAGATAAAAATATTTTGCTGAGAGTAAAGATATTTAATGTAGATGGGAAAATGGATCACTAGCAGGGAACTAAAAGCATAAAGAGATTGGAAGAGGCCGTAAAAGAGGCTGAAAAGCTGTTGGCCCCAAATATCCTGTACCCAATCCATAGACCATGAAAAGGGAAGATACCTTGTTATGCCTTTTACCATTTAGAATTGATAAATACTTTATCGACTTTTCTATATTTTATATTTATACTACTAATAGCATTTATTATTTACAATTTTAAAGGAGTGTTTACTATGAAAAAAATTCTACTGTTTTTTGTCTTATCCATTTTTATATTATCAGGCTGTGGGAAGCAAAACAATATTTCAAATCCTTACGAAATCAAAGCCGGTTCTAAGATTTTATCTATCCATGATGATAAAACAAAGTTTGAAGAAAATGGCTTCAAAACATTTAATAGTGGAATCAGTCTATCTGATGATAATGATTTAACTGGATTTATAAGCTGCAAGGATAATTGTATTCTTATTGATAATAATGTAGTCTCTGTGATAACCATATATGACGAAAGTGTTATAACACATAAATCAATATCTCCAGGTGATGATAGTAGCAAAATTGAAGACGCTTTTGAATACAATAACAAGTTCGAATATAGTGACACACAATGTTCTTATAGCATTTTCTTTGATAAAAATGGAAAAGAACTAAAAGAGGAAAATATAGAAGCTGAAAAAGCTTATTCAATATCCTACGAGGTAAACAATTCTAAAATAGAAAGTATTAGAATTGGTATAGAATAAAAAATTGATGGTGGAAAAGATTTATTCTTTTCTGCCATATTTTTTACAATTAGCCGGCTCGCCGAGCGTGACGGCGTTTGTCACGGAATCTAAAGCTCCATACAGGTTTCTTATGTAATCAGGATGCTTTATTCATCCTGATTTTTTTGGAGTATCGGATATCCATTGTCTTGGCTATCAGTAATAATAGAGTTAAGATGTTGTTTTTTGGAAGTTTCTTTTCTGTCATTGATGATGCCAGCTTCCCACGTCCCTTCTGGAATCGTATGAATACTCTTATTTTTATCAGTCGCCTTCATTGTACCCTCCTAAATTTTTATAGAAGTAGTATAACCCCAAAATAAGAAAATATTAGCTCGCCTATAAGCCCAATAATCTAAAAAAGGCGTTTAAATGGACAGATGGTTTTCCGGCCTTTATGCTGTGGATGTGCACTCAGAGCCGGCAATGCTTGTAAAAATTGTAAATACTGATATAATAAAGAAAGAGACAGAGGGAATTGGCTTTAATGGAAAGCCAGCCATTTGATAATGTAATGGGGAAAAACAATGGATTTTATCCAGATAAACGATAACGCCCCTGGGGAATAGAGGCAGGAATAGTAAAGGGAAAGCAGGCGGTTTGAAATGATTGAATTAAGAGGAAAATATAATGAAGCCAAAATTTTTACTGATGTAGTGGATGAAGCGTCTATTTCGCAGGTGATGCTATTGCTCAACCAGGAGTTTGTATCTGGCAGTAGGATAAGGCTGATGCCGGATATTCATGCTGGTGCCGGATGTACAGTGGGGACAACCATGACTATTACAGATAAGATCGTTCCCAATCTGGTTGGCGTGGATATCGGCTGCGGCATGGAAACTGTCAAAATCAAAGAAACCCATATAGAACTGCAAAAGCTGGATAAGCTGATTTATGAGAAAATACCTTCCGGTTTTTGCATAAGGGAGAAAACTCACAGATATTTTGAACAGGCCAATTTAGAAGAGTTGTTCTGCTACCGGTACATAGACCAAAAGAGAGCAGAAAAAAGTCTGGGCACCTTAGGGGGCGGGAACCATTTTATAGAGGCCAATAAAGACGGGCAGGGGAATATTTATATTGTTGTCCATTCCGGCAGCCGCCATTTGGGGCTGGAAGTAGCCAATTATTATCAGGAAGAAGGTTATAAGTCATTAAATGGCTCTACCCAAAAGGATATTGAGAGCCTGGTCAAAGATTTGAAATCCCAGGGAAGGGAACGGGAAATCCAAAAGAGTATTTCTGCTTTGAAAAATACCAAAAGGACCAGTATCCCACGGCAGTTAGCATATGTGTCCGGCGGGCTTTTTGATGACTATATCCATGATATGAAAATCATCCAGAAATACGCAGAACTAAACCGCAAGGCGATGGTGGATGAAATTGAGAAGGGAATGAAGCTCCATATCACAGAGCAATTTACCACTATCCATAATTATATAGATACAGAAGCCATGGTTTTAAGGAAAGGCGCTGTATCTGCCCGGAGAGGAGAAAAACTGCTCATTCCGATTAATATGCGGGATGGTTCCCTGGTTTGCATGGGAAAGGGGAATGATGACTGGAATCAGTCAGCGCCCCATGGGGCAGGGCGGCTGATGAGCCGGTCAAAGGCGAAAGAGTCCTTTACCGTGTCAGAATTCCAAAAGCAGATGGACGGTATTTATACAACATCTGTGAGCAGGGATACCTTAGATGAGTGCCCCATGGCGTATAAGGGCATGGATGACATTGTAAATAACATTAGTGATACTGCTGAAATTATTCAGATCATAAAGCCCATATATAATTTTAAAGCAGGCGGTGAATGAATCTGGTAATTCAGTTAATTGTGCATAAAAGTGAGGAAGTTGAAATGGAGAAAAAGAAAATTGTCAGAAATATGGTTATTGTAATCGTTGGCATAGTAGCCTTAGGCGTTTATTATTATGTGACGATCCCGGCAATCAATATTCATTCCACGGGAACCTGGGGGGCGCTGCTGTTTTTGGTAGCGTTGCTGCTTCTGCTTTCTGTGGCCAGGCAGATGAAGGGGAAACGGCCCAATATGGTGGAAGGGGTAAATGTTTTCCGCTTCCAGATAAAGGAGTGCAGCCTTCTTACCAAAGCCCTGGGGATTTTGCTGGGGGCATTGTGCCTGGTATATGTGGCAGGTTCCCTGCTCTCATCCCCGTTTTTTAACGCGGCCAAGTACCAGGGGCTCCTTACTGCTACGGAAAGGGAGTTTACCGACGACATTAAGGAAGTGGACTACAAGACAATCCCCCTTTTGGATAAGGATTCGGCTGCCCTTCTGGGAAACCGGAAAATGGGAAGCATGGTAGATATGGTTTCCCAGTTTGAAGTATCCAATGACTATACCCAGATTAATTATCAGGGTAAGCCTGTGCGGGTAACCCCTTTAACATATGCAAGCCCAATTAAATGGCTTACAAACCAGGGGGAGGGCATCCCGGCATATATTTTGATTGATATGACGACCCAGAATACAGAGTGTGTGAAGCTTGCACAGGGAATCCGGTATTCCAAAGGGGAATATTTTAACAGGAACCTTTACAGGCATTTGCGTTTCCGGTATCCTACCTATATATTTGACGAACAGATCTTTTTTGAGATTGACGAGGAGGGCACGCCCTATTGGGTCTGCCCGGTAAAGAAGTTTAATATTGGGCTGTTCGGCGGGCAGACAGTTGGGAGGGTAGTGCTGTGCAATGCCCAGACCGGGGAGTGCGTTGACTACCCGGTGGAAGATGTGCCTTCCTGGGTGGATAAGGTTTATTCTGCGGACCTGCTGATTGACCTATATGATTATTCAGGAATTTTGAAGCATGGCTTCTGGAATTCCCTGTTAGGGCAGAAGGACTGCCTGCAGTCTACCAACGGTTATAATTACATTGCCTTAGAGGATGATGTGTGGGTGTACACAGGGGTTACCAGTGTCAGCGGCGACCAATCCAACGTAGGGTTTGTGTTGATGAACCAGCGCACCATGGAGACACGTTCCTACAAGGTGGAAGGTGCTATTGAGGATTCCGCTATGTCCTCTGCGGAGGGGCAGGTGCAGAATTTAGGATACCGCTCCACCTTCCCGCTGCTTTTAAACATTGCCGATGAGCCCACATATTTTATGGCTCTTAAAGACGGGGCAGGGCTTGTGAAGAAATACGCTATGGTGAATGTACAGAAATACCAATGGGTGGCAATCGGCGATACCGTGCAGGAGTGTGAAAAGAATTATACATCCCTTCTGAGCACCAATGGCATTGTAAGCGGTTCCTCCAATCCGGGTAAGAGCGTGAAAGGGAAAATAGAGAGCATATCCCCTGTGGTTCTTGATGGAAATACCCATTATTATATCTGCCTGGAGAGGCAGGAGGAAATTTATGATATTGATATGTCCAGGGAGGAGCTGATACAGATCATCAAATACCAGCCCGGGGATACCATTACCATAGAGTACCTGGAGGGTTATGGGCTGAATGAGGTTATTGACATTTTACCATAATATAGGTAAAATTATTACTGGCGCCAGCCGTCTTGGGACGGGAAACAGGGAGCGCGGAAATGAGGAGAAAGATGGCAGTACCATACAATCATAGAGAAGTAGAGACAAAATGGCAGGAAATTTGGGATGCAGAGAGTGCGTTTAAAACTTCTGAGGACTATTCCAAACCCAAATATTACGCATTGGTAGAATTTCCTTACCCCTCAGGGCAGGGGCTTCATGTAGGGCATCCAAGGCCCTATACGGCGCTGGACATTGTTGCCAGAAAAAGAAGGATGCAGGGCTATAATGTCCTTTATCCCATGGGGTGGGACGCCTTTGGCCTCCCTACGGAAAATTATGCCATTCAAAACCATATCCATCCGAAAATTGTAACCAAAAACAATGTGGAACACTTTAAAGGGCAGCTCCATGCCCTGGGCTATTCCTTTGACTGGGACAGGGAAATTAATACCACGGACCCTAATTATTACCGGTGGACCCAGTGGATTTTCTTAAAGTTATTTAATGCAGGGCTGGCTTACAAAGCGGAAATGCCCATTAACTGGTGCACCTCCTGCAAGGTAGGCCTTGCCAATGAGGAAGTGGTAAACGGCGCCTGCGAGCGCTGCGGCAGTGAGGTGGTGCGCAGGGTGAAAAGCCAGTGGATGCTGAAGATTACGGAATATGCGGACAAGCTGTTAGAGGGGCTTGAGGGTGTGGATTACGTGGAGCGGGTGAAGGTTTCCCAGAAGAACTGGATTGGGAAGTCCACCGGCGCGGAAGTGGATTTTATCTTAAAGGATAAAGAGGACAAAATGACGGTTTATACCACCAGGCCGGACACCTTGTTTGGCGTTACCTACATGGTTATGAGCCCGGAGCATCCTTTTATTGATAAATACAGGGAAGATATTGCCAACTGGGAGGAAGTGGTGGCTTACCGTGAGATGGCTGCCAGAAAATCCGATTTTGAGCGCACGGAGCTGGCCAAGGACAAGACCGGTGTTATGCTAAACGGGCTTTCCGCCATCAACCCTGTAAACGGCAAGGAAATTCCCGTCTGGATTTCCGATTATGTGCTGATGTCCTACGGTACCGGGGCAATTATGGCAGTACCAGCCCACGATGAGCGCGACTGGGAGTTTGCAAAGAAATTCCATATGCCCATTGTTGAAGTGGTGGCAGGCAGCCCGGTGGATGTGAACGAAGCAGTGTTTTCTGATGTGGCTACAGGGACATTGGTAAATTCAGAGTTTTTAAATGGGCTTTCTGTAGGGGATGCCAAGAAAAAAATAACAGAATTTTTGGGGCAAAAGGGAATTGGGCGCCCAAAGACCAATTTCAAGCTCCGTGACTGGGTATTTTCCAGGCAGCGTTATTGGGGGGAGCCGATCCCTATTGTGAAATGTGAAAAGTGCGGATATGTAGCCCTGCCAGAGAGTGAACTTCCTCTGGAACTCCCGGAGGTGGAAAGCTATATCCCCACAGATAACGGGGAATCCCCCCTTGCGGCAATGACCGGCTGGGTGAACACTACCTGCCCTCATTGCGGAGGCCCTGCCCAGCGGGAAACAGATACCATGCCCCAGTGGGCAGGTTCCTCCTGGTATTTCCTGCGCTATACAGACCCGAAAAACGACAAGGCGCTGGCAAGTAAGGAAGCGCTGGCATACTGGATGCCTGTTGACTGGTACAATGGCGGCATGGAGCATACCACTTTGCATCTTCTTTATTCCCGGTTCTGGCACAGATTTCTCTATGATGAGAAGGTGGTTCCCTGCCAGGAGCCGTACAAAAAGCGCACGTCGCACGGCATGATTCTCGGGGAAAACGGAGAGAAGATGTCAAAATCCAGGGGGAATGTCGTAAATCCGGACGATATTGTCCGCGAATACGGCGCGGATACACTGCGCACCTATGAAATGTTTATCGGTGCTTTCGATTTAAGCGCGTCGTGGTCGGAGGATGGCGTCAAGGGATGCCGGCGCTTCCTGGAGCGTATCTGGAAGCTTCAGGATATTCTGACGCAGGAGGATGCGTACTCGAAAGATCTTGAGACGAAAATGCACCAGACGATCAAAAAGGTCAGCAGCGATTATGAGAATCTCAAATACAACACGGCGATCGCCGCGATGATGACACTGTTAAACGATTTTACAAAGAAAAATGCCATCACGCAGGCCGAATACCGGACGCTGCTCGTGCTGTTAAATCCGGTCGCGCCGCATATCACCGAGGAGATCTGGCAGAATATCGGTGCACAGGGGAGAGTCTGGCAGCAGACCTGGCCGGAATATGACGAGGCGAAGACGGTGGAGGACACGGTGGAGATCGCAGTGCAGATCAACGGGAAGATCCGGGCGACCCTTGCGATCGGCAGAAATGACGCGAAGGAATCTGTGATCGCGCAGGCGAAAGAAGCGGTCGCGGATAAGCTGACCGGAACGGTTATAAAGGAGATTTACGTGCCGGGAAGGCTTGTGAATCTTGTTCAGAAATAAGTCCGGGGTCTGTGATGCACATTTTACTCGTGGAAGATGATGCGATGATCGTGGAGACACTGTCGGATTTTCTCAGGCGGGAGGGTTTTTTTGTGACGGCGGTGGACGGACAGAAGGAGGCGCTTTCGTTTGTGGAGGAAAAAGACTGCGATCTGGTACTTCTGGATGTCACACTGCGGGAGGGAAACGGCTACGCCGTCTGCAGGGGGATCCGGGAGCTGAGGGATATTCCCGTGATTTTTCTGACAGCCTCCGCGGATGAATTCAGCGTGGTGACGGGGCTTGACATCGGCGCCGATGATTATATCAGCAAACCGTTCCGCCCGAGGGAGCTTTTGTCGCGGATGAAGAGCGTGCTCCGGCGTTATGGAAAGTCGCAGTCTGTGCTCCGGCTGGGAGATCTCGTCATCGATACGGCGAGGGGGATTGTGGAGAAGGGCGGGGAGGAGCTGTACCTGTCGGCGCTGGAGTACCGCCTGCTTCTCCTGTTCGCCTCCCACCCGGGGAAAGTATTTACCAGAAAACAGCTTCTCGGCGAGATCTGGGACATGGCGGGAGAATTTGTCAATGATAATACACTGACGGTGTATATCAAACGTCTGCGGGAAAAAATCGGAGACGATCCGCAGAATCCCGCGGTGATTAAGACTGTGCGGGGACGCGGATATTTTGTTTCTTAAGCAAAAATATTTCATCCGGATGCGCGTCCCTCTGACGGACAGTGCACAGGGGCGCCGGTATCCGGTATCGCGGGAGAGACTTTCCGGGAGCGGGGCGTTCCGGGAAGCAATCCGGGGAACCAGGCGGGGGCGTTCCGGGAGCGGGGCGGAGGCTTTCCGGGGAACTAAGCCTGGAGCATTCCGGGAGCGGGGGCGGAGGCTTTCCGGGGAACTAAGCCTGGAGCATTCCGGGAGCTGGGGCGGAGGCTTTCCGGGGAACTAAGCAGGAGGCTTTCCGGGGAACTAAGCAGGAGGCTTTCCCTGCCGGGCGCAGGAAGGAGATGATTGTATGAAAACGGGATACGCATATACCATAACAGAATACCTTCGCAATCCGGAAGTCAGAAAGCAGCTGATATGGATGACGGGTTCCGGCGCCGTCTGTATTTTCTTATGTGCTGCCTTTGTTCCTGTTTCTGTGATTCCTGTGCTTCTGATGTGGGGGAGCATGGGAATTTTTCATTTTTCGGTATCCTGGTCGCGCTACCGGAGGATTGCGCAGACAGCGGGGAAGATCGACCGGATTCTTCACAGGGAAGAAGCGATTCTGATTGAGAAAATGGAGGAGGGAGAACTGTCCATTCTGGAGGATGAAATCAATAAAATGCTGGTGCGCCTCAGGGAGCAGAATCTGGAACTTCAGCGGGAAAAAACGTATTTGTCAGACTCCCTGACCGATCTCTCCCACCAGCTGCGGACGCCGCTCACCTCGATGAATCTTCTGCTATCCATGCTCGGGGAGGAGAATCTTTCCTGCGAAAAACAGTTTGAATATCTGGGGAAACTGAAAAGACTCTCTGGAAGAGTGGAATGGCTGATTGATGTGCTGTTAAAAATCTCCAGACTGGAGGCGGATGCCGTTGTCTTTAAAAAGCAGCCGTGCAGCGTGGCCGCACTGGTGGAGCGGGCGGTCCTGCCGCTCGGAATCCCGATGGAATTAAAGGAGCTGGAATTCTGCGTGGACATTCCGGAAGGGCTTACGGTAAACTGTGATCCGGGGTGGACCGGGGAGGCTGTGGCAAATATTTTAAAAAACTGTGCGGAGCACACGCCGCACGGCGGAAAACTCACGGTTCGCGGTGAACAGAATGCGCTCTACACCGCGCTTGTCATATCTGATAACGGGGAGGGGATTGCGAGGGAGGATCTGCCGCATCTTTTTGAACGATTTTATAAAGGGAAAAACAGCGGGATGGAGAGCGCGGGCATCGGACTGGCGCTGGCGGAGCGGATCGTCTCGCGGCAGAACGGTATGCTGAGGGCGGGAAACGGAAAGAACGGCGGGGCGGAATTTGTGATCAGGCTGTACCGTTCATAGAAGGAAACTGCCCGGCGGCGCCGGAGGCGCGGCGTGAATTCCGGCCGGGGATCAGCCGGGGACGGTGACAGAACTGTCACCGGAAAGTCACTGTAAACTCATCCTGCACTGCTACAATGAAATCATACAACAGACAGGAGGTACAGGATGATTAAAGCAGAACATATCAGCAAAGTATACGGGAAAGGGGCTGGCGCGGTCAGGGCGCTTGACGACGTATCCTTTTCCGTGGAAAAGGGCGAATTTATCGCGGTCACGGGTCCGTCGGGGTCCGGAAAATCGACACTTCTGCATATTCTGGGCGGAGTGGATGTGCCGACGGGCGGAAGAGTGTATGTCAACGGGATTGACGTCTACGCGCAGAAGGAAGAGAAGCTTGCGATTTTCCGCAGGCGCCAGGTCGGACTGATTTACCAGTTTTATAATCTGGTTCCGGTGCTGGATGTCGTGGAGAATATCACGCTGCCGGTTCTGATGGACCGGCGAAGTGTCAATGAAGAGCGCCTTCTGGAGCTCCTTGAGCTTCTTGGGCTTACAGGGCGCGAGAAGCATCTGCCGAACCAGCTTTCAGGCGGCCAGCAGCAGCGTGTCTCCATCGGGAGGGCTCTGATGAATGCCCCGGCCGTCGTTCTCGCGGATGAGCCGACCGGAAATCTCGATTCAAAGAACAGCCGGGAGATTATGGGACTGCTGCGCGCTTCCAACGAGAAATATAAGCAGACCCTGATTGTGATTACACACGATGAGGAGATCGCGCTGCAGGCGAAGCGGCTGATCCGGATTGAGGATGGAAAAATCGTCAGGGATGAGGTGATCCGCTCATGAATATTTTTCATCGTTTTGCAGTCAGAAGCCTTAAGGCAAACCGGTCCCGCACGCTTATCACGGTGATCGGGATTGTGTTATCCGCCGCGATGTTCACGGCGGTGACGACGATAGTCGTTTCGGTCCGGGGGTATGGTATCGCGTATGAGGAAGCCGTGCTGGGGGACTGGCATGTGAAAGTGCAGGGGGTGAATTCAGAGGAACTGTCCGGGCTGCGTGCCGACGGGCGGGTGGAGCGGGTATATGAACTGCAGACCACCGGCTATGCATATCTGGACGGGCTGGAGAATCTCTTTAAACCATATCTGTGTCTTCAGGAGATGAGTGCGGATTTTGCCGCGCATATGCCGGTGTGTCTGACGGAGGGGCGTCTGCCGGAAAATGAGTATGAGGTGCTGATTCCGGGCCATGTGCGCGACGGCGGCGTGGAGATTGAAAATGGCGCCCGGCTGGAGCTTGCCGCCGGATATCGCAGGGGGGAGGACGGGGAAGCCCTGTGGCAGAATACGCCGCTCTGCCATGAGGAGAAAACCGGGGAAAACCTGGGTGAAGATCTGATCGTGAAAGAGCATCTTGAGGAACAGGAGGTCAGAACATATACGGTGGTCGGTTTTTACGACAGGCCGGAGTTTGAGGATTATACGTCGCCCGGGTATACCGTGCTCTCACTGACTTCAGGGGAGGTCCGGTCGGACTACTATGACGCATATGTTGTGATGAAGCATCCGAAGGATGCGACCGGCTTCCGGGAAGAAATCGCAAAGGAGGGACGTTTTCAGTCGTCATGTAACAACATGCTGCTGCGGTTTTACGGTTATTCGTCGCAGTCCGGCTTTCTTCTGCTGCTCTACGGGATGGGCGGTATCCTGATTTTTATTATTATTCTGGGTTCCGTGGCGCTGATATACAATGCATTTGCGATCTCCGTGAGTGAGCGCACGAAACAGTTCGGCCTGCTCTCGTCCATCGGTGCGACCAGAAAACAGATGAAACAGACCGTCTGCCACGAGGCGTTTGTGCTCTGCCTTGCAGGGATTCCGGCGGGTGTTCTCGCGGGCCTTGCCGGGATCGGTATTACATTATCCGCGCTTGCGGGTACTTTTGAATATCTGATCGGGAGCGGTCCGGAAGTGAAAATGAAGATGATTGTCTCACTGCCGGCGCTGGCGCTGGCGGCCGGAATCTGTATGACAACGGTTTTGTTTTCCGCGTATCTGCCCATGCGGCGTGCTCTTAAACTGTCCGCGATCGACGCCCTCCGGCAGAAGGACGATATCCGGCTGACAAAGGGCAGGCTGCGGATCCCGGGCTGGGTATACCGGCGTTTCGGGCTGGAGGGCATGGTTGCATTCCGGACCTTTCAGCGGAACCGGAAGCGTTATCGTGCGACGATTCTGTCGCTGGCCATGAGTATTCTGCTGTTTGTGTCGGTCGGAAGTTATTCCGAATATCTGTTTGGCAGTTTTCGTCTCGCCGCGAAGATGCGCGACTATGATATTGAAGTCTCTCTCTATGCGGATACGTACGATAAAATCACAGAACTTTCGGAAATGACACAGAGTGCAGGGGGGACGGAATACCTGCACGGGATCATCTACAATTATGTGATGCTGGCGCTGCCTCCTGAGATGCTGACGGAAGAGGCGGCTGCGTTCTACGAGGAAAGGGACGGTGTGGCATATGTGTCCGCGGTCGTCTGTTTTCCGGAGGATGCGGATTTTGAGAAAATAGCGGCAGAATGCGGCGCGTCCCGGGACAGCTTCCGGGATCCGGATCATCCGGAGGCCCTCCTGTTTAACAACATTCTGGAATGGATGGACGGGGAGGAGACAGAGATCGCCGTCTGCCAGTCATCCCCGCAGACCGTGAGCTGTATCAGTGGCCGGGAGGATGAGGAGGAGAGGAAAACGGAGCTTGCGATCGGGGCCGTGGTGGAAAATGAGGTTTCCGGTGATGCACAGCCTGCGGGCGGCAGCTTTCATTTTCCGGGCGGCAGAAATATGATCAGACTGCTGTATCCGGCATCTGTGACGGAGACGGTGATGGAACTTTTCCGTGAAAACAATCATACTGCCGTCGGGTACCGGCTGGAACAGCGTTTCCGCGCACAGGATCACGCGCAGGCCGCAGGACGGATGAGGGAACTCCTCAGAGATGAGGAAAACAGCTACAGCATCTATGATGTCGCGGCGGAAGAGAAGAACAGGCGTGATATCTACATTATGGTAAATGTGTTCTGTTTCGGATTTATCGCGCTGATATCCCTGATTGCGGCTGCGAATATCTTTAACACCATCTCCACCGGCATGAATCTGCGCAGACGGGAATTTGCCATGTTAAAATCGCTTGGCATGACGCAGAAAGAGTTTGTGCGGATGCTGAATCTGGAATGCCTGATTTACGGAACCCGTGGTCTGGTGCTGGGCTTTCTGTCGGCCGTTCCCTGCACGGCGGCGATGTATTATTTCAGCCATAATGCTTCGATGAAAGGGTTTTACCTGGCGTGGTCATACTTTGTGATCGCAGCCGGGTGCGTGTTTCTGGTAGTGTATCTGTCAATGTGGTACGGACAGAAAAGGGCGCAGAGCAATAATCTGATCGGAGTGCTGAGAGGAGACGGTGAGGAGGAACCGCGGGGATAAACAGCGGGATTTTTACGGAGAGAAAAAGGGATTTGAAAAGGGGAACGGGCTGTTATATAATGAGAGATATCATAAAATAACAGGGGGAGAGCGTTATGCAGATGAGACAAAGGACCTACAGTGGCGCCAGGGATGCCAGGGTGACGGAACGCGAGAGCAGGAACCGGAAGCTTGCGCGGGAGGCTGCGGCGGAGGGGATGGTTCTCCTGAAAAACGAGGGGATCCTGCCGCTTGGCAAAGGACAGAAAGCGGCGCTTTACGGAAACGGCGCCGTGCATCTGGTCAAGGGAGGTACCGGTTCCGGCGATGTGAACGAGCGGGAGGTCGTGACGATTGAGCAGGGGCTTCTGGATGCCGGAGTGGTACTGGTGAACAGGGAAGCGCTGCTGCGGGCCGTGGAGGAGTACACGGCGGAAAAGTGTGCGTGGAGGGACCGGGTTCTCGATAAAATGGGAAAAGGAAAGACCGGAAGCGACATGGGTTTTTTTGGAGTGCTCGCGGAAAATCCTTTCCGGGAACCGGAATGCAATGCGATAGTTCCGGAAGCGGTGACAGCTGCGGATGTGGTGATTTATGTGATCAGCCGTGTGGCCGGTGAGGGAAGGGACCGTTTCTGTGAGGCAGGAGATTATTATCTCAGTGAAAAAGAGGAGAGTGAGCTCTCGGAGCTGGCGCGATACTCTGAAAATATCGTGGTGCTGATCAACGCCGGAGGGCAGATAGATCTCACTGCGATTCTGGCGAACCGCAGTGTAAAAGGTCTGGTCAGTATCTCACAGGCAGGGATGGAGACGGGAAATGCGGTGGCGGATGTGCTGACCGGTGCGGTGACACCTTCGGGAAAGCTGACCGGT
>OFGA01000426.1_pt1 | contig 35840 bp, 32 predicted proteins | sample 1521471 | NCBI WGS metagenome assembly OFGA01 (sample SAMEA3504086, study PRJEB24116) | mouse gut metagenome | biome: mouse gut; feature: mouse-associated habitat; material: faeces | place: Denmark | collected 2011 | reverse complement strand
TACCCCGACCTGGACAAGGAGGTGGCCATCCTCCGCTCCAAGCTCCCCAATGTCAACGAGCACTTGGCCGTTCAAGTTGCCCAGGCGGTCCACGACCTCCGGGAGAACGAGGGCATCCTGAAAAAGCCCTCCATCGCCGAAACCATCGACTGGGTCTCCGCCCTGGAGGCCCTGGGCATCAGCGACCTCACCGAGGACGCCCGGGAGCGGACCCTGGGCTTCGTCCTCAAGAGCCGGGAGGACATGGAGGCCAGCGGCCACTGCGGCGCCTGCGGACACGACGGGCCATGAGAGAGGGCTTCTACCGGGAAAAAATGGCGGAGTTCGCCGCCCTGCTCCGGCATGAGGGGCTGACCGTGGGCCTCCGGGAGACGGAGGACATGTGCAGGATCCTCTCAGAGCTGGACCTCACGGACCGGGGGACGGTCTACGCCGTCCTCTCCTCCCTCTGCGCCAAGAGCCGGGAGGAGCAGGCCGTCTTCCGCCGGGCCTTCGACGGCTTCTTCGTCAGCGCGGAACAGCGGCAGGCACTCCGGGCCAGGCACGAGGCCGAGGCAAGAGAACTCGCCCAACGCCGCGCAGAGGCAGAGCGGGACCTGCAAGCCGGCGGCAATCCCATCCCCCTGCGGGAGGACCTCCAAGAAGTCTACGTCCGCATGGGCGAGGACAAGCGGGAACAGCTCCGGCAGATGCTGGAGAAGACCCGGGGCAACTTAGAGCGCAATCCCAAGCTCTACGGCAACTTCATCCGCTCCGTCTTCATGCGCTTCCTCCTGGAACAGCAGATGGCCATGGAGGACGCCGCCGTGGGGAGCGAGTCCCTGGACCCGGACTTGGCGCTCCTGTACCGGGACATCTCCCAGTTTCGGGAGACGGACATCCCCCGGGCCGCGGCCCTGGTCTCCGCCATTGCCCGTCAGCTGGACGCGGAGCTCAGCCGGGCCCGCCGGGGCGGCGGCCACAGCGGCAAGCTGGACTTCAAGCGCACCATCCGCCGGGGCCTGGAGACCGGCGGGACCTTCTACCGTCTCTCCTACCGCCCCAGGCGGCAGAAGCGGAAGCGGCTGGTACTGCTCTGCGACGTGTCTGGGTCCATGCTCCAGTTCTCCGAATTCGCCCTGCGCTTCCTCAAGTCTATGAGCGAGGTTTCGGAATCCTCCAAGACCTTCCTCTTCTCCGAGGAGCTCTGCCGGGTGAACCCCTTTGCCCTGCAAAATATGGACGCTTTCCGGGATTATGTGCGCTCCTCCGGCCTCTACGGGCGGGGCACGGACCTGGGACGGGCATTGGAGGACCTCTGCGCCCAGCGCCCCGGCGTCCTGGGCCCCTCGGTGACGCTGCTCATCCTCTCCGACACCAAGACCATCGACGTGCCCCGGGCCGCACGGGCCCTGCTGGAGGCCCGCAGGCAGGCGGGCAAGGTCCTTTGGCTCAACCCCATCCCCCAGAGGAAGTGGCCCTACGTCCGCAGCATCCAGACCATGTCCATGCTCTGCCAAATGGCCGCGTGCAGTACCCTGGAGGAGCTCTCCAGCACCTGCCGGAGGATCTTGCAGGGGTGAACGTTGAAAACGGATCTCCGTTGACCAGCCGTTCTCCATCTTGCCAACAGCCTCCGCCTGTGGTATACTGTAAGGGATACGAAAAGCAGGCGGTCTGCCGTCAATAAGGAGAGAAACCATGCACATCTACGAATCAGCGGAAAACTATCTGGAGGCCATCCTCATCATCCAGGAACGGCGGGGGAGCGTGCGCTCCATCGACATCGCCAACGAGTTGAACTTTTCCAAGCCCAGCGTCAGCGTGGCCATGAAAAAGCTTCGGGAAAACGGTTATATTGAAATGGACAGCGACGGCTACATCACTCTCCTGGAGAAAGGCAGAAAAATTGCCGAGAAAATCTATGAACGCCACACCTTCCTTACCGACTGGATCCGCTCTATGGGCATCGATGAAAAAACGGCCGCAGAGGATGCCTGCAGGATTGAGCATGTAATCAGCGCCGATACGTTTTCCGCTTTAAAGAAATATGTCAAAGAAAAATCACAGCCATACGGCTTGACCACCGGCTCTGCCGGTGGTTTGGATGAACCCCTCCGGGGCATTTTTCGGTACCGCCTATAGGCGGTGTCTAAGCAACCCCTTTTTCGGTGCTGCCTATAGGCAGTATTTCACTAACCTCTGGTACTTGGCTGCCTCTTAAAAGAGGCTCTTTATCCTTCTATTCTACTGCATTCCTCCTGCTCTTCGATGTACTTTTTGATTGTCTCTTCGTTCACTTGCCCAATCGTCTCGGCATAATATCCTCTTGCCCAAAAATGTCTGCCATACTTGTCCCTGTATTCTGGGTGTCGGTCAAATATCATCAGGGCACTCTTTCCTTTCAATTTTGACATCACTTCCGAGATACTCATCTTGGGCGGAATCGAAACATACAGATGTACATGGTTTGGACATACTCCGCCTTTTATCAATTTTACTCCTGTGATTTTACATACTGTGGACAATATCTCGCCAACCTCTTTCCCAATCTTCCCATACATTACTTTCCGGCGATATTTCGGAATAAAAACAATATGATACGTGCAATTATACTTGGTATGTGCTAAAATCTGATTATCCATTATGGATACCTCCTGCTATTGTTGATTAGGTTGCCTAGACCCAAATCTATGATAACATGGAGGTTTTATTTTTGGTACTTTAGGGATCGCTACTGCTCACTCTATTCTCCCCAGCTCTGCTGGGGGCTTAATGGACGTTCAGTTATTTTTTTGATAGAACTTTTTACTCTCAAGTTATAATATTTCAGAGGTAAAAAAGTCATGAAATACAATGAGCGAATAAGAGAAATAAGAGAAGATAATTCTTTAACACAACAAAAAATAGCTGACCGGCTACATATCGGACAACGTACTTATGCAGACTATGAAAGCGGAAAGACAAGAATCCCCGTTGACAGCCTTTTAATTCTTGCCAGATTTTACAATGTATCTATGGACTATATCACAGGTGCAAGCAACATCAAAACAGAATATCCGAAACAATAGGCAGCAGTCATTTACCATTTTGGAACTGCTGCCCTTTTCTTATTTCTTCCTTGCGGTTCTCGCTATGTATTTATCCATCCTGGTTATAGATTTCTTCAAATCCGTTTGCACAGCTTCTAAATAATATTTTGCACAGTTGACTACCAGACGCATTTCTTCCTTTTGTTCTCCGCTGCAATCATTTTCTAATAATTTCAAAATATAAAGCAAAGACTTCTGGTTATACTCTACTTCTAATAAATTCCTCATAATCGAATATAATTCTTTCATAATGAATATTCTCCTTTGCTGATCCCATTTTTCCACATGCTTTCACATCTTTTCAAGATTCTTCAACAGTTCGTCAACGCCTTTTTCCGATATGGCAATATAATATTTGTGTGTTACCTGACTGTTGCTATGCCCCATCTGATTACACAACAGATGTTCAGGTGTATTTAAAACTGCTAAATTTGTTCCGTATGTATGCCTAAGATAATGATATTTGAATGTAAAGCTGCATTTATCCTGTACTGTTCTCGAATGATATTTCATGGAATTAACCGTCTGTATTTTACCATTGGATAAAGTATTAACCAAATCAAGAGAAGAAATCATTTCCCCGTCCAAATCCTGTATCATAGTCTGATTCTGCTGACGCTGCTGTTCCAGTTCCTTTTTATCCTGTTCCATTTGTTTTAACAGATTCTTAAAATATCTCTTTAGCTTGCTGCACATATAGATTTTCCTTCTTGCATTTCTGGTTTTCAGAGATACCAGTTTAATCAGCCCGTTTTGATACTGCATCTGCCTGTCTATTGTTATAATGCCATTTTTAATATCAACATTAGACCACTTTAAGCCATAACATTCATTGATTCTCAATCCGCAATATTTTCCAAGCATATAAGCTGTTTCCGCATTTGTACCTTTAAAATAACTGTCTAACTGTTCCATCTGCTTTTCATCAAAATAAACTATGTCCAAATCATCATCTATCTTTAATTTTGGCATGTGAATCTTAGTGTCTTTATTAATACATAATTTATTATAAGAATCAACATCAATATAATTTCGTGAGTATGCCTGTCCAAATATCAGATAGAACATTTTCAAAAAGGATTCTGTATAAGAATACGCTCTGTTATCAACGTAATATAATTCTTCCAGATAATCTTGTATTTCCGCTACTGTAATATTATCAATATATCTTTTCCCGAACCGCTCTTTTAAATGATTGTTCCATAAAGAATCTTGTTTTTTGATTGTAGAATATGCTTTTCCGCTTCTTCCTTTTTCACAATATTCTGTATAAACTTCTTCAACCGTCTTTCTTACTGTTTTTCCCTGATGTGGCAGTAATGCTTTTGACTGTTCCTGTGCAATTGCAATTTCTCTGGCTTTTGCTGCCTGTTTCGCTGTTCTGAATGGTTTTCCCATTTCATTTCTTAACTTTTTTCCTTCTTTTCTTTTACCATTAATTACAATTGCATATCTATAACCATAAAATCCATTTTCTAATTGATAAACTCCGGCAAAACCTGTATCTGACATAAATAAAAACCTCCTTCAAGTGTACTTTTGTTGTACTTTCTTGCAGAAGGTTCTTTTATAGTTGTTGTTAAGTTGTACTAAGAAGTGTACTTTTGTTCCACTGTTATTCCTTATAAATACTGCAGTAGCCAAGAAAAGAACCTGGATGCAATCCATGATACAGTACACGAAATGGCACGCGACGAGGCTAGACATGGCAAGGCATTTGCTGGCTTATTAAAGAGATACTTTGGCTAAAATTTAAAAGGATTTTTTATGAAATCCGGCTCGGTTTTATAAGGATTTCTGAATGAAAAGAGGATGGACAGGCAGTGTCTGTCCTCTTTTTCGCTGTCCTTTTGTTGTCCCTTTACATTCAGGATGTTCTTACATCCATTATAAATTGTCCTTTTTAGAAGCTGTCCTTCTTTACGACTCTATCTTATCTCCATAATCCAGTATTTGCAAGCATTTCTTTTTATAACTTTACAACAGCTATAAGTAACTCAACTGCAAAAATCCATTATTTATTATACCCTTTCAACATTTTCCGACATTTATACTGCTGCTTGTATAATAATGATATTGCTCTATAATTACATGTCATTGTTCTGGTTCGTATCAATTTATTATTTGAATTTTTGCATAAACAGAAGTATAATAATCACATATATTTTATAAGTCAAATCTATGAACAGAGGATATTGCATTGAAATTTGAATGGGATGAAGATAAAAATCAGTTGAATTTAAAAAAGCATGGTATTGATTTTGAAACAGCAATGCTTGTTTTTAATGATTTACAACGCATTGAAATATACGATACAGAACACAGTATTTATGAAGACCGCTACAATACAATAGGATGGTAAATGATGTTCTATTTGTTGTTTATACAGAGCGTAAACAGAATATACGCCTAATTTCAGCAAGGCTTGCCAACAAAACAGCAAGGAGTATTTATTATGATACGGACAGTTCCTTTAGATAGAAACCAGAAGCCTGCAAAAGAGCAAATCAGGCAGATTGAAGAAGCTGCAAAGAAAGAGATTGTATATGATGAAGATTCTCCTGAACTTACCCCGGCAATGGAAAAAGCATTCCGGCTGGCAGCAAAAACCGTAACACATACAAAAAAACAATATATCATAAATACTATGATGCGTTATGAATAATAATTTAAAAAGGGCTGTCGCATTAAGAAAAATGATACAAGATATAGTTGGTATAAACCATTCTTCTATACTATATCTTGTATATATTTTGCTTAGTGCGACAGCCCCTTCTATTTTCTATAGTAATAAAATCTTTTGCAATTCTATTAGTCATTCAATACGGCGAAATTAAATCAGCCCGACAAATCGGAAATCATGCAAAAATATTCTCAACCAGATAAATCATAATCACCATAAGAAATGCCGCGGTAACCGCAGCACTTCTGCTTATGTACAAGCTGACTGCAAACATAAAAAGACCAGCCAGCGCAATTACCAGGGTGCCAAGCAGCACTGTCAGTCCAAGCAGTTCCAGAGGCGTAAACAGCTGCATTGTTTCATAGGAAAAAAAGAACAAAAGCCGGTGCGCCTGCGAACTGAAAAATAGAATTCTTTTTTACGAAACAGGCGGCCAATTTCTGTTTGAACGTATGCCTGCCGCTTTCTCACTAAATCAACACCTCCGTACCATTTTCCCCTGACCCAGTTTCCCTCTGTTCGTCCACGATAGTCTTTCCCTCCGCAAACACTGCTTTGGCTTTTTCTATATCCGGCTGCTGAAGTGTGGCTGTCATTGTGTGCAGATTCTCCATGCCTGCCTCCTCAGAAAATGGAAACGCGTATCTGGAAACATGCGTATTAAAGCAAAACGGCGAATGTGCCGTATCTGGAACAGCTGTGGTAAGGCTTCCCGGATAGCGTCTGTCCGGCTTTACGCACCTGTAAAACTGCTGATATTATCACGGGTCACCTTTTCATACGGCAGGTAAAAATATTTCCCATCCACAAGCCCTGTTTCTTCCAGGCCTTTTTGCAGGACAAGGGCTGCTGCCAGCTTTGCCATTGCAGCTGCCTGTCCTTCTTTATCGTTATATACAGTTGCTGCCAGCTTTGATTCTGCGACAGCTTCCAGGCCGGCATCTGTCCCGTCGATTCCAAAAAACACGGGAAGGGCCGTTTCTGTATAATTCAGCTTCTGGTAGGCATCGATTGCGCCCAGCGCCATGTCATCGTTATTGGCCAGAACCAGCTCAATCCGGTTCTGATGCTCGCTGATTATCTGCATCATGCGGTTTTGTGCCTGGGCGCGGTTCCAGTTTGCAATGCCGCAGCTGAGCTTTTCCAGTTCAATTCCGTTCTTTTTTAAGGTATCGACTGCGCTTTCGGTACGGATAATTGCATCCTGGTGTCCAGGCTCCCCTTCGAGCACCACATACTGGATTTTTCCATCCTTATTCCGGTCAATCTGGCTGTCTGCCTGTATGGCCTTTGCCGCCAGCTCTCCCTGCATCACGCCGGACTGCTGCGCGTCCGCTCCGACATAAAAAAGCCCTTCCCACTGCATCAGGTCTTCCGCTACAGGCTCCCGGTTAAAAAATATAATCGGCACCTGATGCTCCCTGGCCAGGTCAATGATTTCAGACGGGTCGGAACGGTCTGCCAGATTTACGCAGAGTACGTTGCAGCCCGCATCAATCAGTTCCTTTACCTGGTCATCCTGTGTGCGCTGCAGGCCTGCTGCATCCTTCGTGGTAACCGTCACTTCAAAATGTTTATTTTCCAGCTTATAAAGCTGCTCTTTCAGGCAGTCATTCAGCTCGCTTAAAAACGTATCGCTCTGGTTATAATATGCCACCCCGGCCTGTATTCTGTCTGGCGGCTCAGGCAGCGGCCTGCCACAGGCACAGAAAAACACCGCCAGGGCTGCGGCGGCAGCCATATGCCTGTTTTTCTTTTTCCTGCCGAATGCGCTGACCACTGCTGATTCAGCCCCTGTCCTGCCATCATGCATCTGTATTTCCTTTCCCGCAGCATGCCTGCTGTTGTACATGTTCTATCTCTAAATCCGGCCAGCCTGGCCGCATTTTACAGGCCGCCAGAAGCTTATTCCTGCTGGCTCATGGTAAAAAGAAGCTCCTGGTTTTCTTCGGAAAACAATTCTTCCCTGCGGATAACCGTATGGGAAACAAGGCTGCCTTTCATTTTATAATGGGAACGGCGCAGGCACTTTGCTGCTTCTGACAGGCTCTGGTAACCCATGCTGAATTCATCGGGAACTGCCAGGCATTCTACGTTTCCGGTGTCCAGATAATATACTGCTTCTGTAGAGCTTCCTATCCCGTACACAAGCGCCCCGTGCAGATTTCCGGCCGCAGCGCATTCCCCGGCCGCTGTCAGGCTGTCATCATCCAGCGCGATAACAATATCTGCTTCCGGCTTTTCTTCCAGCCGGTTTTTTCCATCGTGTGATACCGCACCGGCGAATGTCCAGCAGAAAATGGCTCCTGTATTTTGCAGTCCGTCTTCCAGTCCTTTTCTGCGGGCAGCAGCAGGCTCCGTTTCAGCTGTCTCCATAACAATTCCGAGCCTTTTTCCGGTGATGTTATGGTTAAAGTCCTTTAACAGTTCTTCGGCCAGCGTCTGCCCCATCGCATAATGGTCTGGCTGGACAACCGGCTGCGTGTATTCCTGCGGTCCGGCAGATGCTGCACCTTCCACAAACACGACTGGAACCTTTTTTCCTGCCTTTTTTATGGCAGCTTCCACGCCATCGCCCACAACCGGCTGTACAATGACCGCATCTGCCCCATACTTTATTTCCCGGTTAATAATCTCGATTTCTTCTTCCGGCGTCATCGTGCCGCCTGTGCCCGCAGCATACAGCTCGATGTTCTGGTCTGCTGCGGCCATTTTGAGCCCGTACTTAAATGCTGCCCAGCGGTTATCATCCGAATTCTGCACAATTACCGATACCTTGGGCAAATCTTCCCCGTTTCGTTCCAGAAACATCACAAAGGCAAGCACCGCCACCAGGACTGCCAGAACTGCTTCAAATGCAAAAAACCATTTCCTGCTGTTTTTCATATGCTATTCTTCCCTGCCAAATGCATGACCTTCCTCAAGGCTTTTCCTGTTTTCCTCTGTATAAGGCACAGCCGGTATGCACACAGATACTGCCGTTCCTTCATCCGGCTCGCTTTTTACATGCAGCCCGTATTCTTTTCCAAACAGTATCTGTATACGGTTATTGACATTCACAAGCCCGACGCCCGAGCCATGCTTGTGTACCCGGCTGCTGTCTGTCAGAATCATTTCTGCCACATCTTCGGGCATTCCGACTCCGTTATCCGCTACGGTAAGGATAACCATGCCGTCCTTCAAAATGCCGGACACTTTAATTTCCCCGCAGTCATCCATCCCGTTTACCCCGTAATGAATCGCATTTTCAAGCACCGGCTGCAAAACCAGCTTTACAATGCAGTAATCATATACATCCGGTTCGATATCAAAAACAATGGTAAATATATTTTTATAACGGATTTTCTGAATATTCATATAGCTTTTTGCATGCTGCAGCTCATCGCGGACGCTGATGACCGTTCTTCCTTTTGACAGGCTGATGCGGAACAGCTTTGCCAGCTCTGAAATCATAAACACAGCATCATCGTTGCGTTCCCCTTCCACCATCCACATAATGGAATCCAGCGCATTGTATAAAAAGTGCGGATTAATCTGGCTTTGCAGCGCGTCCAGCTCGCTTTTCCTTCTTTCATTCTGTTCCAGGACGATTTTATGCATCAGCATGTCAATCTGTTCATAAGAACGCTGGATGGAGCTGCCCAGATGCCGGATTTCCATGGAACCTCCAATATAAATTTCCGGCTTCTCCCCGGCTTCATATTCCCGGACAGATTCATTCAGCTTCAAAATCGGGCTGGAAATCCTGACGGAAATAAACCGGTTAATCACTGCCAGCATCATTGCCATAAGAAGAATCAGCATCATAATAAAATACCGGATATTGAACATGCCATGGGTAAATGCCGAATACGGGATAATGCCTACAAGCTTCCAGCCTGTATAGCTGATTGTGCTGACAAGGACTTTGCGCTGCTTTCCTTCAAACATTTCATCGTAGACACCATCCCTGCACCGCGCCGCCATCACGCTGTTTTCACTGGAAATCCCCCGGCTTATCTGAACCTGGCGCATATGATAAATCATCTGTCCATTGCTGTCACACAGGTAATAATACTGGCCGTTATCCGCCCGGTTGATTTTTTTCATCATCCGGGAGATTGCCGAAAAATCCATATCCACAAGCAGAACCCCGGGCGCAGACACCCCGTTATCGGTAATTTCTGCCACACGGCTTAAGGAAATTACCCAGTAATACCGCCTTGCCGCATCATCAAACAGATTCTGGATATGGGGCGTGGAAAAATGCATATTTTCCATTTCGTCCATTGCTTTCACATACCAGTCCTGTTTCGTGACGTCAGGGTCTTCTTTTTGCAGGGCAACGGGCTCTGCCGCTACCAGGCTGCCATACCTGTTATAAATGGCAATGCTTCTCAGGCTGCTGCGGTTCGCCTCGTACAGCAGGTTCATTCCCTGCTGGATGCGGTTATCCCTGCTGGAAAAGTCATTCTCTTTCATGACATTATAATAAACAGCATCCGAAATCTGCCGCATGCTGACCAGATAATCTTCCAGGTTTTCCCCCGTCTGTTCCATCAGCTTCTGCGTGTCCTGTATCATCTGCTGGCGGGACGCGGCAGAAAACCGGATATACATAACGATTCCAAGAATCAGCATAATGGAAACAGAAATCATGGAAAATGCGGTCATAAGCGCAGACTGCATTTTCCTCGGCTTTCGTTCCTTCGTGTGCTTCCAGTATTTAGCTTCCACTTTCTGCATGCTCCGTCCTGTATTTCGAAGGCGAAAGTCCAAAGCGCCTTTTAAATACATAGCTGAAATAATTCGCATCCGTATAGCCGACCTTCTTCGCCACCATATAGCTCTTTTCGTTTGTTTCGATTAAAAGGCTCGAAGCGCGGTCCATACGGTAATCTGTTAAATAGCTGATAAAAGAACTGCCTGTCTCCTTCTTAAATATCGTAGAAAAATAAGAATTTGAAACACCAAGCACTTCGCAGACACTGTCCAGCGAAAGTCCTTCATCTGCATAATTATTATGTACATATTCCACCGCTTTTGATACAAAAGATTTTGTAGATTTATTTCGCGCATGAATCAGCTTTTCACGAAAATCCAGGCTGCTGTCAAGCAGCCATCTGCGCAGGGCATCCGGCTCCAAATCCAGCAGGCTGGTATACAGATTCCGGATATCCCCGGAAAATTCCTCTGATTCGATATCATGATTTGCCGAAAAGCGGAACAGCGCAATCATCAGCTCCATAATGTCAATATGATGCTGCTGCAGGGATTTTGCCGGAAACGATGTATAATCCAGATACTTATCCACTGCTTCTTCCACTTCTTCCTGCGAGCCGAGACGAATCATCTTAAACAGATTGGATAATTCCACGTCATTTTCTGCGCCAGGCCTGCTTTTCGTTTTTGGAACAATTTCTTTCATGTTAATCGCCCTGGACGACCCGTAAATAACCCGGTAAGAGACAGCTTCCCTGGCACTGCTGTATGACTGCGCCAGTTCCAGAATCCCGCTGCAGGCCTGTCCGATCCCCACGGTGACAGAAGCACCTATGATGCGGCAGGCATATTTGCAGAACCTGTCGCATTCATCCGTTAAATCAGACATTTCATTTTCATCGCGAATCTGCGCTATCAGAATCGTATTTCCCAGATAGGAAAAACATTTTGCACGCCATTTTTCTGCCAGATGCTCCTTTGCATGCTTCTGGACAGAGGTTGCTAACAATACGGGGTTTATATCCTCAGGCACCTGACAGGATGATGTGTGAATGACAAGGCAGCAGAACAGCGGGCCGGGAAAATCCAGCCGGTAATCAGACAGAAACTTCGGAATTTCTTCTTCATGAATCCGGCCCTCGATTAATCCGGTACAGAAATCCGCCTGCAACAGTTCGAGTGATTCAAGATAATATTTCTGCAAAACACTCACATTGCGCTTTTCGTTTATTTCCTGGTCGAGCTTTCTTTTCAGCTGCGTAAATATGCCGGACAGCTCTGCGGCATGAATAGGCTTTAAAATATATTCCTCGATTTCCAGATGCACGGCTTCTTTCGCATATTCAAATTCATCAAAGCCGGTAAACAGAAGAATTTTCGTTGCCGGAAAGTCCGCTTTAATACGGCTGGACAGTTCCATGCCGTCCATATACGGCATCCGGATATCCGTCATGACAACGTCCGGCTGGAATTCTTCGACCATTTCCAGAGCCTTGACCCCGTTGCCCGCATATCCGATAACGGAAAAACCAAGTTCTTCCCAGTTTATTTTTTTCATAATTGCCTGAATGACTTCTTCTTCGTCGTCTGCCAAAAGAATGGTGTAATAATTCATATATTGTTCTCCATGTATCATGTATAGCTGTAATTGCGTTATATCTGGATTATTATAACAAATACAGGAGAATCTGTAAACCTTTGCGGCGCTGCAGCCAGGACTGTCCTGGCTGCTGCCTCTGCGCCTATCTTTTCTTATTTTTTCTGTACGTATTTCAGACAGTCAAGCATTACTGCCACAAGAATAATAATGCCCGAGAATACAAACTGCAGATTCGTATCAATACCAAGAATCGTAAGGGCATACGTCAGTGCTGTAAAAATAAATACACCGACTACCACACCCGAAATCTTGCCAATACCGCCTGTAAAAGACACGCCGCCGACTACGCAGGCTGCGATGGCATCCATTTCCCAGCCCTGGCCATAAGCCCCGGAACCGGAACCAAACATTCTGGCACATTCCAGCCAGGAACCAAAGCCATACAGAATGCCTGCCATTACAAATGCACCTACCGTAACGCGGAATACGGATATGCCTGATACTGCTGCCGCTTCCGGATTCCCGCCGACCGCATACAGGTTTTTGCCAAATGTTGTCTTATTCCAGATAAACCAGACGATTGCAATGGCTGCCGCTGCCCATAAAATAATCGTCGGAAAGCCGTTAATCTTTGGAATAATCATATTCGGAATCGAGGATTCTATTGCACCAAAGGACACACCCTTGGTCGCATAGGTCACAAGACCGAAGATGACCAGCATATTTGCCATTGTAGAGATAAACGGATGCATTTTAAATTTTGCCGTAAAAAATCCTGCAATGGATGTAAAAAATGTACATAGCACTATACATGCCACAAGCGCCAGCACAACCCTGGCACCGACCGGCAGCCCCGTAAAGTCAAACACATGCCCGAAAACGGAACCCGTATTGACACCCTGGTGCATGATAATAGTTGCTGTCGTCATGCCCATGCCGACCATACGTCCAATCGAAAGGTCTGTACCGGTAAGAAGAATCAGTCCGGCTACACCAAGGGCCAGGAACATGCGTGGCGAAGCCTGCTGCAGAATATTCAGCACGTTGTTATAAGTAAGCAGCGGTGTTTCTTTTACATACTGCGCAATCAGGCAAAGAATAATAAATACGAAAATAATCGCAATATATAAGCCGTTCTGTAACAGAAATGTCCTGCGGTTAAAGGTATATCTATAATTTTCCCATTTCTGGGCGCGTGTTTCCAGAAATGTAAATTTGGACATGCGCAGCAGGTCTATCAGGTGATACTGGTATGTATATGCTGCATGCCTGCGGTCCTTAATCTGCTGATAATCCTTTTCCAGCTGCATTTTGGCATCAAACAGACGGTTCTTATAGACGTACTTTTCGTCCTTGATTTCCTGGTGGTCTGTCAGCCTGGAAGCAGCTGTCTGGTGCTCCTGTGCAAGCTGTGCAATCTTCTGCTGGTATCTTTCTTTTGCAGCAGCCTTTTCCAGCTTACAGCTCTCCTTTACCGGCTGGTAATATTCGCTGTTAAAATGTGCCTTAATGTAAGCTTCTGCATCTGCTATCAGCTTTGCTGCTGCATCCTTATTTCCTGCTTCCACCGCTTTTGCTTTTTCCAGCTCTGCCCTGTCCGCTGCCAGCTGTGCTTCTTTTTCCTGGCTTGTAAGGGCACGGTTGCGTTTTAAGCTGTCCATATGATTTTGCAGGGAGATAACTTTATCTGTCCCGTCTTTGCGCAGACTGTCAATCTCTGCCTGAATCCTGCCAACATAATCCTCAATTGGCTTGCGCAGCTTCATTTCCTGCTCGGCCGTAAGGATTGCACTGTTTCCATTTGCCATATCTTTTCATCTCCCTTTTTATAGGTATTTGGCACTGAGCCTTAAAAGTTCTTCCTGACTGGTCTCTTTTGTATTTACAATCCCGGAAAGATGCCCGTTTGACATCACGCCGATGCGGTTTGTAATACCGAGAATCTCCGGCATTTCCGAAGAAACAACAATAATTGTCTTTCCCTGTTTTGCCATATTGATAATCAGTTCATAGATTTCGTACTTTGCACCGACATCGATTCCCCTTGTCGGTTCATCCATCATAAATATCTGAGGGCTGCGCTCGAGCCATTTCCCCATTATGACTTTCTGCTGGTTGCCACCGGAAAGACTGGAAATCATATCATCCGGCCCCATGCATTTTGTATGCATGATTTTGATTTCCTTTGCCGTCGCCTTTACCATCCTGGCATCGGAAAGCGCAATGCCGGCCTTATACTGGTCCAGATTTGCAATCGTCGTATTAAAGGTAAGATCGCCTTTCAAAAACAGGCCGTTTGCCTTGCGTTCCTCTGTAATCATTGCAAAGCCATGGTCCATGGCTTCCCTGGCACTGTTGAAATTCATCAGGCGTCCTTGAAAATAAACACGCCCTGCTGCCCTTGTGCGGACACCGAATATGGTTTCCATCAGCTCCGTGCGGCCTGCACCGACCAGTCCATACAGCCCGAAAATTTCTCCTTCCCGGACGTCAAACGTAATATCCTGCAAATGAGGTTCAAATTTGGTGGATAAATGCTGGACGGACAAAATAACATCCTTTGGTATATTGTCCACTGGCGGAAAACGGTTTTCAAGAGAACGGCCAACCATCGCAGCAATCAGTTCATTCATATTCGTTTCCCTGCTGCTCTTGGTCATAACCAGGTTGCCGTCACGAAGCACGGATATTTCATCACAGATTTCAAAAATTTCATCCATTTTATGGGATATGTAAATCAGGGAAATTCCCTGTTCTTTTAACATCCTCATCATTTCAAACAGCTTTTCTACTTCCTGTACGGTCAGGGAAGAAGTCGGCTCATCCAAAACGATAACCTTTGAATTATAAGAAATCGCCTTGGCGATTTCACACATCTGCCTTTGCGACACAGACATATTGCGCATAGGCTGGGTCAGGTTTACGGTCATGCCCAGCTTCCTGAATAATTCAGATGCTTCTTTTTTCATTCTGCCCTCATCCACGATACCCATGGAATTTACCGGGTAACGCCCGAGAAACAGATTATCGATTACATTTCTTTCCAGACACTGGTTCAGTTCCTGATGCACCATTGCTATCCCATTTTCAAGAGCATCTTTTGGTCCGGAAAAGCTCACTTCCCTGCCATCAAGGAAGATATTTCCCTCGTCTTTTTGATAGGTTCCGAAAAGACATTTCATCATGGTAGACTTTCCGGCCCCATTTTCGCCCATAAGCCCCATGACCGTCCCGCGCTTTAAATCCAGGCTGATGTGGTCCAGTACCCGGTTGCGCCCAAAGGACTTGCTCATGCCGCGTATCGATAAGACGATATTCTCTTTCTTATCTGCCATTATTTTTACTCCTGTTTATGCGTAATGTTTAAAATATTAGGGAGAATTGCTTCTCCCTAATATAAACTGCTGCCTGTTTTTATTTCCTGCTAATTGAATGGTACCATGAAATTACTGACTCAGTAAACCTGTATAAGAAGCTGCGTTGTCTGTCTTAACCATGTTGATGGCAAATGCATCATACTGTCCCGGATTTCCAAGACGGTTTGTAATGTTGGACTCTGTCTGTCCGTCGCCGCCGATATAATCAACATCCAGATTCAGGATATCGTCATAATTCTGAAGCAGCGGCTGATAGGTAGAGCTTAAGAAGTTATCAGAAGCGTTGTAAATATTCAGCCATACCTTCTTCGAAGGATGTGCGCTTTCGTCCAGCTGGTTTGATACAGGCTCATAAATCTTGGTTGAGTCTGTGAAGTCCTGATAATTGTCAGCTGTTACAGCTACGTTCAATGCATAATACGAACGTTCGTCAGCATTGTATGCATATACATCGTCCGATAATGTGTTGCCGGCGTCATCTGCCGTGCCGATTCCTGTATCTACATCCACGCCGTCGAGTGCATTACGCAGAACACGGAGTGTCAGGTATGCCTGCACATCTGCATGCTGGCTGATTGTTCCGCCGTAGCCCTCTGCAATGGCTGCTACCGCATCGCTGTTTGCATCATAGCCGAAGGTAGGTACGTTGTTGTCCTTTGACCATGCATTAAACATAGACATTCCCATGCCATCATTGTTGGATGCAATAATGTCAATTTCATCACCAAAAGAAGCGGACCATGTGCCGATTGCATTTCCTGCTGTTGCAGCATCCCATGTAGCTCCTGCTGAGTTTTTCATTTCCTGGGAAGCCAGCTCGCGCACAACATATTTCTTTCCGCCTATTTCAATCGAGCCATCCTGTACAGCGGTGGATTTGCCGTCTGAGTTGGTTCCAACCGGGTCGCTGTTAATATCGCCGTCTTTTTCCACGCCTGTGCCAAGTGCCTTGCGGATCCCCCTTGTTCGTGCAATGGAATCATTATGCCCGATATCGCCGACTGCAAGTACATAGCCGATAATCCCGTCACCATTGCGGTCAATGCTGTCAATATTTGCTTCAATATAATCCTTTACCATGGTACCCTGCAATTCGGCACCCTGATTTGCGTCAAATCCTACATAATAAGTATTATCATTAAAAGAAAGGGCTGCCATATCCAGTTCGCCGGTCGAGCTGTTGGACGGCTGGCGGTTAAACCATACTAACGGCTTATCCTTATTTGCTACATCGCCGGATGCAGCGTTGTTTTCCCCGCCGGATGCATCATCTGTTTTGGTATCTTCTGTTTTATCTTCTTCTGTTTTATTATCTTCTGTTTTATTATCCTGTGTTCCTGAATTGTCCTTTGCAGGCTCATCCTTTGAACCGCATGCAGCAAGTGAAATCCCCATAAATACTGCCAGCGTCATTGCAATAAATTTTTTCTTCATATGATTCTCCTTTCCATATATCACGCACAATGCGTGCCCCTTGTTGATATTGACAGTATATCCGATATTTCACGGATAAAACATAGAATATTTTTCTATTATCATTGAAATTTTTAAGGTTCCATTCGGTACAAGTAATAATTTTTGACAATTTTGCATGCAAAAACTGTCAATTTTTCACGATTCGCCCAGAATTGTCTTTCATCTATAATTACTGAAAAAATCATCCATATTAAATATTTCCTGAATGGTTCTTCATTTAAAACACTGAAAAATCATCCAGTTCCTTTTTTCCCTTGAATTTTTCCACTATTATTCTTCCTCACATATCACTGAATAATCATCCAGTTCCTATTTCCCTTGAATTTTTCCACAATTGTTCTTCCTCACATATCACTGAATAAATCACTATTTTATATTATCCCTTGAATTTTCCACTATTATTCTTCATCCATATCACTGAAAAAATCATCCATATCAAATTCTTCCATGGATTCCTCTTTTTTATCCAGTGCATGCATATTCGTGTCCTGCATAAATTTTTCTTCATTATATAAAACCATAATATCCGTAATATCAGGATATGCATCCAGCACATCATATATGCTGCCTTTTCCATACCGTAGGTCTGCCATAATAATTTTATCAAAATCCCCGGCCAGAAACGGCACAAAGCAGTTTGCAAACGAATCCTTGAGCAGCAGCAGGCTTTTTCCTGTCCCGGCTTTTGTCCGGATTTCAATTTTTGCCGTATTTTTTGAAAGAAATACCTGATACCGGTTAAACCCTTCCACGGCTGCATCCATAAAATAAAATGACTCCGATGCTTCCCTGCTGTCATCAAAATATATCCGCACGCCTTCCTGCGATGGATGATGAAACAGCTCTATCTGGTCTTTTGGTACCCTGATATGGACTTTATTATAAGTCGTCCCGTAAAAATCCTGAAATACCGTTTCCCGGTTATACGCATCCAGCGGCGCTGCCACGCGTCCGGTCATATCCGCCCATGCACAGTAGGCATAATAAGCCCCGAGCGCCGTCCAGTGATGGTCGGTGCGGAAATAAATATATTCATCCTGATGCGCCCTTAATACATCCGTCACATCCAGCACAATATCCGGCTCATCCAGTTTTTTCCGGATAGCATTTACCGCCCGCCGGATTCCCTGCGGCATGGCCCCTGCTTTTTCACTGCTTTCTTTATCCGGTTCCGGCGCAAACGGCGGCAGCTTCTGTGGCATGGCCCCTGCTTTGGACGGCAGCATCAGGCATGTGACCTGCTCCCTGCCGTATTGGTTTACGGCATCATTTAAAAAAGCAGAAAGACAGTCTGTATTTTCCTCTATCTGTGCCGGTTCAAAATCCGATTCCGCATGCTTTTCGAGCAGATAGCCGTCTTTTCCAATATACACCCCGTTGATATCCTTTTTTCCAAGCAGCCGTTCCATCGAGACAGCCATATTTACCCACTGGTCACGGAACGCCATCTGGTCATTGAGATATGTCTCATAATGCTCCTGATATTCCCCGCTCCAGATATCTTCCATGGAAAAAACCGGCTTCGTTTCCAGCTGCCTGTTTTCTGTATCAGAATACTCCCTAGACGGAACTATGGCTGTACTGAAAAATCCGGCACCCAGCATGGCACAAAATACAGCAATGCCCGCATTTTTTATGATATTCATGAAAATCCCCCTATCCCAGCCGGCCTAAAACCGGAAATATAAAAACGGATTATACGATGAGTTGACAAGCATTGCCAGGGATGCTGCAAACACTGCCACGATAAAACCGGCACCTGCGGCATCCTTGAGCGCCATGCCCATCCGCTGCTGTCCCAAAATACCCAGAACTGCTTTTTTGCAGACAGACAAAGACCCCAGGGCACATATAAGCAGCAGCACTGCATTGGACAAAAACAGGTACACGGCATGTCTGTCTGCCAGTCCGGCCCCGAAAAACATGGCACGCAGATATCCCCTGCCATCGCTCATATCCTGCCAGGCAAACAGGCTCCATCCAATCATGACAAGAATCATCGTATAAATATGGCAGGCCCAGGCCGGAAGCTTCTGCAACAGGCGTTTCCAGCAGCATTTTTCCAGTATGAGCACGATTCCGTAATACACGCCCCACAGGACAAAATTCCAGTACGCCCCGTGCCACAGTCCGGTCAGCAGCCAGACAATGGCTATGTTGCATATCTGTGCCGCCATTCCCTTACGGTTGCCTCCCAGCGGTATGTATACATATTCTTTAAACCAGGTGCCAAGGGAAATATGCCACCTGCGCCAGAATTCGGTAATGCTTCTGGATTCGTAAGGATAGTCAAAGTTTTCCGTAAACGAAAACCCGAACATATATCCAAGCCCGATTGCCATATCCGAATACCCCGAAAAATCAAAATAAATCTGAAATGTAAACGCCGCTATCCCAATCCAGGCAGACGCTGCTGTCAGGTCAGCCGCCTGAAATGCCGCGATTTCATTCCACAGCATCCCGGCCTGGTTTGCCAGCAGCACTTTTTTCCCAAGCCCGGCCACAAACCGCACAATGCCTTTGAAAAACAGCTCCCGGTTTTCCGTGCGGCTGTCCAGCTGCCCGGCAACTGTCTTGTAACGGATAATCGGTCCTGCAATCAGCTGCGGAAACAGCGCTACATAAGCCCCGAACGTAATAAAATTTTTCTGCACCTTCGCGTCGCCGCGGTACACGTCAATGGTATAGGACATTGTCTGAAATGTATAGAAAGAAATGCCGACCGGCAGCGCCAGTTCCAGTGGAGAAAGCTCGAATGGTGTTATGTTACAGATGGTCTGTATCAAAAAATCTGCATATTTAAAAAAGCCAAGCAGCGCCAGATTCACGCATACCGAACAGGCTGCCGCATATCCTGCATATTTCTTTTTCCCCTGTTCCATAAAATGCGATACGGCACGCCCCGCTGTATAATCTACCATTGTGGAAAAAAGAATCAGCACAATGTAAACCGGCTCGCCCCAGGCATAAAAAATAAGGCTTGCCGCAAACAAAACAAAATTACGCCATGTTACCGGAACTGCATAATAAAAAAGCAGCACCAGCGGCAGAAAACGAAATAAGAATAATAAACTGCTGAAAACCATTTTTTAACCTCTGACATCAATTGACGGATTTTTTCACAAACGTAACATGGGGCTGCTTTTCCGGAATCCAGCAGCCCCTTTCTATCAGGATAATTTTTGTTTCAGGACATCCTGCCCTTTTTTATTTACAGACTTTTTTTCTGACATTGCAATATACCAGACATATTTTCCTTTTCTGCCGCATACAGCATTTTTAAACAGCTTCTGTTCAGATGCCGAATAGTCGCTGAGATAATCACTGCTGCTGTTATTGGCTTTATATGCTTTCAAGCTTTTTAACAATTCAGCCGCGCCTGAATTGCTGGACGCTTTGATGACACAGATGCTGCAGGCTTCCTTTTCATCACACAGATACATCAGTGATGATACTTTTTCACGGTCTGATGCCGAAAAGCCGCCAAAATCCTTTGCTTTCGTGGATTTGTATTTTAAACTGCCCTCGCCGCCTGTCTCCTTTAACACTGCCTGGCAGAGCGACTTGCAGCTGACTGCTGCCTGTGCACTGGCTGTCAGCTGGAGCATCATGCCGATTGCCAGCACAAGCGAAAGCAGGCATGCTCCCCCTTTTTTCCACAATGTTCTGTTTCTGCGGTTTACGCCGCACGCTGTTTCTTCTATATATAAAGTATTCATAATTTACCTCCCTGCCTTTTAAATTAATCCAGTGAACGGTCATAAGCTTCCATCACATCCGCAAATGTATGGTATGCAGAAGCCGTCCAGTGCACGCCGTCCGACGAAGCCAGCTCCGTTTTCAGGCATCCGTCTGCATCTTTTAAAAACCCGGTATAATCATAATATTTTACGCCAAGGTTCTGTGCTATCTTCCTGATTCGCTGGTTTAAATCCGGTATCTGTGCAAATCCGCTGCGGTTATTCCGTTCCGCCTTCGTCACCGGAGATACCGCCAGCAGCACGATATCTGTCTGCGGTGTCCCGGCTTTGATTTCCCTTACGATTTCCTCATATCCTGCGGCAACAGTTTCACTGCTGCGGTAGTGGATTTCATTCATGCCAAGCATCAGGTATACCCGGTAAGGCTGATAAGCAATCACCTGCTCCAGCCCGGTTCTGCCATTAAATACCCGTCTTGTGCGGAATGTCGTTGTATTTAATCCAATGTCTGCTACGACATTCTTGGTGCCGCTTATGCCGATTCCGTCCAGCACCTGGTAAGCAGAAAGACCTGACGTAATGGAATCGCCTGCAAACACGGTCACGCGGTTAAGAGGATTTATCTTTATTGCAGCTGCTTTGGACATGGCGCTGTCCCGCTCTGATTTTTTCTTTGCGGCACACGCCTGTACATAAAAGTAATATTTATGCCCGGTTTTCAGCATGCCCGCCTCAAACCAGCTGTTTTTCGTAATGCCCGTAAAGTTATAATCCCCTTTTTTCTCAGAACAGTAAACCCTGTAATACACCGCACCGCTGGTTTTTTTCCACGATACTTTCACGGAATTCGAAGACGTCCTTTTCAGTTCTATCCCCGTTACTTTATCCAGGGGGCATGAAAAAGCTGCCGGACTGCTGTAAATTTTTGTCCCGTCTTCCAGCACCGCTGCTGCACGGTAATAATACTTCTTTCCTTTTGTTATGCTTTTATCCGTAAAGGCCTGTACCTTCCCATCCTGCGAAGCGATAGTTTTGTAGGTTCCTTTCTTTTTTGCAGAACGCTGCACCTGATAGGAAACGGCATCCTCATACTGCCAGCTGATACGCGCATATTTCCCGTTTTTCACAGAAACCTGAATCTCCAGCTCCGGAATCTCAAGTTCTTCCGGTTCCGGGCCCTGAACCGCCTGTCCGTCTTCCGTGTCCGGGCCCTGCGGCTTCTGGCCGTTTCCCTCATCCGGGCCCTGAACCGCCTGCCCGTTTCCTTCTTCCGGGCCCTGCGGCTTCTGGCTGTTTTCTGTACCCGGAGCCTGCGGTATCTGGCCGTTTCCCTCATCCGGGCCCTGAACTGTCTGCCCGCTTCCTTCATCCAGGCCCTGCGGCACTTGTCCGCTTTCCGGCGCAGATACACTGCTGCCGTCTATAAACGCTCCGTTCGCAGCAAGCGGCTGAAAATAAAAAAAGCCGCAAAACAAAGAAAACATAACTCCGGCTGACAGCAGCCATCTGAAAAGCAAACGAAATCTGCACCGGCTGCTATGCATACTGTCTGGCTCCATGGAAATCCCCTCCCGTCTATGTGATTGTCAGGCAATATAAATTCAACAAAATAATACCATATTTATACTATACGATATACGGAGCATAGTCAAGATACTATGCGGGCGAATCCTTCAACTTTTTCCATTGCCATGTACTTTTTCCAATTCACCCAGTTACTCTCCAATTCCACATTGATTCTGCAAATCACATGTGTTATTCTCAATATATCAAACAAGAAAGCGAGGAACAAGCTTATGAAAAAACTACTTCACCTTACCAGTATCTTTCTCTGCACATTTGTCCTCTGCTTCTGCGTATCCCCACAAGCTGCAAGCGCGAATTCTGGCGGAACTACCACGGTCAGCATCAGCGTGCAGTATGGACAGACAGAAGCACGGGATATGCTGCAAATGATCAACGCCTTCCGCACAAACCTGAACGAAGCCTGGGCCTGGAATGAATCAAATACCCAGCGGCTTACTTATGCAGGCCTGTCACCTATGCAGTATGATTATGAACTGGAAAGAATCGCCATGCTAAGGGCAGCTGAGATTGCCATTTCGTTCAGCCATACAAGGCCGAATGGCACAAACTGCTTTACCGCCTTTGGAAACTCCAATGCATATGTGAATAAAGGCGAGAATATTGCATCCGGATATTCCACGGCTTCTTCTGCATTTGAAGGCTGGAAAGAAACAAATGAATATTATGCAAACCAGGGGCACCGCAGAAACATGCTGAGTGACTCCTATAATGCAATTGGCATCGGACACGTATTTTATAATGGAACCCATTACTGGGTACAGGAATTCGGCACTACATCTTCCCCGAATACAGCTGCTACCGCCCCGAATAACAACCGGGAAATGGTAAATATTGAATCGCTCTCCACATTTACCCCAGGCAATTCGACCGGCTCTGGCAACTGGAACAATAACAATTACCGGGAATATTACGTAACCTTTTATGCAAATTACGGCGTTATGAACGAAAACAGCCGGCAGTATACGACAAACCAGAGACTGGCAAGCCTGCCTTACGTGTCCAGAAACGGCTATACCTTCAAAGGCTGGTACACACAGCCGACAGGCGGATATATGATAACAACCAGCACCATTTTTTATGCCGACACTGCGGTTTATGCACAGTGGGAGCCTTATCAGTCCGTATTTTCAAACTTTTCCGTAACAGATGTAACCGCCAATGCAGCAACCATAACAGCCACTCTGCCGCTGCGTTTCATCCGCTCATATGGCATTAATTACGGGACTTCCAACACCTATCTGCCGGAAAACCGGATTGTGGACTGTTATACTTCCACCTCGGCAATTACCCTGCCTGTAACTGGCTTAAAGCCAGACACGATTTATTATTTCAAGCTGTACTATATATCAGAAAATTCCGAACGCATTGAATCCACGGTCGGTTCCTTTACGACAAAAAAAGCTTCGGAATATACCGTTACCTTTTATCCAAACGGGGGAACGATTGAAGGTCTTTCTTCCATGACAACGACAAACCAGCGGCTTACTTCCCTTCCAAGCGCACGCCAGGATAATTATAAATTCGAAGGATGGTACACTGCTGCAAACGGCGGAAGCATGATAACGACGTCCACGGATTTCCGCTCGGATATGAGCGTTTTTGCACACTGGACTTACCAGCCGGCTGTCAATCCGCCTGTCAATCCGCCTGTTAATCCGCCTGTTACTGATACAAATACCGGAAATTCAGGAAGCACAAATACCGGCAGCACTGATGTCAGTGAACCGGACGACATCGACGAAGCGCCAAGCGTGGAAAAAACAAAGCTAAAAAACCTGAAAAATACCGGAAAAGGAAAATTAAAGGTATACTGGAAATGGAATCCTTATGGAGACGGCTACCAGATTGCATACTCCACGAATAAATATTTCCCATCCAGCAAGACAAAACGAATCAGCGCCGGCGTGTTCACCGATTCCAAAACGATTACCGGTCTGAAAAAAGGAACGACTTATTATGTCCGGGTACGGGCCTACCAGAAGGTCAGCGGTGAAAAATTTTACGGCCCATGGAGCAATGTGAAAAAAATCAAGCTGAAAAAATAACATAAATTTCCCGCACTGTGCAGGACAGTACGATGCGCAGTGCAGGAACAGGGGCTGTCGCACGAAACGAAACATATACAAGATATAGTATAGAAGAATGATTTATACCAGCTATATCTTGTATCATTTTTCTCAATGCGACAGCCCCTGACATACAGAGCAGGAGAATAGAAGGATGCATGCAGCGGAAGAAATTGCACAGGAAATTTATCAGGTATATTCCAGCGGCCGCAACGGGATTGTGCTGGAGCTCGAACGCAGGCAGGAGCTGGAGCCGGTGGTGAGGATATTGCAGTCCGCATATTTTGATAACCGGAAAACAGGCCGCGCAGGAGTGGATATTCATTACGGGCTGAAAAAGGAACGTGCTGGCATCAGCTTTGCGCCCGCATGCTATCAGATAACCAGAATCTGTAACCGGAAGCTGGAAGACGGGGAAGCCGGCATGGAAGGAGTCCTGCCGGACAGCTCCCTGGCAGCAGCGGTGGAGCATTTTATGGCGGATAAACATATCGGGTTTGTGATACTGCATGATTTTCAGCTGATTGATGCAAGGCAGAAGGCAAAGCTTGTGCCTGCGCTTCTGCAGGCATTGGGAAAGCAGAATGTCCGTGAAATGCCGCTGCTTCTGATTACCGTGGATGGGCGTGCGCACCTGCCGGAAGAACTGTTTCCATATATTCACCTGATAGAAGGCAGGAAACCCGGCACGGTGGAAATGAAAGAACAGGTTTCCAGCCTGCTGTCACAAAAGGGGCTTTTGGCCAGTGAGAATTTTCAAAGGGAAATAGTGTCTTATCTGCGGGGCTTCCACTGCTTTGAAGCAGTTTATTTATTTGAGCGGGCGCAGCTTTTGTACGGGGCGGAAGCATTTGACGAGGATAAAAAAAGAATACTGGAGCTTATCAGCAGCGAAAAAGTGAAGCTGCTGGAAAAAGACCGCCTTCTGGAATGGAAAATGGTAAAGCATGCTGACATCGCAAATATGCAGGCGGTAAAAAAATACCTGAAAGAAAGCGGGCTGATTATGGGCAGCCTGGATGATGCGATGGAAAACGGTGTGGAAGTGCCAAAAGGCATTCTGATTATGGGACTGCCAGGAACCGGAAAATCCTTATTTGCCCAGTATGCGGCATCGGTACTCAAGCTGCCCCTGATACGGCTTGAAATGGGCCGGATGATGGGCGGGCATGTCGGCGACAGCGAACGCAACCTGCGCAATGCCCAAAAGCAGGCAGAAGAAATGGCTCCCTGTATCTTGTGGATTGATGAAATTGAAAAAGGCTTTTCCGGGGCGGACGGGAAAAACCGGGATGGAAACGATTACCTGCAGCGGATGACCGGCGGGTTTTTAACATGGCTGCAGGAGAAGAAAAGCTCGTGTTATATCATTGCCACGGCAAACAGCATCCAGGGCATGCCGCCCGAATTTTTCCGCCAGGGACGGTTTGACCGCTGCTTTTATACGGCGATGCCGTCGGAAACCGAGGTGCGCAATATTTTAAACGTACATCTGCAAAAGCCCGGAAGGCAGCATGTAAAGCCTGTTATCAAAGAAGCCGTGGATGGCGTTATACAGCTTGCAGCTGCTGAAAAGCGCTTTATGACCGGGGCAGATGCAGGAGCGCTTGTGTCCAATGCATTCCGCCGCCTTTACCTGGATTATGCCGGCCAGGCGCAGGACATGCAAATGGAGCATGGGGAAGCGGCAGGCGCAGGGAATGCATGTGCAGAAAAACTAAATAAAGAAGCATATGACTGCGTACACCTGGCAGAAGTAATGAAAAAAGAGTTCGGGGAGATGAAAGTGTTCAGCGAGACAAACGGCGAGCAGATTGCTGCGTATACAAGGCTGGCTGAAAAATCGGGATTTGTAAATGCATCGGCAGGGGAAAAAGATTCAGAGGATGTTTTCCGAAGGTATGATGACCGGCTGGCGCACTTTATTATGCAGCTGCAGGAGCATGTGCAGGGATAACAGCAGCAGATGCAGGAAATTGCTTGATGCATATCCGTTTATCATCAGGACAGCAAAATAATCTGGTACAAATAAACAGTAATAATAAATAGAGAAAAATCGATATAAAATATAAAAAAAGCATTTACAAAACAATTTTTTCGTGTTATTATATATACATCGAAACAATGTGTAAATAGATAACAGGAGGAAATACGCCATGAATAATCTGAATGAAATGAACGAAAAACTCGAGCAGATGGCCCGGGATTATTATCAGGGGCTTTCGGTAGAAGAAACTATCCGCAAAACACTGGGAGAAGATATCGCGGCCCGCACCGGGGAATTAGAGCAGATGGTCGGCAGCCTGTCTTCCAAAATCAGCAGCCTGAACGATGAATATGACGGCATGAATCTGAAAATGGCTGTATTTCAGGAAATAGACAAACAGTGCGGGGAAGATACCGCAGCCCAGTTTCAAATGGTTTCTGATTTGAAATACCTGGTTTCCATGCATAATTTTGCCGCATCAAAAGAGATACAGGAAGAACAGGGACAGGACACCGATTTTATCGAAGGAGCCATTCAAAAGACACATGAAATGGAACAGAAAATGGCACAGACCGCTTCACCGCAGGAGCTGGAAGCGCTTCGGGATGAGCTTGCCAGGGTGCTGCCGGATAATCAGGAAGATATGTTCCAGGCTGTCAGCCTGGAAGCAGAGAATGCAGGCTGGGGAGACCTTTTAAAGAAGGCAGAGGAAGCAAAGGAAGGGATTTCCGAACAGGCAAGGAAAGATATTTCCGTTCTGGCAGCAGCAATCTTTTTAAGCGGAAATTCCGATTCGTCTGCCAAAGAAGCAGCTTTAGCCGGAGTTGTGCATATTGAAGAATGCCTTGGCATGGTGGACTGGGTCATTATCTGCATGGCAGCGGCTTCCAGCGGATTTTTCGCAGTCCTGTTAGGAGAAATTACCGGATGGAGCATCCTGACCGTGCTGGGCTTTGCCGGAATGAGTGCGGCAGCGCTCGTGGTCGGCATCCTGACGCTGGTATCAGCCGGGGAAGCCGCATATGAAGCTGTGAAAAAAGCCATCCCTTATGTAAAATCTGCATGGGAAAAATGCCGTCCGCGTCTGGAAGAAGCAGCTTCCAAGGTTAAAGAGGCTGTGGCAGCAGCGTTCGGCGTGATTGCGGATAAGGTTTTCCGTCCTGTTATTTACTGGGCAAGCAATTCCGCGCTTCCGGTTATCCGTGAAAAAATCTGGTACCCGCTGGAACGAAGGCTTCAGGGAATGCTGGAATGGCTGCAGCAGAAAAAAGAACAGGTTATCAGCTTCGTAAAGAGTGCTTCGGCTGCGCAGGATGTACCGGACGCAGAAGGACAGGAAGAAGAAAACGAGGAAGATTTTACCTTTGAAGATTTGGAAGAAGCAGAGTTCGAGTCATAAAGTGCAAAACAGGGACGCGGCTTTTTCTCTGGAAAGGGAAAGGCGCGTCCCTGCTTCTTATTTCTTTGTTTTAGATTTTACCAATAACATCATCGGGCGGTGCATTTCCTGTACCATCCCTGGAAGGCTTTTCATTTCTGCAGGCGGCTGTGCTTCTTCCACCGCCTGAATTTCAAAACCACTGTTTAAAAGTCCCATCAGTATCTGGGTCAGCGTATGATGCTGTTTTTCGACTTCACATCCTAAAAAGCGTGTTTTTTGTTTTCCCGGCAGAAAATAATTATCAATCATTCATTCATTTTTCATTATCGTGTTTTCCTTTCCGATTGAATCTGGCTCTGTCCCCGGTTTTGGATTTTATGGGATTGAGCAGCGTTTCGCCCTGAAAACCTATTTGACGTTTCTGCCTTATCACGGTATAATGGTAACACTTGGGAATCTGTATCAAATGATATCTTTCATTGGAGAAAGGGTCAGATGCGGATTTCGACAGACGAAAAGGAGAGACTCATGGCAGATATCAGACCATTTCCCTGCATCCGTCCCAGCAGGGAAAAAGCAGCAAGCGTTGCAGCACTTCCATATGATGTATACAGCCGCAGCGAGGCGAAGCTGAAAGCGGCTGAAAACCCGGATTCATTTTTAAATATCGACCGGCCGGAAACACAGTTTGCGGATGATGCAGACATGTACAGCGAACAGGTGTACCAGAAGGCGCATGACCTGTTGTGGGAACGGGTGGCAGACGGTTCCTTTATCCGGGATGAAAAGCGTTGCTATTATGTTTACGAGCTGACAATGGATGGAAGGACACAGACGGGCATTACGGCCTGTGCATCGATAGATGATTACGAAAACCAGGTCATTAAAAAGCATGAAAATACCCGTGCGGATAAAGAAGCAGACCGCATCCGCCATGTAGACAGCTGCAATGCACAGACCGGGCCGATTTTTCTCGCATACCGTTCGAATGAGACGGTTGAACGGATTGTTACAGAAGCCAAAAAACAGGAGCCGCTGTATGATTTTGTATCAGAAGACGGCATCCGCCACCGTGTTTTTGCCATTCGTGAAGATGACCGCATTCAGGCGGTGCAGGATGCGTTTGCCGCAATTGGGGAGATTTATATTGCAGACGGGCATCACCGTGCGGCGTCTGCTGTCAAGGCAGGACTCAGACGCAGGCAGCTGCATCCGGGCTATACGGGAGAGGAAGAATTTAATTATTTCCTGTCCGTGCTGTTCCCGCATGACCAGCTTCTGATTTTAGATTATAACCGGGTGGTAAAAGACCTCGGCGGGCTCTCAAAGCAGGCGTTTTTGGAAAAAGCGGGACAGGCTTTTGAAATAAGGCAGATACCGCGGGAAGGGCGCAGGCCGCAGAAAAAAGGGAATTTCACAATGTATCTGGACGGCCAGTGGTATTTATGCAGGATAAAACCGCAGGATATTCCGGATGACCCGGTAAAGAGCCTGGATGTGTCCCTGCTGCAGGACCTGCTGTTAGAGCCGGTGCTGGGCATACATGACCCGAAGACCGACAGCCGCATTGATTTTATTGGCGGAATACGCGGGCTGGATGAGCTGGAACGCAGGGTGTCGGCAGACTGTGCGGCTGCATTTGCGATGTACCCGACGAGTATTTCCGAATTGTTTGCAGTTGCGGATGCAGGGCTGTTAATGCCGCCAAAGTCTACGTGGTTTGAGCCAAAGCTGCGCAGCGGGCTGTTTATCCATGCGCTGGACTGAAACAGTCTGCTGTGCGGAATCGTTAAACAGGAACCGGCATGCTGTCTGGAACAGGGAAGGAGCGGGCAGGATGATGATGACACAGGAGCCGTCCATCCTTACAGAGGGGCTGGAAAACCTGCAAAAGGCAGATTCGAATATGGTTTTCGGATATCTGGAAAAGCTGGTGCCGGACATTTTGAATTTTGGAATACAGATTGTGCTTGCGGTGCTGCTTTACCTGGCAGGAAAGCGGGTGATTGCCTTTCTCTGCACAGTGCTGCGCAAATCGCTGGAACGAAGGGATATTGATATCGGTGTCCGCCAGTTTCTGGATTCGGTGAGCAGGTACTGCCTGTATTTTGTGCTCTGGCTGATGATTCTGACGCTGTTTGGCATTACGACAGCTTCGGTGATTGCCGTGCTGGGCTCCGCAGGGCTGACGCTCGGGCTTGCGCTGCAGGGCAGCCTTGCCAATTTTGCGGGCGGCGTGCTGATTCTGCTGCTCGGGCCGTTTCATGTCGGTGATTATATCATATCCGGTGAAACGGGGCATGAAGGGACTGTTACGGAAATATCGACATTTTATACGAAAATACAGACAGCCGATAACCAGACCGTCATGATTCCAAACGGCAGGCTCTCGGACGGTGCAATTGTAAATGTGACCGGCCAGCAGACCCGGCGTATTGACATTCTGGTCGGGATATCGTATGATGCTGACTTGAAAAAGGCCAAGCAGGTATTGAGCAGCCTGGCCGAAAAAGAAGAACGGATTCTGACAGGCCAGCCGGTCAATGTGTTTGTGTCCAGCCTTGGAAACAGCAGCGTGGAGGTAGGCTGCCGGTTCTGGGTAAAATCAGAGGATTACTGGCAGACGAAATGGGATATGCTTGAAGCTGTCAAGCTGGCTTTTGATGAAAACGGGATAGAGATACCATTTCCGCAGGTGGATGTGCATATGAAAGAACGGCATCTGGATAATATGGCAGAAAAAAGCAATACTAAGTAAAAACAGGAGGAGATAAAAATTTGAAACTTTCAGATCTGACTGCATATGAAATTGTAGAACAAAAGGAACTTGCCGACATCCATTCCGCCGGCTGCATCCTGCGCCATAAAAAGAGCGGCGCAAAAATTACGGTCATTTCGAATGATGACGAAAACAAAGTATTTTATATCGGATTCCGCACCCCGGCGAACGACAGCACGGGAGTGCCGCATATTATCGAGCATTCGGTGCTGTGCGGCTCGGATGAATTTCCGGTAAAGGACCCGTTTGTGGAGCTTGTCAAAGGCTCTTTGAACACATTTCTGAATGCGATGACATACCCGGATAAAACGGTATATCCGGTTGCAAGCTGCAATGACAAGGATTTCCAGAACCTGATGCACGTATACCTGGATGCCGTCCTGCACCCGGATATTTACCGGCATGAAGAAATCTTCCGCCAGGAAGGCTGGCACTATGAGCTGGAAGCGGAGAACGGTCCGGTTACCTTAAACGGGGTTGTTTATAATGAAATGAAAGGGGCATTTTCTTCGCCGGAAGATGTGCTGGAGCGTGTGGTATTAAATACAATGTTTCCAGATACCACTTATGCCAATGAGTCTGGCGGCGACCCGGCGTGCATACCGGACCTGACGTATGAGGCTTTTTTGGATTTCCACCGCAGGTATTATCATCCATGCAATTCGTATATTTACCTGTACGGCGATATGGACGCGGCAGAAAAGCTGGACTGGATGGATAAGGCGTATCTGTCCCATTATGATAAAATCGAGCTGGATTCGGCTGTCGGGTTCCAAAAGCCGTTTGACAAAATAAAAGAAGTGACCCGCAAATACCCGATTGCAAGCTCGGAAAGCGAACAGGACAACACCTATTTCACATACAGCGTGGCAGCCGGGACAACGCTGGATGCAGAGTTATACCTGGCGTTTGAAATTCTGGATTATGCGCTGTTAAGTGCGCCGGGCGCGCCGTTAAAGCAGGCTCTTTTGGATGCCAAAATCGGCAAGGACGTCATAGGCGGTTTTGACAGCTCCATATACCAGCCGATTTTTAACGTTACCGTGAAAAACGCAAATACGAAGGACAGGGAAAAATTTGTACAGGTCATTGAAAGCACCCTGCAAAAGCTGGCCAGCGACGGGCTGAACAAAAAAGCGCTGTTAGCAGGGTTAAACAGCAGCGAGTTTAAATTCCGGGAAGCTGATTTTGGCTCTTATCCGAAGGGGCTTATTTACGGGCTGCAGTGCCTGGACAGCTGGCTGTATGATGATGCGCTGCCGTTTATCCATCTGGAAGCGCTTGATACATTCCGGTTTTTGAAAGAGCAGGCAGGAAGCGGGTATTTTGAAGCGCTGATTCAGAAATATTTTCTGGATAACACGCACAAGGCCGTTGTCACAGTTGAGCCGGAAAAGGGGCTGAACGAAAAGAATGAAAAAGCACTGGAAGAAAAGCTGGCAGCCTATAAACGTTCCTTAAGCAGTGAGCAGCTGCAAAAGCTTATCAGCGATACCGTGCACCTGAAAGAATACCAGCAGGAGCCGTCTGCAAAGGAAGACCTTGAAAAAATCCCGATGCTGGCGCGCGGCGATATGAAGAAGGAAGCAGCGCCATTCTATAATGAAGAAAAAACGGTTTCCGGCACAACGGTTATCCATCACAGCCTGTATGCAAATGGCATTAATTACCTGTCGATGTTTTTTGATATTTCCGGCATCCCGGAAGAATGGATTCCGTATCTGGGCGTGTTAAAGGCAGTGCTCGGGGATATGGACACGCAGGATTATTCGTATGAAGACCTGGCAAATGAAATCAACCTTCATACCGGCGGCATATATTCAAACCTGTTTGCAGCAGCAGACCAGAAGGAACCAGACACGCTTGTGCAGAAATTTGAAGTCAGCGTAAAAGCGCTGCACAGCGAGACTGGCACGGCGCTGCGCCTGATGCAGAGCATGCTCTGCCGCACAAAGCTGGAAGATGACAAGCGGCTGTACGAGGTTGTTGCACAGGCAAAATCCCGCATGGAAATGCAGCTGATGCAGGCGGGCCATACCATGTCAGCACTGCGTGCGATGTCTTATTTTTCAGCAGCCGGACGTTTCGCCGACCTGGCAGGGGGTATCGGGCTGTACCGGCTTCTGGCAGAAACAGAGCATGATTTTGAAAACCGGAAGGAAGGCTTAAAAGAAATTTTAAGGAAGCTGTTTGTGACTGTTTTCCGGCCGGAGAAGCTGACAGTCAGCCTGACTGGCGATGAGGAAGGCTATGCGGCATTTGAACCGGAGCTGGCAGCTTTTCAGGCGGCACTGTTTACCGGGGAATGCGAGGAAGCCAGCAGAGGATTTTCCTGTACGAAGAAAAACGAAGGCTTTAAAAATGCGGCACAGGTACAGTATGTATCAAGGGCCGGCAATTATATCAGGCATGGCTTTGCATATACCGGAGCGCTGCGGATTCTGAAAGTGATTTTAAATTATGATTACCTGTGGCTGAATATCCGCGTCAAAGGCGGTGCATATGGCTGCATGAGCGGGTTTTCCAGAAACGGGGACACGTATTTTTCGACCTACCGTGACCCGAACCTTCGTAAATCCAATGAGGTATTTGAGGGAATCCCGGATTATATCCGGCAGTTTGATGCCAGTGAGCGCGACATGACAAAATACATTATTGGAACCATCAGCGGAATGGACACGCCGTTAAATCCGTCTGCGAAGGGCATGCGCTCGATGACCGCTTACCTCGTGCACCAGACACCCCAGGATGTCCAGAAAGAACGGGATGAGGTGCTGGGTGCAGGAGCCGGAGATATCCGTGCACTGGAGCCTTTGATTGCAGCTGTCTTATCGGATGAAAACCTCTGTGTCATCGGCAATGAAACCATGCTTCAAAAAGAAGCAGGCATGTTTTATGAACTGTCAGATTTGTTTTCATAATGTATAGAAAGAAATACAGGGACAGAAAGGAATATGAAGGATAGAAAGGAATACAATGGATAACAGCACTACAGGCTTTAAATCAGGATTTGTAACCATTATCGGAAGGCCGAATGTCGGAAAATCGACGCTGATGAATCAGATTATCGGGCAGAAAATCGCGATTACGTCAAACAAGCCGCAGACCACGCGCAGCCGCATACAGACCGTTTATACCGACAAAAACCGGGGGCAGATTGTATTTCTGGACACCCCCGGCATCCATAAAGCCAAAAACAGGCTCGGGCGGTATATGGTAAATGCTGCCGAGCATACTCTCCGGGATGTGGATGTGATACTGTGGCTGGCAGAACCGGCCAGCTTTATCGGGGCAGGAGAGCGGCACATTGCGGAGCTTTTGAAAAAAACGAGCCTTCCGGTTATTCTGGTCATAAACAAAATCGATACGCTGAAAAAGAAAGAAGAACTGCTCCGGTTTATGGACAATTACCGCCAGGTGTATGAGTTTGACGAAATTGTGCCGGCTTCGGCATTAAAGGGGGATAATGTATCGGATGTCATTGACATGATTTTTAAGTATCTTCCTTACGGCCCGATGTTTTATGACGAAGATACGGTAACCGACCAGCCGGAGCGGCAGATTGTGGCAGAGATTATCCGTGAAAAAGCACTTCATGCCCTGGACGAGGAAGTGCCGCACGGCATTGCGGTTACAATAGAGCGCATGAAGCAGCGCAGGGATAAAAATATTACGGATATTGAGGCAGCGATTGTCTGTGAGCGGGATTCGCACAAAGGCATTATTATTGGAAAGGGCGGCGTGATGCTGAAAAAAATCGGTTCCAATGCGCGTTTTGAAATTGAAAAAATGCTGGAACGCCAGGTGAATTTAAGGCTCTGGGTCAAGGTGCGCAAAAACTGGCGGGATAATGACCTGATGCTGAAAAACTTTGGCTATCACGAGAAGGAATAAAAACTGCCAGATTTTATCTCGTATCAGAATTGAAAATATGCAGAACCTATACAGAGACAGAAAGGATGAAGCTGAAAAGCCATCCCAGGATAAAGGGGAATGCATATGACAAGAGACTGCTGGAAAGATTTTGCCGACAGCGGCAGGGTCAGTGATTACTTAAAGTACCGGGAACAGGAACGCTGCTGCGTGCGGGAGCCTGCAGCAGCGGCAGGAATGGGTGGATTAGAGCATGGGACAGACAATTGTCCTGACGGGCATGGTGCTTTCGGCAATGCCTGTGGGTGATTATGATAAGCGGATTCAGATTCTGACAAGGGAAAGGGGAAAAATTGCGGCCTTTGTGCGCGGCGCAAGGCGTCCGAACAGTGCTCTGCTGGCCGCATCCAGTCCTTTTTCCTTTGGGCAGTTTGAAGTGTTTGAGGGAAAGAGCGCCTATACCGTGGCAAAAGCATCTATTCTGCATTATTTCAGGGAGCTTGCACAGAATCTGGACGCTGCGTATTATGGGTTTTATTTTCTGGAAATGGCATCGTATTATACACAGGAAAATATGGACGGGACGGATTTTCTGAATCTTTTGTACCTGTCGCTCAAGGCGCTTCTCCATAAGACGCTTCCAAACCAGCTTGTCCGCAGGATTTATGAGCTGCGGGTCCTGGTCCTGCTTGGTGAATATCCGGATGTGTTTTCGTGCATGAAATGCGGACGCAGGGACGGTCTTTATTACTTTTCGGCCGTGCGCCACGGGATGCTGTGCATGGACTGCCTGAAAGGGGAGCGCGCGGTACCGCTGGATGAAAGCGTGCTGTATGCCCTGCAGTATATTTTGACAGCTCCGCTGGAAAAGCTGTATACATTTACACTGAGCACGCCGGTACTTGCAAGGCTTGCAGAAATTGTTTCCGGGTACATACAGCAGTACAATGACCATGAATTCAAATCCGAAGCAATGCTGGAAGAAAAATCCGGGATTTTATAAATTTACGAATGCACTGGAATGTTTTACAGAAACGATGCCAGGAAAAAACAGAGGAGGCAATAGCTATGAAACGGAAGCTGTACGCAGCACTGGGCATTTGTGCGTCAGCCAGTATGATAACAGCCTGCGGGACTTCATTTGAGGCTGCGGAAAGCACAGTCTATGTGACAAAACAGGGAAATGTAATCGGCGCGGACATTGAGGATTTTAACGAGGAATATTATGATGCAGAGGAACTGGAAGCGTATATTGCAGAATCTGTGGAAAACTATGTGGCGCTGAATGGAGATGGAAGTATTGAGCTGGACAGGTTTGAGACAAAATCACAGGACAACGGCGTAATGGCGAACCTGTATCTGAATTATGCAACATACATTGATTATGCACTGTTTAATGAGGTTGAATTTTTTGACGGAACCATTGCACAGGCGGGGGAAGAAGGGTATGAGTTTGACCAGGAATTCCAGGGAGTGGAAGAAGTGAATCTCTGCATGTATACATGTATGGAATTATATGGTAAATCTATACATGTATGGAATTGAAAAGAGACCATCT
>OFGA01000425.1_pt1 | contig 35876 bp, 34 predicted proteins | sample 1521471 | NCBI WGS metagenome assembly OFGA01 (sample SAMEA3504086, study PRJEB24116) | mouse gut metagenome | biome: mouse gut; feature: mouse-associated habitat; material: faeces | place: Denmark | collected 2011 | reverse complement strand
GGAACCTACTGGGGTTCACGGGCTTCTTAAGCAGCGCAAACTTTTTACTCACAAGTCATACACATAATCACACAAAATACCCATCATAACAGTAAAGAGGCAGAATACAATCGGACCGAGTACCGGGGCTCCAATATATTCTTTGCCATACTCATAACCAGCAAAAATCATAACGGGCCAGTGCCAGGAACCCCAAATTACACCACCCACGATACGTCCCTTAGTGACACCAAGTTTCTCCTTCAAATATGGATACAAAGCACCTCTCCAGCCGACTTCTTCACCTAATGCAGCAAACATATTAAAAAATGGTGCAAATGTAATTGCCTGAATACTAGAAATCAGTATATAGATTGGGATTGTTAATCCTTGCGCTTCCATCTTTTCTAACGCAGCATCTCCCATAAGTCCGCGCAAGGTCAAAAATTCAGAATCAAACGCCTTGGGAAAGATTATAAAAAACAAAACTCCGCCAATGATGCTTAGTAAAGCAGGCATCCAAAGTGCAAAGAATACATATCGAATGTTACCCTTTAGATGCGGAACCCATCCCATGCCTTTTAATGGAATCCTTGCTATAAGTGCAGCCATGAAAGGCATAAACATTGTTATCACCATAACAATACTAAATACCATTTGATTTCCGTTGCTGCTATAAATGATTGCAATAATTTCCAAAATCCATGCCAATCCAAATGCTGCTATCATATATATCGTAAATTGTTTTCTGCTGATTGCTGTTTTTTCCATTATGAATGATCTCCTTTTTTGTATACTTCAAGACTCTGGATTTGTCGCTGCTCTATTATATATCCCTTTCCTCAAAAATGAAATAGATTTTTTTATACTTCCTATTCATCAAAACGAAACTTAAACAGGGCGGCGGCAAGCTCCCCATTGGTTAGGATAACTTTTTGACCGCATATCGTTATAGGGTATTCTTCATAGGGTGCTTCAAAATATTCGTCTGTTGTGCCTAAAGGGTAAAACTTTATTTCTGTGAGGTATTGATCTTTCGTATTTCCTCCCGTGTCATGTCTTACCTCTTGCTGATATTATAAAAAATCGTGATTCAAAAAACAATGGAGCAGCATTTGATTTAGACTGAAAAGTTAAACCAACAGGAAACTTTTCTGCTCAAAACTTTTTTGCGGATATATTTTTAAGAATATAGGAATGATGGGGATTCCATAGCCAGTTATGTACATTTCCATCATGCTTGTCTTTTGGTCATCCGCTGTTTCTGCCGCCTGCCGGAAGCACCTTGCCGATGAAATCCGGCTTGCCATGGACGCAGGGCAGTGGGTGGAATCCATACAGGAATATAAGGACACCACCGAACTGGACGCTTCCACCTATGGAAGCTGACGTATAAAGAAAAATGCATTGACATTCCCGCTGAATGTGCTAGAATAAAGCATGTGTGAGTATAACAGTTCAGGAAAAAGGATGGTTATCACAATGAGAAAACAAGCATTATCACTAATCGTAGAAAATACTTCCAGCGTGTTAAGCCACGTTTCCGGCTTGTTCAGCAGGCGCGGCTACAATATAGACAGTATTTCCGCAGGCGTGACGGCAGACCCGAGGTATACAAGGATTACGATTGTATCAAGCGGGGACAGGCTGATTTTAGAGCAGATTGAAAACCAGCTTGCAAAGCTGGAAGATGTTTTGGACATTAAAAAACTGGAAGCAGGAAGCTCTGTTACAAGGGAGCTGATTTTAGTCAAGCTGCGCGTGCAGGAATCCAGCCGCCAGGAAATTTTAAGCGTGATAGAGATTTTCCGCGGAAAAGTCGTGGATGTCACGCGTGATTCGATGGTTATTGAGCTGACAGGACACCAGGACAAGCTGAGTGCATTTTTAGACCTGGTGTCCGGCTTTGAAATACTTGAACTTGCTAGAACCGGAATAACTGGCTTGACCAGAGGTTCTTCCGATGTTACATATTTAGAATAATTTCAGGAGGCTAAACAATGGCAAACAAAATTTATTATCAGGAAGACTGTAACCTTTCGCTGTTAGAAGGAAAGACAATTGCAATCATTGGCTATGGCAGCCAGGGACATGCACATGCGCTGAATTTAAAAGATTCCGGGTGCAATGTCATTATCGGCTTATATGAAGGCAGCAAGTCGAAGGCGAAAGCAGAATCACAGGGACTGAAGGTTTATAATACGGCAGAAGCCGCAAAGCTGGCTGATATCATTATGATTCTGATTAATGATGAAAAGCAGGCAGATATGTATAAAAATGAGATTGAGCCGAATCTGGAGCCAGGCAATATGTTAATGTTCGCACATGGCTTTAACATCAATTACGGAACTATCGTGCCGCCAAAGGATGTAGACGTAACAATGATTGCACCAAAGGGACCGGGTCATACCGTGCGTTCCGAATACCAGGAAGGAAAAGGCGTTCCATGCCTGGTAGCCGTAGAGCAGGATGCAACCGGAAAAGCGCTTGACTTAGCGCTTGCTTATGCACTGGGAATCGGCGGCGCAAGAGCCGGTGTTTTGGAAACCACCTTCCGTGTAGAGACAGAAACAGACCTGTTCGGCGAGCAGGCCGTATTATGCGGCGGCGTATGTGCGCTGATGCAGGCAGGCTTTGAGACATTAATTGAAGCAGGCTATGACCCGAGAAATGCATATTTCGAGTGCATCCATGAAATGAAGCTGATTGTAGACCTGATTTACCAGTCCGGCTTTGAAGGCATGCGCTATTCGATTTCCAATACGGCAGAATATGGCGATTATGTAACCGGCCCGAAGATTATTACCGATGATACCAAGGCAGCCATGAAGAAAATCCTGGCTGACATTCAGGACGGCTCTTTTGCAAAAGAATTCCTTCTGGATATGTCCGGGGCTGGGCGCCAGGTTCATTTCAAGATGATGAGAAAGAAAGCCGCAGAGCATCCGGCAGAGCAGGTCGGCAAGGAAGTACGCAAGCTTTACAGCTGGAATGACGAAAACAGCAAGCTGATTAATAACTAATGGCTGTGTAATCTGCAACTGGGGACAGTTTCTGTTTTTGCAGGATTTGAAGGCTGCATACAGGATATTGGCGGGGAAGGGAACGCTGTTTCAAGGAAATGGCTTCCCTTCCTTATTTTTGTTTGAAAGATGGAGCAGAATCGGTTATACTATTAAAAAGAAATGCACAGAGGGTGAAATGCAGCGATGAATTATGCAATATTAAGTAATGAAAACGGGTATACGGTATTTCGGCATGGAACCTGTACAATCCGTTTTAAAGCTCCCTATTCATTAGAATATTACAGTTCTATTAAAGAGTGGAATCATGGTTATCTGGTAGTAATGGCAAAATACAGGCAAAATCAGCAGGAGGAAGAAGAATATATTGATTTGGTTCCGATTCTTGAAAATCTGTATTTTGATGCGGATGCTTTTCTTTCACCAATTAAGGAGGTGAGGTTAGAAAGTGACAGATATAAAAAAAGCAGCTGATGAAGCAGACATGATTATTAATGGGTATGCTTTCCGATGCTGCAGCGAAGGATTTCGGGTTCTTAATCTAAACCGTCCAGACAGGGCAGCGGTATTTTCTGTTAATGGTGATATGCTCGAGACAAGCATGGATGATATAGAACTTGGCATTGTTGATGATTATTTAAAAGAAAACCGAAAGTATATGGAGGATTGACATGCCAAAGTTTTATGAATTCAAGGTGGCTGGATATTATTTGTATTTTACATCATTTTGTATCGTTGAATGCATGCATGTTCATGCAAGTGACAGCAGGCTGACGGAAGCTGGTTCAGCAAAATTTTTTGTAAAAAAGGATGGAACATCTGTGTTAAAAAATCCGGGAGTTCTGAATGAGCGTGAAATTCGTAAAATTCAGGATTTTATCAGACAGCATTATAAAGAAATGTACCGGAAATGGGCAGAATACAGTCAGGAAGGATTTTATAGAGACTGATTAACATTTTGCAGATAAATTTAGCAGGTGTTTTGTTAGAAAGAAGGGAGATGGAACTATGAAAAAGAAAATGTTAAGCACATTTTTATGTATTGCGGTATCGCTGGCGGTGTTTGCCGGGTGCGGGCCGGGCAGTGAATCGGAAAAGGGCGGGGAAAAGGATTCCGGGCCAGATACATCCAGTGAGAAAGACCCTGCAAAAGATACAGGCAGCGGGGAAGCTGCTGATACAAAAACCGATGACGGCGAAGCGGGCGGGACTTCTGACGGCGGGAAAAAGATTGCGCTGTCCATGCCGTCACAGTCCCAGCAGCGCTGGAGCTTTGATGCGGCAAATATGAAAAAGGAACTGGAAGCAAAAGGCTATTCGGTCGATGTGCAGTTTGCCGAAGATGACCCGGCGAAACAGGCGGAGCAAATCGAACAGATGATTGCAGCGCAGGCAGACTGCCTAGTTATTGCGGCCACAGAACCAGGAGAGCTGGCGGCAGCGGCAGATGCAGCCAAAAGTGCCGGCATTCCGGTTATCGCATACGACAGGCTGATTATGGACACGGATGCTGTTTATTATTACGTTTCGTTTGACAATAAAGGCACCGGCACGATGATTGGCAAGACCATTGCAGAAAAAGCCGGGCTGGATAATCTGGCGGATGGGGAATATAAAACGATTGAGTTTTTTATGGGCTCTGCGGATGATAAAAATGCAAGGCTTGTGTATAACGGGCTGATGGAAGTCCTGCAGCCGTATCTGGACAGTGGCAGGCTGATATGCAGGACAGAACGGACTTCGTTTGACGATACAAGCATTAAGGAATGGTCGCCGGAAAAGGCACAGCAGCGGTGTGAGGATTACCTTGCAGGGTATTATACAGAGGAAGAACTGGACATCTGTGCAGCAGCCTCGGACGGGCTTGCATCCGGCTGCATCCGTGCCATGCAGGCGGCGGGCTATACGGCGTCAAACTGGCCGGTTATTTCCGGGCAGGACTGTGAGCTGGATGCCTGCAAAAATATTCTGGAAGGCACACAGTCATTTTCCATATACAAAGATTCCCGCGTGCTGGCACAGAAATGCGCTGCCATGGTGGAAGCCGTTTTAAACGGGACTGAGGCAGAAATCAACGATACCGAACAGTATGACAACAACAAGCTTATTGTTCCGGCTTACCTGTGCACGCCGCAGGCAGTTGATAAAGACAACCTGAAAGAAGTGCTGGTGGACGGCGGCTATTATACGCAGGAGCAGATAGACGCAGCAGAGTCATAAACACAGATAGCAGGATTTTATAGTTTGATGTGATAATGACAATGCCTGAAATGGCAATACGGAAAGGCAGGAAAAACGGACATGATTACAGCCGTTTTTCCTGCTTTTTATGATAAAAAGAAAGAAACTGCTCCAGCGGTTTATCACTGCTGCGCTGCGTCTGGCAGACAAATCCAATCTGGCGCTGTGCAACCGGGGCGGGCAGCGGTATCTCGACAAAAGAGCCGTCTGCCAGCTCCGGCTCAACAAACTGGCGTATGACGCATGCGACGCCAAGACCGATTTTGGCAAATTCAATGAGCAAATCCATAGAAGAAGCTTCAATGCACTCCTGCACGGAAATCTGGTTTTTCAGCAGGTATTCATCAATATACTGTCTGGATATGTTGTGTTTGTCTAACAGCATCAGGGAGCAGTTTTGCAGAATGCCATATTCCGGCACGCCGCGTTCCCTGAGCTGGTTTAAATACGGCCTGGCAGCGACAAATACATCCTCGATATCCGAAATATAATCAAAAAACAGCGTGTGCGGCAGTTCATAGCAGCCCATTCCGGCCAGCCCGATGTCCAGCCGGTCGTCTGCAAGCAGGCGCAGCGTTTCACTGGTTGACTGGCAGGCAATGGAAATCGTAATGTGCGGATATTCCCGGACAAAATCCTTTAAATAGGGGAGCAGCACATACCGGCAGAGCGTCGCGCTGACACCGATGCGCAGATGCCCGATGCCAAGCCCGGCTGCACGCCGGACTTTTTCTTCCCCGACAGAGAGCGTATCAATGGCGGATTTGACATGCTGGTATAGCAGCTGTCCTTCCCCGGTCAGGGAAACTCCGCGCGGGCCGCGCCAAAACAGCCTGCAGCCCAGGTTTTCTTCCAGCTTTTGGATGGATTTGCTGACTGCGGGCTGGCTGATAAACAGCCGGGCTGCGGCCCTGGAAATATTGCCGCATTCGGCAACCGTATAAAAAATATGGTAGGATGATAATGCCTGTTCCATAATTCTCCTTTGTCATGCCCGGGTATCTGTCCGGGCACCTGTTTAGAGCTTCAGCTTTGCAAATGCACTTGCAAAGGCGTTATTCAAAGGTTCGTCTGCTTCTTTTTTCATTTGATTCAGGTATCTGGAAACATCTTTTTTCGAGACTCCGCCGCCGCTTTCTTTTTTGCGTTTTTCAAAAGCAGACAGTTTTTCCCGGTAGCCGCAGACACAGGTAAAGCGCTGGTTTTCCCCTTCCCCGGACAGCTCCATTTTTTTGTGGCACTGCGGGCAGCGTGCATTCGTAATGCGGGAAAGTGTTTTGCGGTAGCCGCATTCCCTGTCCTGGCAGACAAGCATGCGTCCGTTTTTATGGTTAACTTCCAGCAGAAGCTTTCCGCAGTCCGGGCATTTTTTGCGGGTCAGGTTGTCATGGCGGTATGTCTTGGAAGAAATCGCAATCTCTTTTACGATATCTGCGGTATAAGACCTGATTTCGGCTTCAAAGTCTTTTTTGCGCGCCTTTCCTTTTGCAATGTCGGCTAACTGCTGCTCCCACTGGGCTGTCAGCTGCGGCGAAACCAGCTCTTTTGGGGCAAGCTCGAGTACCTGGCGGCCTTTGGAGGTCAGGTGGATGTATCTGTCCTTTTTTTCTATCATAAAACTGTGAAACAGCTTTTCGATAATGTCCGCACGCGTAGCGACGGTTCCAAGACCGCCTGTTTCGCCCAATGTTTTTTTGAGCGACTGGCTGGCGTTTTCCATATACCGGACCGGATTTTCCATGGCGGCCAGAAGGGTGGCTTCGGTAAACGGCAGCGGCGGCTTTGTCCGGCCTTCTGTGATTTTTCCGTCCCCAAAAAGAATGCGCTGGCCCTTGGAAAAGACAGGCAGGCTGTCCTGCATTTCGATTTCTGGTGCTGTTTTCCCGCTGTCTTCCCCGCCTTCTTCTTCGGGCAGGATGCCGGATTCTTTCTGGATATTTCGGATTTCCTGCCAGCCGGGATGGAGAATGGTTTTCCCTTTTACGGTAAACAGCTCTCCTTCACAGGAGAGGACAGCCTGTGTCTGTTCGTATTCGCATGGCGGCAGCAGCACCGCGAGGAAACGGGAAATGACCAGCTCGTAAATTTTGCGTTCGCCATATTCGAGGCTGTTTAGACTGACGCCCTGTTCGGTCGGGATAATGGCATGGTGGTCAGATACTTTTTTATCGTCCACAAAGGACTTGTTTCCTTTTATCGGGGATTTGAGCAGCTGCGCGCAGATACGCCCATAGCTGCCGCAGCGGCATGCCCGGACGCGTTCCGGCAGCGTTTCCACGATATCCTGCGTCAGGTATCGGGAATCGGTTCTCGGATAGGTCAGTGCTTTATGGCGCTCGTAAAGATGCTGCATATAATCCAGCGTCTGTTTGGCCGAAAATCCAAACATCCGGTTTGCATCCTGCTGCAGGGAAGTCAGGTCATAAAGCTGCGGTGCATAGGATTTTTGCAGCTTCTTTTTTACTTCTTCGACAGTCCCGGTGCTGTTTGTTACTTTTTCCAGTACCTGGCGGATGGTTTTTTCCGAAAATACGCTATAGCTGTTCTCTTTTGATTTCCACTGCCAGGACACGCCGCCTGCATTTACGCTCAGGCTGTAATAGGATTGCGGCTGGAATTCTTTGATTTGGGCTTCCCGCCTGGCAATCATGGCAAGCGTCGGTGTCTGTACCCTGCCGCAGGAAAGCTGTGCATTGTGCTTTACCGTTAAGGCCCTGGTAGCATTCAGGCCGACCAGCCAGTCTGCTTCCGCACGCGCTACGGCTGCCTGGTACAGGTTTTCGTATTCTTTTGCGTCTCTTAAGTGTTCAAATCCCTGGCGGATGGCACGGTCTGTGACCGAAGATATCCACAGCCGCTTCATCGGCTTTCGCACGCCTGATTTTAAGATAATCCAGCGGGCGACCAGTTCTCCCTCGCGCCCGGCGTCGGTTGCAATGACAATGCTGCCGATGTCCTTGCGGTGCAGCTGTGCTTTTACAGTCTGGTACTGTTTTCCGGTTTTTGGGATAACCTGGATTTCCAGCTTTTCCGGCAGCATGGGCAGGGTTTCCATATTCCAGGTTTTCCACTGTTCCCCGTAGCTTTCCGGGTCGGACAGCTCTACCAGGTGCCCGAGTGCCCAGGTTACGACATATTCTTTTCCTTCCAGAAAACCATTGCCGCCTTTGGAACAGCCGAGTACCCTGGCGATGTCCTTTCCGACGCTTGGTTTTTCTGCGATGACTAATGATTTCATATTTTTTACCACTCTTTCCTGCAGTTCCTGTTTTTTCGATGGAAAATAAATCACTGGCATTTCATTTTATCGGAGCGTGCCTTAAAAATGCTTTTTGTGAGATTGGTTTTACAGCCTGCACAAATGATTTTTCAAACACATTTTAGTATAGCATGAGGAAAGGGGAAAGGGAATAGCGGATTTTGGGCAGATGGGATATTCTGCCTTCGGATTGGAATGAGGAATAAGGGGGATTTTTCTGTATGGTTTATTTCCTGATGTTTTATATTTTTCTGTGTTCTAAATAAATGGAAATGTTTTGAGAATGACTGCGGGAGAGCCGGTTTTACTGCTGGATTCCGGGCAGCAGATGAAAGCAGGCGGGATAATTGAGGAGAAAATAAATTCTAATACATAACATTTTATAGTAAATTGTTATCTGCAAGTATTCTATATCAAATCTTTTATTTTTGCAAGTGCTAAGAAAAAATTGTCTGTATTTCCAGTTTTCTGTTTAATTTTCTCATGTTAAGGATTTATTTTTGTGGATATTTCACAAAAAATCACAGATTAATAGAAATGCGCTGTAGTTTGAAAGTGGCTGAGGTGTATGAAGATTTTTTCAAAAAACAGTACACAAAAGACGGCATCTGGTGCCTGAAATCCCGCATAAATAAAGGATTTTTTGGATTTTCAGGCAAATATAAAACATAACAATTTACTATAAAATGTTATGTTTTACAGGCAAGTCTGGTGCATGCAGGATGGGATGCAGGACAGGAAGCCTGTCCTTGCGGGAAACGGAGCCAGAATCCGGGCTGCCGGAAGTGGAAACGGGAGGAGATTATGCGGGAACTGGATTATAGAAAAATGGGGATGCGCATCCGCCAGGTAAGGAAGGCAAAAGGCTGGTCGCAGAATGAGCTGGCAGAAAAATGCGGCATCAGCATGTCGTTTCTCGGGCACATTGAGCGCGGAACGAGAATTATGAGCATGGAAACGTTCGCAAATATCTGCAATGCGCTGGATGCAGGGGCTGATGAGCTGCTCTGGGGCGTGGCGGCTGCGTCGGATGCCGTGTTAAATATGTGGAACCTGCCTGGGAAATCCAGAAAAGGCAGGGGCGGGCAGGATAAAAACCAGAATAAAAATCAGGATAAAAGGAATCAGAAGGAAAACAGCCGGGATAAAAAGAACTTGCAGAAAGCCGGCCATATAGAATCAGACGGGCAGAATCCAGAGGAAGAAACAGGCTATGGAACAGACAGCGGAAAGCCGGACAGCTATGCGATGTATGTCAGGATTATGAAGTCGGTGGCTGAGATTATGAATGATGCCTGAGAGCAGATGCCATGAAGTCGGTGGCTGAGATTATGAATGATGCCTGAAAGCAGATGTCATGAAAAAACATGACAGCAGATTTATTTATAAAAGCTGCATGTCATGGTATATAGAAACGGATGTCTCTGGAATGGGAAAACATAAAGCAAATGCAGCTGAAATGGGGAGACAGGATTGGATGAAAGGAAAATACAAAAATGGATAAGCAGGAGTCCTGGAAACGGACAGATGAGATAGAAATTGACCTGATGGATCTGCTGCGCAGGGTTTGCGGGCAGTGGAAGCGGATTGTGCTGTGTGCGGCAGCGTGTGCCGTGCTTTTGGGCGGATATGGGTGGATGAAGGGGACGGAAAGCACGGATGCGGAAGCCCCGGCCGCGCTGGAGGACGTGGAACTGACAGAGGATGAGCAGAAGGCTGTGGAAGATGCTGTCCAGCTGGCAAAAGACAATCAGGAGCTGGAAACCTACCTGGATAATTCCCTGCTGATGCAGGCTGACCCGTACCATAAGGCCAGGCAGGCCCTGCTTTACTGCATTGACCGTGCAGACAGGCAGAACCTGGCGGCAGTGACCGAGAGCTACCTGAATTATACAGCCAACGGCGGTGCTGCAGAAGAACTGGGAAAATCTTATGACAGATGGAAGATGGACAGGAGCTATCTGGACGAGCTGATTACGGCATACCAGAAAACGTACAGCTATCCTTATCAGGCTGTCCTAAGCGGCGGGGCAGCCAGCAGCCAGCTGGCGGAATCCCTTTTTTATGTGGAAATAACAGGCAAAGATGCAGGGGAAGCGCGGGAAATGGCCCGCGACATGCAGCAGGTGCTGGAAAAGTATTCCGCGCAGGTAAAAAAAACTGCGGGAAGCCACAGGCTGAGGCTTGTCAGCAGCGCAGAGAGCATAACGGCCGACAGTGATTTGAAAGCCCGCCAGCGGGACAGAAAAAGCCAGCTGTCATCTGGAAGGGAAAGCCTGAAAACAATGACGGCTGCGTTCAGCAGGGAGCAGATGGCCGCTTATCAGAAAGCCAGCGGGGATTCAGGCGAAGAAAAGGCTGCGGATAAGAAAAATTCTTCCGGAAAAGAGACAGCTGCATCTGGCAGAAGGAAAGCGTTTCAATACGGCCTGCTTGGATTCCTGGCAGGAATCTGTGCATATGGCTGCATTTATGCATGCTGGTACGTGTTCAGCGGAACGGTGAAGCATGCTGAGGAAATAAAAAGACGGTATGTATTTCCGGTTTACGGGCAGCTGCAGCCAGGGAAAAGCGGGAGAAAACATGGAAGCATAAAGCAGCATGCACTGGAAAATACTGAGGCCCAGGTTTTAAACCGCATCCGGCTTGCATGCAAAAAGCAGGGTGTGGAAAAGCTGTGTGCGGCATCGGATTACCCGCTTGCCGGGCCGGAGCGGGAATGCCTGGAAAAAATGGCCGGACAGCTTGCAGAATACGGCATCCGCATGTCCGTAGCAGAAAGCATCCGTACCGATACGGCAGCATGGGACTTTCTGGCGGAAACTGGAAATGTGCTGCTTGTTTGCAGGGCGGGCATGACAACCTATCAGGCGATAGATGATGTGATGGGATTTTTTATGGAAAACGGCATTTCGGTGGCTGGTGCCATGCTGTTTTCAAAGAGTACATAAAACCGGAAGCGGATGTGGGGGTCTGAAGGCTGCACAACCGGGGAAGGGGTCATAAATACCTGTACAAGCAGTATGGGATATACCTGGACCAGTAATGTGGCTGCAGGGATGGCGGAGCCTGTCTTGCAGTACGGGCGGATAGCTCCTGAAAATTTAGTCTGAAAGGAACTGGAACAGAAATGATATTTTCAAGTGTGATTTTCATTTTTTATTTTCTTCCAGCTGTGACAGCAGCCTGTGTGATTGTCAGGAAAGAATTCAGAAATACTGTACTGCTTACAGCAAGCATTGTCTTTTATGCATGGAGCGGGCCGGAATTTGTCCGTATTCTTCTGATATCAATACTGATAAACTATTTTTGCGGACTGCTTTTGGGAATACAGAATCAGACAGTCCAAAAGACAGTTTTGTTTTTGGCTGTTATATGTAACATAGGGCTGCTTTTTCTTTATAAATATCTTGATTTTACAATTACGGTTATCAATAGTGTATCTGCCTCAATGGGAATTACCAGCCAGATTCCGTTAAAAGGGCTTGTACTGCCGATAGGAGTAAGTTTTTTTACGTTTCAGGGACTGTCATATGTCATAGATGTATATTGTAAAAAAGCTGCTGTTCAAAAAAATCCGTTTTATCTTGCGTTATATATCTCCATGTTTCCCCAGCTGGTAGCAGGACCGATTGTAAGATATGAAAGTATAGAAGCTGAGATTGTACAAAGACATGTCAGTCTGGATGATTTTTATTATGGATTGCAGAGATTTATCGCTGGACTTGGAAAAAAGCTGCTGATTGCGGATGTTCTTGCACAGCCTGCTGACTTGATTTTGCAGGGGGGGGGTGCCGGACAGCTGACCCTGGCAAAAGCATGGCTTGCAGCGGCATGCTACACATTGCAGATATTCTTTGATTTTTCTGGATATTCAGATATGGCAATCGGGCTGGGAAGAATATTTGGATTTCACTTTCCTGAAAATTTTCTTTATCCATACAAATCGGTTTCGGTAACTGAGTTTTGGCGGAGATGGCATATTTCACTGAGCAGCTGGTTCAGGGACTATCTCTATATTCCAATGGGTGGCAGCCGGAAAGGAAATGTGTATCTGCATCTGCTAATTGTTTTTGTATGTACCGGGCTGTGGCACGGGGCAGATTATACGTTCATTGTCTGGGGGCTGTGGCATGGGGTGTTTATTCTGATTGAACGGGTGATAAAGCAAAAAAGCATCAGGATAAATGTTCCATGTGCTTTAAGGTGGCTTTATACAATGTCTGTCGTGATGATTGGATGGGTTTTCTTTAAAGCAGATACTTTGCAGGATGCAATTGGCTGCCTGGCAGCAATGTGTGGACGGAAATCAGGGGAATTTATTCAATATAATACTGCTTATTACTTTGATTTGAAAATTTTTTGTGTAATCGCTGCTGGGCTTTGCATTTCTTTTGGAATTCCTAAGAAGGCATATGAAAAAACCAGGCATATAAAGGCTGTCAGGCTTGCCCGGGATGTATTTCTGCTGGCGGTATTGTTTGTGAGCATGATAACAGCGGTAAATGGGAATTATAGTCCGTTTATTTATTTCAGGTTCTGAAAAGGATGGAAAATTTATGAATATAACAGACGGGATAATATCCTGTATGAAAAAAGAACAGGCATGGATTCAAAAAACAGCATTTTTGACGGCAGCATTTTTGATGGCGGTCATACCAGCACTGCATACCAATTTAAAGGCAGGACAGACATCTGTCATGGATAACCGGGTTTTAGAAGAATTTCCTTTTGGAACATGGAGAAAAGAGCCGGAACAGATAGGCAGTTATCTGAATGACAGGATAGGATTTCGGGAACAAATGATTACTGCCTGCCAGAAACTGGATTTGGTGCTCTTTGGAAAATTAAATCATCCGATTTATCAGATGGGAAAAAATGGATGGATTTATACACGGGAATGGGATTCGGCAGATTATCAGCATTTGGATGTGGATGAGAGATATGTAGATGCATTTGCAGATTTTCTTTTTTATATTCAAACATATTGCCAGGAAAGGAATGCGGATTTTTGCTTTTTTTTTAGCACCAAATAAAGAAAGCATATATCCAGAAAATTATCCTGATGGATATGGTATTAAAAATCAGCCCAACAGGTCAGACAAAATAATGGATGCACTAAATGCCAGAGGAGTGAATCATATTGATTCCAGAACTAAATTATTACAGGAAAAAGAAAATATGCTTGTCTGCAATGTAAAGTCTGATGCTGGACATTGGAATATGCATGGGGCTTTTGCAGGAACCCAGCTTTTATATGAGGACTTTTTGCTTACAGAATATCCAGAAATTGGGATGCTTCAAAAAACAGAGTTTGATATAGGGGAACGGGAAGAACAGTATTTGACGAATTCATTTATTGAGATTAATGAAAAAGTTCCAGTTTATGTGAATGATGCATCAGATATAGAAAATACATCGGAGAAAGCTTTTTCAGATTTTCAGCCAGGCGGTGATTATTACAGGCAGTGGACAAATAAAAGCCTGAAAGATTATCCCAGGATTCTGATATTTGGAGATTCCTATTACGGAAGCATTGATACATTTTTTACTGGCCATTTTTCAGAAGTTACACTTGTACATATAACAAATATGCGGGATTTTTATAAATATATGGAAATTATAAATCCAGATGTCGTTTTGATTGAAGCGGTAGAAAGAGTCATTGGGGCAGATGTCTGGCCGGCAGGCAGGTTTAACTGGACAGGAGAATATTTTCAAAAATATACATTGCCTGAATCATGCGGTTAGGAGAAAAAGGATATGGAATTAGAACAGAATTCTTTAGGTACTACAGGAATCCGTGTTACAAAGCTTGGATTTGGATGTGCAAGTGTCTGGGGAAAACCGATTATCAGCGATGAACATGCAAGGCGTTTATTTGAAAAAGCATATGAACTGGGAATCCGGTATTTTGATACAGGACATAGTTATGGAATTGCAGAGAAAAGAATCGGAAGGATATTAAAAACCTCGCATGTGGTGAAGCGGGAAAATATCATTATTTCGACAAAATTCGGAACAAGAACCGTCGCAGGAAGGCTTGTGCATGATGCTTCGCCTGAGTGGATGTATCAGAGCACGGAACTCAGCTTAAAGCGCATGCGTACAGATTATATTGACTGCCTGCAGATTCATGGGCCGCAGATTTCAGATTTTACTCCAGAATTGTATGAGGCATTAAAGGAATTGAAGCAAAAGGGTATTATCAGGGCTGCTGGTGCAAATTCATTTGATACAGATGTTTTGAAATTTATCTGTAAGGAGCGAAAACTGGATTTTGTAATGCTGGATTATAATATTTTGAAACAGGAAAGGGAGAATCTGATTTCGGAACTTTACCGGAATGGAATCGGGATAATTGCTGGAGCGCCTCTGGCAGAATCATTGTATTCAAATCGTGTATTTCGAATAAGAGATAAAAAAGACGTATGGTATCTGGCCAGGGCATTAAAAAATTTCCGGAAACAGATGATGAAGGGCCGAAAATACCGTTTTATCAATTATGTGCCAGGAATGACAGGCTCTCAGATTGCATTGAAATATGTCTTGGATAACCCGATGATTTCCTCTGCAGTTTTTGGAACGGCATCCTTACAGCATTTGGAAGAAAATATACAGGCAGCTGATATTGTGATACCTGGAAAAGTACTGAAAAAAATAAAGAAACAGGGAGTATTATGAAAATTTTAGTGACTGGGGCAAATGGATATCTTGGAAAAGGGGTTGTAAAGCGGCTTTTAGATGATGGGATAGAAGTCATAGCTTCAGATTTTCAGGATAACGGCATAGACAGGCGTGCACAGATAAAAACAGTCGATTTATTTGGCTTGGATGAACCGTTTTCTTTTTTTGGGTGTCCTGATGTACTTTTTCACCTGGCATGGCGGGATGGTTTTATTCATGGTTCGCAGAGCCATATTGATGACTTGCCAAAACATAACAGATTTATAAGCAGAATGATAGACAGCGGCATAAAGCGGGCCGTGGTAATGGGCTCCATGCATGAGGTCGGATTTTTCGAGGGCAGTATAAACGAAAATACCCCATGTCATCCACAGAGCCTGTATGGAATTAGCAAGAATGCACTCCGGTGCCTGACAGAATTAAAATGCAGGGAAAACGAATGTATCTTCCAATGGCTGCGGGGATTTTACATAGTTGGAAATACCAGGGACGGGTCATCTGTATTTTCAAAGATTGTACAGGCAAATGAGATGGGACAGAAGGAGTTTCCTTTTACACAGGGATTAAATCAATTTGATTTTCTTGACTATGATATATTCTGCAAATATGCTGCAGATGTGGCGGAACAGGATAAAGTGGATGGAATCATAAATATCTGTGCGGGACGGCCGGAAAAAATAGCTGACAGGGCAGAGCGGTTTATCGCTGAGAATGGGTTTCAGATTAAACTGAAATATGGTGCTTTTCCTGACCGTTTTTATGATTCGAAAGCAATCTGGGGAGATGATTCAAAAGTGCAGATGGTTGAGAGACAGAAAGGAAACGCAGATGCCTGATACACGATTAAGCTTAATTAAAGGAAAGAAGATTTTATTCTTTTCGCCAGTTTTTTTTGGATATGAAGATAAGATTGCAGCTAAAATGAGGGAACTTGGAGCCAAAACGGATTTCTTTGATGTACGGTCTGTAACGAAGGCACCAGAAAGGGCTTTGCTGAAAATAAATCCTGAACTGTTTCATAAGAAGACAGAGGCTTATTATGCCCGTATTTTTTCAAAAATCAGATATACCAGATATGATTATATATTAATTGTAAAATGTGATATGCCGACAGAGCGGGTTTTGAGATTATTTAAGAAACATTTTAAACAAGCAAAATTCTGTCTTCATATGTGGGATTCTGTGAAAAATATTCCAAATGTGAAAAAGAAATTCAAGTATTTTGACTATATCACCAGTTTTGACAGAAATGACTGCTGCAATTATCCACAGCTGCATTTCAGGCCGCTTTACTATTGTGATGAATACAGAAAAGAAAATAGAAAAGACGGATTTGAATATGACTTTTGTTTCATTGGAACAGTTCACTCTGACCGCTGGAGAATTTTAAAAGAGCTGCGTCAGCAGGCACGTAATAAAGGGCTTCGTGTGTATTATTACCCATATCTGCAAAGCAGGTTTATTTATCTGTTTTATAAACTGATAAAACCAGAATTCAGGAATACGAATATCGGTGAATTTAAATTCGAAAAAATTTCCAGCCAGCAGATAGCTGATATGGCAGAAAAGTCAAAAGTAATAATTGATATACAGCATCCAGAACAGACAGGGCTGACAATCAGAACGATTGAGATGGTTGGAATGAACAAAAAAATACTGACTACGAATGCAGATATCAGGAATTATGATTTTTACAATGCAAAAAATATTCATGTTATTGACAGAAATCATCCATTGCTTGGCGATAATTTCTGTTCGGAATACGACATGCTGGATGAAAGGCTGTATGAAAAGTATTCATTGGAATCATGGATATATGATGTACTTGGCATATGATGCTTATGTGATATAGAAGAATAAAAATAATTGCTGCAGCGCAGAAAGGGTGAGTATGGACAGATGAAAATATATCAGCAGTATTCTGTTTCAGAATTATTTAAAACAGCATATTCATGGCTTATGACAAAGCTGTTTTTTCGTGATGCGCGTTTGATTCGAAGGCCGATATATTTGCGAGGGGGGGGGTACAGCGGAGGAAGAGGGCTGACCACCGGGAGATTTTGCAGGTTTGACCTGGTAGGGAATGAGGCATTAAAAATTGGGACAGACTGTGAATTTGGTGACTTTACACATATCGTGGCACATAAGGACGTGAGAATTGGCAGCGGAGTGCTGGCAGCTTCGAAGGTATTTATAAGCGATACCGACCATGGGAGCTATAAAGGCACAGCTGCAAGCATTCCAGATATTCCGCCGAAAAAAAGAAAACTGGTGTCAGGACATGTCGTTATTGGAAATCATGTATGGATAGGGGAGAATGCGGTGATTCTGTCCGGTGCAGAAATAGGCGACGGCTGTGTAATTGGGGCAAACAGTGTTATTTCAAAACGAATTCCGGCAAATAGTATTGCTGTCGGACATAATAAAGTGATAAGGCAGTACTGCAAACAGCTGAAAAGCCAGCCATGATAGTAAAAGGCACTGTTTCACAGGAAGAAAATCTGGAGATAAAAGAAAGATGATTAAAAAATTCAATCACAGGAAAACGTGGATGCTTCCTGCAATAAATGCAGTGCTGAGAGTTTTGTTTCATGAAAAGAAATGCATGACGCCGCTTGATTTTCAAAAGGTGAAGCGGGTGCTTGTGATAGATTATGCTCTGCTTGGAGATTCTGTCATGAGTACATCGTTTCTTCGCATTATAAAGAAAAATATTCCAAATGTGCATCTGACCCTGGCATGCAGCAGGCTGGAAAAGGAAGTTTTGGAAGAACAGGGAATTGCAGATGAATTTATAACGATACAGATGGAACGGCTGGCAAAAGCTGTAAAAAATTACAGATACATAAAAAAGGCAGCTCGAAAAATAAACAGACAGCAGTATGACATTGCTATTGAACCCAGAGGGGACATCCGGTTTATTTACCTGATGCATCTATGCAATGCAGAAAGAAAGATTAGTTATACCTATACCGGGGGAGAGTGTTTCCTTACAGATGCTATAACACCCTCAGATACTGTCACACATCTTGTAGAAGATAAGCTGTATCTTTTGAAAAAGATTGGCATGCGTTTTGAAAAAAAAGACATGTTCCCGAAGCTGTGCCAGACAGAAGAAGGAAAAGCATATGCTCGGAATTTTATTTCGGAGCATGGAATAAATGAAACATTTATAATTGGAATACACCCGGGAGCAAGCCTGGCATTAAGAAACTGGAAGCATTATCCGGAACTGCTGAGATTGCTGGGCCGGAAACTGACAGATGTTTCCTTTCTTGTGTTTGAAGGTCCGGGTGAACAGGAAATTGTTTCACAGGTAATGGAAGCGGCTGAAAAAACAGGGGCAAAGGCTATCAGGGTTAAGAAAGGAATCAAAGAATATATACACCTGGCCGGATTCTGTGACATTATGGTATGCAATGACAGCGGGGCAGGTCATCTTGCAGCAGCTCTGGGCGTGAAGGTTTATGTTATTTTTGGACCCGGGCTTCCAAAAGAGGTACGTCCTTATAGTGATTCCGGGGTTTACTGTTTTTCAAATCATGAACTTTCATGTAAACCTTGCAGGGCGAGGACATGCAGGCATAATGGAGCATGCCTGGAAAGCGTGAAAACAGAGGATGTCTTCCGGAAAATAATAGCAACGATGAAAAACGACAGAATGGAAGGAAACATAAATGGAGAGGATTCTGCATAAAATCAGGCCGAAAAAAATTCTGGTGGCAGGGGAGATAATGCTGGATGTATATTATAAAGGTTCTGTAAAAAGGATTTCACCGGAAGCTCCTGTTCCGGTATTTTTGAAAGAAAAGATTACATACAGGCTTGGCGGTGCTGCAAATACAGCCGTAAACCTTGCTGTAAATCAGATGGATGTCTGCCTTTTGTCTGTTACAGGAATGGATGAAAACAGTATCAGGCTGAAAAAATTACTGGAAGAAGCAGGAATACAGGCAGATTGCCTTGTAGAAACAGAAAGGCCTGTCTGTACTAAAATCCGCATGCTTGCATCAGGAAATCAGCATGTACTGCGTATTGATGAAGAAGATGCAGGCTGTATAGATGCAGATACAGAAGAACAAATTATCCGTATCTTTAAGTCTAGAATCCACGATATGGATGCTGTAATTCTTTCAGATTATATGAAGGGCATGCTGACGTACAGACTGACAAGAGAGATTATTGCTGCTGCACAACAAGCAGGTGTAAAGGTATTGGCAGATGCAAAAGACGCAGGAGCAGATAAATACCAGGGGTGTTATCTGGTGAAGCCGAACAGACAGGAACTGGCAGATTTGTCCGGGATGAAGACGGACAGAATGGATGAGATTCAAAGAGCGATGAAACGTGTAATGGAAATCTGCAAAGCGGATTATGTTCTGGCAACATTAGGACCGGATGGAATGATGCTGATGGATAAAGGAGAAAGCTGCAGCCATCTGGAAGCTGTTACACAGGAAGTTTTTGATGTCACAGGTGCTGGAGATACTGTGATTGCTTATCTTGGAATGGGAATTGCAAATAATCTGCCTGTTAAAGAAGCCATGTATCTGGCAAATATTGCTGCCGGTATACAGGTTTCAAAAGCAGGGACAGCAGCGGTTGCCCTGGAAGAAGCTGCAGACAGTATAGACACCAGTTCCAAATATATAGATAAGGCGGGATTAAAGCGGCTAAGGCAGCGAAATAAGAACAGGAAGATTGTTTTTACGAATGGGTGTTTTGACATCCTGCATATTGGACATGTCCGGTATTTAAAGCAGGCGGCATTATTTGGTGATGTGCTGGTTGTGGGAGTAAACAGTGATGATTCTGTAAAGAGGCTCAAAGGAGCAGCCAGGCCTGTCAATGGAGAACAGGACCGGATGGAAATGCTGGCAGCGTATGAATTTGTGGATTATGTAGTTTTGTTTGGTGAGGATACCCCTTATGAAATAATCCAGGCGCTTCGGCCTGATGTACTGGTTAAAGGCGGAGATTATCATTCAGATGAAGTGGCTGGCAGGGATATTGTTGAATCAGATAATGGAACAGTTGAAATTATTCCTTTGATTGATGGAAGGTCAACGAGCAGAATTCTGGAAAAAGCAAAACAGGCAGAAAGCGGAAATCACAGAGGTTCCTGTATATGAGACTAAGTAAAAATCAAGAGTACCATATTCTGAAAATTTATATGAAGCTGTTTATTTTTGCAGGAATCCTGCTGGGGCTGATGGAGATTATTCAGTATCAGTCTCTTGGCGAAGCCACAGGAATGCCGCTGCATATAGACAGGCTTGATATGATACTGCTTTTAATACTGCAGACAGCATCCCTGGCTGTTATATACCCATTGTTTTTAGCAGGAAGGGATAACAGAATCAAAATCAAGGGGGTTTCAGACTATCGCTTTGCGATAAATACTGAGAGAGTGCATATTGTGACATTTCTGATTCTGGCAGCAGAACTGGCTTTTTCTTTAAGAACTGGAAATGCTGTGATAGGAAGGGAAGTGACATCCCGGTTTTCTTTTTTATTTAACCTGATAAAGGTATCTGCGTGGATGCCAGTTTATTATGTATGTGCCAGGGAAACGAAAAAACCATTATACTGGTGCAATGTCGGGCTGTATCTTGTATATGAATTTTTGTGTGGCTGGTCAGGACAGATTATACAGGTTATTTTTTTTGAGCTGTTTCTTTTTGTGAAGCATAAAAAAGGCAAACAGAAAATCACAACGATTTTTCAATTCAGCAATGTACTGACAGGCGCAGCTTTTCTGGCCGGCAGCGGCTTATACAGTTATATTTTTTCTCTTAAAAACAGCATCCGCTATGCGGTTCCTTTTGGCTCGATTGCACCGCTGGGTTTTATGGAAGGAGCAAAGCAGCTGCTGTCCAGATTTACGAATTATCCGATTACTGTTGCTGCTGTCCAGAATCATGCACGCATAGCGCAGCTTTATGCAGCCCAGAAGAAACCATTTTGGGAATTAGAAACCATATTAAGCCCGCTGGTTCCAAGATTTTTGATGCCGAATAAAGAATACCGTCCTTTGGGCAATCTTGTAAAACAGGCCATTTGGGAAGATAATCCAATCGGAACCGGAACAGGCTATAATTTTTTTGTGTACTGGATGAACATTTTTGAGTGCAATTTCGGGTGCTTTGTGGCTGGCATAATGGTTTTTCTTGTTTTAGCCTGTGTTTCAAAGCAGATTATCTATGCATTTGATAATGGAAGCAAAGATGTGGAGCTGCTGTATTTCTTTTTTATTTTTGGAATCATGAGTGAAACAAGCCTGAGTAATATTTTTGGATATGGCTATATTTCTCTTGTTTATACGATTCCATTTTTAATCGTTACAGGTGCAGTGAAAATCAGGAAAAGAGTGGCGGCAGAAAGCACGAATCAGTGTACAGCGTAGGGAATCGTAGTATATGTTCTGAAATAAAATAAGAAAGGCTGATAGCAATAGAAAATTTATTGATTTTTTCAGATAATGAAGATTGGATTTTTTATCATGTACTGAAGGCTGTCAAAAAGGTTTGCTGGATTGATGCAGGGGTAAATGACCTGGTTCACGCATCTGTTACAAAGTTTTTTTCACTCCGGGGTGAGGAATCAATTTAGAGCCACAGCACGGTTTTTGGAAAAAGCTGGAGAAAGACCGGCCCCATGATAAAAATATTGAAGCCGGGGTGAGCAATCAAAAGGGTGTATTGACTTTGTTTTCTGCTGAAGCCAGTCAGGTTTTTATATAACTGGAATAAAAATTATAGAATGAGGAAGTTAGGCGGGGAGTGTCGATGAGACAAGAACAATAAGGTGAATTTTATGGATATTTTATTTATAACCAACACAGATATTAACGACTGTACATTTGGCGGAGGAAAAGGTGCCAGAAGCTGTTATGAACTTCTTTGCAGGATAGGGAAGACAGATATTCAGGTAATAAAAAAACAGTCATCATTTTGCAGCGCGTTATCTGTCCTGCAAGGATATTATCCGCCACTGACAGGAAAAGAAATAGAAAAAACGAAAAGAGCATGCAGAAAGAAAAAACCGGATGTTGTATTTTTAAATACATCTGTTTACGGGGCCATTGCAAAAGCACTGAAAAAAGAATTTCCAGAACTTCTGATTTTTGCCATGTTTCAAAACTGCGAATTGGATTACAATGCTGTCCGGTTTATTGGAGAAAAGGGCATAAAAAGCAGAATATATAAGATTTTGGTACGAAAAAGCGAAGCAATGACGCTTAGATACTGTGATTATAATGCGGCCCTGTCAAAAAGGGATGCAATGCGGTTAAAGAAATTATATGGGGCCAGAATTGATTACATTCTTCCGCTTTTTATCAGGGATGATGCATCCAGAGAGGATTTGAAGGAGCATGGGGACAGTGGAGCATACTGCCTGATTTTTGGCCCTGATACGCCGCCTAATGTGCAAGGGGCAAGGTGGTTTGCTGAAAATGTTTCCCCATACCTGAACATAAAAACACTTATTGCAGGAAACGGTATGGACAGACTTGCAGATGAATTAAGACAGGACAATGTGGATGTGGCCGGATATGTTGAAAATATTCATGAGCTTTATCAGAAGGCATGCTGTGTCTGTCTGCCGTTATTTAGCGGGGGCGGAATGAAAGTAAAGACAATTGAGGCCATGATGTTTGGAAAAAAAGTATTTGGGACAAAAGAAGCGTTTTCCGGATATGGGAAGATAGATAAAGAGGCTGGAATACAGTGTGATACGCCGGAAGAATTTATCAGAGCAGTTAACAGTTTTGTGCAGTCAGCAGAAAGCAATTTCTGCGTAAGGTCCAGGGAACTGTATGAAGAAAAATATTCGCAGGAGGCAGCATTTTTAAGAATGCGCCGTATGTTATCAGATATAACAAAACGCCAGAACCAGTGATAGTTTCCTGAAAAATAAAATGGCGACCGGAATTGATAGTTTCTGTAGAGTTATGCCTGTAAATTGAGCTGAAAAAACAGACGCAAACTGCTTTTATGAAAAATAGAAAGGAATGTGGAATGAAAATGCAAATAGAGAAAAGGCTGTCTGTACATATAGACCGGCTGTTATCCAGATATTCAAAACTGGATTGTATACGAACAGCTATCCTGGATGCATATTGTGTTTTGGAAGAATGCTTTGTAAGGGACAAAAAACTGCTGATTGCAGGAAATGGGGGTTCAGCAGCAGATTCTGAACACATTGCAGGAGAGCTGATGAAACAGTTCCTGATATCACGGCCTGTACCAGCGGAATATGAAGAAAGACTGATTGCGGCTGACCCGGTAATAGGAGCTGAATTAGCAGAAAATCTGGAACAGGGGCTGATGGCAGTTCCGCTGACGGCACATGAGGCACTGGCAACTGCATATATAAATGACGTAAATGCAGACAGCGTATTTGCCCAGCAGCTTTATGGATATGGCCGCAGCGGGGACGTGTTTCTTGGAATATCAACTTCTGGAAACAGTAAAAATATTTTAAATGCCACAGTAGCTGCAAAAGCAGGAGGAATCAGGGTAATAGGTCTGACAGGCGCGAATGGCGGAAGGCTTGCAGAACTGGCAGATGTGGCTGTGAAAGTTCCTGAAACAGAAACATATATGATTCAGGAGCTGCATCTTCCGATTTATCACTGCTGGTGTATGATGCTGGAGGAACGTTTTTTTGGAGAAAGCAGTAGCTGAAAAGAACTACCTGGTGGCAGGGCTTAGACATGAAACAGAATATAATACAATGGAAAATAAAATACAACAGCATGCCGGTACAGGCAAGAGCAGGAATCTGGCTGGTAATCTGCAACATTCTGGTGAAGGGCATTAATTTTATCACAATTCCTTTATTTACGAGACTGATGGATGCGGCAGAATATGGAAACCTGACCGTATATCTGTCATCCACAGAACTGATACTGATTCTGACAGGCTGGGATATTTCTTATGGGGCATACCAGAAAGGGCTGTACAGGTATAAAGATACATCATTCCATACAAAAACAGTCCAGCTATTCTGCACGGTAAGCACAGCAGCTGTATTTCTTTTGCTGTACCTGCTTTATCCGCTGGCAGGTGCATGGTTTGCTGTTCCGCTTGAATTATATCCTTTTATGTTTCTTTATCTGATAACACAGCCATCCTATCGAAACTGGATGGCTTTGAAACAGAAAAATTATGAATATCAGAAAGCAGTCGGAGTGACATTATTTTATACAGCTTTAGTTACAGTGATTTCGCTGGCAGCTGTGATTTTTATTCAGCAGTCAGCGGCTGTAAAATATACGGCACAGATGATGGCATCATTTATGGTATTTCTGTTTTTTTATGCCAGAAATGTAAATATCCTGCCTTTGTTCAGGCAGAAACAGAAATTATGTGAGGAAATAAAATATATTGCGTGTTTTCAGTTTCCATGCCTGATTCATTCTGTATCGCTGGTGATTCTGGGACAGGCAGACCGCATGATGATTAAGATGTATGCAGGAAGCACGCAGGCAGCTATATACGGAGTAGCTTACAGTTTTTCATTTCTTATTATCGTGATACAAAGTGCCTTAGACCAGGCTTTGATACCATGGCGGTATGAGCTTATGGACAGGAAAGAATATGCGAAGGTTAATGAAATCTGCTGTACACTGTTAGTCATGATAGGAGGAATCACAGCTGTATTTATGCTGGCAGCACCGGAACTGATGATGCTGCTTTTTTCGCAGGAATATTATGAAGCAATAGAGTTAATACCGCCAATTGCAGCAAGTGTGTATTTTATTTTTTTGTATTCTATGTTTGTAAGCATAGAAGGATATTTTGAAAATACTAAGATGATGATGTATATCGCTGTTTTTTGCAGCTTGTCTAACATTGCCATGAATTATGCCGGAATAAAAATATTCGGGTATCAGGTATGTGCATATACAACATTAATTTCTTATCTGATGTTCTGCATCGGACATTATTTTGCGATGAACCGCATGTGCCGGAAATATGTGAAAAGAAAAATATTCCATGATAAGTTTATCGCTGTATGCAGCATGGGGATGCTCTTGTTTACAGCAGGAGCATGGATTCTGTATCAGAATCTGTATATCCGGTATAGCGTATTCTGTTTTCTGATGCTTCTTGGCGTAATTATGAGAAAAAGAATGAAAGAGACAATTATGGCAGTAAGGAATAAAAGGATATGAAAGATTTTAGAAAAAAAGCGGCAGTGCCCGTAAAGGATTTATTTGTAAAAATATCCCAGATACTTCCGTTTAAATTTTGTAAACAGGCAGAAATATTTATAGACAGAGTACTGCTGGGGAAAAATGATTATCTGCATTCATATTTTATCAGGAATCAGAAAGGAAGAATCCGGTACTGTATTTTTCGTTATCCTTTGCCGGAAATCAACCTGTTATCTACAGGAATTGAGTATATCTTTCACTTTGATTTTTGCAGGAGAAAGCATTTAATACCTTTGCTGGACCTTGAATATGAATGGTTTTTTCAGGAAAACAGGTTAGGTGAATACAATTTCTGGGAACTGGTCTTTCAGCAGAAAAAAAGTGTCCGGGATGCAGTCCGTGAAGAAAATGTATTTATTGACCGGATAAGCGGGGGATTTTCATATAGTACAAAAGCCTGCCAGAATATCAATGGTACCTGGAACAACCATAGAATTTATACAACAAAAAATAACTGGAGAAATTATTACCGGAAAATTCATAAATATACATCAAAGTGCTGGCAGGTTCATGAACATATTCAAAAACACTGCGACATCTTTTTTTCAGAACATTTCAGCAATAAAGAAAAAATATTGGGAGTCATGCTCCGGGAAGATTTTACAGCGGAGTTTAACAAAAAATTAACCGGGGCAGATAAAGAATTGTATGAAAGACATCCGCTGAATCCAGACACCAGTGAAATCATTGAGCTGATAAGAAAAAAGAGACAGGAATGGGGATTTAGCAAAATATTTCTTTCAACGATGTATCAGGAAAGCGTGCAGAAATTTCAGGACGAATTCGGGGATAGTGTGGTAATTATGGATAGAATAAGAAGAACACTGGATATCAGCGCTGATAACATGCGCAGGAAAGCAGATATGAGTATAGAGGAAAATTATCAGCTGTTTATGAATAACCGGGAATATTTTAAACAGGAAACACTGGCCTATATTTATGAAGTAATCCTGCTGTCCAGATGCAGTTATTATATTGCTCCGCATTGCAGCGGGTCGGCTGCAGTGCTGGCCTTTAATGGAGGCCGGTTTCTTGATATTGAGGTGCTGGAAAATGGAAGGCATGTAAAAGGGTATTAGGCATGAAAATATTATTGATTGGCGGCAATGGGAATATCAGCTGGCACTGCACGCAAAAGCTTTTAGAGCTTGGACATGATGTATATGAGCTTCACAGGGGCGTGACATACGCTACAAGACGGGATATTCATGCTGGAGCGAAAATTATCCATGCAGATATACGGAATGAAAAGGAAACCTTCCAGGTGCTGGCCGGAGCAGAATTTGATGCTGTCTGTGATTTTATCTGTTATGATGCCGTACAGGCGCAGCATGCAGTCAATATGTTCCGGGATAAAACAAAACAGTATCTTGTAATCAGTTCAGATGTGGTATATGAAAGAAATATCAGCAACATTCCATTTACAGAGAAATCTAAATTAAAGAATAAGGAGTGTGCCAGTGCTTATATCCGTGGCAAGCTGGAAATGGAAGAAGTATTCTGGAAGGCATACCAGGATTTTGGTTTTCCGGTGACAATTGTCCGGCCTGGTTATACTTATGATACAATTCTGCCGGTATCAATCGGGCATAACTGCTGGAGCGCCATAGATAAAATTTTAAAGGGCTATCCGCTTCTGATTGCCGGGGATGGAAATTCGATTTGGAATATGACAAATTCCAGGGATTTTGCAGAAGCGTTTGTCTGTCTGGCGGGCAGGAGAGACTGTATCGGGGAAGCATATGATATTGCTTCGGATGAATGGATTACCTGGAACGATGCATCGGAAATTCTGCTGCAAGCACTTGGAGTCGAAAAAAACAGGGTTTTTCATGTACCATACGAAAGGGCTTTGCATATTCCGGAATTTCAGCCAGATGATATGAGTTATGACCGCATGTGGCATAATTTCAGGACAAATCAGAAAATAAAAGAAACAGTGGATGGATTCCGGGCGAAGATATCCCTGGAAGCAGGCATACGCATGTCATTGGCATGGCTGCAGGAAAAAGAGGTAAGACGGCGGATTGTGAAAAAATACAGTAATGTGCTGGATATGCTTTATCAAGAATACGGGCTGCAGAAATCCCAAAGGCAATGAGAAATGAAAGCACGGTACAGGAAGGAGAGAATTAGAAATGAATACAGCATGCAGGCTTTGCGGAAGCAGCCATATAGATAAAAAGTACAGGATTTGTACAAATATGAAAATCATGGGCGAATCCTTCGGAGGGGGGGATTGCTGGATAAGCCAGTGTCAGGAATGCGGGTTTGTATTTCACGTTTTTTCTGAGGCAGGACAGAAAGAATTCACCGATTATTACCGTTTTTCCAGCAGGACAGTCAATTATTCTGAGGTCTATACGAAAGAGCAGACAGACGGATATTTGCGGCATCTGGAAGAATTAATAGAGAAGTGCCAAAATGGCAGGGATAAGAACATCCGTATTCTGGACATCGCTGGAGGATATGGCGAGCTTTCTTTGTTTTTGATGCAGTCTGGTTATACAGATGTTACCATGAGTGAAATAAAAGAAAGCTGCATCTCGTATGCAAGACAGAAAGGAGTTTCTGTCTTACATGAAGACCTTTTGGAAAAAGAGTTTGCGAGGAAGCATGATATTGTCATACTGAGCCATGACCTGGAACATATGCTGGATGTCAGAAAAGCGATGTTAAATGCAGCAGAATATTTGAAAGATGATGGGTTTTTGATACTGGAGCTGCCATTTGCTCCGATGTATAAAGAAATGGACAATACGCCGTATCATTTTCTGACTTATGAGCATGTCTGTCACTTTTCGGACATCACAGTTGAAAATCTGGCATCTGTAGCAGGCCTGAAAATTATGGAAAAGGGACACTATGTGAAATGTGATGATTATCCGTGTATATGGGCCATATTAAAAAAAGACAGCAGTGTGTCCCCGCTCATCCGTAAAGATGCAGATACATGGGAAGATATCTATGCATATATAAAAATCTGCGGGAAGCAGATACAGCAAAAATTAAAACCGCTGGCAGAAAGACGCAAGGCATTGATATTGTGGGGAATCGGCGCTTCGACGGCAATTCTGCTAGATAGTGCATTTGGCGGATGCAATGTCATCCAGCTGATTGATAAAAATAAGGCTAGACAGGGAAATGTTTTTGAAATAAATGGGAGAAAACTTGCTGTGGAACCGCCGGAACAGATAACGGACAGTTCGGCAGCTGTTTTTATTCTGTCAGGTGCATACCGGGCCAGCATTGAAAAGGATATACGCCAGATGGGATTGAATAACGAAATTATGAGTCTGTAGAAAACAGGAGGACGTTTTATGAACATTTACATTTGGGGAACGAGCCCGCTTGCGGGAAGAATTGTGGGAGATGTCATTCCGGCTGGCAGGGTAACCGGCTTTATTGATAACTTTTATGAGAAAGAAAGCTTTATGGATAAGCCTGTATTAAAGCCGGATGTTCTTTTACAGAAAGAATACGATGCTGTTGTTGCAGCGAGTACATATGCGGATGAAATATACAGCCAGTGCACAGAAATTGGGCTTGATATGAAAAAAATAATTTTCCCATTTGCAAATGTTCGTCTGACGGACTTAAATACGGATTATGGTTTTGTGGAAAAAGTACTGGGCAGCCGTTATGCACAGGTTGTAAAAAACAGGAACCATATGATACAGGACTGTGACGCAGCAGGCAGCATGTGTCTTAAGGGAAGCAGGTTAAAGCAGGACCGTTCCTATAAAAATGACTTTGTCCGGCACAGGGTTTTTGAACTATGTGTAAAAGAAATCAGAAAGAAAAATTTAGACGGCGCAGCTGCAGAGCTGGGTGTTTACAGGGGACAGTTTGCACAGTACATCAATGCTGCTTTTCCAGGTAAGACATTATATCTTTTCGATACGTTTGAAGGATTTGATGAGGAGCTGGCAAGGGCAGAAGTAAACAGTGGAACGGCGACCGAAACATGGGTGGAATCATTTAAAAATACAGATATTGAAATCGTAATGGATAGAATGGTTTATAAAGATACGGTCAGAATCAAAAAGGGAAGATTTCCAGAAACAGCACGGGGGGGTAAAAGACGAAAGGTTTTTGTTTGTTTCCATTGATGTCGATATGGAGCAGCCTGTTTATGATGGATTGAAATTTTTTTATCCGCGCCTGCAGCAGGGAGGATATATTTTTATTCATGATTATAATGGACCTTTATTGGGTGTGGAACGGGCTGTTGACAGATATGAAAAGGAGATGGGTATTGATTTATGCAGGGTGCCTGTCTGTGACACAGAAGGAACATTGGTAATTACAAAATAGTAAATTTGACATTTTTTAAGGAGGACAGTGAATGACTGCGAAGGAAGGCCATAGATATTATAAAGAAAGGACAAGACTGGAAACGGTCATTCCCCTGGAAACCCCGTTTATTCTTTATGCTGACCCGTCCAGCGCATGCAATCTGCGGTGCAGCTTCTGTCCCTGCGGGACGGCGCACAAAGATTTATGGACAGAAGACAAGAAAAAAAGCATTGGCATAATGGATATGGATGTTTTTCGGAAAATTGTGGATGACTGCAGCGGCTTTCCAGACAGGATAAAGGTGCTGCGCCTGTACAAGGAAGGAGAACCGCTTTTAAATCCCAATTTTGCGGAAATGGTAGAATATGCTTACAAATCGGGGAATTTTAAAGGCATTGACACGACAACAAACGGGACATTGTTAAATCCTGCGCTGAACCGGAAAATCGTCCGCGCAGGACTGAGCAGGATTCATATATCGGTAGAAGGATTAAGTGCAGGGGAGTACAGGGACATTTGCGGATGTGAAATTGATTATGAAGCGTTCAGGGCTAACATTAAGGATTTATATGACCATAAAGAAAACTGCCATATTTTTATTAAAACAATTGTTGAAAACTGCAGTGCAGAAGATGAGGCAGAGAAAAAGAGAAGATTTTATGAATTGTTTGGGGATATCTGCGACGAAATTTCTTTTGAACATATTGCTCCGTGCTGGCCGGGCTTTGATAAAGAGCTGTATTCACAGGAAGTGGGGGTATATGGAAATAAAATTCAGGAATGTACGGTCTGTCCGCGCCTGTTTTATATTTTAACGATTAATTCTGACGGGGCAGCTACCAGGTGCATTGTAGACTGGAACAGGCAGATGGTCTTTGGAGATGTGCACAGCTATTCCGTTCCGCAGCTTTGGAAAATGATGGATGCATTCCGCATTGAGCATCTGCGCGGGAACCGCCGCAGGATGCCAGGGTGTGATTCCTGCCTGGAAATTGAAACAGCGGCGATTGATAATATTGATGCATACAGGGAAGATTTATTACCAAAATTTATTTCAGGCAAGGGTAATAATGGCTATGGGCAGTGAGTTTCTTAAAGTACTGCATATTGCCCCGCATATTGGCGGGGGAATCGGAAAGGCGGTTGTCGGGCTGTCCCTGCTTGGAAAAAAGGATGGAATCCAGTCTGCAGTGGTTCTGCTTGAACAGCCCCAAAAAACAGGAATTGTAAAAGAAGCAGCCAGTCAGGGGATTCCCGTTTACATAGAACCGGAGAAGGATGTTCTGACAGAGCTTATCCGTCATTCAGATATTGTAGTTGTGAACTGGTGGAATCATCCGCTTATGTATCAGTTTTTATGTGAATTGAATGAGGAATGTCGGCTCGTTATCTGGTGCCATGTCAATGGCTGCGTATATCCTTATTTTGACAGCGGCTTTTTACTGGAATTTGAACATATCTTTTTTACAACGCCTTATTCAAAAGAAAATATGCTATGGAGCTCAGAACATAAAAGACAGATTTTGGAAAAAAGCTCTGTTTTATATGGATTTGGCAGTTTTCGTCCTGAAAATATTGCATGCAAAAAAAACTGGGGAGAACAAAATATCCTGAAAATCGGATATGCGGGAACGCTCAGTTATTCGAAAATGTCTCCAGAATATATTGCGTACTGTGAGGCTGTCTGTGAGGCATGTCCATATGCTGAAATTCATCTTGCAGGTGATGCAGATGAAAGGATTCTGTGGGATGTTTCTCATTCAAAATATAAAGAGAATCTGTTTTTTGACGGTTATATCACAGATATCCAGAGCTGGTATCATGATATGGACATTTTTTTATATCTGCTGAATCCATTACATTATGGAACGACAGAAAATGTGATATTAGAGGCAATGGCTTGCGGGCTGCCGGTAATTGCGTTTGCCCATAAAGCAGAGCAGATGATAATCGGAACAGATGGGGCTGGTATTTTTATTAAAAATAAAGAGGAGCTTGTAAAAGCAGTGTCCTGTCTCTGTAATCCTCAAAAAAGGAAGATACATGGACTTAAAGCGCGTGAATCAGTCTGTACAGAATATTCGTGCGAGAGCAGCTATCGGGGTTATTCAGATATAATCCGCAATATTGCCAGAAGGTCAAAGCGTATCGGTTATTTTTCCAAAATACTGGCGGGGGGAGGTAAAAATGCCTGCCAGTGGTTTTTGATGTCGGCGGGGCCTGATAAAAAAGTGTTTGAGAAATATTTATTTTCTCATGATGCCATTCCGGTCATTGATTTGATAAAAAGAAAGTACATATACAGCGAATCGGGCAAAAGCTCGCTCATTCAGTTTCATGAATATTATCCAGATGATGAAAAATTAGGGGAACTTTATATACTGGCTGATGAATTTCGGCAGAAAGGCGGGGAATATCTGTCATGAAAGTAGTATTGCTTGCTGGTGGAAGGGGAACACGAATCTCAGAAGAATCGGAGTATCTCCCGAAACCGATGATTGAAATCGGGGGAATGCCTATTTTATGGCATATTATGAAAGAGTATTCTCATTATGGTTTTCATGATTTTATTATATGCGGCGGGTATAAGCAGCACATAATAAAAAAATGGTTTGCAGATTATTGTTTTTATACATCGGATATCGAATTTGACTTTCTGCATGGCAATCAGATGAATGTTTATAACCGGAAGGCTGAACCATGGAAAGTCGTTGTTGCTGATACGGGACTGAATACGATGACAGGGGGAAGGATTAAGCGTGTTCAGAAATATATAGGTGAGGAAACATTTATGATGACCTATGCGGATGGCGTGTGTGATGCTGACTTAAAAAGCCTGCTGGAGTTTCACAGAAGCCATGGCAGGACGGCGACACTGACCTCCGTGATTCAAAAACAGGCAAAAGGCACACTGGATATTTCCTACGACCATTCCGTGAAGTCATTTCGTGAAAAGAGAACAAAGGATGCAGTTGCCATAAATGCCGGCTATATGGTTTTAGAGCCGGAAATTTTTGATAATATTAAAGACGATAAAACAATTTTTGAAACGGATGTTTTAGAGAAGCTTGCCAGGGAAGGCAGGCTGATGTCCTATCAGCATAATGGATTCTGGCAGTGCATGGACACATTGCTGGAGAAAAATACACTGGAAGAATTATGGGAATCTGGCAATGCTGCATGGAAGCAGTGGAATGAATGATAAAATCAAAATGAGGTATGGAATATGACAGAATGGAGCAGTGAACAGCAGGCACGGGAAGATATCCAGTCGATGGTTGCAGACTATTATCATCAGTTTAAGGAGAAGAAAAAGCCGTTTGTGCCAGGAGACAGGATAAACTATGCGGCAAGGGTCTTTGACGAAAAGGAAATGCAGCGCCTTACAGATGCTGTGCTTGATTTCTGGCTTACGTCAGGCCGTTTCTGTGATGAATTTGAAAAAAATTTTGCAGAATGGATTGGTGTAAAATATGCACATCTGGTAAATAGCGGGTCCAGTGCAAACCTGCTTGCTTTTGCGGTACTGACTGCACCGGAACTTGGAGAAAGACGCATCCGTCGCGGTGATGAGGTGATTACGACAGCCTGCGGGTTTCCGACAACGGCTGCACCAATACTTCAATATGGTGCAGTGCCGGTTTTTGTGGATGTAACTGTGCCACAGTATAACATTGATGCGTACAGGCTGGAAGATGCGTACACTTCAAAGACAAAGGCTGTCATGATAGCACATACGCTTGGGAATCCGTTTGATATCAAAGCGGTAAAGGAGTTTTGTGAGAAACATCATCTGTGGCTGATTGAAGATAACTGCGACGCACTTGGGAGCAGGTATACAATCGAAGGAAAGACAAAATATACAGGTACATGGGGAGATATCGGCACATCGTCTTTCTATCCTCCGCATCATATGACAATGGGAGAGGGCGGGTGTGTATATACAGATAATCCGCTGCTTCACCGGCTGATTCTTTCTTACCGGGACTGGGGGAGGGACTGCATCTGCCCGCCAGGCCATGATGGTGCATGCGGGAACCGATTCGGACAAAAGGCAGGCGAGCTGCCGCGTGGCTATGACCATAAGTATATATACAGCCATTTTGGGTTTAATTTAAAAGCAACGGATTTGCAGGCAGCAGCCGGTGTGGAACAGTTAAAGAAAATGCCAGGATTTATTGAACGGCGCAGGCACAACTGGAACAGGCTGCACAATTCCCTGGAACAGTTATCTGACAGAATTCTGCTGCCAGAACCGGCAGAAAACAGCTGTCCGTCATGGTTTGGATTTCTTGTTTCAGTGAGGGAAGGACAGGGGCCGGGAAGGAATCAGATTACGCAGTATCTGGAAGAACATCATATACAGACAAGGCTTCTGTTCAGTGGAAATCTTATCCGGCATCCAGCCTTTAATCAGATCAGAAATACAGATGCATACAGAATTGCTGGCGGACTGGAAGTGACAGATTTTATTATGAATAGTTCATTCTGGATAGGGGTATATCCTGGGATGACAGATGAAATGACAGATTATATGGCACAGATTATTACAGAGGCGGTGGCTCAATGAAAAAAGCGGTAATAACAGGCGCAAATGGGTTTCTGGGAAGCGCACTTTGCAGGGAATTGTCCGCACAGGGAGTCGCAATAACAGCTGTTGTAAGAAGCAAAGATTCGGATGTCAGCAGGATAATAAACCTGAAGAATCTGCAAATCGTATTTGCAGACATGTCCGAAATGAAAAATCTGGACAGAATTATCAGGGACAGGGATGCAGATGTGTTCTATCATTTTGCGTGGGAAGGAAGCTGCGGACCGTTAAGAGGCGATTATGTGGTTCAGCTGGATAATGTGAAATATACCTGTGATGCTGCTGTATCATGCAAAAAAATAGGATGCAGCCGTTTTGTATCTGCTTCCAGCATTATGGCATATGAAGCAGCTGCAATGATGCAGACAGAGCAAAATCCGCCGCTCCCTATGCTGTATTCTGCTGCAAAGCTGTGTGCCGGATATATGGCCCGGACAGCTGCAGCAGCTGCGGGAGCAGATTATATCCATGTGGTTATTTCAAATGTTTATGGTCCCGGGGAGACGAATCAGCGGCTTGTGAATGAAAGTCTCAGGAAAATGCTGAATGGGGAACACTGTTCGTTTTCTTCCGGGGAACAATTGTATGATTTTATTTATATTGATGACGCAGCAAAAGAGCTTGCGGCTGTAGGAGACAGGGGACATGCCAACCGTACTTACTATATAGGAAGCTTGAAACCAAGGCCCCTGAAGGATTTTTTGAAAGAGATAAATATCCAGGCGGGAAGGAATCCGGCAGACGGACTGGGTGAACTTACGTTTGAAGGCGTTTCGCTGGCATACAGCGAATTTGATATCGAAGCAGTAAAGAAAGACACAGGCATAGTACCGGAAATTTCATTTGCAGAAGGAATCCGGCGGACAATTGCATGGATAAGGGAGAACAGGCTGTGAACAGATTTGCATTTACTCCATTAAAACTGGAAGGGGCATTTTTAATTGACTGCTTTTATGCAGGAGACGCCAGGGGAGGACTGACAAAAAGCTATGAAAAACAGCAGTTTGAAATGGCTGGTATTTCTTTCCAGCTGCATGAAACATTTTTTTCCAGGTCAGATAAAAATGTAATCAGGGGGCTGCATTTTCAGCTTTACCGACCTCAGGCAAAGCTCGTTACGGTAATAAAAGGCAGTGCGTGGGATGTTATCGTAGATTTGCGCAGGGACAGTGTTACATATAAAAAATGGGTATCTGTAGAGCTTACAGAAGATAACCATAGAAGTGTATATGTTCCGCGTGGATTTGGCCATGGATTTTTATCACTGGCTGATGATACGGTCATGCTTTATCAGTGTGATGGGGCATATGATAAAGATACGGATTCTGGAATCCGCTATGACGACCCGCAGATTGGAATCCGCTGGCCGGTTGATAAAAATGCATCGATATATTCAGACAGGGATTTGCACCTTCCTTATCTCAGAGTATATGAAAAGCAGGATAAGGAAGTTACCTGAACCCGCCATGTAACCAATAGCCACCCCAAAATTTCAAAACACTATAAACTTTCCAAAAAAAATACCGATAAACGATTCAGAAAATCAGCTAAGGACGGCGCAATAATTTCCAC
>OFGA01000414.1_pt1 | contig 36350 bp, 50 predicted proteins | sample 1521471 | NCBI WGS metagenome assembly OFGA01 (sample SAMEA3504086, study PRJEB24116) | mouse gut metagenome | biome: mouse gut; feature: mouse-associated habitat; material: faeces | place: Denmark | collected 2011 | reverse complement strand
AAATTTCTGGACAAACGCTTGGAAAGCAGTTTGAATTATTGACGATGGAATTTTTGCAGGAAACATTTCCGTATTTGCAAAATATTCGCCCTGGACAATGGTCAATATTGCAGCTCGGTAATAATAACAGGTTAAAAATAAGTGATTTCGAACAATATGAACTTTAGCTTATTCAAGCGCATTGACAGCAGAACCTATGCCCAACCGACTGGCATCGCTAGTACTCGGAACAGGAGACATTGATTGTGAATATCATTTTGCGCTTTATGAATTGGTTCGGGCAGTAAAAGAAGTTGGTTCTGAAGATGCAGCTGAAACTATGGAAAAGCTTGTGCAGGGAAAAAGACTTAAAGATATATCGGATTTACCGTTGAACTTAGCAGTGTGATGATGAAAAAGAATGTAGGTATAAAATACAGATGAAGAGTGTATTTATTATTTTAGGAAATGGATTTACAATAGATTTTTTGAAAAAATACAATGAATTTCTTCAAAAGAAAAAAGAGAAAAATATTTGTATAGATGTTCAAAATTTATTTAGGTATGGAGAAGTGATAGGAACACCTTGGGATGGCAAACCGGGTTTTTTGTCGTATAAGGTATGTCCTGCCTTATGGACTTTAGGTGCTAGACCTAATAGTAATGCAGCGGATAGTAATGCGTTGATTGAAGAAATTATTTCTTGTGCAAATATGTTTTTTGATTTCATTAACGATCCGGATCAAAAGACAAAGCGGTTAAGTATGATAAATTCTAGTGATGACAGGATATATTTGCGTGCTTATTGCGAATTAATAGTTTATTTGAGACAGTTATTTTCCTGGTATGATTCTTTGATAGATGAAACATTTCTCCAAGAATTTGTTTCAACGTGCTTAGATTGGGGATGGCTTTCATTTTTTAAAAATTTGGATTTGAAAGAATACAAAAAAATCATTTTTGTGTCTTATAATTATGATGTATGGTTAGAGAGAATATTAAATTCTTTAGGATTAAAATATAATGTATTTGGTTTTGGTGGTCATGATAATGATATTATAGAAATAATAAAACCACATGGCTCCATTAGTTTTGTGCCAAAGAATCACGTGGATAGATATGATATAAATTATAATATCGGTGTTGATGGATTAAAAATAGATGAGTTAATATTGAAATATGATTTTTTGACCAAATACTCAACGGGTGCAATCATTCCGCCTGCGGGCGATTCTACAAGATTACAGGCAACATCATCATGGGCAGACACTTTACGAAATGAGGCTGTTAGAAAAGCAAAAGAACTGTCAAATGATAAAGAAAGTTTTGTTGTAATGTGTGGAATATCTTATTGGCATGTTGATAGGAAAGAAATTGATAAATTATTGATAAATCTAAATTCTGATACAGAGTTTACATTTATTAATCCTGCTCCGCCTAGAGATTTGAATGCTGTTCTGATTAGTATTTTTAAGAATTATGTTTTACAGACTTCATCAGACAATATAGGAGGAATTATTAATGGCTAAGTTTTTTGAAAGAAATTCTACAAAACTCACAATTTCAGAGTTTTATGACAATTACTCATTAAAAAAATATAATTTTAAAGCAAGCTACCAAAGAAAAAGTAATGTTTGGGTTGAAGATAAAAAATCATTTTTGATTGATTCTATTCTGAAAAACTATCCAATTCCGGCCATATTTATGCGCCCAATTGTAGATGAAAATGGAAAAACAAAATATGATATTGTTGATGGAAAACAGAGACTTCAAGCGATAATTAATTTTATCGAAGGAAAAATTCCATTAACAATGTATTTTGCCGAAGATAGGTTTTTAGATGAAGAAAGTAGACAATTAGCGGAAAATGTTGCGGGAAAGAAATTTGAAGATATAAAGAAAGAAAAAGAAAGCGGAGAATATGTTAAACAATTTTGGACATATACATTACAAATAGAATATTTGTATGAGGATGATTTGGATTTAGTTTCGTCCGTATTTGATCGTCTGAATCGGAATGGAGAACCACTTAATCCACAGGAATTAAGGAATGCGAAATTTTCAACCACTCCGCTGTTAAAGCTAGTAAAAAAATTATCTGAAACATCATTTTTAAAGGATAAGCGCGAACGTCTGAAAATTGAACGTATGGAAGATGAAGAATTTGTTTCAGAACTACTTTTTTTGGTTTTGAATAAGAAAATGTTAGATTCTACGCCAGCTACATTAGATGAGCAATATGAGAGGTATAAAAATGAGATAGTATTGCTAAATGAGGGAGAAAAGGAGTTTGAAGAAATTATAAAATTCATGGACAGCTTGGAATTAGATTATGAAAATAATAGGAGATTGTGTTGGACTACACATTTATATACATTATTTTCTTTATGTTGGTATTGTGTAAATAATAATATTAGGGTTGAAAGGGTAAAAGATTCTGTTGCAAATTTTTACAGCGAGTACTTTTCAAAAAATACCGAATATATGGGATATTTGAAGGAATATAAAGATGCTGCTTCAAGTAGAACACGTTCGGCAAGTCAAAAGAATAATAGAATGAATGCTTTACTTAAATGTTGTAATATTGATTTGGTAGAAAAAGTGTAGGCAAGTGGCATATATTTTGGCAACAGAAAAACAGTAAGTCAGAATAATTGATGTAATTGAAGTAAAAACAGTGTAGCAGTATATTATCTGTATTATGAGCCAGAGAATCTATATGATTTCTTGTCCTATTTATAATAGTGCTATTCATGTAGATTTATAGTAAAGATGCCATTTGAATAATATAATTGATATTATTATCTATTTTGTAGATATAAACATAGGATGAGAAAGGAAAATTAATGCTGATTTCGAGAGAAGTATTTTGAAAAAATATAAAGAACTATATCTGCCAAAAACTCCTTATATTTCTACATTGGCATATTGAAAAAAGGGCACCTTGTTGAAAGTGGAGAGATCTATTATTTACCTGAATATGATTTGGGATAAAGATCTGTTGATTTATTATTCTCCGGATAATTTGATGCATCTCAGCATGGATGAGTTTAATCGTTCAATGCCATTAACCTGCCAGCAAATGTTTTCGGCTTTGTTTATCGTATAGCAAATAATATTATAAAGATTGTCCAATGTGGTTCTTATAATAGAGATAAGTAAAATCAGCAATATTTTTGCATTATTCACAGAATAAATTACTTCAAGAACATAATAAACCCTTACCGATATTCAGCTTTGAAAACTGAATATCGGTAAGGGTTGTCATTTCAAAATCTATATCGGGAACAATCTTCCATAAAAACTATTTGGTTTCCCTCTCTTCCAAATGTCCCTGTTTGATTTCCAGCACCACATCTGCCTGCGTCCATATGGTTGTGCTGTCTTTCTGGACGCACCTGTAGAGTAGCACCCCAATGTGGAATGGGTATGAAGCGGAGATGGAATTTGTGTGGAAATGAAAAAACTCCCCGTATAGGGAGCTTTTTCACATTTTATAGATAGATGATAAAACGCATCCCCGGCGGGGACTTCATGGCTGCAAAGGCATAGAAAATGTTCATGGAGGCCAGGAGCGTATCTACGATGTAAAGCCCCAGGCCGTTGCCGCCGCTCTCCCGGCTCCGGGAGAAGTCCGGACGGTAGAAGGGTTCAAACAGGCGGCGGATTTCACCCTCAGGAATAGGGTTACATTCATTTTCGATGATTAGGCGATTTTCGTCCATATAGACGGAAACGGCTTTCCCGGCCTGCGTATAGGCGACAGCGTTTGCGAGAACATTTGATACCGCCTTACTAAAACGGCCAGCCGGGAGTGTTGCGGGAAATTGTTCTGGCAGGTCAAGGGAGAAGGCAATCTGATGTGCTGCCGCAATGATCCGGTATGGCTCACATAATCCTTCCACCAGCGCCGCCAGGTCAACCGGCTTAGCCGGTTCATCTGTGGCGTTTAGCTTGGAGGTTTCCAAAATTTCATGTATCATCCCGGAGAGCTGCCCTACCATTTCCTTGCATTCCGGGAGATAAGCGGCATAGTCCTGATATTTTCCAGCACCTAAAATCATGTTTTCAAGGGTGGCGCCCAAGGCGGTAACCGGTGTTTTCAACTCATGGGATGCCGCCCGCAGAAAGTCAGACTTTTCCTGTTCCAAATGTTCAATTGTAGACAGCAGATTAGAATATAGGGTGTTGACATTTTGCGCTAATGTGCCAATTTCATCTTTTGCATAATTGGGCAGCTCACCCCGCGGCCTAATTTCATCATTTGTCCGGTTGACGCAGAAATTTTCTCAATAGGGCCGGCAATCGCCTTGGAAAACAGGAGGGAGCAAATAGCAGAAATCACCAGGGAGCAGCTTAAAGAAACAGGCAGGGCCTTTTCTACTGCCTCGGCCACAAATTGCTCTTGCCTGATACTGACAACAACTTCGTCCGGGGTACTCACTGCAAGCTGCATCCGCGGGGCAAGCAGATAAATCAGCCCGTGTGTGACAACAACCACAAGGAGCATGATACTCATGGTATAGAGGAAGATTTTCGGAAATAATTTTAATCCTTTCATGGCGCACCTCATATTTATAGCCAATCCCTTTGACTGTCACAATACAGTCAAGCCTTAACTTCTTCCGCAGATTTTTGATGTAAGTGTCTACAGTCCGGTCAATGATTGGATAATCAGCGCCCCACAGCTCGTCCAAAATCTGTGAGCGGGTCAGTACCAGCCCCTTATGCGCCACCAGCAGCCGGAGTAAGTCAATTTCCTTGGGCATGATGTTGATTTTCCCTGTGCTGTCGCTGGCGGTATAGCCAGAGAAATCAACAGTCACATCGCCAAAGGTTACAGTTTGGGGCAGCGGAGCCTGGCCGCTCCGGCGCAGGAGGGCAGTGATCCGTTTTCCCAGCAGTACCATGGAAAATGGCTTTGTCATATAGTCGTCTGCCTGCCCGTCAAAACTCATAACCTGGGTATATTCGTCATTGATAGCAGTGAGTATCAGAACAGGCGTTGTGCTGGTTTGCCGTATCTCATGCAGGACGGACAGCCCGCTGATCCGGGGCAGCATAATATCCAGCACAACAAGGTCAATGCTGCTTTGGCGGAAAAGTTCCAGGGCTTCGCTGCCGTCATAGGCCGGAATGAGAGTGTGGCCTGTGGGCTTAAGATATTCGCAGATTGCGTCGTTAGTTTTGCGGTCTTCCTCAACAATTAGTAGTGTTGCCATTGGCGCACCTTCTTTGGGAGCCAGTATAACACGGGAATGTGGAATGTGTGTGAAATAGCCCGCTGTTTTTCAATTCTTCCGAGCCGGGCTGTGCGCTTTCCAAAATGCTGTTGCAGATAGCCAGCGTTCAGGCCACCGTCTTAGTTTTTTAGATGACTGACTGCCTGTGAGGGGGCATTCACCCAATGCTTTGAGGTGTTTCCGGATGGATTAACAATATTAACAATGTTATTTGCGTAGCTGCTCAATCAGGGTTGCTTTGTTTTGGTGTCCCAATGCAGCCCCTGAGACTACAAGCGTACATAAAACCACACATACACAATAAATAACGGCAATTCCGGTTGGGAATTGATAAGTCAAATAAGACATAAGCTCTTGTTTCAAAAAGGTACAAAGAATACCTCCAATAGCTCCGCCTAATATCAAAGAAAGGAATAATCCTATTGTGGCTGTAATCAAACTTTCATAGCGTACCATAGCGGAAAGCTGCTTTTGGGACATTCCCACAGAACGCATAAGGGCAAATTCCCTCTGCCGGGTTATGATATCCGTCAGAATTGTGTTTACCAAATTCATAACTGCGAAGCACCCAATAAAAGCAACCGCTGCTATAAGTGCTATTTTCATCCCTTGTATGAAATTCTCATTTTGTGCAATAGCTGCTGAAAGAGATCTAATGCTAAGCCCCGGGATACCTTGCAGAATTTGTTCGATTTCCCTCTCGGCCTGTTCCTCTGAATCCTCTGAAACCCGGATTGTATATTGATAGGTTGTGTCACATGATGCAAGGCTGTCCATAGTATCCAATGGCAGCATCAACATATCAATTTTATCCCCGTTATTACCAATTTTACTTTGGTCAAGTATAGCTCCTACTTTAAAATCCATGTTATAGCTGGTGACTCCGTCAAAAACCTTTAGTGTAATGGCCTGTCCGGTTTCCACCTGAATATTCAAATCTTTTTCCAGGGTGTCCGGCTGGCCAATGATAATTTGGTTGTTTGCTGTTAATTTATCATAATCCAGGACACTTCCATCTACCGTGCAGGACTGTATCAAGTCCATATCTTCACGGCCGAAGCTGACAACAGCCGCATCGGATTCCCCTACATTAAGTTTCGCAGATACCGGAAGGTAGTGGTACTCAGTGATATATTCCATTCCTGTAATGTTAGACAATGAATCTTTCAGGCTGCTTGCAAACGGGTTCGCAGTTTGGATCTGTTCCAATGGATTGTTCCGTAATTCTTCATCACTGATATTGATAATAAACTGCCCACGTTGGAAACCGGACAAGGACATATCTTCTGCAGTAATGGAAGAAAGAACCGAGGATAATCCAAGCAGCAGGATGCCCGTAAGCATCAACGATGTAATCGTTAGGGCGTTTTTTTTCTTGTTGTTTGATATGTGCCTTTTGGCAAGCATAACAGGAGATATGTTCTTAGGATGAAATATTAGTTCCTCTTTTCCTGTTTGTGGACCCCAATAACGGTAGGCATCTATCGGCGGAACTGCTGCCGCAATCATTGCAGGTTTTCTGATAGAAAGCCGTACAGTTAAATATATTAGGGCTGCGGCTAAAGGCCATATCCATAACAAGTTGGTAAATTGAAATCCTTGTGGCACTAATAAATATGATAATAAGGTTCCTGCCACAAGGCCAATAGGAATAGATATCATGGATAACGAAAGTCCCTCACGGAACACAAGCCTTTTAATTTGCCTGCTGGTCATGCCAATTGTCCGCAGTTGGCCATACTCTTTGATAGAATTAATAATTGCAATATAAAAAATGCAGTATATTACCAATACACCAGCTATTATAATAATCGCTAAACCAGCAATTGCCGTACCAACTAAAAGAATGGACGGTTTTGAAAGATTAATATACGCCTCATTAATGGACGGTGTTCTTTCGATACCTGCATTTTTAATTATTTCTGCAACCAGTGTTTCTATCCCTGCTTTGGAAGTGGCTGTACCAGTATTAACTCTGATCAAAACTGATGGTGAAAATACCGACCATCCGTTTCGTTCATTGAAAAATTGTCCAGAGACGATAGCAGCATACAAAGTCCTGTCAGTACCAGTAGCCGCTGTTTTTAAATACCCAGAAATCATAAACTCCGTTTCTTCCTGTGTATCCGGCATAAAAATCGAAATGATATCTCCGATCTTGGCATCCATCCCCAAATGAAGCAGATACTCTTTTTCAATAAGTATGTCATTTTCGGATTCAGGCATTTTCCCCTCTTTTACAGACAGCCCATTCAAGATAAGGGCATCTGGATTGGCATAAGAAATATTCAAACGGCTGTTTCCAGATTTACTGCTTCCTAACGAGGCGGTAAGCCCAGTTAGCAATACTCCTTCCTCCTTCCGGATATTATCAAATTCTTTTTGGCTAATTCCCGAAATAAGTGCATGATAGGAACCCGTGATACTATTTCCGCCATTCCTGTTTACGGTTGCAATCCCTGATACCAAAAACAACACAGCAGATATCAGCATAGCTGCTAATGCGATTGCAAAGACGGAAATTCTCTTTTTGAGTTTGTCATGCTTTAACTTAGAAGAAGCGATTTTACGGGTAATCGCATCCGTATCGTTTTCAAAAGGCCAAGTCATAGCCCGTCACCTCCTATCCTATGATTTTGCCATCCACAATCCGTACAATGCGGTCTGCAAGCTGGGCGATTTCATTATTATGGGTTAATCATCACAATGGTCTGGTTAAATTCGCCACTGGTCTTGCTATCCAGGTTCCCGGTGGGCTCGCCTGCCAATACAATAGCTTGTTTGGTAATCAGGGCGCGGGTAATGTCCGGTTCTGTGCCGTAATACTTATTTAGGCCAATTGTTTGTAAAATACTCATATTCAAAATACTCCTTTCAAGGCTGTTCTTCCTACTGATAGGTCTATTATAAAACCTAAATGTCACAGAAATGTCCCAGGTGTTTATTTTTTTAGTGCAAAACCGATACGGAAACGGTTTTCTGGAAATGTGATTTCTGGGCTATTGGGACTTAAATGGTGGGACTGGCTTGAAAACAGGATTAAGCAAAACATTGCGGCGATAAATCCTGTAAATGATGTGTATTTCAGCCTGCGTCCGGGGAAGTTGGCGGATTTATGTACTATTCCAAAGTACCGAAAGAAAGGCTTGGCAGCAACGGCACTTTCAGAGCATTATCGCAGGCTGAAACCCTTAGGTGCAACGCACATGACTGGCGGTGGTAATACATTTTATGAAAAAATAGGCTTCAAGCCTTTGGTTTATTGGACTTTTTGGGAGAAACAAACTGATTAGGGGGATATGGCATGGTGCCTCCCCAGCTTTCTTTCATTGTTTCATGGTTTTGGCGGGAGAAATAATATATTTGGTTTCCGCACGCTGCATGCTTTCTCCATTTTCAGTTCTGCTATTTTTAAAAAAAGAACATTTACATGACGGGCTTTTTTAGGGCAGGCGGCAATACATTGCAGGCAGGAAATACAAATGCTTTTATCGGGTTTTTGGTAATTGCCCTCAGGGATGGCATGGACAGGGCATTTTTGATAACACAGTCCGCAACCGTTACAGCTTTTGCCCGCTTTGGGTGTTATAGGGATAGATGCATATTTTCGGTAAGGCTTACTGCCAGGGACATCTATGGGGGAAAATGGCTCCTTTAAGGTTTCCTGGCACTGGACAGAGAACTGCCTTAATTCTTCTATGTCTTTAGGATCCGGGCGCCCGGCGCCGTATTTGGGGATTATGGAATGCCTTGTGACAGCGGCAATGGCACAATAACATAAAAACCCAGACTGCTCCATAGTATCTTTTAATTCTAAAAGGGTATCGTCAAAAGCACGGTTCCCATAAGTGGAAATTAAAATTGCCTTTGCCTGGTTTCCCTGTAAGTTCTGTAAAATTGGTATAATAAATTGAGGTACGCGCCCACTGAAACTGGGAATTGACACTATACAAATATCATTCCTGCCAAATAGGACAGGTAAATCCATTTTGGGAAGATCAGGAAGGCTGATGTATTCCTTTTGGCAGTCCCATGCAGAACAGAAAATGTCTAAAACCTTTTTTGTCCCTCCGGTAGGGCTAAAGTATAAAGCATAAAGTTTCATAAGTTTTCTCCATTAAAAAATAAAATAGGTATTATTGGCTGGGCAGGGCAAACATGCCCCCGGATCCATGCTAAAGATCAATATTCCCTTCCGGTAGCCCCGGAATGCTCTTGGCACTGCCATGAAGTTTATTGTCCCATATGGTTTCTTCGATGGCCTTTAAACATTCGTCGGTATGTTTCTTAATGTCTTGTCCCCAGAAGTGTATGACTGTATAGCCAAGAAAAAGGAGTTTCCTGTCATTTTCCCAATCACGTGCCCGGTTCCGCTCAATTTTTCTGATCCAGTAATCCGGATTTTTTCCTTTTTCAAGCCGCAGTTTCAAGATTTCCCAATCCTTCCCGTGGAAAAATTCGCTGTCACAGAAAATAGCAATTTTATATTTGGTTATTACGATATCGGGAGAACCAGGCAAGGCTTTATAGTTTTTCCGGTAACGGTATCCTTTCTGCCATAATGCCTTGCGGAGCTGCAATTCTATAGAGGTATCCTGGCTGTGTATTTTGCTCATGTTTTTGGATATGGTTGCAGAATCTCTTTCCATATATTTTCATCCTTTTATTCTTGGTACCTGTCTGGCTATAAGCATATTTTATCAGAATATGCTATGGATAGCAAGTAGGAAGCAAACCGTGATAAGGAGAAAATCTAACGATATGGTGAGGATGGCTTGCGGAGCCCATGGAAGTGTGGTAAGATATGAAACAGATAATTTCTGGGAGGGATATATATGGCTGTTTGTTATGACAGATTGTGGAAACTATTGATCGACAAGAAAATGAACCGCACAGATTTAAAAGAAGCATCAGGAATCAGCTTTAATGTGTTGGCAAGATTGGGTAAAAATGAACCTGTTTCTTTTGAAACTATTGAGAAGATATGCTTTACATTAAATTGTAATATCGAAGATGTGGTTGAAATACAGGCAGAGGATGCCGGGAGGAGCCTTCCCCGGATTTATTCAACAATTGAATTGTTTGCCGGGGCAGGGGGGCTTGCGCTGGGGATTGAGAAAGCAGGGTTTGATACCTTGGGGCTTATTGAGTTTGATAAGGATGCTGCGGACAGCCTCAAAGCAAACCGCCCCAACTGGCGGGTTATCAATGATGATATTGCGAATATTTCCTGCCAGGACCTGGAGGAATATTTTGGCATAAAAAAGGGGGATTTGGATCTATTGTCTGGGGGTGCGCCTTGCCAGGCGTTTTCTTATGCCGGAAAGCGCCTGGGGCTGGAGGATGCAAGGGGGACGCTGTTTTACCATTATGCAACTTTTTTACAGAAACTACAGCCGAAAATGTTTTTGTTTGAGAATGTGCGCGGCTTACTGACACATGATAAGGGAAGGACTTATGCAACGATTACCCGCATTTTTGAACAGGCTGGATATACAGTACAAAAAAAAGTTCTGAATGCCTGGGATTTTGGGGTGCCCCAGAAGAGGGAACGTTTAATTACGGTGGGGATCAGGAATGACCTGGCCGGCAAGACTACATATCAATTTCCTGTAGAACATGACTATAAGCCTGTTTTGCGGGATGTGCTGCTGGATTGCCCGGATGGGCCGGGGATCCCTTATGGGGAAAATAAACGTAAAATATTTGAACTTGTGCCGCCGGGGGGATATTGGAGGGACATTGACCCCAAGATCGCAAAAGAATATATGAAAAGCTGTTGGGATATGGAAGGGGGCAGGACCGGGATCTTAAGAAGGATGAGCTTAGATGAGCCCTCCCTGGCAGTCCTGACATCTCCCTCCCAAAAGCAGACAGAAAGATGCCACCCGATAGAGGCAAGGCCGTTTAACGTGCGCGAAAACGCAAGATGCCAGACATTCCCGGACGAGTGGCAGTTCTGCGGAAATGTGCAGTCCCAGTACAAACAGGTAGGGAATGCTGTCCCTGTGAATTTGGCATACGAAATTGCACTGGAAATACGTAAAGCATTGGGGGAATTAAAATAATGGCCTGGAATTTGAATTTTATCTCCGAGGAAGAGCTTAAAAACCATGTCCGTGCAACTATTATGAAATACGGGGAAAAATTAGAATCATATGACTTGAAAAGATTTAACAGCAACCTGATTGACCCGATAAAGCTGCTTTTCGATAAGTCTGTGTATCAGGCAAGCTGGGAGGAAATAGTCAATAATGAAATTTTCCGGCAGAGGGACAAATCAAATAATAACGATATAGGATATTTCCATCAGAACATCTTCTCATTTTTCAGGGGATGTGAAGTGCCCCAGGCAGGGTGGGATGTGATCTATAAAAATCCTGATGGGATACAGATGCCGGATGGGGATGTGGTCCATACGTTGTATGTGGAAATGAAGAATAAGCATAATACAATGAACTCTGCTTCTTCTGCAAAAACATATATCAAAATGCAGGGCCAGATCCTCGAAGATGATGACTGTGCCTGCCTTTTGGTGGAAGCTATTGCAAAGAAATCCCAAAATATAAAGTGGACAACTAAGGTTGACGGGAAAAATGTCCAGCACAGGCTTATACGCCGTGTAAGCATGGACCGGTTTTATGCCCTCCTTACCGGCGAGGAAGATGCTTTTTATAAGATGTGCATGGCGCTTCCGCCGATCATCAATTCGGTGGTAAACGAAAAGGGCAGCATTTCTGTCCCCCATGATACTGTGATACAGGAACTGGGGAAGGTGGCCGCGGCCTATACCGGGCAGGCAGAGGACTTGGCAATGGCAATGGCTGTGTATATGCTTGGTTTTAACACCTATATAGGGTTTGGGGGCCAGGTGCGGCCCCAATTGCCAGAAACAAATGAGGGGATGCTTAAGTGCATTTATGCATATGCAAAAGGGATGGACTGACATGGGCTGGCAGGGGAAAGGGCGTGTTTAAAGCCCGCCCTATGACAGCCTGTGGATAAACAGCCCGCTCCGCAGCTTGGGTTCAAACCAGGTGGATTTGGGGGGCATGAGAAGCCCTTCATCCGCCACCCCCAGGAGCTCGGATATAGAGGTAGGGTACATGGAAAAGGCAATGGCCATATCTTCCGCTGCCCTGCGTTCCAGCTCCCCAAGCCCCCGGATCCCCCCCACAAAGTCTATGCGGTTGTCTGTCCGGGGGTCTTTGATGCCCAGCACAGGCTCCAGCAGATGGTCCTGCAGGATTGACACATCCAGCCCCTTTACCGGGTGGGCGCAGCGGAGCCCTTCCCGGGCAGTAAGCAGATACCAGCATCCGGAAAGATACATGCCAAAGGTTCCCTTTTTCCCGGGGGAGACTCTCTTAGTCCCTTTCTTTTCAATGGAAAACCCCGCTTTTTTAACCGCCCCCAAAAACTCTTCTTCCCCCATGCCGTTTAAATCCCTGGCCACCCGGTTATAAGGCATGATTGTTAGCTGGTCGTCAGGAAAAAGCACCGAAAGGAAACGGTTGAATTCTTCCCTGCCGGTGTAGCCGGGATGCTCCTGCCGCCTTTTCAGGCCGACCTTGACTGCGGAAGCGCAGCGGTGGTGCCCGTCTGCTATGTAGGTACAGGGAATCTGGCCGAAAGCTTCCTCCAGCCGGGAGAGGGTTCCCGGGTCCGAAACCCGCCATACCCTGTGGGTAATATTGTCCGGGGAGGTAAAGTGGTATAAAGGCTCCTGGGCTTTTGCGGCAGCGACAAGGCGGCTGATTTCCTCCTGGGAACGGTAGATTAGAAAGATAGGCCCTGTATGGGCATTGGTAACATCCACATGGCGGATGCGGTCAAGCTCCTTTTCTTCCCTTGTGTTTTCATGTTTTTTAATATGGCCGTCCAGGTAGTCATCAATAGAAGAGCAGGCCACGATTCCTGTCTGGGAACGGGCTTTGTGGGATGGGGTTTCCATGGTAAGCTCATAAATATAATAAGAAGGAGTTTCTTCTATTACAAATGTGCCCTCCAGTATGAGCGAATCCAAAAGTTCCCGCGCCCTGCTATAAACTCTTGGGTCATAGGTATCCACATGGCCGGGGAACTGGGTTTCCGCGCGGTCGATCCTCAAAAAGGAATACGGCTCCCTGGCCACTTCGGCCAGGGCTTCCCGGCGGTTATACACATCATAGGGCAGGGCGGCTATCCGCGGGGCCAGCCCTGGCGTCGGCCGGATACTTCGAAAAGGCGTAATTTTAGGCATTGGGAATCCCTCCTTGTTTTCTTCCCATATTATACGTTGGGGGGCAGGGGGGAGTCAACTGTTTCCTTACTGCGCCCCCGCCCTGGGAATGGGGCTCCCTGGGGCGCGGGCGGTAACAGGGCTTCATAAAATTTTACAGAAATTAATGAAAAAACTCTTGCATAATCAGCAATCATCATGTATACTACAGGTTGTTGTGGCATGATAGCGGTGAAGCGTGAGGTTGCTGCCCCTGCTGAAAGGCACAGGCAGGTTTTCCGTGGAGCGAATGTCAAGAAGGCTGGCAAAGTCCAGTCCTTAGAATCTGACGGCAAGTCACTGTACAAACATAGTCTGTAGTAACAGCCCTGTCCGCACTGCGGATGCAGGCTGGGGCGGCAGAAGCACGTGTGTATCATATTTCTGTTGGGGTGCGTAAGGACGCACTTATGTATATAACCGGACAGGACACGCACGGGAGAGTGTACAGTCACCACTTGTCGTACTTCATTCATAGTAAAGTGCGAAAAGGAGGCGGCTTTTTTTATGGCAAGTCAAGTAATGAGAATCACACTCAAGGCTTATGACCATCAGTTAGTTGATGCATCTGCCAAGAAAATCATCGAAACAGTCAAGAAGAACGGGTCACAGGTGAGCGGACCGGTACCCCTTCCCACCAAGAAGGAAATAATTACCATCTTAAGGGCGGTCCACAAATACAAAGATTCCAGGGAGCAGTTCGAACAGCGTACCCACAAGAGGCTGATAGACATCATCACGCCTACGCCTAAGACGGTGGACGCCCTGCAGAGGCTGGAAATGCCTGCCGGCGTATACATTGACATTAAGATGAAAAACAAGTAAAGCAGGCAATGTTTGTAAAATAACCCCTTAACTAGAATGGCCCGATAGGGGCCCGCTGTAGAATCAATTGGAGGTAAAAATGAAAAAAGCAATTTTGGCTACCAAAGTTGGAATGACACAGATTTTTAATGAGGATGGAACTTTAGTACCCGTAACGGTGCTCCTGGCAGGCCCTTGTGTGGTAACCCAGATTAAGACCGTGGAAAACGACGGTTACAGCGCTGTACAGGTAGGCTATGTGGATAAGAAAGAGCGGATTACCAATAAAGACAAGAGCGGGAAGAAAGAAATCATCCACAGGCATGGCGTTGGCAAAGCAATGAAAGGGCACTTTGACAAGGCAGGGGTTCCCTGCAAGAGGTTTGTCAGGGAGTTCAAGTTTGACAATGCAGAAGAATATACACTTGGAAGTGAGATCAAAGCCGATATTTTTGCAGCCGGGGATATGATTGACGCATCCGCCATTTCCAAAGGAAAAGGCTTCCAGGGCGCGATCAAGAGGCATGGGCAGCACAGAGGCCCCATGACCCATGGTTCCAAATTCCATCGCCATCAAGGCTCTAACGGTGCCTGCTCTTCCCCCAGCCGTGTGTTTAAAGGAAAGGGCATGCCGGGCCATATGGGCTGCGTAAAGGTTACCGTGCAGAACCTGGAGGTTGTAAGAGTAGACAGTGAGAATAACCTGCTTCTGGTAAAGGGCTCCGTGCCTGGTCCCAGGAAAGGGCTGGTTACGGTCAGAGAAGCTGTAAAGGCCTAGGCATAAGCCGGTAGATGAAAGGAGGACCATTCAATGGCAAACGTATCTGTTTTTAATATGGAAGGCAACGAAGTTGGCACAATAGAATTAAATGACGAAATATTCGGTGCCGATATCAACGAGCACCTGGTACACATGTCGGTGGTACAGCACCTTGCAAACAAACGCCAGGGAACCCAGAAAGCAAGGACCCGGGGAGAAGTTTCCGGAGGGGGCAGGAAGCCTTGGAGGCAGAAAGGGACCGGGCATGCAAGGCAGGGTTCCACAAGGGCACCCCAGTGGAAAGGCGGCGGCGTTGTGTTCGCTCCCGTGCCCAGGGATTATTCTTTCAAGCTGAACAAAAAGGAAAAAAGGGCAGCCCTGAAATCCGCCCTTACCAGCAGGGTAGTAAACGGCAAGCTGATTGTGCTGGATGAACTGAAGCTGGACGAGATCAAGACAAAGAAATTCAAGGCGGTAATGGACAACCTGAAGGTGAAAAAGGCGCTTGTGGTATTAAAAGACCAGGACAAAACGGTTATGATGTCTGCAAGGAACCTTCCTAATATTGCAACTGTCCGAGCCGATATGATCAACGTGTATGATATCCTGAAAGGCGACACACTGGTGGTTACCAGGGAGGCAGTAGCAAGGATCGAGGAGGTGTTTGCATAATGGCAGCAGTTTTATATTACGACGTAATCCTGAAACCGGTTATCACAGAAAAGAGCATGGCCGGCATGAGCGACAAGAAATATACGTTTCTGGTCCATCCGGAAGCAAATAAGATTATGATTAAGGAAGCCGTTGAAAAAATGTTCGAAGGCACCAAGGTGGCAAGAGTAAACACCATCAATATGGGGGGGAAGAAAAAAAGACGCGGCACCGTAGTGGGCAGGACGGCAAAGACCAAAAAGGCAATCGTATGGCTTACTGAGGACAGCAAGGATATTGAAATTTTTGCAGGGCTCTAGGAAGCTGCCGGGCCAGAAGGCGGAAAACCGTATCCGGGGATAATTTAAGGGATTCCTGAAAACCCAGGCTGCGGACCAATAAGAATTATGCACAAAAAAAGTGCGATATGAAATGAGGCTTGAAAGGAGACAAATCCATGGGTATTAAGACATATAAACCCTATACACCCTCCAGAAGACATATGACCGGTTCAGACTTCTCGGAGATCACAAAGACGACCCCTGAAAAATCTCTCTGCGTGTCCCTTAAGAAAAATTCCGGGCGCAATAACCAGGGAAAAATTACCGTTAGGCATCGCGGCGGCGGCGCTAAGAGAAAATACAGGATTATTGATTTTAAAAGAAATAAGGATGGGGTTCCCGCAACAGTAATAGGCATTGAATACGACCCTAACAGAAGCGCAAACATTGCCCTGATCTGCTATGCGGACGGGGAAAAATCCTATATCATAGCTCCCCAGGGGCTCACAGACGGCATGAAAGTCATGAACGGGCCGGAAGCGGAAGTGAAAGTGGGCAACTGCCTTCCTTTGGCATCTATTCCCGTAGGTACCCAGGTACACAATGTAGAGCTGAGTCCCGGAAAAGGCGGCCAGATGGTACGTTCCGCAGGCAACAGCGCACAGCTGATGGCGAAAGAAGGAAAATATGCCACCCTCCGTCTCCCCTCCGGTGAAATGAGAATGGTTCCCATAGGCTGCCGGGCAACCGTAGGCGTGGTAGGCAATGCAGACCATAACCTGATCAATATCGGTAAGGCGGGACGCAAGCGCCATATGGGCTTCCGCCCTACAGTACGCGGTTCTGTGATGAACCCCAACGACCATCCTCACGGCGGTGGCGAAGGCAAGACCGGTATCGGACGTCCAGGCCCTTCCACACCATGGGGTAAGCCTGCTCTTGGCCTTAAGACCCGCAAGAAAAAGAAAGCTTCCAACAAGTTGATTGTAAGAAGAAGAGACGGCAGGACGTTTAAATAAGGAGGAGAGAAGAAATGGCTAGATCACTGAAAAAAGGACCTTTTGCAGATGCAAGTCTGCTGAAAAAAGTAGATGCAATGAATGCAGCAGGACAGAAACAGGTTATTAAGACCTGGTCCCGCAGTTCCACTATCTTCCCTTCTTTTGTAGGACACACATTTGCGGTACATGACGGAAGGAAGCATGTGCCGGTATATGTGACAGAAGATATGGTTGGGCATAAGCTGGGCGAGTTTGTTGCGACCAGGACCTATAGAGGGCATGGAAAAGACGAAAAGAAGTCTAAAGTAAGATAGGAGGTTTTATCATGGCAAAAGGACATAGATCCCAAATTAAAAGAGAGAGAAATGCGCAGAAAGACACAAGGCCCTCCGCTAAGTTATCTTACGCAAGAGTGTCTGTCCAGAAAGCATGTTTTGTATTAGATGCCATCAGAGGCAAGGATGTGGAGACCGCCCTGGGTATTTTGGAGTATAACCCCAGGTATGCTTCCAGCATCATTAAGAAATTATTGGAGTCCGCAAGTGCAAACGCTGAATACCTGCACAGCCAGGATCCTACAAAATACCCGAATCCGGACCATCTTTATATTGCGGAATGCTACGCAAATAAGGGACCTACAATGAAAAGAGTAAGACCGAGGGCACAGGGAAGGGCATACAGGATTGAAAAGAGAATGAGCCATATTACCATTGTGCTGGATGAAAGATAGGAGATAGGCTTGCCTGGCAGGCCCCAGAGAAAGGAGCAAATTAATATATGGGACAGAAAGTTAATCCTCACGGACTCAGAGTCGGTATTATTAAGGATTGGGATTCTAAATGGTATGCAGAGGGGGATTTCGCTGATTTCCTGGTGGAAGACTATGACATCAGAAAATTCCTGAAAAAGAAATTATACAGTGCGGGAGTTTCCAGGATTGAGATCGAAAGGGCTTCCGACAGAGTGAAGGTTATTATCTATACAGCAAAGCCCGGCGTTGTGATCGGCAAGGGCGGCGCTGAGATTGAAGTTACCAAGAAAGAGCTTTCCAAAATGACTGGAAAGAAAGTATTAGTGGATATCAAGGAAATCAAAAAGCCTGACAGGGATGCCCAGCTTGTTGCGGAAAATATTGCCCAGCAGCTTGAGAACCGTGTTTCTTTCCGGCGGGCCATGAAATCCTGCATGGGAAGGACCATGAAAGCAGGGGCTCTTGGCATTAAGACCTCCGTTTCCGGACGCCTTGGCGGCGCGGATATGGCGCGTACAGAGTTTTACAGCGAAGGCACGATCCCGCTTCAGACATTGCGCGCAGATATTGAGTACGGCTTTGCAGAAGCAAACACCACCTATGGAAAAGTAGGCGTAAAGGTTTGGATTTACAAGGGGGAAGTACTTCCAGCCAAAAAGAATGAAGAAAAGACAGTGCAGGAAGGGAGCGATAAATAATGTTAATGCCCAAGAGAGTTAAACGTCGTAAACAGTTCCGCGGCACCATGAGAGGAAAGGCTACCCGCGGCAACACGATCACTTACGGTGAGTATGGTATCGTTGCAACAGAGCCCTGCTGGATCAAATCCAACCAGATCGAGGCTGCCCGTATCGCCATGACCCGTTATATCAAGCGTGGAGGAAAAGTCTGGATCAAGATCTTCCCGGACAAACCGGTGACATCAAAACCGGCGGAAACACGTATGGGTTCCGGTAAAGGAACACTGGAATACTGGGTTGCAGTAGTAAAGCCCGGCCGTGTAATGTTTGAAATCGCAGGCGTTTCCGAGGAAATCGCAAAAGAAGCGTTGCGCCTTGCAACTTATAAGCTTCCCTGCAAATGCAAGATAGTTTCTAAGGCAGACTTGGAAGGTGGTGCATCTAATGAAGAGTAGCAAGTATTTAGAAGAATTAAAGGCAAAATCCGCCGATGCTCTGGCGCAGGAGCTGGTAGCAGCTAAAAAAGAGCTTTTTAATCTGAGATTCCAGAATGCAACGAACCAGTTGGATAATACCGCAAGGATCAAAGAAGTGAGAAAAAACATTGCAAGGATCCAGACCGTGATCACACAGAAGCAGAAAGAGGCGTAAGGCAGAACTGCCTGGCCAGGTAGAAGAAAACAGCTTCATATTGCAGTAATGTCCAGGAAAGGAGACGGAAAACCGTGCAGGAAAGAAATTTAAGAAAAACACGTACCGGTAAGGTAGTCAGTGATAAAATGAATAAAACCATCGTTGTCGCTATTGAAGAGCATGTAAAGCATCCCCTTTACAAGAAAGTCGTAAAGAGCACCTACAAATTAAAAGCGCATGACGAAAACAACGAGTGCGGCATTGGCGATACGGTAAAGGTGATGGAAACCAGGCCCCTGTCCAAAGACAAGAGATGGCGTCTTGTGGAAATCATTGAAAAAGCAAAATAGTATTCCGCCCCGGCCAAGGCCAGGGTCATAAAGAAATAATTCGGAAGGAGAATTAGCATGATTCAACAGGAAAGCAGGCTGAAAGTCGCTGACAATACAGGTGCAAAAGAAATTCTTTGCATCAGGGTTATGGGTGGTTCCAAAAGAAGATATGGAAGTATCGGCGATATCATTGTAGCTACGGTCAAAGATGCAACGCCAGGCGGCGTTGTAAAAAAAGGCGATGTAGTTAAGGCCGTAGTTGTCCGCACTGTGAAAGGCGTCCGCCGTAAAGACGGTTCTTATATCAGATTTGACGAAAACGCCGCAGTTATCATTAAAGACGATAAAACTCCCAGAGGAACGCGTATCTTTGGACCGGTAGCAAGAGAGCTTCGTGATAAACAGTTTATGAAAATTGTTTCCCTGGCTCCCGAAGTATTATAGGAGGTGCTTGGTATGGCAACTTTAAAAATTAAAAAGGGTGATACCGTAAGGGTAATCACCGGCAAGGATAAAGGAACAGATGGCAAAGTGGTTTCTGTTGACGCCAAAAGGCATAAAGTAGTTGTAGAAGGCGTGGGCATGGTTACCAAACATACAAAGCCCTCAGCAGCCAACCAGAACGGTGGGATTATTCAAAAAGAAGCCCCTATTGACTGGTCAAACGTAATGTACCTGCACAAAGGAAAGCCTACAAGGATTGGCTTTAAATTTGAAAACGGCAAGAAAGTACGTTTTGCAAAGTCAACGGGTGAAGTGATTGATTAATTCGGGAAAGGAGAACTGGAAGCGTGAGCAGACTTAAAACAGTTTATAATGATGAGATCGTAGACGCTATGGTCAAAAAGTTCGGATACAAAAACGTGATGCAGGTGCCGAAGCTCGACAAAATTGTGATCAACATGGGCGTGGGCGAAGCAAAAGAAAATGCAAAAGTGCTTGAATCCGCAGTAAAAGACCTTGAGATCATTGCCGGCCAGAAGGCAGTGCTTACCAAGGCAAAAAAATCCATTGCAAACTTCAAAATCAGGGAAGGCATGGCAATCGGATGTAAAGTAACGCTGCGCGGGGAAAAGATGTATGATTTCCTGGACCGCCTGGTAAACCTGGCGCTGCCCCGTGTACGTGACTTCCGCGGAGTAAACCCCAATTCCTTTGACGGAAGAGGCAATTATTCCCTGGGTATTAAGGAACAGCTTATTTTCCCTGAAATTTCTTACGACAAGGTAGATAAGATCAGGGGAATGGACGTTATCTTTGTTACAACAGCAAAGACAGATGAAGAAGCACGTGAATTGTTAAGATTGTTTAATATGCCATTTGCGAAATAAAAGGAGGTAAATTCATGGCTAAAACATCATTGAAGGTAAAACAGCAGCGTAAACAGAAATATTCCACCAGGGAATATACCCGCTGCAGAGTTTGCGGGCGTCCGCACGCTGTCCTTAGAAAATACGGAATCTGCAGAATTTGCTTCCGGGAGATGGCATATAAAGGCCAGATCCCTGGCGTGAGAAAAGCAAGCTGGTAAAAACGGTCTTTCGCATGGGCCTATAGGGATTTGCTGGTGCAACTTCCAGTAGGGCGCGCATTTACCGTGAATTCTGGGTATAGAAAATGCGAAAAGGATATTGCATTGAAATGATACAGGAGGAAATGAAATGACAATGAGTGATCCTATTGCAGATATGCTTACAAGAATCCGTAATGCAAATACTGCAAAACATGATACAGTAGATATTCCCTCTTCCAAAATGAAACTGGCAATTGCCGGGATTCTTCTGGAAGAAGGTTATATTAAAAAATATGACCTGGTTGACGATGGCAACTTTAAAACCATCCGTATTGCTTTAAAATATGGTGTTGACAGAAACGACAGGATTATCAGCGGCTTAAAAAGAATTTCCAAGCCCGGCCTGCGTGTGTATGCTGGCAAGGATGAGCTCCCAAGAGTGCTTGGCGGCCTGGGGATTGCGATTATTTCCACCAACCAGGGCGTTATCACTGACAAGAAAGCAAGGCAGCTCCAGGTAGGCGGCGAAGTGCTGGCTTATGTATGGTAAACTGCCGGCAAACTGCCAGGCGTTTTCAGCTGACAATGAAATGCTGCCGCCCCAGGCGCCAGCTTATTAAATAAAATATAGGAGGTACGGGCATGTCACGTATAGGAAGAATGCCAATCGCAATTCCTGCAGGCGTAACTGTAGAGGTTGCAGAAAATAACAAAGTGACTGTAAAAGGTCCTAAGGGGACGCTGGAGAGAACGCTCCCTGCCGGAATGGAAATCAAAGTGGAAGGGGAGCAGGTTACGGTTTCCCGCCCTAACGATTTAAAGAAAATGAAATCCCTGCACGGCCTTTCAAGGACGCTGATCAACAATATGGTTATTGGCGTGGTAAACGGCTACGAAAAGAAGCTGGAGGTAAACGGCGTAGGTTACAGGGCGGCAAAAGCCGGCAATAAATTAACCTTATCCCTGGGATATTCCCACCCCGTTGAGATGATTGACCCGGAAGGGATTGAGACGGTCCTGGAAGGACAGAACGTTATTATTGTTAAGGGTATCGACAAAGAAAAGGTTGGCCAGTTCGCAGCCCAGATCAGGGACAAGAGAAGGCCGGAGCCTTATAAGGGCAAGGGTATCAAGTATGCCGACGAAGTCATCAGGCGTAAAGTTGGTAAGACTGGTAAGAAATAGATAAGGAGAGTGTAAAAATGGTTAGTAAAAAATCAAGGCAAGAAGTCCGTGTTAAAAAACACATGAGAATGCGCAACCGTTTTAGCGGTACACCTGAAAGACCCCGTCTTGGAGTGTTCAGAAGCAATAATCATATGTATGCTCAAATTATTGATGATACGGTTGGAAAAACTTTAGTTGCTGCTTCTACGGTTGAAAAGGATGTAAAGGCGCAGCTGGAAAAGACCAACAATGTTGAAGCGGCGGCATACCTGGGGAGCGTTATTGCAAAGCGAGCTATTGAAAAAGGGATTGACACCGTGGTCTTTGACAGGAGCGGTTATCTCTATCATGGTAAAATTGCAGCTTTAGCTGACGCAGCCAGAGAAGCTGGCCTGAATTTCTAGGAAGGGAGATACTTAACATGAGACATACAATTATCGATGTCAGCGGCATGGAATTAACCGAAAAAGTTGTTGCCATCAAGCGTGTAACCAAGGTTGTTAAGGGCGGCCGTAATATGCGTTTTACAGCTCTGGTAGTCGTTGGGGATATGAACGGGCATGTGGGTGCCGGGCTTGGGAAGGCAACAGAAATTCCTGAAGCCATCCGTAAAGGGAAGGAAGACGCTATTAAGCACATGATTTCCGTTGCAAAGGATGACAACAACAGCATTACCCATGATTTTACAGGGAAATTCGGTTCCGCTTCCGTTCTTCTTAAGAAGGCTCCTGAAGGTACCGGTATCATCGCCGGAGGCCCTGCACGTATTGTCTGCGAGCTTGCAGGAATAAAAAATATCCGTACAAAGTCTTTAGGTTCTAACAATAAGCAGAACGTTGTGCTTGCTACCATCGCGGGCCTTGAGGCGCTTAAGACGCCGGAAGAAGTGGCAAGGAAGCGCGGCAAGTCCGTGGAAGAAATTTTAGCATAGGAGGGAATGGAAAGATGGCAGAACAGAAAATGTTAAAGATCACATTGGTAAAATCTACTATCGGCGCAGTCCCGAAGCATAAAGCTACCGTGCAGTCTATGGGGCTTAGAAAGCTCAACAAGTCGATCGTACTGCCTGACAATGCGGCTACTAGAGGACAGATCCAGCAGATCAGGCACTTAATAAAGGTTGAAGAAGTCTAAAAGATAAGGAGGTGTCAGCAATGAGTAAGGAACGCTCAATGGAATTATGCAATTTACGGCCGGCAAGAGGCTCCAAGCATAATGAGTTCAGGAAGGGCCGTGGACATGGCTCAGGAAACGGCAAGACAGCCGGTAAAGGCCATAAGGGGCAGAAAGCCCGTTCAGGTGCGCCCAGAATAGGCTTTGAAGGCGGGCAGATGCCCTTATACAGAAGAATTCCTAAGAGAGGCTTTACCTGCCCCAGCTCTAAGGAAATTATTGCGGTGAACTTGGACGTACTGAATAAGAAGTTTGAGGACGGCGCCGTAGTTGATGTGGATACGCTAATTGAATCCGGTATTGTGAAAAATCCAAGGGATGGCGTAAAGATCCTCGGAAATGGAACAATTACCAAGAAGCTTACAGTAAAGGCAAATGCTTTCAGTGCATCCGCAAAAGAAAAAATTGAAGCTGTTGGTGGAACTGTAGAGGTGATGTAAATGCTCACAACCTTAAAAAACGCATTTAAAATAAAAGATATAAGAAACAAACTATTGTTTACACTTGGCATGCTCGCTGTGATCCGCCTTGGCTCACAGCTCCCTGTGCCGGGGGTGGACAGGCATTATTTTTCCAATTGGTTTGCCCAGCAGACCGGCGATGCGTTCAGTTTTTTTGATGCCTTTACAGGTGGTTCGTTTCTTAATATGTCGATTCTGGCATTAAATATCACGCCATATATTACTTCTTCCATTATCATGCAGCTTCTCACGATTGCCATACCGAAGCTGGAGGAGATGCAGAAGGAAGGGGAGGATGGAAGGAAGAAGATTGCTTCCATTACCCGTTATGTGACGGTAGCCCTTGCCCTTATTGAATCTTCCGCCATGGCGATTGCTTTCGGGAACGGCGGGCTTTTAGAGAATTTTAATGCTCTTAATGTGATTACCGTAATTGCGGCGCTTACTGCGGGAAGTGCGTTTTTAATGTGGATAGGCGAGCGGATTACGGAAAAAGGCGTAGGAAACGGTATTTCCATCGTGCTTGTTATTAATATCATTTCCAGGATCCCCCAGGATATTGCCCAATTGTTTGAGCGGTTTGTGTTCGGCAAACCCATAGCAGTAGGGGTGGTAGCAGCAGTGGCCATATTTGCTGTCATTCTGGCAATGGTGGTGATGGTGATCATTCTCAACGACGGTGTCCGTAAAATTCCTGTGCAGTATGCGAAAAAGGTCCAGGGAAGAAAGATGGTGGGCGGGCAGACATCCTCTATTCCTTTAAAGGTGAACACGTCCGGCGTAATTCCAATTATTTTCGCATCCTCCCTGATGCAGCTCCCTATTGTTGTATGCAGCTTTTTGGGCTATAACGGGACCGGCTTCTGGGGGCATATCTTAAAAGGGTTAAATTCCGGAAACTGGTGTAAACCGGGGGAGCCTGTTTATTCCATTGGATTGCTGGTATATATAGTACTGGTCATTTTCTTTGCCTACTTCTATACTTCCATTACCTTTAATCCGATTGAGATCGCGGAAAATATGAAAAAACAGGGTGGGTTTATTCCCGGAATAAGGCCTGGCAAGCCCACCAGCGAATATCTGACCAAGATTTTGAACTATATTGTTTTCATCGGCGCGGTAGGGCTTACGGTTGTATGCGTAATCCCCTTTGTGTTCAACGGTGTGTTCGGCGCACAGGTTTCCTTTGGAGGTACCAGCCTGATCATTATCGTGAGTGTTGTGCTGGAAACCATGAAGCAGATCGAATCCCAGATGCTGGTGCGTAATTACAAAGGTTTTTTAAATGATTAATGAGTTACTTTACTGTTAAAAATTTAGAGGTGAAGGGAAAATACAGGCGATAGCAAACTGTTTTCCTTTGCCTCTATATTATTAGAATAGTGCGGAAATGGCAGCAGAGGAGGTTTCCGCGCTGGTATCAGAAATGAGGGAAGAATGAAAATAATTATGTTAGGGGCTCCCGGTGCAGGGAAAGGCACACAGGCAAAGATGATTGCCGAAAAGTACGGTGTACCCCATATTTCCACAGGCGATATTTTCAGGGCGAATATCAAAAACGGCACGGAACTGGGAATGGAAGCCAAGAAATATATGGACCAGGGGCTGCTGGTGCCGGATGAGCTTACTGTAAAGATACTCCTGGACAGGGTTGCCGGAGATGACTGCAAGGGCGGGTATGTGCTGGACGGCTTCCCAAGGACGATTCCCCAGGCGGAAGTCCTGGATAAGGCGCTGGAAGAAATCGGCGATAAGATTGACTTTGCAGTTGACGTGGACGTGCCGGATGAAAATATCATCAACAGGATGGGCGGCAGGCGTGCCTGCTTAGGGTGCGGCGCTACCTACCATTTGGAGCATGTCCCGCCCAAAAAGGAGGGGATCTGCGACACCTGCGGCAGGGAACTGGTCCTTAGGGACGACGACAGGCCGGAAACGGTGAAAAACCGCCTGGAAGTTTATCACAAACAGACACAGCCCCTGATAGCTTTTTACCAGCAGAAGGGGATTTTAAAGACAGTGGACGGCACAGCCGATCGGAAAGACGTGTTCCAGGCAATTACCGCCATTTTGGGATAGCGCTATGGCCATAACAATAAAGTCTGAGAGGGAAATAGAGCTTATGCGCCAGTCAGGAAGAATCCTGGCAAAGGTCCATGAGCAGCTAGGCGAGGCAATCAAACCGGGAATCTCAACCTGGGATATTGATGCCTTGGGTGAAAAGCTGATCCGCGGCTATGGCTGTGTACCCAATTTTCTGAATTATAATGGCTTCCCGGGGGCTGTGTGTGTGTCCGTAAATAATGAAGTTGTACATGGCATACCTTCTAAACGGAGGATATTAAAAGAGGGCGATATTGTCAGCCTGGATACAGGGCTGATCTATAAAGGGTATCATTCCGATGCCGCCAGGACTTATCCGGTAGGCAGGATCAGCCGGGAAGCAGCAAGGCTGATCAAAGTTACCCAGCAAAGCTTTTTTGAGGGAATAAAGTATGCCAGGGCGGGCGGGCATCTTTACGATATCTCCAACGCCATTGACGCTTTCTGTACCAGATATGGCTACAGCATGGTACGGGACCTGGTGGGGCATGGCATTGGGACCCATCTCCATGAACCGCCCCAGATCCCCAATTTCAGGCAGTGGCGCAGGGGCATAAGGCTAAGGCCGGGGATGGCCCTTGCCATAGAGCCTATGGTGAATGCAGGCGGCTGGCGGGTGCGGTGGCTTCCGGACGGATGGACAGTAGTGACCCAGGACGGGAAACTGTCTGCCCATTATGAAAATACAATACTGGTCACAGACCAGGAACCGGAAATCCTCACTCTTTCGCCGAAAGCTTCCGGCTGAAAGGACAGGTGCAGCTTATGGTAGGAATGTTTGCCATATCCAGGGCAGGACACGACAAAGACCGGGTATATATTATAATAAAAGAAGAAGGGGATTTTGTTTATCTGGCAGACGGAAAGGCCAGAGGGCTAAAAAATCCCAAAAAGAAAAAAAAGAAACATCTTCAGCTAATGAAAACAGATATTGACACCACTTTGGCAGAAAAGCTAAAAAGCGGGCATATCATTTATGAGGAAGAAATTAAATTTGCCATCAAAGAAAGAACCAGCGGATGGCAAAAGAACGAGTAAGATGTTTTTCGTTTTATGGAGGAGGTAACACATGTCAAAAGCCGATGTAATTGAGATTGAAGGAACCGTAGTAGAAAAACTTCCCAACACCATGTTCCAGGTGGAACTGGAAAACGGGCATAGGGTGTTAGCGCACATCAGCGGGAAACTGCGGCAGAATTTTATACGGATCCTTCCGGGGGATAAGGTTACTTTGGAACTGTCGCCTTACGACCTGAGCAAGGGAAGGATCATCTGGAGGGATAAATAGTAAATATTTGTAGCGGCCTGGCCAAGGGCCTGGCCGGAGGATGGATTGTTACAAATATTTAGGAAAATAATGGGGTTTGTCATTGCATTTATGGCTCTGTTATGGTATAATGTGAAACGGTCTTTTTGAAAGGAGGGTTTAACATGAAGGTTAGATCATCAGTAAAACCGATTTGCGAAAAGTGCAAGATCATTAAGAGAAAAGGGCAGATCAGAGTGATCTGCGAGAATCCGAAGCACAAACAAAGACAGGGATAATCCGCTGCCTGTGGCAGAAGGGTTCTTGTCCAATTATTAGAAGCGGCTGCAGTGCCTCTCCCGGCTTAGCCAATATGCCAGGGATGCGCTGATAAATATAATTGTACAAAGGAGCCTTGGTGATTACTTCTTGGTTCGTGAGAATTTTCGCGTAAGATCGGAAACATCCGGTTGGGCGCAGTGCGCCCCAATCAATTAGTGTCAGCGCATGGAAATGCGCAAAGAATGGAGGAATTTAAATGGCTCGTATTGCAGGTGTGGACTTACCAAGGGAAAAACGTGTGGAAATTGGTTTGACTTATGTTTACGGAATCGGACGTTCCAGTTCCAATAAGATTCTGGCGCAGGCAAAAGTCAACCCGGATACCCGTGTCAGGGAGCTGACCGACGATGAAGTGAAGAGAATCAGCGAAGTCATTGATGCTGGTTACATGGTGGAAGGTGACCTCCGCAGGGAAGTTGCCATGAACATCAAAAGGCTTCAGGAAATCGGATGCTACAGGGGAATCCGCCACAGGAAAGGGCTTCCGGTACGTGGTCAGAATACCAAGACCAATGCAAGGACAAGGAAAGGCCCTAAGAGGACTGTGGCAAACAAGAAGAAATAAAACGGAAAACAATTCACAATGATTGAAGAAAGTAGGTTAGTTTAAATGGCAGCAAAAAAAGTTACCAAAAAAGTGACAAAAAGACGTGTCAAGAAAAACGTTGAACATGGACAGGCACATATCCAGTCTTCATTTAACAATACAATTGTTACGTTGACAGACAGTGAAGGGAATGCCCTTAGCTGGGCAAGTGCCGGTGGTCTTGGTTTTAGAGGTTCAAGGAAATCTACTCCATATGCAGCACAGATGGCAGCAGAGACAGCGACAAAGGCAGCATTGGTGCATGGGTTAAAGACAGTTGACGTTATGGTAAAGGGACCCGGTTCAGGGCGTGAGGCGGCAATACGTGCCCTTTCCGCATGCGGGCTGGAAGTTACCAGTATCAGGGACGTGACACCTGTACCCCATAACGGATGCCGCCCGCCCAAACGCCGCCGCGTATAACAAAAGTAAGTCAGATGTTGGAAGAAGGCGCTGAAAGGTGCGCTGTAAACAATAACAGGAGGAAAATAAAATGGCAGTAAACAGAGTTCCGGTTTTAAAAAGATGCAGGTCCCTTGGGCTTGACCCCACATTTCTTGGATATGACAAGAAATCAAACAGGACGAACGCAAGGGCTGGCAAGAAAGTAAGTGAGTACGGGCTTCAGCTCCGTGAAAAGCAGAAAGCCAAATTTATCTACGGCGTGCTGGAAAAGCCTTTCAGGAATTACTATGAAAAGGCAGACAGGATGAAGGGCATGACCGGTGAAAACCTGATGGTTATGCTGGAGAGCAGGCTGGACAACGTGGTATTCCGTATGGGATTCGCCAGGACCAGAAGGGAAGCAAGGCAGGTGGTTGGGCACCAGCACTTCCTGGTAAACGGAAAGCCTGTCCAGATTCCTTCCTATCTGGTAAAAGCCGGGGATGTTATTGAAGTCAGAGAAAAGTCAAAATCCCTACAGAGATACAAAGATATCCTTGAAGTAACAGCAGGAAGGCTGGTTCCTGAATGGATGGAGGTAGACCAGGAGGCATTAAAAGGGACTGTGAAGAACCTTCCCACCAGAGAAATGATTGATGTTCCTGTAAATGAGATGCTTATTGTCGAATTGTATTCCAAATAAATCGTGTGATAAAACTCTAAGGCAGCGTGGTACGCTGCCTAAGAGTGTATTTATCATATGGAGAAGAATTGCAGGCCAATTTTTCTATAGGTGTTACTTTCATTGTTCGTAAAGGAGGGTATTTGCAGTGTTTGATTTTGAAAGACCAAATATTGAGGTGGCAGAAATCTCTGAGGATAAAAAGTATGGCAAATTTGTCGTAGAACCGTTGGAAAGAGGTTACGGTATTACACTTGGGAATTCGTTTAGAAGAATTATGCTCTCTTCACTCCCTGGCGCGGCTGTAAGCCAGGTTAAGATAGAAGGCGTGCTTCATGAATTCAGTTCCATCCAGGGAGTTAAGGAAGATGTAACTGAAATTGTGATGAACATTAAAAGCCTTGCTATTAAGAACAACAGTGATACAAACGAGCCAAAGACCGCATACATCGAATATGAGGGCGAGGGCGTGGTGAAAGCCTCCGATATCCAGTGTGACCAGGATATTGAAATCTTAAATCCTGACCTTACCATCGCAACCCTGAACGGCAAGAACACCAAGTTTTACATGGAACTGACCATTACCAAAGGAAGGGGCTATGTAAGCGCCGACAAAAATAAAAGCGAAGATTTGCCCATTGGCGTCATTGCAGTAGATTCTATTTATACACCTGTTGAGAGGGTTAACGTAACCGTTGAGAATACACGTGTAGGTCAAATCACAGACTATGATAAGCTGACATTGGATGTTTATACTAACGGTACACTGGTGCCTGACGAAGCGGTTAGCTTAGCTGCAAAAGTACTTAGCGAACATTTAAGCCTTTTCATTGACCTGTCTGAAAATGCCAAGACTGCCGAAGTCATGGTGGAAAAAGAAGAGGATGAAAAAGAAAAAGTATTGGAGATGAGCATTGATGAGCTGGAGCTGTCAGTCCGCTCCTATAACTGCTTAAAGAGAGCTGGTATCAATACTGTTGAAGAATTAACAAACAAAACCTCTGAGGATATGATGAAAGTCCGCAACCTGGGACGGAAATCACTGGAGGAAGTTTTAGCAAAATTAAAAGAACTGGGATTGCAGCTGAATCCAAGCGACGAGGCGTAAGCCTGGCGGAAGATGGCAGAAAATCCCATTGGCAATCGTGTGAAACGCAGGCGGTAAAACCAAAGAGTGCGCCCTGTGTTCTCATAAATGGAGTACAGGCATCCGGCAAGTAAGGCCAAAGAGCGTTGCCAGATGTACCATGGAGGGTGAAAACCCGTTGAGGAAAGGAGCCAAAAATGGCAAAGAAAAGAAAATTGGGAAAAACTGCTTCCCAGAGAAAAGCATTACTTAGAAACCAGGTAACAGCACTTATTTATAAGGGCAGGATTGTTACCACATTAGCAAGGGCAAAAGAAGTCCAGAAGATTGCGGAAGGCCTGATTGCCATTGCTGCAAAAGAAAAAGACAATTATGAGACAGTGACAGTTTCTGCGAAAGTACCTTTAAAGGACAAGGACGGGAAACGTGTTAAGGAAGTGGTAGACGGCAAGAGAGTTACCAAGTTCGAGATCGTGGAAAAGGAAATTAAGAAAGACCTGCCTTCCAGGTTACATGCAAGGCATCAGATATTAAAAGTCCTGTATCCTGTGACCGAGGTCCCCAACACCAAGGCGGGCAGAAAAAGAGGCACAGTGAAGGTTGACCTTGTGAAAAAGATGTTTGAAGAGTATGGCCCTAAGTATGTAAACCGTAACGGCGGCTATACAAGAATCATTAAGATTGGACAGCGCAAGGGTGACGGGGCTTTGGAAGTAGTTCTTGAGTTAGTTTAATAGGATTTAAATAGGGCTGCCGCACAGTTTTGTGCGGCAGCCTGTTTCGCCATCCGGCGGCATCCAGGAACAGGAGCTTCCTACTTTACCACTTTCTGAAAATGCTGATAATCCTTGCTGGAATTCCAGTTCCCTCCCCATGTAAACCCATGGGCTTTGAATAACTGATAGCATAAATCGTTTTCATCAATTTTATAAGGAAAATTCCGGGAGCGGTCCGCATAAACTTCACTTCCGCTGGGGGAAATATAAGTTTCGCCGCTTCCGTCCCGGTTATAAACCACATAAGGATTATAAAAAGGATTGATATCAATGGCGAACCCAAGGGCGTGCTTGGAGAGGCTGGCGGTGCCGTCCACAAGGCGGTAGTTAAAGCAGGAAGTGTTATTGTCCGCCATGGAAGCCGTATCGTCGCCGCCGTATTCATCAATCAGCCGGATACGCTCAATCTGGTATTCATTGAGATAAAGTTCATAAAAGATCTCCACCAAATCCTGGGCGATCTTTCTGTTGCAGATTAATTCCCCAGCCTGTACTTCCCCCCTGAAATCGTAATAAAGCACATTCAAATACCGCAGGTCCTCATAGGACACTGCCAGCGTTTCATTGTCTGGGACCACGTTCACTGCCCCAGCTCCCAGGGAAGCGGCGGCGGATTCAGGGACAGGATAAGAAATCCCCGTAATCCGTGCAATTACCGTCTCTGTCAGGGGCTGGTAAAAGAAGCCATCCTGGTAATGCACGCTTTCTGCAGATTCCACATCTGCCAAAGGGGAGGGGGCAGGGGAAGCGGCAGGTGCTTCCGGAACGCTGCCGGGAGCCGTTTCAGGGGACGCTGCCGCCCCAGCAGTACTTGCCGGCACAGGGATGGCCCCGGTTGCCGCAGGGGCGGCAAAGGCCACGTCAGGATTGCTGTGGGCATATTCTGTGAGGGTTTCGCCCCTCATAAGGAACCTTGCAAGGACAGAACAAAAAATCACTAAAACTGTGAGAAAAGCTATGGGCTTTATCCATTTATCCATTTTTTTAATCTCCTGTTTATTTTCCTGTCCGTATTGCGGGTACATGGACGGAAAAGTTTTTGTGCATACAGATGGGATTCCGGTTACAGTTCCAAAGGATTTCCCCACCTTTAAATTATGATACGATAAATCACAATCTATTGCAATTAAAATTAATATCCTGTACAATATAGGACGGATGTAAAACAGATATGGAAGATCAAAAAGGACGCAAAATGGATATCATTAAAGCAAGAGATCTGGTTTTTGAATATATCAGAAGAGATGAAGAAGGCAATGTGGACGGTATTACCCGGGCTGTGGACCAGGTAAGCCTTGATGTAAAGCAGGGAGACTTTGTGGCTATCCTGGGGCATAACGGTTCCGGGAAATCCACCCTTGCCAAGCATATCAACGCCATCCTCTATCCCACGGAAGGGACCCTGCTGGTGGACGGAAAAGATACCTCCAAAGAAGAAAATCTGTGGGCTATCCGGCAGGAAGCGGGGATGGTATTCCAGAACCCTGACAACCAGATTATTGGCCAGGTGGTGGAAGAGGACGTAGGCTTTGGGCCGGAAAACCTGGGAGTGCCCACGGAAGAAATCTGGCAGAGGGTGGAGGAGAGCCTGAAAGCAGTGGGGATGTATGAGTTCCGGAAGCACTCCCCCAACAAGTTATCCGGCGGGCAGAAGCAGCGGGTTTCCATTGCAGGGGTGATTGCCATGCACCCCAAATGCATTATCCTGGACGAACCCACGGCAATGCTGGACCCTAATGGGCGCAGGGAAGTGATACGGGCGGCGCGGGCCCTAAACCATGTGGAGGAGATCACGATTATCCTGATCACTCATTATATGGAAGAAATCATCCATGCCAACAAGGTATTTGTGATGGACAAAGGGAAAATCGCCATGGAGGGAACCCCCAGGGAGATTTTCAGCAGGGTGGAGGAGCTTAAAGCCTTACGGCTGGACGTCCCCCAGGTAACGCTGCTTGCCCATGAGCTGAGAAAAAGCGGCCTTGCGATCCCGGAAGGGATCCTTACCCGTGAGGAACTGGCAGATGCCCTTGGCTTTCCCAGGCAGATGCCCAGGAGGGAGGGAAATTAACATGTCAATCATATTGGATCATGTAAGCCATGTGTATGAGCAGGGGACAGCCATGGAATATGCGGCCTTGAAGGATATCAGCCTTGTGCTGCCTGATGGCCAGTTTATTGGGCTGATCGGGCATACAGGCTCCGGGAAGTCCACCCTGGTGCAGCATTTAAACGGGCTGTTGGCCCCTACAGGAGGGAATATCTACTATAACGGTGCAGATATCCATGAGAAGGATTACAACAAAAAGGAGCTGCGCAGCAAGGTAGGGCTGGTGTTCCAATACCCGGAGCACCAGTTATTTGAAATAGATGTATTTTCAGATGTGTGCTTCGGCCCTAAAAACCTTGGCCTGGACAAAAAGGAGACAGAGCTGCGTGCCTATGCGGCGCTGAAGCAGGTAGGCCTTGGGGATGAATATTTCTACCAATCGCCCTTTGACCTTTCCGGCGGGCAGAAGCGGCGGGTGGCAATAGCGGGAGTCCTGGCCATGAAGCCGGAGGTGCTCATATTGGATGAGCCTACGGCAGGGCTTGACCCTAAGGGGAGGGATGAAATCCTTGACCAGATTGCCCGGCTGCGGGAAGAGACAGGGATAACGGTGATCCTGGTCTCCCACAGCATGGAGGATGTGGCCAAATATGTGGACCGGATCATAGTCATGAACAGAGGGCAGGCCATTTTCGACGATGTGCCCAGGGAAGTGTTCCGCCACTATAAGGAACTGGAAGCAATCGGCCTGGCGGCTCCCCAGGTGACCTACATTGTGCGGGAGCTCAGGGAACGGGGGCTTCCTGTTGATACGGATATTACCACCATCGAAGAGGCAAAAAGGGCAATACTAAAGGCAGTGGGAGACAGGGAAGCGGGGAAATAAACCCTGCAGGAGAATTCCCCGTCCCCAAGCCCCATGGGAGTTAAAAGATGCTAAGAGATATTACACTAGGACAATATTATCAGACAGATTCCGTTATCCACAGACTGGATCCCAGGGTAAAGCTGGTGGCCACGGTCTGTTATATCATTTCCCTTTTTATTGTGGACAACCTCCTGGGTTACCTGGTCGCAGGGCTTTTTCTTGTACTGGTGGTGAAACTATCAAAAGTCCCGCCTAAATTTATCATGCGGGGAATGAAGTCTATTCTGTTTTTGCTGGTCATTGCAGTAGGGTTTAACCTGTTCCTTACTCCAGGGGAGACGCTGGTTTCCTTCTGGAAACTGCGGATTACCAAAGAAGGGGCGCGGCTGGCAGGTTTTATGGCAATCAGGCTGGTTTTCCTGCTCATGGGCTCCTCGCTGATGACCCTGACCACAACCCCGAATAACCTCACCGACGGCATGGAAAGGCTGATGGGGCCATTAAAGAAACTGAAAGTGCCGGTACATGAAATTGCCATGATGATGTCTATTGCCTTGCGGTTTATTCCCATTTTGCTGGAGGAAACGGACAAAATCATGAAAGCCCAGATTGCAAGGGGGGCGGATTTTGAAAGCGGGAACCTAATCAAAAAGGCCAAAAGCCTGGTGCCCTTGCTGGTACCCCTGTTTATATCAGCCTTCCGGCGTGCCAACGACCTGGCCATGGCCATGGAGGCAAGGTGCTATAGGGGGGATGGCCACCGGACGAAAATGAAACCCCTGATATACCAAAAAAGAGACGTGCTTGCCTATGGGACGGTGGCCTGCTACCTGGCGCTGTGTGTCTTTTTTGGAAGGTATTTCCTATTATGAAGCGGGTAAAACTGGTAGTGGCCTATGACGGCACGGCTTACCGGGGCTGGCAGGTGCAGCCCGGCGCGGATACCATAGAGGGGGAGCTGAACAAAGCCTTAAGCGCTCTTTTAAAGGAAGAGATTTGGGTGATTGGGGCCAGCAGGACCGATTCCGGCGTCCATGCCCTGTGCAATGTGGCGGTCTTTGACACAAATGCCCGTATGCCGGCAGAAAAAATTTCCTATGCGCTGAACCAGAGGCTGCCGGAAGATATCAGGGTACAGGATTCCCGGGAGGTGGCGGCAGACTTCCATCCCCGCCGCTGCAACAGCCGTAAAACCTACGAATACCGGATCCTGAACAGGGAATTTCCCATGCCAACCAAAAGGCTGTACGCTTATTTTACCTATGTTCCCCTGGATGTGGGAAAGATGAAACAGGCGGCGGCATACCTGGTGGGGGAACACGACTTTAAGAGCTTCTGCAGCACGGCATCAGCGGCAGAGTCCACAATACGCACCATATATGAACTCACCGTGGATAAGACAGGGGAGGAAATCCTGGTCCGGGTAAGCGGCAGCGGCTTTCTCTACAACATGGTGAGGATCATAGCCGGGACACTGATGGAGGCGGGAAAAGGGAGCCTTGCGCCGGAGCGTATGGAGGAAATCCTGAAAGCCAGGGACAGAAAGGCGGCAGGGCCAACAGCACCTGCCTGCGGCCTGACGCTGGCCAAGTATGAGTTTTGGTAGAAGGGGAAAAATCCTGGCGCATGTGGGTTAGTGGATATTCGCATATAAGGGTTATTACAAAATCACCCAAAACAGCCAAAAATATGGTTGACACACACGGAAGCGTATAATATAATTATTCAATGTGACGAAGTTAGTTAATGCCTTGCCTGATAACCCTTTTTTGCCCTGGCGGCATATAGGGATTTATCTTCCCTGGGCGGGCATTAGGAATAGAATACCTGGGAACTATTTGGAAGTAGGCCCGGCGGCCCGGACATCCGCCCTGTTTATGGAAGAATATCGGCAGGAAAAACTTATATGGAGGTAATAGGATGAGTACATTTATGGCAAGCCCTGCTACCATTGAAAGAAAATGGTATGTAGTAGATGCTGCAGATAAGACGTTAGGACGTTTGGCTTCAGAAGTGGCTAAAGTTTTAAGGGGTAAGAATAAGCCGATTTTTACACCCCATATGGATACCGGTGATTATGTGATTATTGTGAACGCCGATAAGGTTAAAGTAACAGGCAAAAAAATGGACCAGAAGATTTATTATCATCATTCAGGCTATGTTGGCGGGCTGAAGGAGACAACCCTGCGCGAAATGATGGCGAAGAAGCCTGAAAAGGCTGTAGAGCATGCTGTCAAGGGAATGCTCCCCAAAGGACCTTTGGGAAGGCAGATGTACACGAAGCTTCATGTATATGCAGGCGCAGAGCATCCCCATGCGGCTCAGAAGCCCGAAGTATTGACTTTTTAAAAGGCACTGAAAGGAGAAGATAAAAATGGCGAAGGCAGCAAGATTCTACGGAACCGGCAGAAGGAAAAAATCAGTTGCGAGAGTATATTTAAAGCCGGGCAAAGGTGAGATTATAATCAATAAAAGACCCATAGATGACTACTTTGGAATGGAGACATTAAAGGTGATTGTACGCCAGCCTATGGCAG